>Ga0123396_103296_pt1 | contig 55896 bp, 53 predicted proteins | sample T10HLNO3metaT_FD_89924 | JGI IMG/M metagenome (GOLD analysis project Ga0123396, IMG submission 89924) | Methane-oxidizing artificial microbial communities from Washington, USA to study methane cycling - T10-HLNO3 metaT (Metagenome... ...
CTTTTGGCGGGATTAGCCCGATAGGGGCGATGCAGGGATGCATCGCGTTGACGAAGGGGCAGGAAGCCCCTTTCGTCAACCCCCGCCGAAAGCGAGGAGCGCAGGAAACAAGCGGCGTCCGGGTGTCTTTTCTTTTGGATACTTTTCTTTGGACAAGCAAAGAAAAGTATCTCGCCTGTCGGTGCGAGAACCGACGTTAAAATAATCCGTCGCGATAGCGACACATTATTTAAATCAGAGGCTCTAACTATGCTGACTTACCAAGCCACAGACAAAACAGTCAATTTAAGTTTTTCTAAAGAGTTTCTGTCGGCCCATGAATTAACAAGATTGATCGAAATGCTGCGTGTTAAAGAGCTGATTTCCAAAAGCCAAATGTCCAATGATGACGCAAGCTCGCTTGACAATGAACTGAAAGAAAATTGGTGGCGGGAAAATCAAGAAAGGTTTCTGGCAAAAATTAAATGAAACCGGTGATTGTCGATACCAATATCGTTTTTTCGGCATTGGTGAATAAAAACTCCAAAATAGCCACATTATTGTTGCGCTCGGAGCAGCCCCTATTAATGCCTAAATATGGCTTTGTCGAACTGTTCAAATACAAGGAAAAAGTCTGCGCGGTCAGTAAACACACCCAGGATGAAGTCCTAGAGCTACTTTATGAATTGATCCGACATATTGATTTCTTCGATGAAAATAGTATCTCGGCCGAAGCTTTACAAAAAGCGTGGGCATTGGTGAAAGATGTGGACGCTAAGGATTTGTTGTTTGTTGCGCTGACCATTGAAACGGGCGGCTTGTTATGGACCGGCGACAAGCAGTTGCGAATGGAGCTTGACGCACTCGGATTTGATGCGTTCTTTTTACCAACCGATGACGCCGGATAATTTTGCATCGGCTAAATCGGTATCTCGCGTTAAAATTGGCCGTTCTCTTGGCGACATCAAACAATAAATCGCCAAGTAAGCAAAAATCCTAATGAAGAGATCGCATTCGATTTTCCTCAATCCAACCCTCTCCAGCACGGCGAGGGAGTAATAAAAGCCAAAAGGTCAATAAAAACATGGCATTGTACGTCTATAAATTTGGCGGCACGTCCGTTGGTACGGTGGAACGTATCAAGGCGGTCGCCGAGAAAGTCAAAAAAGCCCGCGATGCGGGCGATCAGATTGTGGTGGTGGTGTCCGCGATGAGCGGCGAAACCAATCGCCTCGTGGCCTTGGCAAAAGAGTTGCAGCCGCAGCCGACCGACCGCGAGCTGGATGTGTTGCTGTCCACCGGCGAGCAAGTCACCATCGCGTTGCTGTCGATGGCCTTGCATCAGCTCGGTTGCGAGGCGCGTTCCTATACCGGCGCGCAAGTGCGGATTCTCACCGATAGCGCCTTCACCAAGGCCCGCATTCGCGAGATCGACGAAGCCAATATGCGTGCCGATCTCGACGCTGGTCGCGTGGTGGTGGTAGCGGGATTCCAGGGTGTGGACGAGCATGGCAATATCACCACGCTGGGTCGCGGTGGTTCGGATACCACCGGCGTGGCGTTGGCGGCGGCTCTGAAAGCCGACGAATGCCATATCTACACCGACGTGGATGGCGTCTATACCACCGATCCGCGCGTGGTGCCGAAAGCCCGCCGCCTGGACCGCATTACTTTTGAAGAAATGCTGGAAATGGCCAGCCTCGGCTCCAAAGTGTTGCAAATCCGCTCGGTCGAGTTCGCCGGCAAATACAATGTCAAATTGCGCGTGTTGTCTTCGTTTATGGAAGGCAACGGCACCCTAATTACCTACGAGGAATCAGAAATGGAAAGAGCGTTAATATCAGGCATCGCGTTTAACCGGGACGAGGCCAAGTTGACCTTGACCGGCGTGCCTGATTTGCCGGGCGTGGCGTCGAAAATCCTGGGGCCGATCGCCGCCGAGAATATCGAAGTAGATATGATTGTGCAGAACATCTCCGCGCATGGCACCACCGATTTTACCTTTACCGTCAACCGCAATGACTTCGCGCGCGCGCAAAAGGTGTTGGAAGGTTTGCGCGTCGATCTGGGCGGCAATACCACGGTGATCGGTGATAACAGTATCGTCAAAGTGTCGATTGTCGGCGTTGGTATGCGTTCGCATGCCGGTATTGCCAGCACGATGTTTAAAGTGCTGGCCGACGAGGGTATCAATATCCAAATGATCTCGACATCCGAAATCAAAATTTCCGTGGTGGTCGACGAGAAGTATCTGGAACTGGCGGTGCGTGCGTTACACAAAGCGTTTGGTCTCGATCAGGAGTAGTTCCGGCACGCTAATGTTTGCTCGTTGCGAGCGCTAGAGAGTCAATATATCCCCAGTTTTTTGTATCGTATTCAGATACAAGGCTGGGGATTTTTTTTGAATGTCCTTTGCAAAAACTATGTTAAATAACTTAAAAATAACGAGGCATTTCCCTGATTTTTTCTGGTTTTTTACAAGGCATTTACTTTTAGTCAATATAATCAAACGATTATATTTTGGCATTCTTTATGCTGTTTAGCTCCGGTGGATTTTAAATTTATTCTGCGTGAGGTATCTAAATGGCTCAAGAATTAATTGTTGTAAATCAAGAAGTCGTGGCACAGCAAATCAATACTGCCGGCTTGGTGCTGGGGGCAGGTTTGGCGGTGGCGTCGATGATTTTGGTGCCAGCCTTGGCGATGCGTCTTGGTTTGAGCGCAAGTTTGACTGGCGCTCTGAGAATTGCATTGATGAAGGCATCCAGCCGAGCCGCACACGGCAAACGATGATCGCAGTCGCTACCTCAGCGGATGTATTGATTGATCAGCTTCAGAGTGATCGATCATTTCCTGCTTGCGCTGGCCTTGTCAGCGTATGATTTTGTTTTCGCTCGTGCCGTGTTTACCAAGGTTATTTAGGCGCTATAATCCGCACATGTGCACAGGTAATAAGTGAGTTCGTGTAACAATGGATGATAATAAGAAAAGCTGCGATCTTTGCGGGCTAGCTGTTGAAGTGGAAGGGTTTAGATTAAAAACCCTGCAAGGCGACAAGCGCTTTTGCTGCGAGGGCTGCAAGGGAATCTATCAAATGTTGCACGAGGCACAGGTTTTACCTGAAGACGCCGACGATTCAACCCAGCCCCAGTCTTAACCAGCAACGAGGACGCATATGGCACATGTTCACAACCCAAAGAAGAGCTCGAACGATTCATCCATGACTAAGCAGGTGGTGGCTGGTACACTAGCCACTGCAACTGTAAACACTGGAGGAAAATTGATGACTAAATTAGCGAAACACCCTCTGTTGGTGTTCGGTGCAGGCATGGTGGCGGGCTATTTTGTGTACAAATACAGAAAGGAAATTATTTCCAGCGCCACAAAAACGATTGATGCCGGCAAGGATTTTGTATTGCATCAAAAAGAAAACCTCGAAGACATCGTTGCCGAAGCGAAAGAAGGCAATTAATCCCGTTCGATTCTTGGACATTTGGCTGTAACTTGAAACGGGTGGTCGTTGCTATGGCAGGACCGCCCGTTTTACTTTTCCCTGTTGACTATGGCTATCCAAAAAGAATTTGTACTACGTTACCGCCATGACGGTCATGTGCGTTTTCAGGTGCCCGCGCAAGCTTGTCAACCGACTGCGGCGAACTTAATCAGCACCAAGCTTGCCGCAATTAATGGCGTCCAATCAGTGAAACTTTATCGCGGGCAGGGCAAATTATCAATCCGATACGATGGGGCTGTCTGTGGCTTTACCAGTTTGGCGGCACAGCTGTTTCAAATTCTTGCCGAGCTGGAACAGCAAGGTTATTTCGACAGTAAGCCGCTAGCGGAGAAGGCTAAAAAGTCTGTTCTCGGCATTAAAAAGCGCTTGAAAGGCACCCGGATTGGTGGCTGGTTCAGTGATAAATATCAAGCCGGCAAGGAAACGGTACAGGCGGCCAAAATTATCGGCAAAGTCAGTACCAAAGGCCCGAAAGCCCTGTTTAAAGATCCCGAAAAAGCCACGATAGATTTCTTGAATGATGTGCTGGTCTTGTATTTGATAAAAACCCACTGGACCCGCATCACCCAGGAGTGGCTGGTCAAACCCATCGTGCATCGTTACGAGTGGATGGCGGTGTTTTATATGTTTTTCTTATTAGTACGTTCGCGCCGGCCCAAGTAGAGATTGTCAACGCCCATCCTATGATTTCCATAGGATGGGCTCGCTAGTCCATCAAATCCTCAGTCGCCCATGGAAACCGATACTCTAAATTACGCGCATTTTTCCGTTCGACATCAGCTAAAAAATCGAATCCGGATCATTACGCCGGTGTTGCTTAACGACCCCGAACGCGGCTATATCCTGGAAATCTTGCTGAAAAAGCGCCCGGAAATTATAAGTGTGCGCTCGGTGTTTGAAATTGGTTCGGTAGTCATCGAATTCGATTCTAATCGTTTGCCGGCAAAAAACTTGCTGATCATGTTGGACGCGGTGTTGGGCAATATCGCGTTAAAGCAGACTGAGTTAAAAAAAGACAAGAAAAAAGCATTCGACGGGCCGTTGCAAGAAGTTGATTTGGCCGTGCAAGGCATGAGTTGCGCATCCTGCGCGCTTTTGATCGAAATGGTGTTAAACCGCGACGAACGGGTTAAAAAAGCCGGCGTTAATTTTGCCACTGAAACCGTCACGGTGCAGGGCCAGATCAGCAAGGCGGAGGTGATCGATAAAATCGAAAAGCTGGGATACAGCGCCATGCCTATCGACACGCTGTCGCAGCGGAAGAAGCTCATCGAAAAGGAGTTGCAACGAATTGACGTAGCCCGGCGTCGATTTGTATGGGCAGGGCTGTTAACCACTCCGGTGGTGACGATAGCCATGACGATGGGCGGCCGCTCCTGGATGCATTGGTTGCAGTTTGCGCTGACCACGCAAGTCGTATTCGGCACAGGCTGGCAATTTTTCAGCAAGGCGTATCGGCTGGCCAAACAACGCGCGGCCAACATGGATAGCTTGATCGCGCTGGGCGTGGGTTCCGCTTACGGCTACAGTATTCCGTCTCTATTTAGACGGCGCGGCCATGTTTATTTCGAAGCGGCGGCGGCTATCATCACGTTTGTGTTGCTGGGCCGTTATCTGGAAGAACGGGCCAGAGGCAAGGCCGGCGAAGCGATCCGCAAGTTGGTGGATTTGCAACCGCAAACTGCGACCTTGTTGGCGGACGACGGTAGCGAACGCATCGTCGATGTTGACGACATCAGGATAGGCGATGTGATGCTGGTCAGGCCGGGCGAAAAAATTCCGACCGACGGCGTGGTGATTGCTGGTCTTTCCACGGTCGATGAGGCAATGATCACCGGCGAAAGCATGCCGGTGGTGAAAAGTGTCGGCCATGCCGTGATCGGCGGTTGTGTCAACGGCAATGGCGTATTGCATGTCAAGGCCACGGCGGTAGGCATGGATACGGTGCTGGCGGGTATTGTGCATATGGTCGATCAAGCCCAGGCTGCGAAACTGCCGATTCAAAAACAGGTCGATAAAATCTCGGCGGTGTTCGTGTCGGCGGTGATGGCGATTTCCGGCGCCACGTTGGTGGGCTGGCTGCTGGCTGGCGCGCCATTTGCGTTTGCTTTCGGCAATGCCATCACCGTTTTGTTGATTGCTTGTCCTTGCGCATTGGGTCTGGCGACGCCAGCGGCGATCATGGTCGGCACGGGTCAAGCTGCTAAGCAGGGCGTGTATATCCGCAACGGCGAAAGTCTTGAAATAGCCAGTAAACTGAACGCCATCGTCTTCGATAAGACCGGCACCATCACCGAAGGTAAACCCCGGGTCAGCAAGGTTTATAAAATATCCCGCCTGGCTGAAAACAAACTAGTCATGTTGGCGGCATCCGCCGAGCACAATTCCGAGCATTTTCTCGGCAAAGCCGTGGTGGCCTATGCCCGCGACGCGGGTGTCGAGTTACAGGATTGCGCCTATTTTTATAGCGAAACCGGTCACGGTATTCGCGCCGAGGTGGACGGTTATAAATTGTTACTGGGCAACCGGGCTTGGCTGGAGAATCAGCAAGTTGATGTAAGTCGCTTAGTGGAGCAGGCCGATAATTTTGCTGATCAAGGGCAAACTCCGGTTTACATGGCGATCAACGGCAAGGAAGCGGCCATATTCGCGATTGCCGATAATCCGCGCCCGGAAGCCGCCGCCGCTATTGCGCGGCTGCACGACTTGGGTATTAAAACCATGATGGTCACTGGCGATACCGAAAGAACCGCTTATTGCATCGCGGATACGGTCGGCATCGCGGATGTAGTCGCTAATGCCAAGCCCGAGCAAAAGCTGCAAATCATTCGCCAGTTGCAGGATGAAGGGCACAATGTCGGCATGATAGGCGATGGCATCAATGATGCGCCGGCGCTGGCCGCGGCCAATGTCGGCTTTGCAATAGGCAGCGGCACCGATATTGCCATCGAATCCGCTGACCTGACGCTGGTGCAGGGCGATATTGGTAAGGTCACCGCTACTATCGAACTTAGCGCATTTACCATCCGCGTCATTAAGCAAAATTTATTCTGGGCGTTCGGCTACAACACCATAGCGATTCCGGTGGCGGCGTTGGGCAAGCTCAATCCGATGATCGCGTCAGCGGCGATGGCCTTGAGCTCGGTGTCTGTCATCGTCAACTCACTTCGATTGAACAAATAAATGGAACACAATATGGAAGGTATGGATCATGCCATGCACGGCATGACCGAAATGGCTGCGGCCACGGGATTCGATTATTCCCTGGCTTTTGTGGCCGGGTTTTTAGGTAGCGGGCATTGCCTGGGGATGTGCGGGGCGCTAGTATCCGGTTACTTCATGCGAGCTGGGAAAAGCCGCAGTTATCTACCTTATATTGCCTATCAAGCCGCTCGCATTTCCGTATATACCCTGATCGGCGTCTTGGCTGCTTCTTTGGGCGTGGTACTGGTGTCCAGCGGTTTGTTCGGCAAAATCCAAAGTATCTTGCAAATGTTGATGGGTGCAGTCGTCATTGTGCTGGCGCTGGGCGTATTGGGCTGGATACCTTGGCAAGGCTCGATACGCTTGATTCCCATGCAAGTGTTACGCAAAGGCTATGCTGCGGCGAATCAAAAAGGGCCGCTGCTAGGTTCGGTTATCGCGGGTCTCTTGAATGGTTTGATGCCCTGTATGTTGACGTTTGCGATGGCTGTGAAAGCCACCACGGCTGCTACCTTGCTTGAGGGGGGCGCGTTGATGTTGGCATTTGGTGCAGGGACTTTACCGATGATGCTGTTTATCAGCGTCGCCTTCGGCAAAATGAGTGTGAAATTACGCGGTTTAATGCTGAAGGCGGCGGCGTTCATCATGTTGTTGATGGGGGCCAATACCATTAACAACGGTTTGAGTTTTTACAAAGATCAAAACTTCAACCACAGTCATTTTCTGATGTTTGTGCAGGATAAACTCGATGAATTAATTGTTTTTCTGCACGAAACCCTCAATTACATCGGCAGCATGCTGAGCAGTATTCAAGGTGTGTGATTGCAATTCGGCGAGTTGACCGAACTTAGTGCTGGAAAAGTTCGAAATTACAGGTATAATGTGCGAATAAATTGCTGGTGTAGCTCAGTTGGTAGAGCAGCTGATTTGTAATCAGCCGGTCGCGGGTTCGAGTCCCATCGCCAGCTCCATATTTATCAAAGGCTTAGGTGTTTTTTCACCTAGGCCTTTTTTATTGGTGCTACGCTAGTGCTACGGCTTCGATTAAAACACGCTGTATTTAGTTAAGCACTCGGCGACCTAAAAAAATAATATCTGCCCCGGTCAGGCAATAAAAAAGCCGGTGTTACCCGGCCTGATTGTTACATTATCACATTTGTGTTTTATGATTAGATCACTAATTATCATTATTGCCGTCTCCCTAACTGGATGTATGGCAATGGTTTTCGGCACTGCTGACCAACTAAATCAAATTTCAATCGGCATGCCTAAGCAGGAAGTGTTAGCAATACTCGGCCCGCCTAAATCAATCTCAGCGAATGAAGGGGTTGAATACATGCAATACAGTTGGGTTAAAACCGTTATTGCAGCGGATGGCAACTTTCCGCAAGATTACTATGTGGCTATTCGTGATGGCAAAGTATCGAATTTCGGACGCAAGGGGGATTTTGACACTGCTAAAAATCAGGCTCAGCGGATAGAGATTGACCAGACAATCCACCAACAGCCAAACGCAAGCCCTAAAACCAAAGACCTTTACACCGAGATTAACAAGCTAAAAGATTTAAAGGATTCAGGGGCGATAACGGAAACAGAATTCAACGCTCTGAAAAAGAAACTGTTAGCTGACCAATAAAGCACTTTGTAAAAAACATCAAAAAGCCGGTGTTACCCGGCTAGTTTGGCTAGGGGTTACGCCTCAACGATAACGCGATAGATGATGTTTTCTGGCAGCGGTTCGTCCGTATTATCCGCCAACCATTTCGCATTTGCTGTGGCCTCGCTTTCGCCCACGCCTACGATAATCCGCACCCATCCGCCGACCTGCGGCTGTTGGTTTTCCAGTTTTGCGACTCGCTGTTTAATGCTCATAGTCTATCTTTGGTTATGGCCCTAAAGGTATCTTCTAGCCATTGCTTAGGGTTGTGATAAGGGACTGTTACAGATTTAAGATTAGGCCTGCCCGCAGCGGCTAATATTTCCGCAAGCCATGCCTTTGTGTTGGCTATGGCCTCGGCTTGCCGCTTATCTGGTTCGGGCTTGGTATTCGCTTCTTCTAGTTTCGATAATCTTGTTTTGATACTCATTGCTTATTCTCCAATGCTTCTATTCGCTTCTCTAAATCGCTCCCTTCAATAACCTTGCCGACAGCCTGCAAGCACCATGTTAGTTTTGTCGCGTCTTGAACATCGACCACGCCGGAACGCGCCTCACGATATACCTTAGCCATTTCGCGCCGCACATCTTGCATCGTGTCCAGCTTGCAGCGGTAACGCTGGCCTTTCTGCGGGGGTAGGGTTTCAACCTCGCCCGTTTTGCCGTCTATCTCGACGGGAAAGTCATTGCTCATTTTCCAGCCTCCAAGGCTTGATATTTATCGCACTCGTGAACCGTATCAGCCCACCAACAAGCGCCGAAGGGTTGAACGCCAGCACCACACGCACCAGCCCCGCCGCCATGACCGTTGAAGCTCTGGAAATGGCCGCATGATTTGCAAGTAATGGTTGCCGGTGCCGTGGCATGGTCAGAACATCGCCGCCATTTATCGACGACGACGCGCCAGCCGTGCCGATTGCAGGTGTCGCCGGCCAGATGGTGACAGCCTGTGCATTGCACCAGCCCGGTATAGTCGCCGGTTTTGATCTGTAAGCAATCGCCGGCCTGCTGCAACTCCCTTGCCAGGGTTTCGGCATCCTTGCCGCACTCCGTTAGATATTCGTCGATGCTGGCTTGATCTGTTTCGCCGATAGCGTCCAGGTAGGCCAGCAGCTTTTGACTGTCTGCGATTGATAGCAGTGTGTTTTTTGATTCCTGAGGGTTTGCGACTGTGACAGTTGCGACTTTTGCGACAGTTGGCCGGGTTTCTGTGTCTTGTGTCGCAATTGTCGCAAGTGTCAACGTCGCAAGGTGTCCAGATTTGCTTTTATGAATCAAGGCAGACAGCGCCATTATTCCCCCTCGACCAGCAAAGCCGGGTTGATGAAAATCTCTTTGCGGCGACCTTCTACCACCAAACGCGCCCGGCCTAATTCGTCCAGCTCCTGCAAGGCGTGTTTCAGTGCGTCCTTATCACGAACCGGCCCGGATCGTTGCGCTTCACGGCGGGGGATAATATGCGTCCGTTCCCGCTTGCCGTACTCGATCAACCAGGCATCCAGCCGCGCCGCGTTCGCCAATTCGACCGGCAAGGCCAGTTCACCAAAAAAGCGCCTTGCTTCAGATAAGTGCCAGGCTGCAATCTGGCTTGCACCTTCAAAGCTATCAACATCGACCGCGCCGCCTATGCCATGCGTAAAGACATGAAACAGCGCCGCCAACCTTGCCGCGTTATCGGCGGTTTTACTGGCAACATCCCGCACGTCGTAAAGTTCGCCGCCGGATCGCAATTCAATTTCCAAAGCATCGTGAAAGGCTACCCAAGCCGCCTTTGCTGCCGGTGTGAATGTCAGCATGGCCGGTTCCAATGTACCTTGCTCGGTCAGTGGTGCCGGTGTATTCAGTATTTCGGCAATCCGACGATGAAACGCGGCCAGTTTCGGCCAGGTGTCCGGCGGATCAGTAAAAGGGCGAAAGCCTTGGGTTGATTCCGGCCACGCCACCAGGAAACGCGCCAGAAAGCCGGTTCCACGCGCCAGCCCGCCGGATTTATCGAAGAATGCCCGCAAGGTGGCTTCCTGAATCTGCAAAGCCACGGTGAGCCTTGCGTCTTGAACGGTAAAGGATTCCGACGACCGCCGCCCAATAGATAAAGAGCCGCCATCCCATAGCACGTTCAATAAAGCCATGTTCCGCATGACTGAATCTTTGCCCATGCCATGCGCCCCAAACACCACGCCTGCCTCACTCGATACCACGCCCGCCGACGGCCAGTTTTTAGCCAGGGTATAGGCTAGGTTTTCCGGGGTTTCATCGCCTAAAATCAATCTGGGTATTCTTGGCGGTTCCGGTTTGTGGCGTTCAAGCTCGATTAAATCGTCTTTCTGTTGTCGCGTGTCCTTGCCCTTTTTTCCGGCATCCTTGATCGCAGACAAAACGCCTTCCCGTTCCGCATTCCAGGCCGACAATTCCGCCGCATAATCTTTCAGCAATGGCTTAGCTAGCTCGGCTTGCTCGGCTTCATACTCGTGAATGGCTTTAGTAAAAAAGCCGTCGCAAGTGGTTTTCCGTTCGCCGGAATCGGCAATGCTCAACAGGAACAAGCCAGCAGGCCCGGTCAGTCGTTCGGCGCGTTTTATGTCGCAATGGGCTTGGGTCGCCAGCGACAGCGCACCCAAGGCAGAACCGGCCACCAGTGGAAACGGTGCCTTGATGAATCCGGCGACTTCTTCGACCGCCGCCAGGATCGCACCCGGCAAAGCATCAAGCGGGTAGGCTTCCGGTTCGATTTTGGCGGTTAAGGGTTGTGGTTTCGGCCAATGGCTTTCAGTGCTATCAGTCGCAGCTGTCACGGTCGCAACATCCTGAAACTTTACCAGGGCACCGCGCACGGCGTCCGCGCCGTGTTGCCGCCATAAATCCCAAAAGTCACATTTTGCGCCGTTCAGCTCTGGAATAACCACGCGCCCACCGATAGCCATAGCCGCTTCGGTAGCCGCTTTTAAGCCTGGGTTGCTGCCATCCGGTTTAACGTCATTGTCGGCCAACAGGATCAGCTCGGCATCTGGGGCCATATTACGCACGGCCAGCGCCACGGCGGATAAGTTCCCGGCATCCATCGCGGCCACGCCCGGCGCACCGTCGACCGCATGAACCGCCGCCACGGTTGCCAAGCCTTCACCAATCAGCACCCGACTAGCGCCGCGAATCTTGCCCAATGGATGGAAGCCGCCGCGCTTGCGTCCGCCTTTCAGGTAATCTTTTTCGCCGTCGGTGTTGATCGCTTCCAACGTCCACAGTTTGCCGTCTGCGCTGTAAATCGGGAGCAACAAAGCATCAGGCCAGCCGCGTTGCGTCCACTCGCCACGCTTCACCCTTGGGCCAAACGACAAGTCTTTTTTCAGTGTGTAAGAGTGTTGCGCCGGATCGCCACCAGCCACCGCCAGAATTTCAGCGGCTTTTGCTGCCGTGGCTTCATGCTGTTGCAACTGTTCGGCATCCCGCGCCTTGCGTTCGGCTTCACAGTGTTGGCGAAAAGCTTGCCGTTCCTCGGTACTGTAGGTGCGTTCAGTTTCTGCTTGCCAGTGTTCATCTAATCCGGCGGAAAAGTCGCCAAACACGCCGCCGCGCCCATCATCGAATAACTTGCACCATCCGGCATCATCGCCGCTTTTTTTGTCGATACCGGGGAAACGGTGAAACTTGCCCGGCTGGATGGCGTCCGGCGGTTGCAGGCCGTGAGCCTGTATCGCTGTTTTAAACGATTCGACAGCATTAACCATGCAGCACCCCCATGAAAAACAACCAAGGGGCCAGCTTGTAAATTGCCGCTTTTACGCGGCGCGAGACCTGGGTAAAATGGCATTCGCAGAATGATTTTGAAGCCGTTCCCAGTTGCCAGACCGGGGCGGCTTTTTTGTTGTCCGTCATCGGCTCAAACCTCCACGCCGACAGTGCGAGACTCAAGGAAAGCATCCAGCGCCGATTTACGGTATTTCACCAATCGACCGACTTTGATAAACGGGATTTGATAACGCTTGGTGCAGCGCCATACTTCTAAGGTGCGTGGTGTGACGCCGATATAATCCGCCGCGTCAGTGTTGCCTAAAATCTCGTCTTTTGGTTGGTTGGGTGTAGATATTGCCATGCTAAGAAACTCCTTTGTGTTTCGTTAAATTTCATGGCAATTAAAAACTTCGATTTTCCCGAATAGCTGCTATTCGGATTTTTTAGGTTCCCTTATTTGTCTAATGAGTTTTTGCAGGCGCTTATCATCGACCGGTGATTTTTGTTTATCGGGTGCGCGTCGATCAAAGTAGGACAATGTCCCTGTGTCACGGTCATACTCTATTACTTCAATCGGGCAGATTTCGCCGGGGTGGTAAATCTCAAGCTCTGCGCTATCCTCAAATAATTTGGCAATCCTTGCCGCCGCTTGTTTGACGGGTAATTTATCAAGACAAAGTTGTTCGCAAGCCCTTCTGACATATTGCTTAATCGGGCCTTCGTAGCCAAGCTTGTTACCGCCACCGTTTCTTGATTGTTCTATTTTCTGCTCTGAGCTGAAATATTCCTCCAATAAAACACCGCGATTAAAATTGACCTTGGCAATAAGCTCATAAGCTCCAACCATATCATCCCAATTGTTTACGAGACCTTTTGCCAACTCAATATCTCGCACGGACTTAGCGCAAAGCTCCTTTTGAAAGCTGTTTAGATACTCCGTGTCATTAGCATGAACGGCAGCGATTAACTTAGGCTTGTCTAGTTTTCCAAAGATAAAGATAGCTATTTCGTCCAATAGACTTTCAACACTTCCCAGTTCATCCAAAACACGCTGCTTTGGCTGTACAGGAGAAAATAGTTCAGATATTGATTTTGCCATTAACACCCCGTCAAAAGTGCAAGCCGTCAATGAAAGGATTAACCCGCAACTGGTTGACGATTCCAGTTTTCAGCCGCTAAGCCTAGCGGGTTAAATTCGGTTTTATTTTGCTTTTGCCTTTAGCTCTACTACTTCGCCAGCCGGTTTTAGTCCAGCAGCGGCCAACATTGCGCCGGTTGCCCGGTCTACTGACTCTCGCACGGGGTCAAGGTCAAGCCGTGCATAAATCGCCGTTGTCGATGGTGATTTGTGGTTAAGGCTTTTGCCGACTATCGCCAGCGATGCGCCGGTTTTAGCTTGCCAGCTTCCAAGGGTGCGGCGTAAGTCGTGAATCCTCAAATTGTCAATCCCCGCTCGATCTAAGACGCGCCGCCATGCTTTCTTAGGCTCGACTAAATGACCAGTTGAGCCAGTGCCAGGAAAAACCCAAACAGGGTCGCAGCTTTGCCGATTGCGTAGTATTTCCAGCGCCTCGGCGGATAAGGTTACGGTTTGCGGTTCGCCGTTTTTGGTTGTTGGTATCCGCCACTCTGCCCGGCCAAAGTTGATCTGGCTCCACTCCATTTCTTGTACATTGGAACGCCTAGCACCTGTTAGCAGCGATATTAAAAAGTAATCTCGTAGCGTGTCGTTGGGTTCCTCGGCTAGTGCGGTAAAAAAAGCCGGTAATTCGTCGGATTGTAAAAAGCGGTCGCGCTTGGTTTCTGGGTATTTCTTGATACCGTGGGCAGGGTTCGCCCCTTTGAATAGCTTACGCTCGGCGGCATAGCCAAACAGACTAGACGCCATTGCTATTACTCGGTTTGCCGTGGTGGGGTGTTCTTTGCCGATCTCTGAATGTAACTTGCCGAAGTCGGTATCTTTGAACTGTGACAGCTTGCGCCCGCTCCACTTGCCAAGGTACAGCCCGAAGTCGTAGCGGTAACTCCGTTTGGTTTTCTCCGAAAGAAACGCGCCGCGTTTGTTTCGACGATGCTGTAAAAAGCTGTCGAATAGTTCTTGTAAGGTGGTTTCAGTTTTTAAGGCTCTGGCGTCGTTGTTGGGGTTGATTCCCTCGGCAATCAGCGCGCTAAGTCTCGCCGCTTCCTTTCTGGCGTTTTCAATCGAATAGTCCGGAAACTTGCCAACGGTGACGCGCTCCGGCTTGCCGTCCACTCGCTTTTGAATGAAAAAGGTTTTGCTGGTGCTGGTAACTCGAAGTTGCAAGCCTGCGGCGTTTTTGTGGGTGTCGTGATAAATGACACGTTCGCCGGGCGCAGGTTCTGCCAGTGCTTCAAGTTGTGGCTTGGTAAAGCTGAAATGCGTTTCCATATCATGCCCTCGTTTTCTGGTGCTACGCTGGTGCTACGCTTTCGGTTAAATTTTAGCGTTTTTGGTGTAGCACCGTTAAGGCTATGATAGGCTGTAGGCCGCGGTTTGTAAAGGTTCGTTAAGGTTGAGTAATCAGCAGGAAATAGCGGGCCTTCAAATTTGTAATCAGCCGGTCGCGGGTTCGAGTCCCATCGCCAGCTCCATATATATCAAAGGCTTAGGTTTTTTCACCTAGGCCTTTTTTATTGCTTGTACAAAATACCGTCCAAAATCGTTTGTGTAATCGGTAAAACCCCTGGTGACAAATTTTCACCCGGTTCTTAATTTCCCTGTCACCGATAGGGACTGCCGTTAAATCTCCCTTTCCTCCGAAACGTGCGTGCGGTTTTCTGTGCGCAGTTCTCCAGTTGATGCTTTTCTCATGTTGGGTGTCTTTCGGTGTTACTGAAGCAATTCTGTATTCTGGAAATATTTGATGATGTGCCGTTCTGCACATGCCAATTCGCTGAGGTTTCTTGAGCAAAACAGAGAAAATAAGCAGTTTTCGTCCATTCGGACTTATTTCGCCAAACTTTTTTTAGGGACAGGAGTGCAATATCCGCTCTTGAGCGTCTTGTAGCCTAATGGCCATGCTGAGTCCCTGATGGGCACGACGTTTGTCGCCAGACATCGTCGGGGATTCAAATTCTTCTGGGTTGAAGGGCAGGAGTGGCTGCCAGTGGGAGTAGATAAGGTGATTTTAGTCGCAACATAATGAGTACTAGCGGCGTATTACATGTCACGAAAACTTAACAGAACTGCAACTTTAATTTCTTGAGCGCTGGTTAACATTCTTTCTGCAAATTCTGTGAGGCAGATTTTTGCGGAAGACCAAAAACAATTAACCGACTTTGCTTTAGGAATGACTTTTTTATGAAAGCTTTTAAATTAACTCTGATTGCCGCAGCTGTTACCGCTGGCGTTTCACCTTTGACTGCGCAAGCGGCTTCTACCGAATTCGACAATTTTACGCCAATGACAGGCAACACGGTTCCTGTTAACCCAGGTTCAGCGACACCTTATAAATTGTCTTCGCCCAATTTTACTCAACAAACCATCGCCGACCGTAAGACCCAAAACACCTTGGTGCCAGGTTCCAATTCAGGTAGCTGGGATATGATAGCCGCCAACGAAACCGGTCCTGACGCCGGTCGTTATTTGTTCATGCCGTTCGAAACCGGTTCCGCGGGCGTGCAACGTATCGATCTTTGGAATAACGACTACAACTCGCGCACCACCACTATCGTTGCGCCAGGTACGCAAGGTTTTGTTTCCGGCGATGCTTCTTTGTGGACACCATGGGGCGGCTATTTGACGGCTGAAGAATCTTGGGGTGCAGGTAGCAGTAAGGGTCGTTTGTTTGAAGTGATCAATGCCACCAGTGCGGCGGCGAATGGCGGCACATTTATCCAACGTTCCATTCTGCCGCGCGTTTCTCACGAAGGTTTGGCGTTCGACAAAAACAACAACTTGTATTTTGTCGATGAATTGAACGGTGGTTCTGTATACAAATACGTATCGGCCAATCCATTTGCCACTAGCGGCGACAGCTTTTTTGCCGCTGGGCAAACATTTGCTTTAAAAGTCGGTGCAGGAGCCCAGTTTGAAGGCACTACCGGTGCTGCTATCACCGGTGCATCAACATGGGAAGCTATTACCGATGTCAACGGTGGCGTTTTAGCCGGTATTTCCGCACAGCTTAGCGACGGCACGATCGACGGCCGCGTCAGCGCCGATAATGCCGCTGTAAAAGGCACAGGTTTTAATCGCCCTGAAGACATGGAAATTCAAAACTTGGCTAACGGTAACCAGTTTTTGTACTTCACGACTACCGATTCAGACACCGACGGCAACCAAGGCACCGGCCGTAGCCGCGTTTATTCTATTGATCTTGGCACTAGCGAAGTCAAACTGTTTGCCGACAGCAACACCATCGATTTGGCGACTGGTTTGGCGGCAGGCGGTGAATTCAAAAATGCCGATAACTTGGCTATTGATGCTGAAGGCAATATCTACATCGTTGAAGATCAAGATGGTGGTGTGGAAGATGTATGGTTTGCCAAGGATGCAGATCGTGACGGGGTTGCCGAGTCTCTCTCCAAATGGATCAGTTTGACTACTCAAGGTGCTGAAAGCACCGGTTTGTATTTCGACAAATTCAATCCAAACAAAGCGTATATCAACGTGCAGCATCCAGCTGATGGCATTGATCGCACCATTGAGTTGACTGCTGCGCCAGTACCGGTACCTGGGGCGGTTTGGTTGTTCGGTTCAGCAATTGCCGGCATGATCGGCCTGCGCCGCCGTGAAGCCTGATTGCTTAAGGGGCAGGGCGTGTTCCCAAATTGATTGATCGAAAGCCCGACTTTATGTCGGGCTTTTTTGTGATGGATAGTCTTCCGGGCCCGATAAGCAGTCCGGAAATGTCTTCTTGACCACCAATAATTAAGAGAATCCAAACATGAACAAAAAAATGATGATGGCTAGCGCGCTAGTGGTTCTATCTGTAAGCGCCGGCGCGGAAGCGGCTGTAATTACGCAATGGAATTTCAACTCGAATCCTGCTGATTCAGCCACCGGTACCGGCACAGGCGCCCCTAGCATCGGTAGCGGCTCGGCTTCGCTGGTAGGAGGCACCACAGCAACTTTTGCTAGCGGCGATGCGAGTGGCGGTTCATCCGACCCGGCGATAGGCGATGACAGTGGTTGGAATACCACCAGTTATGCGGCTCAAGGTGCCGGCAATAAAACCCGCGGTACGCGGTATCTGGTTAGCACGGTGGGTTTCAATAACATTCAGGTTAGTTACGACTTACGCCACAGCAATACGTCTTCTAAATATGAGCAAGTGCAATACACTACGGACGGTAGTACCTGGACTGATTTTGCCTTGTTTAGCGGCGCAGCAGGCGATACTTGGTTCAACGGCCGTTCAGTCGATTTCAGCAGTATCGCCGGGGTAGCCAACAATGCTAATTTCGGCTTTCGTGTCTTAGCGGCATTCGCGCCTTCAACAAGCGCATACGCGGCATCTTCTCCAACCGGTACTTATGGTTCTACCGGCACCTGGCGTTTTGATATGGTAACGGTATCAGGCACTGCGTTAGCAGCCGTACCAGTCCCTGGCGCAGTTTGGTTGTTCGGTTCCGCATTGTTAGGTTTTTTGGGCGTTCGCCGCAAAGCTTAATCACCGTAGTTCAAGATATTGGCAATTTCTTTAGGAATGGCGACATGAGGTGGCTTGCTTCAAAGCCGTTGGCAACTCACTGATCAGGAAATGACCTTCTTGGTGTTGAATTGATCGCAGATGAAACTGAAGATCTTTTAACGCCATGCCTGTGGATTTCAGGCATGGCGGAGATATTTTCAGAGTCAGGAGTAGATTACGTGTGGTTTGCCGTCGCCGAGGACTATGTCGCCGATGCTGAAGGCGGTTTCGCCTTGCTGTGCCAATATTTCCAAGGTAGCGGCTTCGTCTTCTGCCGCGACGCAGACTATCATGCCGATGCCGCAGTTGAAGGTAACCAGCATGTCGGCTAATTCGACATTGCCTTGTTCTTGCAGCCAGGCAAAAATCTCCGGCAATTGCCAGGCGGATAGCTGAACGCTCGCGTTCAAACCATCGGGCAGCACACGCGGCAGATTTTCGGTGATGCCGCCGCCGGTGATATGGGCCATTGCGTGTACCGGTACGGTCTTCAGCAATTCCAGCAAGGGTTTGACGTAGATGCGGGTCGGGGTCAGCAGGGTTTCGCCTAGTGGTTTGCCGTTGACATTGTCGGACCAACCCAGACCACTACGGGCGACGATTTTGCGAATCAAGGAATAGCCGTTGGAATGCGGGCCGGACGAGGCCAGGGCGATCAGTTTGTCGCCGGCTTTGACTTGGCTGCCGTCGATGATGCGATCTTTTTCGACGATGCCGACGCAAAAGCCTGCCAAGTCGTAATCGCCATCGGCATACATGCCGGGCATTTCCGCCGTTTCACCACCAACCAAAGCCGCGCCGGATTGCTCGCAGCCTTTGCCTATGCCTTCGATGACGTTGGCGGCGGTATCGACTTCCAGTTTGCCGGTGGCGAAATAATCCAGGAAAAACAGCGGTTCAGCGCCCTGGACGATGATGTCGTTCACGCACATCGCTACCAGGTCGATGCCGACGCTGTTGTGGATGTTTAAATCCAAAGCCAGTTTCAATTTGGTGCCGACGCCGTCGGTGCCGGAGACCAATACCGGCTGTTTATAGCGATCCAGCGGTAATTCGAACAGCGAACCGAAGCCGCCTAAACCGGCCATGACGCCCGCATTACGGGTTTTGGCCGCGATGGGTTTGATGCGTTCGACTAAAGCGTTGCCGGCTTCAATATCGACGCCCGCGCTTTTATAATTCAGGCGGTCTTGTTGTTGTTCGCTCAATGTCAGTCTCTCGTTAAAGTTAAGGTTGAAACGGGCGATATTGTACTATAGTTCCCATTAATGCACTGTCAGGGTAGGCTTGTGGTCAAGGTTTTTATGAAGGGTAAATCGGGGTTTTTCAGCCTATGTATGTGGGGATTGTTGTGCAATTGCCCAATAGCGGAGGCTGTCGAAGTAAAAGGTTTGTATGAGATTGAACTGATCGCCAACAGTCAATCCGCAGAGGATAGGACGCAAGCAATCAAGCAGGCCATGTATGCCGTTTTGAGTCGGGTCTTGGTGTCTGAGGATATTTCCAAAATTCCGGTAGTGCAGCAGGCGTTGTCCAGTGCGCAGAACTATGTCAAGCAATCGCAATTTTCCTTGATTTCCGCCGATGAACTGCCTGATACCGACGCGCGCTTGCTTAGAGTGCAGTTTGATGAAGATCAATTGATGGAAGTCATGCGCAAAAGCCAAGTGGGTATCTGGAGTGAAATCCGGCCGGAAACCCTGGTGTGGCTGGTTGTCGATGACGAAGAGGGGCGGCGGTTTTACAACGCTGACAGCATGCCGGAGTTGGAAAGTGCATTGGCGTTTGCGTCCAAAATTAAGGGCGTGCCGATGATATTTCCGATGCTGGATTTGGAAGAACAGCAAAAAATTTCGCTAAGCGAAGTGCTGGGAGCTGATTCCCGCAATTTGTTGGCAGTATCCGCTCGCTACGAAGTGACCTCCGTGATGGCGGGTCGCATCGCCAAAAAAGGCGATTGCTGGCAGGGCGAATGGGCGTTTTATTTCGATGGCAAGATCAAGCAATGGAGCGGGGCTTGTTTACCTTTGAAAGCGGCAGCGGTTGCGGGCGTGCAAGGCGCCTATGATGTGCTGTCGAATTATTACGGCGTTAAACCGGAGTCCTCAGCCGCCCACTAAGCTGTAGATGCCGTAGGCCCCGCCGTAAGTGGTTAGAAAATAGAATAAAGACACCACCAAACTGGCCGGAGTATTAACCTGCAATACGTCTTTAAATATCCGCGCAATAATCGCCATGTCCCACATCAAAAACAACGCCAAGGTTGCATAGCTGGGCGTATCTTCCGCTACGGTCACCCAAAATACGATAGGAATCAGAAAGATCGCGACGACATTTTCACAAAACAAAATAGCCGACGCGACTTGTATGAAGGTGTTAAAAGTTCTATTCAGCAGTAAAACCAGCGCGATAAAGCCCAGCGTTAGCAAGGTCTCCAGCAGCACTTCGAAGGCTGAATCAATGTCGTCCGACATGTTGAATTGAATAAAAAACACCGCGATAAAATAAAAAATCGCATTGTTTTTAAAAAAGCGCGTCGATCTGGGCAGATCCAATACCGAGACATTGAACCAGCACAGCGGGAAATAATGTCTGAAAATTTCCATCACGACGCACGCTACTTAATCAGTTTTCCTCTGAGTCGGCATAAGAATATGCGTCGTATTGGCTGCGATATTCCGGTTGCTGACCGTGGCTGAACTGGTCGTTCAATGCTTGTACCAGATCTTTGGTTTGTTCTATGAGACCGTTCAGTTTTTTGCGGTTTTTCTTGTTTTTACCGACTGGGTCGGTGATGGGCATTAAAATTCGCCAGAAACTCAGGCTTTTTTCAAACAAACCCGCCAAGTCTTCACTGAGATTCAATTGTTTCTGCCGCTTGTGCAAGTGCTTGATCAGGAATTTGGCATGCACGCGGCTGACGATTATATGTAGCGGCGTCAATAAGGCAATCAGTGTTGCGAGGATGGCCGGGCCGATAATCGGGTCGATCAGTAGTTCGAGTATCCCCACCGCAATTTCCGCAAATAACATCAGCATTACGATAAAGCCCAGCACAATGAGGGTGGAGGCGTTGCATCTGTCCTTCCAGGTGGTTAACGCTTCTTCCACTTCCGAAAAAATGGTGTCGTCGATGGCGCGGATGCTGTTTTCCAGCGTACCGAGTATGCGGTAAGAGCGATCGTTATTGATGTTGTTGAAGCGCTGGTCGAACAGCGAAGTATCGCCCGATTGCGATAACACAATAAATTGGCCGGTGTGGATGCCCAGTTCGGCCAAGCGGCGTTGCCAGGATGCGGCGATTTCTTGGCTTTTCAGCGCATCGATAGTTATTTCCGAATGGTCGATCACGAAAATGAATTTATTGGCATCCTGGTGAGCAACGATCTCGGCCAGGGTGTCCTTAATCAAATCGGCATCGGCCTCGAACAAGTCGTTAAATACCAATACCAAATCGGAGATGCCTATCACGTATTTTCGCAACAGGCCGGAGACTGGATTTTCCGCGGCCGGATTTAATACCGGGGTGTCAATCAACAGCTTGTTTTTTAATTTGCTGCTATTGACCGTGACCAGTTCCAGATAGCCGTTGAGTTTGCTGCCTTCGCCGTTGGCGACCAAATCGATTTGACGGCTGATTTGATAGAAAGGTAAGCGGTGGTCGGCGTCCAGTGCGGTGCCGGGTAGCGTCGCGGTATTGGTTTGTGGCGTATATTGCAGTACGGTGAATTTATGGCGGGCGGTGTGTAGTTGCACGCCCAGGTAACGATTAACAAAGTCTGATTTGGCGGGCGAGTAACCGCCCAGCGTGCTGACGATGGGCCACCAACTTGTCTTGCGTGCGGTGGTCTCGTCGTTATCGATCAACCCCAGTTCAAACTCGATTTCATCCAGGTCCTGGAATATCTTGGCGGTTTTTTGCAAAACCGGATCGTTCGCCGCGAACTGCCGTTCAAGATTGCTCAGGTGTTTACTTACCGTTTTATCCGCCATTAGATATGAACCTTCTCTGCTTGTTATTGAGGTTAATCAGACGGCGGGAGTATACACCGATGGCATTTAAACGGATAAAAAACCTGCCGGTTTTTGCCGGTCAAAATGCCCCGGCAAACGGCTGACGCAAATACCAAGCTGCGCCGGAAATGGCGGCTTTCCGGCTGCGCTTATTCTCTAATATCCAGCTCCTTGATTTTGCGGGTCAAGGTATTACGGCCATAGCCCAATAACAGTGCTGCTTCGTGTTTGCGGCCATGCGTATGATTCAAAGCCGCCTCGATCAACAGGGTTTCCAAGGTGGGGATAGCCTGCTTGGCGATGTCCACTTTACCGGTCGATAATTGCTGCTTGACCCAATTTTTAAACTGGCTTTCCCAATCTCCCGGTGTTGTGTCGCCGGATGCGGAATCGCCGCTATTGTGCGTCAGTTCCGGCGGTAAATCTTCCAGATGAATTTCCCGGCCCGAGGCCATCACCGTCAGCCAGCGGCAGATATTCTCCAATTGCCGCACGTTGCCTGGCCACCTCAAGCCGCTTAAAAATGCCTCGGTTTCCGGTTTTAACAGTTTGATTTCGGTATTCAGTTCCTTCGCGCTTTGATAGAGATAATGCCGCATCAACAAGCCTATATCCTGCCGGCGTTCGCGCAAGGGCGGGATATGAATCCGAATCACGTTCAGGCGGTGAAACAAATCTTCGCGAAACCGGCCTTGCGCCACCAAGGCTTCCAGGTCCTGGTGGGTGGCGGCAATGATCCGCACGTTGACTCGCACTGAGGTATGCGCGCCCACCGGATAAAACTCGTTATCTGCCAGCACCCGCAGCAAGCGGGTTTGCAATTCGGCGGGCATGTCGCCGATTTCATCCAGAAACAATGTGCCATTGTTGGCCTGCTCGAAACGGCCGATCCGTCTGGCTTGGGCGCCGGTAAAAGCGCCTTTTTCGTGGCCGAACAGTTCCGATTCCATCAAGTCTTTGGGGATGGCCGCCATATTCAAGGCAATGAATGGCTGGTCCGCGCGCGGACTGTGACGATGCAGGGCCTTGGCGACCAGTTCTTTGCCGGTACCCGATTCTCCATTAATTAACACTGTGATATGCGAGCGGGCCAGACGGCCTATCGCCCGAAACACTTCCTGCATGGCCGGCGCTTCGCCTATGATCTCCGGGGTTTCCTCGACGGTAGGCGGGGCTTGCACAAGGTCGCTTTGCCGCTGTTTGCTGTGCGCGCAGGCGCGTTGTACGGTTTCGACCACTTCGGTGACGTCAAAGGGTTTGGGCAGGTATTCGAAAGCGCCGCCGTGAAATGCCGACACCGCGCTTTCCAGATCGGAATGCGCGGTCATCACGATCACCGGTAAATCCGGATAACTGTTTTGAATATTGCGCAGTAACTCGAAGCCGTCCATGCCCGGCATGCGAATATCGGTGATCAGCACTTGCGGTAAGCCGCCGGGTAGCGATTTCAGCAATTCGTTGGCGCTGGCGAAGCTTTGCGTATGCACGCCGGCTTTTTGCAAGGCTTTTTCAAGTACCCAGCGGATGGATTTGTCATCATCGACAATCCAGACCTTGTCAGGTATTTGCATGATTCGTCTCCAAAGGTAGGTAGATGGAAAATACGGTATTGCCCGGCTCGCTTTCGCATTCAATCAAGCCGTTATGCTGGTTGATCAAAGATTGAGCAATCGACAGGCCAAGTCCGGTACCCTCGGCGCGGCCGGTGATCATCGGATAAAAAATCTGTCCCATCAGCTCGGGTTTGATGCCCGGGCCGTTATCGATAATGTCGATTTTGACGGTCAGCTTGTAGCGTTTGCGGCCTATAGTCATATGCCGCTGCACCCGGGTTTTTATCGTAATCACGCCATGGTTTTGCACGGCTTGTACGGCGTTGCGGACGATATTGAGTATGGCCTGGATCAGCTGGTTTTTGTCGGCGAAAATCTCCGGGATGCTCGGATCGTAATTGGTCTGCAGCATAATGCCGTGGGCGGCCTCCACCGTAACCAGGTGCCGGACGCGCTCCAGTACTTCGTGAATATTCAGCTGGCTTTTATGCGCGGGTTTGTTGGGGCCGAGCATTTTGTCCATCAGATCCTGCAAGCGGTCCGATTCGGCGATAATGATTTGCGTATATTCCTTTAATTCAGGATCTTGCAATTCCAGGTCCAACAATTGTGCTGCGCCGCGCAAACCACCTAGCGGGTTCTTGATTTCATGCGCCAGGCCGCGCACCAGCATGCGGCTGGTGTTTTGCTGGGCCAGCAATTGTTCTTCTTTGGTGATCCGCAAATGCCGGTCTACCTGTTGCAGTTCGATCAGGATTTCGCTTAATTTCCCATCCTCGAGCAAGGGCGTGGCGCTGAGGTTAACCGTAATCGATTGGCTGAGCCGTTCTAGGATTAATTCTCTATCGACCAGCGGCTCGAGCAAATACAAGCGGGGTAATAAATCGTTAAATAGCGTGTTGTGCGCGGTTTTGAACAGTTTGTGCGCCGTTTGGCCGAGCAAATGCTTGGCGCTGTCGGCAAGCAGCATTTCGCCGGCGGGATTGATATAGGTCAGGCGCAAGTCCTTGTCGAACAGCAGGATTGCTTCGTTTAAATGATCCAGTATCTTTTTGTGCACGGGTTAATTTAAGTGTTAAGAGTTGTAGTGAATAAGCAATTTGTGCGCCAAGCGTAAAGTTGCCTTATTGCTTCATTAGTCTGATAAAAAACGGCTCTAATGCACAATATTAGTGCGTTTGCCCAATTTGATGGTTCATGTTAGTGCAAGGGTGGATGCGGAGTGAGATTTTTATCGCTATCCAGGCTTTAAGCCTTATGCTTAGGAATACGATCAATATCGATTAAGGCGGCTAAAATGTTTGGGAACCCTAGCAGCAGCTCGAATACGTGGTTATGTGTCATATGGTTGCACAATGTTGGTGCATATAAGATTGAATTGAGTCTAGCGAAGTTCCGGGGTGATAGTGATCCATTCAAGCTGTTTGCATCGTGTATCCTGGTCGCTGTTCCCGCGGAGATGAAGGTGTCATGGGTTGAAAGGCTAGTGAATAAACCGGTAGGTGATCTCTGGCAATGGCACACTTTGATCTGAATTGGTGCGCCTTTCGGCATCGGTAACCAGGCTGGTGCGTCAGTCGAATAGCTGCTTCGCTAATTCGGTGCGTTTGTCGATTGGCGGCTAGTCTGCGTAATCAACGATCAATGGCGCATGGTCGCTGAAGCGTTGCTCTTTAAAAATGCTGGTTGACTGTGCACGATTGGCGATACCCGGCGTGGCGACTTGGTAATCGATTCGCCAACCGACATTTTTGGCCCAAGCCTGGCCACGATTGCTCCACCACGTGTAGCAGGCGTCGGTAGCGTCGGGATGTAGTCTGCGATAAACATCTACCCAGCCGAGCTCATCATATATTTGGGTCATCCAGGACCGTTCAGCCGGTAAAAACCCGGAGTTTTTCTGGTTGCCGCGCCAGTTTTTCAAATCGGCTTCCGTATGGGCGATATTCCAGTCGCCGCAAATGACCACTTCCCGGCCGCTGGCTTTCAAGTCGGCAAGATGCGGATAGAAGCGTTCCATCACGCTGTATTTGACGGTTTGTCGCTCTTCGCTACTGGAGCCGGAAGGCAGATACAGGGAAATGACCGATAGATTGCCGACTTGCACTTCCAGATAGCGGCCTTCGCTATCGATGTCCGCATGGCCCAAGCCCTCAATGACGTTATCGGCCGGCTGTTTGCTGTAGATACCGACGCCGCTGTAGCCTTTCTTTTCGGCATAATGAAAATAGCCGTGCAGGCCTTTCGGTGTCAGCATCTCGGCTGTCATATCGCCGGCCTGGGCTTTAAGTTCTTGTAGGCAGACGAAGTCTGGATTTTGGGTGTCTAACCAGTCGTAAAAACCTTTTCTGGTTGCCGACCGAATGCCGTTTAGATTGGCGGAGATGATGCGGAGCATGGACTTTGGTTGGGGAATAGGTTAATAAACTGCGTCGCAGTTTAACAGTTTCGATGCCATCGTCCCAAAGCGCTTACGGCCGCTTGGCCGACACTCCGCGCACGTCTGTCGGGAATGAGGCTTTAGCCCTTACTCAACAATTGCCGGGCGCGTGCGTCCGCACCGGAAGGCAGCTGGTTCGGGCCGATTTTTATCCAGGCCACGATGTCCTGCCAGGCGGTGGGGGCTTGTAGGTCGCGGAGCAGCATGTGGTAACCGTTCTGGTAAATGGCCACGGTTTTTTCCGTGGTATCGGTGGTTAGCATTTGTTGCAAAAAAGCGTAGGTCGGTTCTTTGGGGATGACTTCGTCTTTCTCGCCGTACAGCATCAAGGTATGAGCCCTTAGCGAGTTTGCACTATCGAACGCCGCATCCATCAGGTTGGTCAAGCCGTAGACCGTTTCCACGCGGGTGGCCTTGATCACCATCGGATCGCGGCCCATCGCCCGCAACATATCGATATTATCCGACGGTAGAATTTCCAGGCCGCTGCCGGTCAAGGTCAGCCAGGGCATGCTATGCGCCAGTGTCCATAGTAAGCTGGTTTGATACCAGGGCATGGTCGATCTAGCCCATAGCGCCGGCGCGGCCAGGATGATGCCGGCGACGTCCGGCATGTTTTCCTGCTGCAACGCCGTAATCACAATCGCGCCGCCCATGCTTTCGCCCAACAGGTAAAGCGGTTTATCTGGGTAACGCTGTTTCAGCAGTCGGGTTAATTGTTTTAAATCCTGCGCGTAAGCGTCACTGCCGGCCCACAAGCCGCGCTGCGGTGCCGCGCCGAAACCGCGTTGATCATAGGCGAAACAGGCGATGCCGAGTTTGCTGAAATAATTGCCCGGCGCATCGAAAAAGTGGCTGTAATCGTTAAAACCGTGCAGCGCAATGATCACTGCATTGGGTTCTGCCTCGGGCAGCCACCGCCGTAGTGGCAGACTTGCGCCGTCTTCGGTTAGGAAAGCATTGTCGCCTAACTGCGCGGTATTGGTTTTGGCACCGGGTGGATAGCTCATCGGCATGCAGCCGCTCAGTGAGAGCAGCACTAACAAGCCGGCCAGTTTGCCGGCGTGTGGCATGCGTTGTCGATAGGTTCTGCGAGCGTTCACTATTTTAAAAACAAGATTGTTCATCGCTAACACATTATTTCAGTATTGAATTTCCCAAAATATCCCGGCGTGTGATGCGCAAAACGGGGCATTGTTCCGGTCAAACTTATCTTAGCTGAAGTGGATGCCCAATTTTATGACAATTCAGGAATGGCTCGTTTCCTGTTATCGAACTATTCATCATCCCACAACACGGGAAATGCTTTACGCACCCGCTCGATGGCCTCTTGATCGACGTTTTTACCACGCAAAGCCAGTACCAGCGCGTAAACATCCTGAGTGCTGACTTTAAACGTGCGTTTGGGATCAGCTTTAACGGCGCTCGATAGGTGTTTGATGGCCGTGCGGAACGGCAAAGGCTTGGCGGCCGGTTGCGCTGGCCGAGACAGTTCGCTTTCGATAATCGCTTTTTCGTTGCCGGGCGGTGCGTTTAAGGCTTTACGCAAGATGTCGCGGGCCCTGGCCCAGGATAGCTCTCCACCCGCCAGTTTTTCGCGCATGGCTTCCGTCGTCAGTGGCGCGTAGCGAATGATGTCGTCAATCCAGCTGACGCTTTTGTCGAAGAATTCGGCGATGCGCTCCCTGGACCAGTTGGCATTGTTCAAGTAAATCACCGTTTGAAAATAATCGGTGATGCGGGTATCGACCCGGTCGGAATTCAGCTTCAGATTCAGTGCCTTGATCTCGTCCGGATCGCCGGTGACGATTCTGACGTCCACTCTGTCGAAATAGCCGGGATTGGCGCGGCGGATACCTTGAATGGCTTCCATGCGGTGAAAGCCGCCGACCAGATAATATTCGCGGTTGTTGCGCTCCCACACCACTAACGGTTCGAACAAGCCATTGACCACGATGTCTTTTTCCAAATGCGCGACTTTCGCCCGATCCAGTTCTCTGTGGTTGGTGAGGGTGTGGTGAAATTCGATTTGGTCGATGGGAAGATATTCATAGCGTTTGGTGGCTAGCATATTCGATTCTCCGAGAAAGCGGGATCCGCCTCGGGGTGTGTCGGCCTGGTGCCTATTCCCTTGTCCGGGCAGATAAGCAGCCACCATCGCATTTTTTCTAACGAAATTCAATCGTTTGGCATTGGCGATACGCGGCTCCTGCGGACGGTGGACGGCTTTGCGAGGCTAACCGAGTACTTTCATCATGATGGATAAGTAGTCTGTATAACCGATGGCGGCGGCCATGATAATTAGCAGCATGCCCTGAAAAATCGGGCGCTGCACAAACGGTTTATAGGTATCTTCGGCGTAGCGTTCCGCCAACTCGGAGAGGCTGGTCAGTTTGCCGGCGAGGGATGAATCTTTCACGTTGCCATGATTGGCTATCGATAATCGGCGCAGGTTTTTCATGGCGTTTTGCTCGGTTTCATCCGCTAACGCTTTCAGGCGGAAGTCGCAATAGAACAAGTATGCGATGCAAACGCCGATCACGATCAGCAGACCGGCCGGCGTATGCCAGTTATCGAAATAACTCATGCGCGCCAAAACCATCAGAGCGGCGGCGAATAGCGGATACGAGATCAGGCGGCTTGTCTGTTGCGTCATATCGCCGACCAAACGTATCGTCACCCAGTCCTGAAGGTACGCTGCATCGATATTCAATGTGTCGCTGTATTCCTTCGTCATGGACGCCGGCCAGGGCGCCGCGCGCGGAATGGTGCGGATAAACTGGATGATCGCTTGCGCTGCCTCGGTGACGCTGATCATCAAAAACAGGAATGCCGGCACCAAGATCGCCTTCAGCAGGATTAAATCGAGGTAATAGACTAAAGGGCCGCGATACGGCGTAAAAGGCACGCCCAAGGACAAAATCACCACAAACGATAAGATCCACGCTAAAAATGTCAAAATGCTGATTCGCCTAACATGCATATTTCGTTTCAGTCGCCTGTCCAAATATCTATCGTGCGCGTAACAGCGATTGTCGGCGGATACGCCGAACTTACCGCTGAAGTTCAGCTGTTCCCAAAGCAATAGCGGAAACTTGGCGGTTTCGATAACCCAATACACTGTGACAACCAGTGCGGCGAAGCGGATTGCCTCCGTCGACCACATGCTTACGCCTTCGATTAAGGCCAATGGTTCGGGTTGTGGGTTATTGAGCACGAAAGCCGCTAGTCCGCAGCCAATGGCGAAAGCGATTAGCAACCAGACTCTTTGCCGGCGCAGCACGGCGGCTTTCACCGGGAGTTTGGCGGCGGTCGCGATTTTGATTTTGCGCCGAAAATACAGCCCGAGCCCGATCAATACGAATGCGCCGATTAACATTTTCAATGCCAGGCGCGGAAATCTTGAAAACGATTGCGCGGTTGCCGAATCCGGTGTCGGCGCGGTGTCGCTGAGATCGCCTCCGGATTGTATCAGGGTCTCCATAGGCCCTAAGGCATCACATTTTTGCCGGTCGGTTTTGCCGGTGTCCGTGTTGAGAGGGAAAGCTTTGCTACGGCCGATTTCATGCAAGGCGGGTTGATTGAATACCTCGCTGTCCAGCAATTGTTGGCGCGTGGTCGTATCGCACCCGGTTGCTGCGCCAGTCGCTTCCGAGGGCTCATGGTTGGAATCCCACAAGGCCATTTGCGCGGCTAAAAAATATGCAGTTTGATAGCTGTCGCGGAACGGCGGGATACGAGTTTGTAATGCCGGCGGTAATTGCAAACCGAAACTCGAGACAACAATCAGGTTACGAGCCCACTCGTTTTGCTCCGGGTGTAGAAGTCGGGCATCCATCACGTTTGTGAAATACCAAACATCCGGAAATTTGGCATGCAGCGCTTGCAGCACCAGTAGTTTGTCGTAGACATCGCTGCCGAGGATACCGATGGCACCTATGGCTTGGTCGTGGTCTTCCAGTTCCTGTTCCAGTTCTTCAACCCTGTCGGTTAACCGGCGCATGTAATCAAACTGACTGTCGCCGTCGGCATGCTCCATGGCTTTGGAAGCCTCGGCGGCACTGTTGGTATCATTGTTGCCGGATTTGTTGCCGGTGCTGGTACTACTTTGGCCGCGCAGGGTTTTGCCGTCCAAGCCTCGGAAATAGGTGTATTGGTGTACGTATTTTTGCAAGTAATTCGCGCAACCCGCTGTTGAAATCATGGGGTCGCGGCATGCGCCAAACGAGTGTTTTCCGTTCATGGCGGTTTCGACTAACGCATCGGCAAATGTGGTGCCAATATGGTAGGCGTACAGTGATTCGGTTTCGGAGATCAATACCACGTGTTTAGTGGGCTTAGCCAGCTCGGCTTGGTCGCCGATCCGTACGCCGCGGAGTTCCAGTTCCTGGCTCAGCGCGCCCGCCAGCTGGCTGTCGGTCGCCGTGGTGCGGAGGAACGACAGGTGATTTTTGAAGTGCTCGGCCAAGTTGCTCGGTTGATGGGCCGTTGCCGCTTGGTTGCCGTACATTAATTTACCTTCATCGACCGTTGCTCGGGGCGAATACATTCGAAACAACGGCGCGTCCTTGGGCTTGCCGACTTTCAGTGCCTCGCTCGCCATGGCTTGCAGATCGTCCGAAGTTGCCGGTCCCAGTACGTTGAGCTCTAGCTTGTTGTTTTTCTCGTAAAGTTTGCGCAAATTTTTGAAAAGATCTTTTAGCGGCTCATAGCCGAAGGCTTTGCTGTCAAGGTATAGCAGCAAAATAGGCGGATGTTTCTCCGCTTCCGGACTCCGGGCCATCGGTTGGGCTTTCCAAACCAAATGTTCGAATGCGATCAAGGTACTCGATTTGTTCAGCAGGTAATTGACGTAACCGATATGCTCCTCGTCGCTTGGGCCGTACTCTTGTTTGGAATTGCCGATTAACCCTGATAATACCGCGTAGCGGATACGGCGCCGGGTTTCCACGTCTTCTTGATAATGACCATTGGGCATTAGTGTGGCGATGACGATTTGCCGCCCGTCGGGAATGTCTTCCAAGTGGGACTGAAGGGTTTTTATCAATTCCTTCTGGTCTTTATATTGCTGATACCCCTGACTATTCACATTTTGGTTGGCGATGGCTTCGAATGGGTCTTGCCACAAACGCGCGTCTATGTCGGACTTAAAGCCGGCTTGTTGCAATTGCGATAAGGACGCTTTATTGGGTCTGGAATCGTTGAAGGGGCTTTGGCCTACGAACAGGCTGCCGCCCAAAATGATCAATAGCACGCTTAATAAGTTAGGCGAGATCGCTGTGGATTTGTTTTCTTTAGACATAAGCGCCAATCTCTGATTGCGATGGAGAGTAGTGGGGCATACCCGGTTGTGCAACTAGACTAACACTAGAGGTTTTCGGCTTCAAAGGCAGAAACTAACAACGTTTTTTGTAAAATTGCACTATCGAGCAGGGCGCGGATTTCAAATTTCGCGAACCCAGACCATGAAATCCATGTTTATTTTCGCAACAACCAAGGATTGCCGCCGATAGCGGTGAGGTTGGTGGTCAGGGTTTGTTCGTTGGCAAAGCGTTGCAAGTAATGGGGGCCGCCGGCTTTCGGGCCGGTGCCGGACAGGCCCATGCCGCCGAACGGCTGCACACCCACCACCGCGCCTATCATGTTGCGGTTGATGTAAATGTTGCCGACCCGCGCGTGCTCTTGGATGTAACGCATATTGGCGTTGATGCGGCTGTGAATGCCCAGTGTCAAGCCGTAGCCGCTGGCATTGATGGCCTCGACCACTTTTGCCAGCTCGTTGGCTGGGTAACGGACTATATGCAGGATGGGGCCGAACACTTCGTGGTCAAGGAAGGATAGGGCAGGTATTTCCGCTAACGTCGGTGGAAAAAAACAGCCGTTTGTTAGATCGTCGGTCAAGGGCAGTTGATATAACAGCTTGGCGTCGTGTTCAAGCTTCTCGATGTGCTGTTGCAGGGCGGCTAACGCGCGTTGATCGATAATAGGGCCGACGTCGGTGGCAATATCCAGCGGCGAACCGACCCGCAGCACACGCATCGCGCCGATCAAGCGCGCAATGACGCTGTCGGCGATGTCGTCCGGTAGAAACAATACCCGCAATGCCGAGCAGCGTTGGCCCGCGCTGTTAAATGCTGATTGCAAGGCGTCCGTCACCAGCTGTTCCTGGTGCGCGGAGCTGTCGGCGATCATCGCGTTTTGCCCGCCGGTTTCGGCAATAAGCGTGGCGATGGCGCCGTTACGACTCGCCAGTTGCCGGTTGATATTCAGGGCGGTGGCGACGGAGCCGGTAAACGCCACGCCGGCGACGCGCTCGTCGCTCAGCAAATGACGGCCAATCTCGGCGCCCTCGCCCGGCAAAAACTGCAGTACCTGTTCCGGGACGCCGGCGCTATGTAACAGGCGCAAACAGGCCGTGGCCGTTAATGATGTTTGTAGCGCCGGTTTCGCGATTACCGTATTGCCGGCCACCAACGCGGCGGCGATTTGGCCGATGAAAATCGCAATCGGAAAATTCCACGGACTGATGCAGACAAACACGCCGCGCCCGACACTAAATAATTGATTGTCTTCACCGGTTGGACCCGGTAAGCGCAGTGGCTGAGCAAATTGTTCGACCGCGCAGGCCGCGTAATACCGGCATAGATCGACAGCTTCCCGCACTTCCGCCAGCGCGTCGCGCACGGTTCGGCCACCTTCGCGAATGCACAGCGCCACCAATTTCAGGCGCTGCTGCTCCAATAAATCTGCCGCTTTTAGCAGATACCCGGTGCGGGTTGCGACCGGGCATAAACGCCAGTCATCGAACGCGCGTGTGGCTTGTTGCAAGGCTTGTTCTATATCATTTGCGGAACTGAACACCACTTCGCCAACCAGGCTGAGCTGGTCGTGCGGACTATAAACCGGATGCGGTTCGCCATGCATTTGTTGACCAGCAATCAATGGTGCGGCTTGCCAAGTCTGGTCCGACATAGCAGCCAATTCATTTTGCAACTGCTGTAATTTCTCGGGATCGCTTAAATTCAGCCCCTGCGAGTTCTTGCGTTGCGCGCCGAATAAGTCAGTGGGAACAGTAAGAGGGTTAGTCTCGACTTCGTTTAACTGGTTCAAAGGATCGCCGGACAGCATGGCAGAGCTAATCGCCGGATTTTCGATTTGATTGATAAACGAGGTATTCGCACCGTTCTCCAGCAAGCGTCTGACCAAATAAGGCAACAAATCCCGGTAGCTGCCGACCGGCGCATAGACGCGGCAATTGATCGGGCGTTGATTGAGCAATTCATCATACAAAGCGCTCCCCATGCCATGCAGTCGCTGGAACTCAAACCCCGGATGCTCTTTGCCAAACTCGCAAATCGCCGCGACGCTGTGGGCATTATGCGTGGCAAATTGCGGATAAAAAGCTTGAGGCTTGGACAGTATCAGCCGAGCGCAAGTCAGATAAGACAAGTCGGTGGCAGGCTTTCGGGTGAACACCGGGTAGTCGTCCCAGCCGTTTTCCTGGGCGCGTTTGATCTCGCTATCCCAGTACGCGCCTTTTACCAAGCGAATGGGAATGATGCGCTTCTGGGATTCGGCCAATGCCGCCAGCCAATCGATCACCGCCAACGCGCGTTTTTGATAAGCTTGCACTGCCAGACCGAAGCCCGGCCAAGCGGCCAGCGCCGGATCGTCAAATACCGCCGCGAAAATATCCAAAGACATATCCAGCCGTTCGGCTTCTTCCGCGTCGACAGTCACGGAAATATTCGCCGCGCGGGCCAGCTTAACCAAAGCTAACAGTTTGTCGCTGATGGCCGGCACCGCATAACGCTGCTGTAATGGCTCATAACGCGGATATAACGCCGACAGCTTGATGGAAATGCCGGGGTTGGTAAATAAATCGGCTGTTGCTGATTCGGCCAGCGTTTCAATGGCATGCCGATAGGCCGCGCAATAGCGTTCCGCATCGTCTTGGGTTAAGGCCGCTTCGCCGAGCATATCGAAAGAATAGTGATAGGCCGGATTGCGGTCGGATTGTTTGATAGCCGCGTTTATGTTTTCGGCGATGACGAAATGTTCGGCCATTTGCTGCATGGCTTGCTTGATCGCTGCGCGGATCAGCGGCTCGCCCAGCCGGCTTAATAATCCATCGAAAACCCGCTGCCGAACCAGTTCTTCCATTTTGCCGCTGATCCATAAACCGCCACTAGCCAGATTGACTGCTACCGACTCGCTGTGCAACCAGTGGCTATACCAGTCGGCATCGGCGAGTTTATCGCGCAAGAACAGGTTTTGCGTGTCGCTATCCGGAATCCGCAGCAGCGCTTCGGCGATGCTCATCAAGACGATGCCTTCATCGCTGCTCAGGCTGTATTCGTGCAAGAAGGCTTCGAAAATGCCCGGCTGTTTATGCTTGGCGCGTACCGCTTCTATTAATGCCTGCGTAGAGGCGCCGATGGCCTGGCTATCGTAATCTCCCAACCTGGCGATTAGGCCGGAGATGGCTCGCGGCTCTGCTTGGGTAAATGCTTGATTGATGCGCCGGCGCAGTTCGGCTAAACGGTTGGCGTTGCTCATGGCTATCACCTGTTGGACTGACAGCCATAAGCATACCGCTATCCGGAAAAACCGGCTGGCTTGTTGGACCGGGTTTGCTCTGCTACTGTTGATGGTAAAGCACTGAACGCGCGAGGAGAAAACATGTCAGGCAGAATTGATTTTACGATGGGTTTTAATGCCGGAAAAACGGCCAAGGCCGGCGGCGACAGTAGCTACCGGGTTTATGTGTTCGGCAATTTTTCCGGTGTCGCCGTGCCCTGGGAGCAAAGCAAAATGCGCAAAATCGATGTCGATAACTTTGAGCAAGTACTGGCGCAAGTCACACCCACACTGGAAGTCAGCTCGGGCATCACGCTGCAATTTCCGGCGCTGGAGGATTTTCATCCCGATGCCTGGTTGGGAAAAGTCAAGCTGCTGGCCGATTTGCGGACTTTAAAATCGGAACTGGGCAACCCCAATACCGCCGCGCAGGCGGCGGCGAAAATTCAGGCCTTTTTTCCTGGCGTAGTCGCCAGCGAAGCAGCAGCGCCTGTGGCGGAAACGGAAAGCCAGGACGATATGCTGGAACGCCTGTTGGGGAAAAAGCCGGAAGGCGCGGTCGAGGCGTCCGATTCTCTGGATAGTTTGTTGAAACAGATTGTGGAGCCGCATGTCGCCAAAGACGCTAATCCGCAGCATGGGGTTTTAATCGATGTGATCGACGCCGCCACCGCACAGTTTGTGAAAGCCCTGTTACACCGGCAGGATTTTCAAGCCTTGGAAGCTTTGTGGCGGGCGACGTATGAATTGGTGCATGAAGAAGCGGCCGACGCGCAACAGCTCTATTTGCTGGATATTAGCCAAGCCCAATTGCTGGCGGAGCTGGAAAAAGGCGGCGAGAGCGTCGTCCAGCGTTTGCAGCAACATATTCAAACCGGTGACGGCGAGCAGGATGTGTTGATCGTGGCCGATTATCTGTTTGCCGATAATGCGGACGACAAAGCCTTGCTCGGTTATTGTGCGGATTTAGCCGCCAAATGCGGGGCGGGTTTTCTGGCGTGCGCAGGGAACGGTTTGGTGGTCGAGGCGTTGCAGAATGCCGCGGATTGGTTGGCATATCGCCAGCAGATCCAGGCCGACAGCGTGATCTTGACCTATCCGCGCGTGCTGATGCGTTTGCCTTATGGCAGCAAACGCGATCCGCTGGAGAGCTTGGCGTTTGAAGAGTGCACTAATATCCCGCAGACCAACGAGTTGTTGTGGGGAAATTCGGCCTTTTTAGCGGCCAGGGTATTGTTGAGAGCGGCTCAGGATGACGCGACACCCGAGCAATTCTTTTTTGCCGATGTGCCGGCGTTTAGCTACGAACTGGACGGCGAGCAGGTATTGCAGCCGGCGACGGAAGTGGTGTTGAACGAAGTGCAGGCGAATAATCTATTGGCGCAAAACATCATGCCGGTAGTCAGCTATCGGCAGCGGCAAGGCCTGCGCTTACTGGGGTTAGACACCCTGGCTTGACCGGTTTCGACCTAGCTGCGCCCGCATCTTTTCTGTATCCAGCTCGCCTTCCGAATGCGACACTACAATCGTGGCTACCGCATTGCCGACGATATTGGTCAAGGCCCGCGCTTCCGACATGAAACGGTCTATGCCCAGGATTAACGAAAGCGCCGCGACCGGTACTGCCGGCACTACCGCCAGTGTAGCCGCCAAGGTGATAAAGCCGGCCCCGGTGACACCGGACGCGCCCTTGCTGGTCAACATCGCGACCAACAACAGCGTTAATTGTTGCGTCAGCGTTAGATCGACATTCAAGGCCTGGGCGACGAATAGCGCGGCCATGGTCAGATAAATATTGGTGCCGTCCAGATTGAACGAGTAGCCGGACGGTATCACCAGACCCACCACCGACCGCGAGCAGCCCAGTTTTTCCAGCTTGTTCATCAAAGGCACCAGCGCCGATTCCGACGACGAGGTGCCGAGCACCAGCAACATTTCTTCCTTGATGTAGCGCAACAGCCGAAAAATATTGAAGCCGGTCAGTGCGGCTATGCTGCCTAGAATCAAGACGATGAACAAGCCGCAGGTCAGATAAAAACTACCCATCAGCGCGGCCAGCGGTTTCAATGCAGCCACACCGTATTTACCGATGGTAAACGCCATCGCCGCGCCGGCCCCGAACGGCGCCAGCTTCATGATCACGCTCATCATCGCAAAAAAGATGTGCGAGCATTCTTCGATAAACACATACACCGATCTGCCGGCGCTGCCCATTTGCTGCAAGGCAAAACCAAACAACACCGCCACCAGTAACACTTGCAGCAAATCGCCGGAACCGGTGAAGGCGTCGGTAAAGGTTTTAGGGATGATGTGCAGCAAAAAGTCGGCGGTGCTTTGCTGGCTGGCTTGTTTCACATAGCCGGACACCGCCTGCGCATCCAGCGTGGCCGGATCGACATTAAAGCCTTGGCCGGGCTTGAGCAGATTGGCCACCAGCACGCCCAACCCCAGCGCGAAAGTCGAGACGATTTCGAAATACAGCAAGGCTTTGACGCCCACCCGGCCAGCCTTTTTCATATCGTCGGCACCGGCGATGCCCAGCACAATAGTGCAAAACACCACCGGGCCTATCAGCATCTTGATTAGGCTGATGAAGCCGTCACCAATGGGTTTGAGCGAGATAGCGTGTTCGGCGTCCAGGTAACCGAAAAGGCCGCCGGCAACGATAGCCATTAGAACCCATAGATAAAGCCGGGCGGAGGAGCTGGCTGCTTGTGACGATGGCGGTTTGCTGAGGTTTTCCGAGTTCATGGTTTAGCGCGTGGCTCTTAGAATGTAGCGCGGGTGTTGAGCGCACTATCGGTTAAAAGCTGCGCGTATGGCAAGGATAAGTTACGAGGCCAACAGCCCGTCTTACGATGGTATGGAATCGTTCGTCGCCAACTTAAACCACAAGGCTATGGTGGACTCAATTATTGCAGTAAAAGGCTGCCGGAATCTTTTTGATTTAGACAAAGCGGCTGTTAGCGCCTTCCCGTTATTTGTCTTCCTTCTTGTCAAACACCCCGCTGAAGCTAAAGCCAATATCGATTTTGCCGATTTCCTCGATCACTTTCTGGCTCAATTCATCTACCGGCTTATCGGAAAACACCGCGTAGCGCATTAGATTTTCCGTGTAGGTTTGCTTGTCTTTGTATTGGCTGTAAAACGCGAACATCAACGCGGCGATGCCTGTCACCGTGGTTTGCACTATCGCCGACTTATACCATTCGCGCTCGCCCAGCCGGTCTTTCAACAACACCCCCAGCGAAGGCCACAAAAATACCGCCACCGCCGAAATCAGCGACAGCCAGAAAAACACTTTGTTTAAAATCGCATAACTCCTGGCTTTAACATACAAATCGTAAATCAACACCAGCTTGCGCTCTTCGTCTACAGTTGTAGGCTTTGCCGTGCCCGTTGCATCGGTCTTACAGACGGCGGTTTTGGCGTAATCCATCAACAACTTCGCGCTGGTTTGATTGGGGTTGAGGATGCTCACCACATCTTTATCGCAGGATTCCGACGCGCAGCCGCTCAGCGCAAGCAGTGTCATGATGATTAACAGAAATTGGTGCATGGTTTTGCTCCGTATCGATTTAGTGGGGCAATTGTGACATAAGCGGCGTGATGGATTGTCCGTAAAATAATGCCCGGCGAGATTTGGCAGAGTGTTTTTCGGTAGTGTTTTTCTGCGATGGGATGTCTCGAACTTTTGGGGATCGACAAACATTTGCCCTTTACAGTCTGTGGCATTATCTGGTTGATTGACTAAAATTTATCGTTACCAATTATTGTAACTCGAAGACATTATAAATGCGGCGAGAAATGTTGAATATTTTCTAGAAACTGCCTCATCTCTGACTAATTTCTGGAAAGTATAGGAACATCATGCAACCGCTTGTTATGCTACTCGTGATATTTCGTAATTAAATGAATTTTGGATTTGGCGGTGCAAAAGATGCGTAGCAAACACAAGGAAATAAAAAAATTTATAAAATCTAATATTTGTTTTCTATTTTTATTTTTTAGTTGCATCGCTGAAGCAAATAAGCCAGGTTATATTGGCCCTGTAATAAAAGAAATAAAATTTTCGTTAGAAGATAAAAATGTTATTTATGCGGTTATCGGAAATTCAGATAAATTCATAAGTTTCGATAAAGGCTTATCGTGGGCTTATCAGAATCGAAGGACTAAGCTATCTTTTGACATAAAAACTAGAAATACGAGCAAGAATAATATTGGCGAACTTTGTGTTGATGGAGTAGAGGCGCCTTCGTCGCCTAATATTATTTATGCAATTTGTTATAGAGACTCCAATTCAGGAGGCCATAGCAACTTCAAGAAAAGCATTGACTATGGCGAAACATGGGAAATACTAGGTGATGGTTTACCAGGCAGTTGGTTTGCCACCATTTTGGCTGTTGACCCGCGCGATCCTAACCTATTGTTCGCAGGATGGCTTGGCGGCGGACTCTTCCGGTCGCTGGATGGCGGCAAAACTTGGAAGCCGTCAGACAAGGGTTTGATCGATAAACACGATCCCTCTCGACGATATTTGATGCAACCGGACTTGCACAAGGCGGTGCTCGATAATGATTTAAAGCAGATTGAAAAATTATTAAAGAGTGGCGCCAATATTGAAGAGATGGCCGAAGGAAAATCGCCGCTATTGTTGGCTATTAACTTGGGCCTTGTAAAGGCCGCCAAAGTGCTTTTATCGCATGGCGCTAATATTCATGTCCGAGATTCTAATGGGGCGTCGGCGCTCTATTTCGCAATTAATAGTAAAAATGCTGAATTGGCAGAGCTTGTATTCAATGCTGGCCTTAAGTTAGATGAGGCGATTTCGACAGCATTTCTTTCTGATCCTCTAATGTATAGTATCGATGCGCCAATAAATATCGAATTGATTAAGCTTTTGGTAAAGAAAGGTGCTAGTTTGGATAGCCCCTATGTGATGGCGAGGGCAATAGACTATAATTTGAATTACCGAGACTCAGATGCTAAGCAACTTGAGTTGGTAAAATTTCTTTTTCAGAAAGGTGTGCCGTTGGATTATGAAAACAACGGCAATAATTTGGTCCATTATGCTGCGTGGTTATGCAAGCCCGATATCGTCCGATTTTTTCTGCAAAAAGGTCTTTCTGCCAAAATAACGAATGCATCGGACTTGCGTCATCCAGCTGATGGAAATTTGGCTTGCTATCAAGAATCAAAAGCACTAATAGATCAGTTGTCAAAATAGAGTTTTGGGGCTTTAAAATGTATTTTTCATAATAATATTATCAATTTTTTTGTTACGTAACTTTTATCGTCTGATGCATAAAATAGTTTCGCTTTACGTTTGCGCCACCTTTGCCTGTTGGTTGTCAAAAGACGTGAGAGCGGAAATAGCCTCCGAACCTACGACCAACCAAGAAGACACAATTTTACGAGTAAATCAGACGAGAACTGACTACGCTTTGAACGGAGCGGGTATTACCGTCGCCGTTATCAGCGACAGTTTCAATTGCTTGGGCGGTGCGGATATTGGGCAAGCCAGCGGCGAATTGCCACCAACAGTGACGGTAGTGAAAGAAGCCGATTGTAAAGGCGAAAAGACGCTCGACGAAGGCCGGGCGATGCTGGAAGTGATACATGATCTGGCGCCTGGCGCCAATTTGCTGTTTCATGCGATGGGCGACAATCCCGGCGATTTGATGCAAGCCTTGAATCAAGTGGCCGATCACGGTGCGAAAATTATCGTTGATGATGCGGTGTATTTTAGCGAGCCGATGTTTCAGGATGGGCCTGCATCGCAAACGATTGATCGGCTGGTAGTCGAACGCGGCATCGCTATTTTCTCTTCGGCAGGCAACGCCGGCCTTAACAGCTATCAATCGGCATTTGCCGATAGCGGTCGCTATCCTTTGGGCGAAAAACATGGCGTCGCCCACGACTTCAATCCCGATCCTAACAAAACCGACACCTGCCAAACGATTACTGTCGGCGCCGATGCGTTTACTGTATTGAGTTTGCAGTGGGACCAACCGGCCAAGTCGATTAGCGGCGGTATTGGCTCGGCTAATGATCTGGACGTTGTGGTTTACGACGATCCGGCCTGCAAGCGTGTCAGTCAAACCTGGGGCATCGGTGGTTCAACCGATAATTTGGGTGGGGACCCCGTTGAAGTGGTCGGATTCGATAATAAAGGCAACCGCCGTCGAAAAACCGTCGGTTTGAGCATTTTGAAAGTGGCCGGTCCCTCGCCTAGCTTACTGAAATACATCCTGAGCGGCAGCTCGCTACCTAGCGAACACCCAAGTATCGACGAGTACCGCAACGATCCGAAAACCATCTCTTCAGTGTTCGGTCATGCTAATGCTGCGAACGTTTTCAGCGTCGGCGCCATAGAAGCCGGCCAGGGCAAAATGCCGTCAGCGCCAAGTTACTATTCCTCGCCCGGCGGCTTGCCGGTCTTATTCGATAATCAAGGCAAGCGTTTAGCCGAGCCTGTCGTCCGGCAACATGTCGATGCCGTGGCTCCCACCAACGTCAATACCAGTTTCTTTTCCAAAACCCGTCCGGACCCTGAAAAAGACGGCAAGCCTAACTTCACCGGAACTTCTGCGGCTGCTCCCCATGCCGCCGCAGTGGCTGCTTTGGTGCTGCAGGCTACGTCGAAAAAAGGTCTGAGTTTGCAGCCTCTCGAACTTTACGACGTGTTACGGCGTAGCAGTTTGGATTTGGGAGACATCGGTTATGACTCGTCAACGGGATATGGGTTGCTCGCCGCCGACAAAGCTCTGAAGGCTTTGTCCAATGAGTAATAATCCCCGCATATCGGGGCGATAAGCTTTATTAAGCAACTAGGGATCACCATGCGTAAATTACTGAGTTCTGCCGCGTTACTGTTGATACAGGCATGTACAACAGAAAAGCCTTTAGATAATCCGATCAACGATACCCTCATTCCGTTTACTGTCGAGCAACCACTGAGTTGCAGTTTCGGAAATCTGGAGTTGAATGACAGTGTTGTTGTCCTAGCGGCTGGCGGCGGAGAGGGTAAAGAGCTTGATTTTGTCATAGAGCAAAAAAGCGGTAATGCTGCTAAAAAAATAGATGTTGCAGTCAACTCAATCGATAAACCGGTTGTATTGATGCTGGGTACTTATAACCCCACGATTTGGAATATAGGCTGGACGCCTGGCACCAAAATTTTAGCCGTTTCCGTTTTTGGTTATCACAAACAACGTGTTTCCGGATTGCCTGCCGGTACGCCGGTATTGGCAAGTAGCCATGATGAAGGTGGCCCGTGCGAATTAACGGCGCTAACAAACAATAAAACGGGTTCTGATGAAAACAAACAAGCCCAGCAACTTTTTAATCGGCCGATAGCGAGTTTTAGTCGAGTGGCGAGAGGTAAAGTGACGATTGGCGACCCTATAGCTTATGGTGTGAGTTTGGTGACTTCGAACGCAACCCCACTCGAATCATTTCGTGAGCCGAATACACCGCTAGCCGGGAGTGCCGGCTTGGAACAGGCCTTGAAGGAAAACATATTAAGAAAGGCAACATTAAACGATGTCGCGGAATGGACCAGATTGCTTACTCAAAAGTATGCGCAAATGCATAAAAAGCCACCTGATATTCCTCCGTATCTGGATAATGCATTTATGGTCTTGAAAGAATTTGTCTGTCCTGCCGGATTATATGGTAGCCATTCTGCAAATTTCTATGTCGCCAAAGGAGTTCCTTACCCGAAGGGCGATTGCGGCCATTCGAGTATTTACGATTTCAATTCCATGATGCTCGAATGTAGTGCGGGTAGTGCTTGTGGGGAAGATATCCTTAACGGAAGAATCGGCGCAGGCGCGATGCGGCGCATGACGACTATTAACTCGGGTCCTAGTAAGCCCGGCGATTAAATAGAGGAAGCGTGTCGGAAAACTATTGGGCTACAATCGTCTTTGAACTTATCCCTTTGAATGCAGATAAACGTTCGGCGTTGGATATTTGCGTTCGGTTTGTTTCGTAAACGCTGATTGCATGCTGGTCTACTTACGCTATCTGCACGTAAGCAGACGCTGAAGAACCGGAGTTAAACGGCAACTCTTGGCTGATTTTTCAGTAGTCCCGGCAAGATCAGCGAAACCCCCTTCGATTTCCCCAAGGCATAAGCTATGCAAACACCCTCAAACAAACTCTTTTGCACCGCCCAAATCCGCGAAGCCGAGCGTTATGTGATCGACGAGCTGGGGATTCCTGGTAGGGAATTGATGCGGCGGGCCGGATACGCGCTGTTCGAACAAATACAGCGGCGTTGGCCGGAACACGCCGCGATCACGGTGTTTTGCGGCGGCGGCAATAATGGCGGCGATGGTTATGAGGTGGCGACGCTGGCCTTGCAGGCTAATTATCAGGTAACCGTTTACGCCTTGACCGATCCGCATGGATTGCCGGGCGATGCGCTTGCTGCGTATCAAGATTTTTTAAAGGCTGGAGGTTGTGTCAGCGACTTCGAAGCCGGGCAATCCAGGCTGCAAGGCGTGATCGTCGATGCGTTGTTCGGGATCGGTTTGAGTCGAGAGGTCGGGCAAGATTATGCGTTAGCCATCGCTGCGATTAATGCATCAGATTGTCCGGTGATTGCCGTGGATGTGCCGTCGGGGTTGCATGCCTACACGGGCTCGGTGTTGGGTTGCGCCGTCAAGGCTGAAGTGACGGTGACTTTTATCGGTTTGAAGTGCGGCTTGTTTACCGGCGCAGCACCGGAATATTGCGGTGAGATTATTTGCAATAATTTGGATATCGACGCGGCAGTGTTGGCGGCAATGCCCCCGTTCGCGGAATTGCTGGAAAAGTTAGCGTTACCGCGCCGTCCGCGGACGGCGCACAAAGGCGATTTTGGTCACGTACTTTTGATCGGCGGCAACCTGGGTTATACCGGGGCGATTCGTTTGGCGGGTGAGGCGGCCTTGCGTTCCGGGGCTGGTCTGGTTAGTATCGCCACCCGCGCCGCGCATAGCGGGCTGATCAATATCGGCCGGCCGGAGTTGATGTGCCACGGCGTGGAATGCGGCGAAACGCTGCACGCCTTACTGGATAAAGCCAGCGTCATCGTGATCGGGCCCGGCCTTGGTCAGGACGATTGGGCCAGGGAAATGTTTGGTACCGTCATGGGTCGCGATAAGCCTTGCGTGCTTGATGCCGACGCGCTGAATTTGCTGGCGGAGCAACCGAAGCGCCACGATAACTGGGTTTTAACACCGCACCCCGGCGAAGCCGCGCGCTTGTTGGCATGTAATACCCGGCAAATCTCGGCAGACCGCTTTGCAGCCTTATCGGATATTCAGAGTCAGTACGGTGGTATCTGTTTGTTAAAAGGCGCCGGTACCTTGATTAGCAACGGTGAAACGGTATATGTCGGCACCACCGGTAATCCCGGCATGGCCAGCGGCGGCATGGGCGATGTGTTGTCCGGCTTGATCGGCGGTTTGCTGGCGCAAGGCTTGAGTTTGGAGCAGGCGACTAGGCTGGGTGTTTATGTGCATGGCGAAGCGGCTGACAGTCTGACTGCAGAATTGGGCGAGCGCGGCTTGTTGGCCGGTGATTTGCCGGAACGAATCAGGAAATTATTGAATTAATGAACATCACGCTGGAAACCCCCGAAGATACCGAAGCGCTGGGCGCCGCGCTTTGGCAAGCCTTGCCGGCAAAATGTCTGCTGTTTTTGTACGGCGATTTGGGTGCCGGCAAGACGACGCTGGTGCGCGGCTTATTGCGCGCTGCCGGCCACTCAGGCGCGGTGAAAAGCCCTACTTACACCTTGGTCGAGGAATACGAAGTCGATGGCCGGCGCTTGTTTCATTTTGATTTGTATCGGCTGAAGGACCCCGAGGAATTGGAGTGGATGGGCATGGACGATTATCTCAACCAAAACGCATTGTGCTGCATCGAATGGCCGCAAATGGGTGCCGGCTTTCTGCCCAATGCCGATGTGGAGGTTAGCTTGAATTATTTTCAGCGGCAACGTACCGCTGAAATCAATGTGTTAGCAAAAAATCGGCTTGGCGACATAAAACTAAACTGGAAAAACAATAACCTACTGCTATAATTTCAACGAAGTTGTGACTAGTGGAAATGTGGGGTATGCAGCAGATGTCTAAAATTTTCTGGATATGGGGTTTGTTATTACCCACGTTTTCGGTGCTCGCGGCTCAGACTGAACTGGGTCCGATCAGTTATTCATCCACCAATCAACTGCTGGTCAATTTGCCGAGCACGGTCAAGCATCATGCGTTTGTGTTGAAAAGTCCTAATCGTCTGGTTATGGATTTTAGCGATGCCAAAATGGCGCAGGATTTGAATCAACCGGTTGCGGATCATCCCTTGTTTGGTTTTGCCCGCAGCGCAATGCGTAACAACAAGGATTTGCGTATCGTCGTCGAATTGAAAGCTGATGCGGACGCCAAAGTCGCGATGGTCGGTAAGAATTTACAAATCGATTTGGCGGCAAAAGATCAGCCAGCGCAGCCGCAATTGACAGCCAAGCCAGCGGAAAGAGCGTTCACTCCAGTCGCAGCGGTTAAAACGGAAAGGCCGACAGCTACCCCGGAGGTTGCTACTGCTGAAAAAGCCGATAAAACCACTAAAAAATCCGAGACCACTGCCAAACCTGTCGCGGTTAAATCCGTCGCCAAAGCCAAAGGCCGTAACATCATTGTGGCCATCGACGCTGGTCACGGCGGTAAGGATGTCGGTGCGCAGGGCGCGAACGGCACGCAAGAAAAAGACGTGGTGTTTGCGATTGCCAAGAGTCTACAAGGCATGGTTAACAGCCAGCCGGGCATGAAAGCGGTGATGATTCGCGATGGTGACTATTTTGTGAAATTAAACGAACGCCGCCGTATTGCCCGCGCGGCCAAGGCCGATTTGTTTGTGTCGATCCACGCCGATGCGTTTAGCGACAGCCAGGCGCACGGTGCCTCGGTATATACGTTGGCCAATAAAGGCGCGTCAAGTGCCGGCGCCACGTGGCTGGCTAACAGCGAAAACGCGGTGGATGGCGGTGCCGCTGAGGATAGGGATGACACCTTGACCTCGGTGTTGATGGATTTATCCAATAAGGCGGCGAAGGAAGCCAGCCAAAACATCGGTAATAAGGTGTTGAGAAGTGTGAAGGGTGTTGGTCATTTGCATCGCAATACCGTGCAAAAAGCCGGATTCGTCGTGTTAAAGTCGGCGGAAATTCCGTCGATTCTGGTCGAAACCGCATTTATTTCCAATCCGGAAGAAGAGCGCCGTTTAAACACCAAGGCTTATCAAAACAAAATGGCCTCGGCGGTATTTAGCGGGATCGTCGGTCACTTTAAACAATATGCGCCGGCCGATACGATGATGGCGCAGTTGAATCGTTCCGGCAAATCCAAAGCCGTGCAATTGGCGGCAGTGGATGTGGATGACAATGAACCGGTGGCTAAAGCAAAACCGGAACAAAAACCGGTGTTGGCTGCTAGAGAGTTGGATGCGGCTCCAGCCACAATCGCGAGCAATAGTGCCGGCACGCATCATGTGATTAATCGCGGCGAAACCCTGTCCGGCATCGCCCAGCAATACGGCATAAGCATGCGAGCCTTGCGGATGGCCAATGCGATGAATGACGGCAATGTGCGCGTTGGTCAGGTGTTGCAGATTCCGCATGACAGCTGATTAAACTATCTTAAAGCGGGGCGAATCATTTCGCCCCGTTTCATTTCCATCCGCTAAAATACGCGCTTTTGTTTGAGCGCGGCCGATGCGGATTCATGCTTTACCTACCCAATTAGTCAATCAAATCGCCGCCGGCGAGGTGGTCGAGCGGCCGGCGTCCGTGGTCAAAGAGCTGGTGGAAAATTGTTTCGACGCCGGCGCCACCCAAATTCAGATTGATGTGGAGCAGGGCGGCACCCGGCAAATTCGGATCCGCGACAACGGTTGCGGCATCGTCAAAGACGATTTGGCGTTGGCTTTATCCCGGCATGCCACCAGTAAGATTGCCTCCTTGGATGACTTGGAACATGTGATTAGCATGGGCTTTCGCGGTGAGGCCTTGCCCAGCATCAGCTCGGTGGCGCGTTTGACTTTGATTTCCCGTACTGCGGATGCCGATTGTGCCTGGCAAGTCAGTGCCGATGGCACCGAGCAAAACTTCGATCCGCAACCCGATCCACATCCGCCCGGTACCACGGTGGATGTCCGCGACCTGTTTTACAACACCCCGGCCCGGCGTAAGTTTTTAAAAGCCGAGAAGACCGAGTTTTCCCATATAGAGAGCCTGATTCAAAAATTGGCTTTGGCGCGTTTTGATGTCGGTTTTCTGTTGAATCACAATCAGCGCGAAGTGCTGAATCTCAAACCGGCTGACACCCAAGCCGCCCAGGAAAAACGCATCGCGGCAATTTGCGGCTCGGCTTTTGTCGAGAATTGCGTGACGATAGATTTTGCGGCGTCGGGCTTGCATTTACATGGTTGGGTCGGCTTGCCGACCTTTTCCCGCAGCCAGCAGGACATGCAGTTTTTCTACGTCAACGGTCGCTTAATCAAAGACCGCTTGGTCGCCCACGCCGTCAAGCAGGCCTATCAGGACGTGCTGTATCACGGTCGGCATCCGGTGTTTGTGTTGTACTTGGAACTCGACCCAGCGCTGGTTGACGTCAATGCGCATCCGACTAAATTGGAGGTGCGGTTTAGGGAAGGACGGATGGTGCACGATTTTCTGTTTCAGGCTTTGCACCGCAGCTTGGCGGATCAACGACCCGGCGCTACCGCGGTGGCGCAGCACATTGAAACTGTAGGCGAAGTTTCGCCTGCGCAAGCGCCGATGACGCAGTTGCGGACGCCTTTGAATCAGCAAACCTCTTTACCGCTGACGATGCCGGAGTCGGATGTGGACAGCATGCCGCAACGAGTTACGCCTGAAGCATTCGGCGCTTATCGCTACCCGTCCGAACGAGCCAATATGTCGGATGTGGCCGAGCAAATCACAGCCTATGCCAAACTGTATCCGCAGACCGAGCGAGCCAACTCAACCCTGCCAGTCGGCGACTCGCCGATACCGCCACTGGGTTTTGCCTTGGCGCACATCCACAATATTTACATCCTGGCGGAAACGGCCAATGGCATTATTTTGGTGGATGCCCACGCTGCCCATGAGCGGGTGACGTATGAACGGCTGAAACAGCATTACCACAATCGGGCTATCGTCTCTCAGCCCTTACTGTTGCCGATCAAATTGCAAGTCACCGCCGCCGAGGCCGATCTGGCGGAGCAAGAGCACGAATTTTTTATGAATCTGGGGTTCGAAATCAACCGTTCAGGCCCGGAAACGGTGGTGCTCAGAGCCACGCCGGCCCTGCTGGCAAAAGCTGATGTCGATCAGTTGGTGCGCGACATCCTGGCCGATCTAGCCACTCACGGCGTCAGCCATAAAGCACTGGAAAGTATTAACGCGATTCTGGCGACCATGGCTTGTCACAGCTCGGTGCGGGCCAAGCGCAAACTCAGCATCGAAGAAATGAATGCCTTGCTGCGCGACATGGAGCAAACCGAGCGCATCGGCCAATGCAACCACGGCAGACCGACCTGGGTGGCGCTGAGCCATCAGGACTTGGACCGGTTTTTCATGCGTGGGCAATAAATGAGCGAGTTGCAAAAACCGTCGGCCATTCTGTTGATGGGGCCGACCGCATCCGGCAAGACTGCGCTGGGCGTGGCGCTGGCGCAAGCCTTGGACACGGAAATCATTAGCGTCGATTCCGCCTTGGTTTACCGTGGCATGGACATTGGTACTGCCAAGCCCGACATCGTCGAGCGCGGCGGCGTGCCGCATCATTTAATCGACATTCTCGATCCCCATGAGAGTTTTTCCACCGGCCAATTCCGTGACCGCGCTTTGGCGTTGATGGCGGATATGACTGAACGTGGCAAGTTGCCGATTTTGGTGGGAGGGACGATGCTGTACTTCAGCGCCTTGACCCAAGGTTTGGCGCAATTGCCGGCAGCCGATCCGGAAATTCGCCAGCGATTGGACGACGAATTGCAAACCTTGGGGAAAGACACCTTGCATGCCCGCCTGGCGCAAGTCGATCCGCAATCGGCGGCGCGGATCCACGTCAACGACCCGCAACGTATTCAACGGGCGTTGGAGGTCTTTGAAATCAGCGGCCGGCCGTTATCCAGTTTCTTCGACACGGATCAGCAGGCCGAGCATCCGTACCGGTTTATCAAATTGATTATTGCGCCTGAGCAGCGTAGTACCTTGCATGACAAGATTGCCGAGCGCTTCGATCTGATGTTGAAACACGGTTTTCTCGACGAAGTGCAGGCTTTATGGCGACGCGGCGATCTGGACGAGAGCATGCCGTCGATACGCTGTGTTGGGTATCGGCAGGCTTGGTCCTATCTAAGCGGCGAATACGACCTGGCAACCATGCGGGAAAAAGCTATTATCGCGACCAGACAACTGGCCAAACGGCAATTTACCTGGCTACGTAAAGAACAGGATGCCCAGCATTTGATTACCGGTTCTAAAGACCTGGTCGGACAAGCCTTGACCTATTGCCGCGCCTATGAATAAAGCCGAACAACGCCAAATCGCCTACGCAGCGCGTAATGCTCAGGCAGATAAAGATGCGATCAGCGCCGACATTTGCCGGCGTGTCGTCGAGCAAGCCTGGTATCAAGAGGCTCGGACGGTGATGTGGTATTTAAATAGCCGTTCAGAGGTGCAGACTTTGCCTACCGTAGCCGCAGAACTAAATTCGGGTAAGCGCATAGTCGTACCTTATTGTACGGTCGATACCGCGGGCCATAAGCAACTGGGTTTGTGGCAGTTGGAATCACTCGACGAATTGCAAGCGGGCATGTGGAATATTCTTGAGCCGCCGCGGGCACGTTGGCTGGAGCCGGCAAAACAAGTGGTTGCTGATGAGCTGGATGTCGTCGTCGTGCCCGGCGTAGCGTTTGACAAGCAAGGCGGGCGCTTGGGCAACGGTGCCGGTTATTACGACCGGCTACTGCAAAAAGTGCGGCCCGACGCGGTGTTGGCGGCGATTTGTTATGAAGCCCAACTATTGCCGCAGGTGGCGATGGATACACATGATGTGTTCATGGACTATGTGCTTACCGAGCGCGCGATTTATTCAGGCAACAGGCATGCTCAACGATGAATTGGAGCGAGCTAAAGCAACAAATTCCCACCAGCCCCGCCTTGGTGCTGGACGAAGCGCAAATTCTCGCCAATCTTACACCGCTACAAGCGCTAAAGCAGGCAAGCGGCTGCAAGATTTTATATTCGATGAAAGCGTTGCCGTTGGCGGCATTGCTGGCGCTGATAAAAGATCAAGTCGACGGCTTTTCGGTCAGTTCCTTGTTCGAGGCGCGGTTGGCGAGAGAGGTGTTGGCAGAAGCGGGCGGTAGCATCCATTTGACCACGCCGGGCTTGCGCCCCGACGAGTTCGCAGAGTTGGGCCGGCTTTGCAGCCATATCAGTTTCAATTCCTTGCCGCAGTGTCAGCGGCTAAAGGCGTTGGCTGACGGTTATTCGCCAGGTTTGCGAGTTAATCCCAAGCTGTCTTTTGCCGATGATCAACGCTATGACCCGTGCCGGCCGCATTCGAAATTGGGGGTCGATATCGAACTGCTGCGGGATGGTTTGCCGGCTGATGTGGAAGGACTACATTTTCACACGGTGTTTGCCTGCCGGGATTTTACGCCCTTGCAACACACGCTGGAAAAGCTGCGGCCTCTTCTAAAACGCAATCGGCTTAAATGGCTGAATTTGGGCGGCGGCTATTTGTATCACACCATCACCGAACAACAGGATGTTGCCGAGTTGATTAGGAATGTGCGAGCCGAATTTGGCGTCGATGTGTATGTGGAGCCGGGTAAGGGGCTGGTCGGAAATGCCGGTTATTTACTGACCACCGTGCTGGATCGGTTTGTCAGTGACGGCAAGCAGGTGTTGATTTTGGACACCTCGGTGAATCATCATCCGGAAGTGTTCGAATATCAGATGAAACCGCGCTTGCTGGAAGAAGAGGGTGCCGGTGAACAATCGGCAATTTTGGCGGGCTCGACCTGCCTGGCCGGTGATGTGTTCGGCGAATATCGGTTTGGGCGGATTCCCGAGGTTGGCGAGCGTTTAGTGTTTGCCGACGTGGGGGCGTATTCGCTGATCAAGGCTAACCGGTTTAACGGTTATCAATTGCCGGATGTTTACAGCGTCAATCCGGCCCGCTGGGTGCTGCAAAAACGTGATAATTATGCCGATTATCGCCGGCAATGGGCGAATAGCGGCGATTAGCGTTTCGCCGCCGGTTTTACGTTTAAGGGTGGGCGTGCGGCGGCGCTTGCTCTTGGTCCAGGCCGCTCATTAGCGCTTCCATCTTCTGAATACTGGCATCGCAGCCTTCGATGCTGGCTTGTACCTTGGCTTTAAAGCGCAGGCCCATGTGTTCGCCATCGCTTTCCCGTTCCGCATATTCGTTCAACAGATGACAGGCATCGTGCATGGATTGTTCGGCATTTTCGAAGGCCTCATTATCCGGCAATTGCTCGGCTTCACTGAGCATCATCAGTCGGCTTAATAGCGCACTCTGGTGGCGGAATACCGATTCGGCGTAGTCGGCAAAGCTGTCATGCTGGCTATTGGCCGGCACGCTGGCGCAACCCATTGCACCGCATACTACCAATGTAAATAGAGTCAGAAACTTCAAACGCGGTAAAACCATCGGCATGGTGTTTAAGCCTTTTGCGCAGTAAAAATGCAATATTCGGTGAGTTTTTCGGTAAACAACTGATGTTGGGCCAGACCGACCAAATAATTGGCTGTTTGTGCCTTGGAACGCAGCCCCAGCCATTGGCTGATGGTTTGTACCGGTTTCAGGCGTTTGGCGACTTTGTACATGTGCTCGACTGATGCCCGGGTTTGGGCGGTAATGTCGTGGCAAACAATCGTTTGAAAACCTTGCTGTTCCAACAAGCCGGTAAATTCGTCGCGCGCGCACAGATTCGGTACGGCCCAGCCGTTCAAACAGGTCACGACCGCCTGCCATTGCTGTTCGTTAAATTGCCGCTGCAACACAAAGCCGTCGCAAACCACAATCCGGCCGCCAGGCTTTAATACCCGCCAGGCTTCGCGCAAAAAGTCGCCTTTTTTTAACGCATGACAAGAGCTTTCCAAAGCCCAGACGACATCAAAAGAGGCGTCGGGGAAGGGCGTGGCGCAAAAATCCGCGACTTCGAAATCGACTAATTCTGCAACGCCGTGGCGCTTGGCGTGCTGACGAGCATAGTCGGCTTGCTTGGCGCTGATGGTGATGCCGGTTACCCGATTGCCGTGTTGTTTAGCCATCCAGATCGTGCTGCCGCCGATGCCGCAACCGGCGTCCAGAACCTTATCGCTGGCTTGAATCCCGGCATTTTCATAAAGCACCTGATTTTTGTTCAGCAAGGCTTGATGTTGATCGTAAGGCTTGGCCTCTTCCCAATAGCCGTAATGCAGGGCCAGATTGTCGCGGTTACACCAAGCCACCAGATAATCGTTGTAGCAGTCATCGTAGTGTTTGGCCGCGTCGGCCTGTAGTTCGCTGCTGGATAATTCGACGTTATCGCGCAGGCTTTGGTCGCGGTAGTCTTGATCGGGTTCTAGGGTGTACATCGTAGCGGGAATTGAGGAACGGGACGACTGAGCGTAAGGCAAGGTAAACGGCCAAATTAGTTGGATTGCCGGCCATTATAATTCAGATCGGCGATTCGCTTCATGCTGGCCGACAGATTGTTGAATTGCGCGTGATTGATTTCCAGCAGCACAAATATTTGTTTTATTGCTAAGTCTTTGATTTGCTCTGGTTCCATGCCAAAGCGGATCTTGAACAAGCGCCGCTGTTTACCGGTCGGTAGTGCTGCCAGAATTTCGCTTAAACGCTGATCGATCAATTGTCTAGCCAAGGCCATTTCCGGACTCATGTTTTCGTCTTTCGCTTGAAAACTGGGTTGAGCAGGCGCGGGAGCCGGCTGATTTGCCGTGGCCGCGCGCTGCCGCATCTCCTGCAAACGCGAACTTTTGCCTGGATTGACCAGTAAGGAATCCGTTGGACGGCTGGGTAATTTATCCATGATGTTTATTGTGGTGCGAATGTACGGGATCGTGAATCAAGTTGCGGATGACTACCGAAGCGCAGACGCCGCCGAACGCCGCCGGCAAATAGGAAATCGTGCCGTAAGCGGACTTTTTATAATTGCTGCCATCGGTAAACATCAACGAATCTTTATTCACCACTTCCGGCGAAAACACCACCTTCACGCCGCGGCTGATGCCGTGTTTGCGCAAACGTGTGCGAATGAATTGCGCAAACGGGCAGTTGTAGGTTTTGGAGATGTCCACCACTTTCAAATGGGTCGGGTCCATCTTGCCACCGGCGCCCATCGAGCTGACGATTTTCATTTTGTTAGTTTTCGCGGCGCGGATTAGATGAATCTTCGGCGTCAGGCTGTCGATGGCGTCCACGATGTAATCGTAGTGCGTAGTTAACAGCTCGGCGGCTGTATCCGGGGTAATGAATTCGTGGCGGATGTGCAATTTCAAATCCGGATTGATCGCCAGCAGACGCTCACCCATGATGTCGGCTTTGGATTGGCCGTGGGTGGTCGCCAGCGCCGGCAGTTGTCGATTGCGATTGCTCGGGTCCACCACATCGCCATCGACGATGGTCATTTCGCCGACGCCGGCCCGACAGATAAATTCGGCGGCAAACGAGCCCACGCCGCCCATGCCCACCACCAATACATGGGATTGTTGCAGCTTGTCTAGTTTGGGTTTGCCGATTAATAGTTCGGTACGGGACAGCCAGCTTAAATCAGTCATGCAGAAATACTCGTTTGAAATTGCTCAGGATTTGTTGGCGCAAGGTTGCGATGTCCAAATCAAGCATTTTAGCCGCTGCGGCATATATCGCGTCAATGGATACGTTTGCGGTGTCGGTTTCCAGGAATAAGCGATCAGTTGGCGTGCATCTTAGTGCTTCGCCGGCATGGCTGCGAGGATTTAGCAAGGCGGCGCCAAAGGATAGATAAACCCCGTGTCTCAGTAATTGTTCAGCCAAGGCAGGGTTGCCGTTAAAGCCGTGAATGACCCACGGCGTCTGGATGTTTGGAGTGGATTTTTTAATCTGGATCAGCTCGTTGAAGGCGCGCACGCAATGAATGATCAACGGTTTGCCAAGTTGGTTGGCGAGCTTGATCTGGCCTATGAATGCGGGGATTTGCATAGCCAACGGCGTGGCAATAGCTTTATCCAGTCCGCATTCACCGATTGCCAATAGCTGTGGATCCTGGCTTGCCGCGCTGATTTTTATTAAAGCTGTTTCGGCGTTTTCTTTATCGAGATGCCAGGGATGTAAACCCAAGCTGTAAAAACCGTGGTGTGTTGCCGTGATGTCGAAATCTTGGGTGGCGATGCTGATCATTCCAACGGCCTGATGGCTGCCGGTTTGGTGACAATGGATGTCAATGTAGGCATCGGCCAAGCTCAGCGCCTCGTTAGCTGTTTCAATTTTCACTGAATTACCACCTGATACTCGATAAAAATTAACACCCTTAAAAAACCGTTATCGCACGGTATAATGCTATTTTATTTCTTCAGCAGAAAAACAATGGCGCAATATATTTTCTCGATGAACCGGGTCGGCAAGATCGTACCGCCCAAAAAGTACATCCTTAAAGACATTTCTTTATCGTTTTTTCCTGGCGCCAAAATCGGTGTGCTCGGTTTAAACGGCTCCGGTAAATCCACGCTGTTGCGCATCATGGCTGGCATCGACAAGGAAATCGAAGGCGAAGCGATTCCGCTGAAAGGCACCAAGATCGGCTATCTGCCGCAAGAACCGCAGCTGGATCCGAATAAAACCGTGCGCGGCAATATCGAGGAAGCGGTTGCGGAAATCAAAGATGTGCTGGCTCGATTGGACGCCGTCTATGCCGCTTACGCGGAGCCGGATGCCGATTTCGACGCGCTGGCTGCCGAACAAGCCAAGCTGGAAGACATAATTAATGCGTGTGACGGGCATAATCTGGATCGCACGCTCGAAGTGGCGGCCGATGCGTTGCGCCTGCCGGACTGGGATGCCGATGTCACCAAGTTGTCCGGCGGTGAGAAGCGCCGGGTAGCGTTGTGCCGTTTATTGCTGTCCAAACCTGATATGTTGTTGCTGGACGAGCCTACCAACCATTTGGATGCCGAATCGGTGGCCTGGCTGGAGCGCTTTCTGCACGATTATCCAGGTACCGTGGTAGCGGTAACCCATGACAGGTATTTCCTCGACAATGTTGCCGGCTGGATCTTGGAGCTGGACCGCGGAATGGGGATTCCGTGGGAAGGAAATTATTCATCCTGGTTGGAACAAAAGGAAAAACGTCTGGAGCTGGAGGAGAAACAAGAGTCTTCTCGGCAAAAAGCCATGAAAGCCGAGCTGGAGTGGGTGCGCTCAAATCCAAAAGGCCGGCACGCGAAGAGCAAGGCGCGTCTGGCGCGCTTTGAGGAGTTGTCATCGGTCGAGACGCAGAAACGTAACGAGACCCAGGAAATTTATATTCCACCCGGTCCACGGCTGGGCGATGTGGTGATCGACGTTGAGAACATCAGCAAGGGTTTTGGCGACAGGTTGTTGATCAACAATCTCAGTTTCAAATTGCCGCCGGGCGGTATCGTCGGCATCATCGGCCCGAACGGTGCCGGTAAAACCACGCTGTTCCGGATGATGGCGGGATTTGAAAAACCGGATACCGGCGAAATCAAATTTGGTCAAACCGTGCAGATGGCTTACGTCGATCAGTTGCGCGACGACATGGACAACAACAAGACGGTTTGGGAAGAAATTTCCGACGGTCTGGACATGATTACCGTCGGCAAATACGAAACGCCGTCGCGGGCGTATATCGGCCGGTTCAACTTCAAGGGTGGCGATCAGCAAAAACGCATAGGCGAATTGTCCGGCGGCGAGCGTAATCGCGTGCATTTGGCCAAGCTGCTGAAAAGCGGCGGCAACGTGTTGCTACTCGACGAGCCGACCAACGATTTGGATGTGGAAACCTTGCGGGCACTGGAAGAGGCTCTGCTGGCTTTCCCTGGTTGCGCGGTGGTGATCTCGCATGATCGTTGGTTCTTGGATCGGATCGCCACACATATGTTGGCGTTCGAAGGCGATAGCGAAGTTGTGTGGTTTGAGGGTAATTATGCGGACTACGAAGCTGACCGTCATAGACGCCTGGGCACAGACGCCGACAATCCGCGTCGTATCAAATATAAAAAAATCGGCTAAGCTGAACTTAAGCAGCCGTTGTTATTTTCGCAACGGCTTTGCTAATAAAGATTCGATTGAACTTGAAATAGCGGCGAGCAGTCCCAAAGTCACTAACAGTTTTTTATTGATCCGCAGCCCGCGTGTTGAAATTGGTGGGTCTAGCGGGTAATGTATTAATAGCGCACCGAACAATAATAAGGAGAAATAGGATGTCGAAAGCACAAAACTTGCAGGACAACTTTTTGAATGCCCTCAGAAAAGAACACACCCC
>Ga0123396_145673_pt1 | contig 53849 bp, 48 predicted proteins | sample T10HLNO3metaT_FD_89924 | JGI IMG/M metagenome (GOLD analysis project Ga0123396, IMG submission 89924) | Methane-oxidizing artificial microbial communities from Washington, USA to study methane cycling - T10-HLNO3 metaT (Metagenome... ...
CCGATCTGGCCGCTTTCAGCACCACATCGGCCACGACTTCCGGCTCATCGGCAATAGCCATAACTTCCTCCAACACCTTATCTAATGCCGCGCGGGTTTCGTGGTATTCCTCAAGCTGCGAATCGGCCGCCATTAGGTTCGCGTCGAACTTCGTTTTTGTGTATGCGGGCTCGATGACCGAGACCCGGATGCCTCGGGTACGCAACTCGTGGTCTAGCGATTCCGAATAGCCTTCGATCGCGTGCTTGCTCGCGGCATAAATGGCCATATACGGCATCGGCAATACGCCAAGTACCGAGCCGATGTTGATGATGCGACCGCTGCCTTGGCGCCGCATATGGGGTGTAACGGCGCGAGTCATGCGGACGATGCCGAAGAAGTTCGTATCAAAAACCGACTGGGACTGTTCAATCGAACTCTCTTCCGCTCCAGCAGGCGCAACCCCGAAGCCGGCGTTGTTCACCAGCAGGTCAATGCGTCCTTCCCGTTGCATCACCTCGCTAACGGCAGCTTCGACGGAAACATCGCTAGTCACGTCGAGAGGCAGCATCTGAAAAGAACGTTGACCGGTTTGGGCGCCCCGTCTGCTGGTCCCGTAGACCTTGTAGCCAGCCGCGGTCAGCCGCAGAGCGGTTGCTTCGCCGATGCCCGAGGATGCGCCGGTAACCAGCGCGACACTAATATTTTGCTTAATACTCATAACTCAAATCTCCTTGCGGGGTGGATTGTCTATCATCTAAGTGTTACTATCATTTCGGTAGTTATGTTACTACCAATTTGAAAGCAAGTCACTACCAAAATTGTATGAACGATAAAAATATTTGTGATGACCCTTGTCCAATCGCGCGCTGCTTGGCTTTTCTGGGAGACGCATGGAGTCTTTTGATTCTGCGGGATGCCCATTTCGGCCTCACCCGCTTTGACCAGTTTCGGAAAAACCTGGGAATCGGACCCGCGATCCTGACCCGCAGATTGGCGACTCTGACAGCGGAAGGCTTGTTGGAAAAAAGGCTTTATTCGGAACGCCCGCCGCGTGAGGAGTATGTGTTGACTGCCGCCGGCCGCGATTTTCTGCCGGTGCTGTTCACGATGGGTGCCTGGGGACGTCAATATCGCGGCGAGGGCCAACTGGTGCGCATCTTGGACGCAGAAACGGGGGCAGAAATCAGACCGGTGCTTGTGGATGAGGTCACCGGGATAAAGATCGGGAATCGGCCGATACGCATTGTCGAGCCGGATGGCGACTAGGGGTTATTGCCGCTTTGGCCTGCGCTTTTATTTGGTTGCCCAGTTAAAACGGCAACAGCCCTAATCAAACAAAGGGGTTTATGCAAAAAATCCGCTGTCGGAAATGGCACATATTTCAGCCATTCGCCGCAATGGCTGAGCGTCAGCAAGCTCGCCGGGTAGATGCCGCCAACGCTTCCAGCAAGGTGAAATTGCAATGCGTTGCCAGACAATCAGCCAGACGCTCGATGCCGGCTTCGCGCAACGCATTGAAATCCAGGGCTTGCGCTTGCCGATAGCCTGCCCAATGCAACAGCGCATCGCAGGCGGCAGGCAAATCGAATAAACCGTGCAGATAACTGCCCGCCACCTGTCCGTCTGCCGAAACGGCGCCATCGTGACCATCCGCTAGCGAAAATAAGGGTTGTGCCAGCGCCGGACCGCTACTGACGCCCAGATGAATCTCGTAGCCCGCCACCTTTGTCGTTTGCCCATAAAACGTGCCGGTGGTTTGTTTCAAGCATTTTTCCGCGTGCAAAATCGTCTGCATATCCAATAAATCCAGGCCGGCAGCACTACCGGCCGGACCTTCCAATCCGAGCGGGTCGTCTATGCTTTTGCCCAACATCTGAAAGCCGCCGCAAATCCCCAGCAGTTTGCCGCCGTAACGCAAATGGCGAGCAATAAATTTGTCCCAGCCTTGCTCTCTAAGACGGGCTAAATCACTACGCACCGATTTGCTGCCGGGTAGCACAATCAAGTCTGCACCGGCTACCTGGTCTGGACTTTTCGCAAAACTGACCTGTACGCCGGGGTGCAATTGCAATGGATCGAAATCGGTATGATTGCTGAAGCTGGGCAAATGCGGTACGACGATGTGAAACGCGCCGGTTTGGCCCTGTTGGGCATGCCGAGTGGATAAGGCATCTTCGGCTTCCAGATAAAGATCGTGCAGATACGGTAGCACGGCCAACACCGGCTTGCCGGTTCGCTGTTCCAGCCAGTCCAAACCGGGTTTTAGCAGCGCAATATCGCCCCGGAAGCGGTTGATGACAAAACCGATTACGCGCTGTTGTTCGCTTGCCGACAGCAATTCCAGCGTGCCGACCAAGTGCGCAAACACGCCGCCACGGTCAATGTCGGCGATCAGAATCACCGGACAATCCACCGCTTCGGCAAAGCCCATGTTGGCGATGTCGCCTGCGCGCAAATTGATCTCTGCCGGACTGCCGGCACCTTCGACAATCAGCATCTGGTACTGAGCGCCCAAGCGCTGCCACGATTCCAGAACCGCTTGCTTGGCGACTTTTTTATAATCGTGGTATTGGCTGGCCGATTGGTTTTGCAGGACTTTGCCGTGAATAATCACTTGCGCGGTGGTGTCGGTATTGGGCTTGAGCAGCACCGGATTCATATCGCTATGCGGCGGCAAACCGCAGGCTGCGGCTTGGGCGGCTTGGGCGCGGCCGATCTCGCCGCCGTCGACGGTTACCGCGCTATTCAATGCCATGTTTTGCGGCTTGAATGGCGCGACGGCGATGCCTTGACGCCGGTAATAACGGCACAAGGCCGTCACCAAGGTACTTTTGCCGGCATCGGAGGTGGTGCCTTGCACCATCAGGGCGTGGAAAGGCGGCTTAGGATGCATCGGGCCAGCCGTTTTCGTAGACAAACGCCGATAAAGGTTGCGGCGTTGCCCAGTTTTCCAGTTCCAACATGGGTTTGGGGTAAAACTCGGCGACATGGCCCAAGCAAAGCACCGCAATCGGCCGGCTACCGGTGGGCATTTTCAATAGTTGCGCCAATGCGTCCGGATCGAATAGCGATACCCAACCCAGCCCCAGGCCTTCGGCGCGGGCCGCCAGCCACAGATTTTGAATCGCGCAGGCCGCCGAGGCCAGATCCATTTCCGGCAGTGTGCGCCGACCGAATATGTGTTGCTCGCGCCGGTCCGGCAAAGCGACGATCAGCAATTCACCGCAATCGAGTATGCCTTCCACTTTAAGCTTCATGAATTCGTCGTGCCGTTCGGCGAGGGCTTCGGCGGTAAGTTTGCGTTCCTGTTCGACCAGCGCGTAAATATCATTACGTAAACAGCGATCAGTGACGCGGATAAAGCGCCAGGGCTGCATCAAGCCGACGCTGCCGGCCTGATGCGCGGCTTGTAATAGACGTGCCAGGACTTCGGCATCGACCGGATCGGAAAGAAAATGCCGCATGTCGCGGCGTTCGGCGATGGCGCGATAGACGCCGGCGAGTTGTTGGTCAGGGAAGCGGTGCGCGGCAGAGGCGTCTTGCGGTGCAGATTTGTGCTCGGGAGTTGCCGGCGAACGCGGCGATTGCTGTGTCATTGCAGCATGGCAACCATTAGCACGGCGGCTTCCGTTAGCTCGACCGCCGCACCGTAAACGTCGCCGGTTACCCCGCCCAAGCGCGAGACCGCGGTTTGCCGTACCCAACATAGTAAGCCTCCGGCGAACAGTACGGCCGGTAAACCTAAAAACACCGCGGCAGTCAGGACGCTAATCACCAACACCGCTTGGATATGCGCTCTTGGCAATTGTTGCAATAGCGCCTCGGCCAGGCCTTTTGGGCGAATATAGTCAGTTGTCAGCATCAAACCCAGAATTGCGGTTCGGCCTAAAACCGGGGCCAGCAGCAAGGGGGCGAGGCGAGTTTGCTCGAACATAGAGGTCAGCGCGGCAAACTTCAGGACTAAAACCAGCACCAGCAAGCTAACCGCAATCGGTCCGGAAGCCGGATCTTTCATGATTTGCAGGCTACGCTGTTTGTCGCCGTAGCCGCCGACCCAAGCATCGGCGCAATCGGCCAAACCGTCCAAATGCAGGCCACCGGTCAGTAAGACCCAGCCGGCCAAGACGATAGCCGCCAACAGCATGGGCGCACTGCCGGCAAACAGTATCGGCGGCAGGCTTAGGAGCATACCCAGCAGCAGGCCGACCGCCGGATAGTACAAAACCGAACGTCCCAACACGGGAGCGCCAGCCGCGTCACGACAACTAACGGGGATGCGGGTCAGAAATTGCAAGGCAAGCAGAAAAGCATCCACGATTATTTAAGATGACGTCCCTTGGCATCTTTATAGATGTGGCCGGTAGCAATTAATACGCCCTCAATGAAGCCCCACATGACGCCAAAACCGCCGGTAACCAGCGTGACTACGGCTTGGGTGAAGCCGAGGAAATAGAAGCCCAGATAAATGCGATGCAAGCCGATCGCGCCGAACGCGATCCCTAGCAAAGCCGCGACCAACTTGCTTTTGACTGGCTTGGCTTCCATTAGATAAGCGCCGACCAGGCTGACGTCGGTGACTTTATCTTCGTCGTGATCGAAATCCACATCATCGCCGACTTTGGGCGGCGCTTCCGATGTCCATTGATCCAGGTGGAATTCGTAGAATTGACCTTCGTATTTGATCACGCCGGTCTGGCATCTTTCATCGTAACTTTCTATGTGTCCTAGCATGTTGTTTACCAAATCAGTTGTATGTTTTTATTATTATGTGCAGCTGCCATTAGGACAGTTGCCGGTCGCAAAGCAAGCTCGACGTCAGCCCAGCTTATTTTTCGCGGCTAATGATACGGGAAAGCCCAAGGCCCCGCCATTGCGCTTGACGCAGCTTGCTAACGCAAGCCTATTTCAGGCAGTAGAGACTTGCGCTTGACTGAATGTGGCCATTTCATTGTGTAAACGACAGGCCATTTGCAGTAAGGGTACCGCCAACACCGCGCCGCTACCCTCGCCCAGACGCATCTGCAGATTCAATAACGGCTGAGCGTTCAAGGCTTGCAGGACGCGGGCATGGCCTTTTTCCGCGGAACAATGGCCGTAAAAAAACCAGTCCACGCAGCCGGGATTGATCCCCACCGCCAGCAACGCCGCGACACTGCTGATAAAGCCATCTATCAACACCGGCAGACCTTGCTGGGCGGCGCTGATATAGGCTGCAGTGAGCGCGGCGATTTCAAAACCGCCCAAGGTTTTTAAAATATCCAAAGGCGATTGCAGAGCCGCTTGGTGGAGCTGTAAGGCGGAGTCGATAACACGGGCTTTGTGATCGATTTGTCCGGCGTTCAAACCGGTGCCGGCGCCGGTAATCTCGGCGGCCGGTATCCGCAAACTGGCGGCAGTTAAAGCGCTGGCGCTGGTGGTATTGGCGATGCCCATTTCCCCGCCGATAAACAAATCGGCGCCGTTCGCTACCGCCCGCTCGACGGCAGCCCGGCCAGCGGCCAAGGCTATCGTTAACTGTTCGTCGTTCATCGACGCTGTCCGTGAAAAATTAGCGGTGCCGGCACCGGCTCGATGGCTGATTACATTGGGTAAGGCCACTGGCTGCAATAGACCGACATCGACGACTTCGAAATAGGCATCGACATGCCGGGCCAGCACATTCACCGCGGCACCGCCGGCCGCGAAGTTTTTTACCATTTCCATCGTTACCACTTGCGGAAATGCCGAGACACCTTCCTCGGCAATGCCGTGATCGGCGGCAAATACGCTGACATGGATTTTTTCCAGTTTAGGTATTTCCCGGCGCTGCATCGCCGCCAACCTGACCGCGCAATCCTCCAGCAAGCCCAAGGAGCCGGGCGGCTTGGTCAATTGTGCTTGCCTGCTTAAAGCTTGTTGGTAATAAGCGGCATCAGGCGCGGCAATCGGCGCGGATAAACTGTTCATAATCAAATTACAGGGTTTTGAGGATTTGCGGCAAACCGGCGGTGACCAGCACCACCTTGTCGCTGATTTGCGCGAGTCTTTGATGTAAAAAGCCGGCTTCATCGACGAATCGGCGCGTCATGGCGTCGGCGGCTACGACACCCAGGCCCACTTCGTTGCTGACCATAATCACCCGTTGCCTGCCGGTCGCCAGTACGGCGCATAAGGCATCGGCTTGTTGCTGATAGCGCTGTTCTTGCAGATTACCTTGTTTATCGAACAACACATTGCATAACCACAACGTCAGACAGTCCACCAGCAAGCAATGTTGTTTGCCGGCATATTCGTTAATCACGTCCGCCAAGGCGATGGGTTCTTCAACGGTTAACCAATGCGGCGGCCGGCGTTGTTGATGGTGCTGGATGCGGCTGTGCATTTCGTCGTCACCGGCTTCAGCGGTGGCGATATAAACCACGGGCAGGCCGGAGGCCAAAGCCTGTTGCTCGGCATAGCGGCTTTTACCGGAACGGGCGCCGCCCAAAACCAGCTCAATCATCCGCTAACCGCACCGCCAGTACATCGCATTTAGCGTGATGCAGCACGCCGTTGGCAGTAGAGCCGAGCAACAATGCTAAACCATGGCGACCGTGCGAACCTACGACAATCAAGTCGGCCTGAATCTCTTCGGCTACCCGGACGATTTCCAGTTTGGGGCTACCCATTTCCAGATGTTGCCGTTCGGCGGGAACCTGTAGTTTCTCGCCCAGCTCGTGCAGGCGTTTCTTGGTGGCATCCATCAGTTCCTGGGTCAGATCCACGTCGAAGGGAATGATGGGGCCATAGGCCGGATCGGTAATCGGCAAATTATCGACCACATGGACCAAGCTCAGTTGGGCAGCGTTTTGCGCGGCGATTTGCCTGGCTTTTTCCGCAACTTGACCGCCATGTTCAAAAAAATCGGCCGCCAATAAAACATGTTTATAAATCGACATAATTCCTCCTAATCGCTAACAGCGATCTCGGTAAACAACAAAGTCATAACCTGTGTGGAAATCAGTATATATAAAAAAGCCAACGCCAAGCCGAACATCAACGGCCTATCCAGGGCATGCCGAAAAATATTGCCGTTAACCAGCCAATGCCAGCCCATCAGAGCTATCATCGCGATATATGCCACCTGACTGATCTGGGTATACAGACTGGCGACCGCCGGAATGGCGCACAAACTAATCACCACATCAGAGCCCAATAGTGCTGTCAGGGTTTGTGGAAAACGGGCGGTTTTTCCGGAAAAATAGAGTAGCGGATAGCAAAAACCTATCATCAACACCGTCTCGGCGGCAATTTGCAGCAGGGCATGCGACCAATCGCTATCCAGCAGCAAAATCAATAGATTAACCAGCAAATAGGGTATGAACATCAGCCGCATTAACCAAGGCGACGCCGGCACATCCTGCGGGCCTTTGCGCATAATGCAAATCTCAAAAAACAACACCATCAGTTGGTACATGATCACTCCGCTTGTTGTAGGTTTTCCTCCGCTGCCAGCCAATCCATTTCTGCCTGTTCCAGCGCGCTATCGATTTGGCCTTTCCGGCTCAGTAACTGCTTTAATTGTTCCTTATATTCCTCGGCATAAATGGCCGGATCGGCCAATTGTTCTTCCAGATCGCGCTGTTGCTGATGAAACTTTTCCACTGCCGCTTCGGCTTTTTTCACCGCGTCCAACAATGGTTTTAAACGCTGCCGGCGCTCCGCATCGAGTTTACGCTGATCCTTGCGCGACACCCCGCCGCCATTGTCGTTGGCGACCGGTTCGTCGCCCGCTTTCTTTTGTTCGGCAAGCCATTGCTTGTAATCGTCCAAATCCCCGTCGAACGGCTGGATTTTGCCGCCGGCTACCAATAACAGTTGGTCGGTCACCGAGCGCAATAAATGTCTGTCATGCGAAACCACCACCAGAGCGCCTTGGTATTCCTGCAAAGCCACGCTCAGAGCGTGGCGCATTTCCAAATCCAGATGGTTGGTAGGCTCGTCCAGCAGCAACAAATTCGGATTTTGATAAACCAACATCGCCAGCACCAAGCGGGCTTTTTCGCCGCCGGAAAACGGTCCGACCGGATCGTTGACCTTGTCGCCGCGAAAATCGAAGCCGCCCAGAAAATTGCGTAAATCTTTTTCAGTCGCTTGTTTATCCAGCTTTTGCAGATGCCAGAGCGGGCTTTCTTCCAGGCTTAGCAATTCCAATTGATGCTGAGCGAAATAGCCGATATGCAAATCCTGAGCGGTTTGTAGCTTACCAGTCAATGCCGGCATTTGCCCGGAAAGTACTTTGATCAGGCTGGACTTGCCGGCGCCGTTGGGTCCGAGCAGGCCGATGCGGTCGCCCGGCGCAATCGATAGGCTGGCGTTTTTAATCACCACTTTATCGCCGTAGCCGATGTCGGCTTCTTCGATTTTCAGCAGTGGATTGGGCATTTTCTTCGGCGGCGGAAAACTGAAACCAAACGGCGAATCGACGTGAGCCTGAGCGATCAATTCCATGCGCTCCAACGCTTTGATCCGGCTTTGCGCCTGTCTGGCTTTGGTGGCTTGTGCTTTAAAACGGTCAACAAAACTTTGGATATGGGCAATCTCACGCTGCTGCTTTTCGTAGGCGGTTTGTTGCTGAGCCAGTTTTTCGGCGCGCATGCGTTCGAAGTCGGAATAATTGCCCGTGTATATTTCGGCTCTGTTTTGCTCGATATGCACGATGTGGTCGGTGATGGTGTCCAGAAAATCGCGGTCATGCGAAATCAACAGCAGCGTGCCGGGGTACTTGCCGAGCCAATCCTGTAGATAAATCACTGCGTCCAAATCCAAGTGGTTGGTGGGTTCGTCCAAAAGTAAAACATCGGACCGACACATCAGCGCTTGCGCCAAATTTAAACGCATACGCCAACCACCGGAGAATGAGCTGACCGGCCGGCTTTCTTGCTCGGTGCTAAAACCCAGACCGTTTAACAAACGCGAGGCCCGAGCTTGCGCCGTGTATCCGCCGACATGATCCAAAGCGGCATGTAGCTCCGCCAATTTGATGCCGTCGTGCGCTTGCTCGGCCGTATGCAATTTTGCCTGCAACGCACGTAACTCTCTGTCGCCGTCCAGCACATAATCGATGGCTGAACATTCCAAGGCCGGGGTTTCCTGGGCGACATGGGCGATTTCCAGATTCGGCGGCATGGAAAAATCACCTTCGTCGGCATGCAATTCGCCGCGCAATAACGCAAAAAAGCTGGATTTGCCGGCACCATTGGCTCCGGTCAGACCGATTTTTTGGCCTTTATGTATCGTGAAAGAGGCCTCGCTAAACAGCAAACGGTTGCCGCGACGGATGGCGATGTTTTTGAAATTGAGCATGATGGTCAAAAGTTGGCTGGGTGCGACACCGCACAATAGGGGGATTTTAGCGCGGCAGGGGGTTGCGCGTCTTTTGCAGTTTACGTGACGACGCAGAGCCGGCTATTTGCGGGCTTGTTGTTGAGCAGGGCAATAGGAGCTTTTGGGAGAGGAGGGATAAGCCGCTAGGGGATGTAAGCGGGAGCGGTAATGTTTTTAAGGTTATCCCGATTTCGGATGAATTATCGTCAAACGGGGCAACTCCGGAATACGTCGGGGACGGCCAAGAACCAGCCGCCCCCGAGAATTAACTTACCAGGACAAACTGCGTGAAATAGCGCCACTACCATCGTACAAGTAGCCATTTTTAACTACCTTGGTGACGGTGAACGCGCAAGTACCCTTGCTGTTGCTAGGTAACAGGGCACTGCTCAAACTGGTCGAGCCCTTTGTGCCGGTAATGGAATAGCTTGCCCCGGTCACATTAGTTTTGCTGGTGCTCGAGGTAACCGAGCCACTCCAGGTACCATAGACGCCTGCACCGGTAATGGTCGATGTTCCGGATTTAACGGTAATGTTGGCGACGCATTGCGATTTACCTCCGCTTAACAATTTTCGAGTCATCACGGTACTGGCAACTTTCATATTCATCGCTACGACACTTTGCGCCGCCTGAATACTTTGTGTGGTGCTGGTTTTCAAACCGCTGCTATCGGTAACGGTTAGTGTTGCGGTATAGGCGCCGGGGGTATTGTAGATGTGGCTGACCGATGTGCCAGTTGTTGCCGCAGAACCATCGCCGAAATTCCAGGCGTATGAAGAGATCGAGCCGTTTTTAGTGCTTGAGCCGGCACCATTCAACGTAACATTCAGCGGAGCGTCGCCGACAGTTGGCAGCGCTGTGATGACTGCTGAGGGTGGCACCAACGCTACAACCGGGTAATTGCCGGTAATTTGGTATTGACCAAGGCTGCCGTAGTCAGAGTAACCCGTAGTTAAGTCGCCTTTGCCTACTCCTTCGACTTTCAGGAAATATTTTCCGGCGTTGAGCGAGACGTTTAAGGATGCCGCCAAGCTGTCCACCGGATTGGCTTGGGCCACCGTTTTGCCTTGCGCGTCAATTAACGTTAACAACACATCCAAATTGGGCGCTATTGCATCGGGTGTAACATTCAACTGCGCGCTGCCCCCGCCGGTTGAAAATACGAAAACGTCGACGTCCGTTGTGCGCTCGATGATGCCACTTTGTGAAACCGCACTGGCGTCGCCGGCTAATGGTGCCGCACTGGCTGTTGCATCCGGGAAGTCATCGGGCCGCACAGACGCACCCGCAGCGTTTATTACTGCAAGATCATCCTGCAGATTGTTGGCGCCCGGATACTCGCCTTTACTCCATTGTGCGACAGGTTTGTAATAGCCCACTCCCATGATCGGCGCCCAGCCGGTAGCACCGCTACCATGGCCGGCATAGTAGCCGGTGCTGGCATTGCCATCATGATTGAGGTTTAAGTTATGCCCTACTTCGTGTGAAATAGCTTCTGCAACATATTTGGGATAACCGTTGCCCAGTTTGTCGAAGAATACCCAGGCGGGCCGATAGCGTTCCGGGTAGGCGGCTGAATAATATGAAAACACATTAACGTAAGCCACGCCGCCGCATGTCTGGTTGCAAAGTTCCGGCATAGACCGGGTAACCACGGCTCGAGTGCCGTACTGAATGTCACTGGTGCTACTGCGCCTCAAGGCATCCAAAGTGGGCTCCTGGGTCGTCACGTCAACATCGAATGGGGCGTAGTCTTCCGCTACCCGTTGCCATATTTCGCGAATGTTATTTAATTCCGTAGTGCTGAAAGCGCCCGGGTTGCCATCTATATCATAGGCTTGAGCGGTAAGCGTAGTCATACTCCAGGCCGTGTTGGTCGCGATGTGGCCATTGAAGTCCAAATAAATAACGCGATTGGAACCAGGCTTGCTGTGCAGGGCGAATGGGTCGGCAGTTGCCGTACTGGCTACGCCGCTACCGGTGCTGGTGACCGTGGCGGTTTCTTGCTCGCCTTGTCCTTGAGTGATTTTGGTATGCTCGTCGATATAAAGCAGGCGGCCGCTTTCATCGATCCAGGCGGACGCATCGGTGCGCAATATATCTTCCAGGCGTTCGCTGGACATGTCGTAGGCTTTCGCCACATCCCCCAGCTTGTCGCCCAATGCGTCGATAGCTGCCTGACCGTTCTTTTTGCCTGTTAGGGTAATTTGCGGAAATGCCATTTCAGTTTCCGCCTCGGCCAGGTCGGTAATCTTGGCTGATGAACTTTGCGATTTTGCCCTGACCACGTCGAAGGGGTTTTCCATGCCCGACCCGTTTAAACCCGAGACAAATGCTTGAACCCGGCCATCGGCAAGCAGGGTCAGCCCGTAGTTATAACCGATCAAAGCGCTTTCGGCTTCTTGTTGCGAAGAAAAGTACAGTGGCTCTGCAGATATGCCGGCGGCTGAAGCGGGTAATTCGGTACTCAAATCATTTTCGATGGTCGCTTTCTGCTCAATCGGCGGCGTGGCGCAACCCACTAAGGTAGTGATGACGGCGGATGCGATGAATGTCTGTTTGTTCATGGTGGACTCCCGTGTATGGAAAGATCACTGTACCCATTCTCAAAATCGGCAGGCACAGGCGAGTAATACTGACGACAAAGTAAAGAACAATGTGCCCAAAAATTCTGAGATCAGAGTGGCTATTTTAAAAAGAACGGAAAAAACTGAACGGCGCCGACCTTTCCCAAGGTAACTCATAACAATACCCAAGTGCCGCTCCCCAGAAAGCGCGGGCCCTTTGCAATCACCTTACTAGATCCGCGCATACACAACGATGACAAATGTTTTCAGACCTCCCTAAAGCTATGTTTTAGTAAATGAAAATACCCGTCACTGCCACCGTACCTCGCAGCATAACACCGGCTTGATAGGATTGCCTTACAACGCGAATCCGCCGCTAATTTAGTAAGTGGTGGCAACATCGCTACCTGCCAAAAACCCCCGCCACCAATGCATCAGGCCAAACTTACCGCTTTGGTTTTTACCGCGATACCACCTATCGTCTGGCCCCCAAAATCGCATAGCAAACCGGCGTCAAAATCAAGCTGGCGGCCATCCCGATCAACAGGCCGGCTGACAGCGACAAAGTCATCGGAATCAGGAACTGCGCTTGCTGGCTGGTTTCCAGTAAGGTCGGCAAAAAACCGGCAAAGTTGGTTAGAAAGGCCAGCAAGATCGGCCGAAAACGGGCGATACAGGCGGCGCTGATCAGGTGTTCCACCGGGGTATCTTCGTCGCCGTGCTGACGAATATAATCCAGCAGCACCAGGCTGTCGTTTACCACCACGCCACTAGCCGCAATCATGCCCACTAACGATTCCATCGATAAGGGCAATCCGGCCGCCCAATGCGCCAGCACCGCGCCGCTCCAGGCCACCGGCGCTGCCAACAGAAAGATCAGCGGTTTGCTGTAAGATTTAAACGGCACCGCGATCAAAGCATAGATCACCAACAGTGCGATCAAGGTATTTTTACCGAAGGCCGCCAGCATCGCTTCCTGTTCCTGGCGCTGCTGGCCGATTTGCACATTCAGGCCGGGAAACGCCTGCTCCAGACGCGGCAAGGCGCCGCTTTCCAGCGCGGCGTAAATACCGTTGACATCGGCCTTGGTCGGATCGACGCGGGCTTGTACCTTCAACACCCGATGCCGGTCTTCACGGTTCAACCGGGAATAGCCTTGCACCAATTTGATCTCGGCCAGATCGTTTAGCGGCACGCTGCTGCCGTTCGGCAGGCGTACTGGTTGAGCCTTCAACGCATCCAACGATTGTCGTTGTTCCAACGGATAGCGCACAATCACTTTTACTTCCCGGCGGCCGCGCAGGAAGCGATGCACTTCCTCGCCGTAATAACCCTGGCGGACTTGCTCGGCCAGTTGTTCCAGGCGCAAGCCCAGGCGTTCGGCTTCCGGCTTTAACGCCAGCCGTACTTCCGGTTTGCCCGGTTCGGATGAGTCGATCACATCGTAAACCCCGGGAAACGCCGCCAATGCCGTTTTGAGTTGCTCGGCGGCGGGTTGCAGCAGGCTTGGGTCGTCGGCGCCCAGCAGCAACTCGATGTCGTAAGGCACATCGCCTTCTTTGTAAATAAAATCGACCTTGCCCCGGCCAATATCGCCGATACGTTGCCGCCAGTCGCGGATGAAGTCTTCAACTTTCAAACGCCGGCGGCCTTCTGCCGAGAATTCCAACCAAATACCGGCGCCATGCTCCCAAATAATCGTTTCCACACCGACGATCACACTCTGGTCGTTGGCATGAGCGGCTTGCATGTTTTGCCGGCTTGCTGGATCCACGCCGTCCAGTTCGTCGCGTAAAGCAAACAGGGCTTTTTCCACTTGGGTCGCCAGTGCTTGTGCCTCGCTGTAAGGCGCACTCTGCGGCAATTGCATCGATACCCAAAAACTGTCCTTGGTGACATCCGGATTAATCGACTGCCGCACCCGGTCGCTTAGTACCAAGGCCGTGCAAATTGCCAGCAGGGCGATGAACAAGGCCACGGTCAAATAACGCCAGGCCAGTGCCGTTTCCAACAGCGGCTGGTAAACACGTACGACGAAACGATCCAAGCTCTGATTCATTCGCTCGCGCAAGCGTTGTAAACGGCCGGGCTTGGCCTGGGTATCGATGTCGCCGACCAGATGCGATGGCAAAATCAGCAGGGCTTCGATTAGTGAGAACACCAGCGTCAAGATCATCACCAGGCAAATCGGCCGCATCAGTTGCCCTGCCCAACCCGGTAAAAACAGGCCGGGCAAAAACGCTACCAGTACGATTAATACCGACAGGCTCACCGGTAGCGCCACCTCCTGCACCCCCTTAATCGTCGCTTGCAGCGGTGACTCCCGGCCTTCGGTCTGCCGACTATGCACACTTTCGCCGATGATGATGGCGTCGTCCACCAGGATGCCCATCGCCAGCAAAAAACCGAATAAGGACAGCATGTTCAGAGAAATATCCAGGGCCGGCATCAGCCAAAACGCACCCAGCACCGAAGTAAAAATGCCGACGCCAGCCCACAGCGCCACCCGCAGCCTTAAGAACAAGGTCAGCACCAGACAGACCAGCACGAAGCCGCTCAAGCCGTCTTCCAACAGCGTGCCGATGCGCTCATCGTAAGCTTGCGAATCGTCCCACCAGGTAATCAGACGCAAGCCGTCCGGCAATTGCCCGCGCATCTCTTCGACATACGCTTTGACGCGCCGGGCTACTGCGACGCTGTCCTGTTCGGCGTGAATCTCCCAACCCTGCGCAGTTTCGCCATTGTGATGCCAGGCCCATAAGCGTTCTTCCAGGCCGTCCTTGATGGTGGCGATTTGCTCAAGCCGCACTCGGTTGCCGTCCGGCAAAGTCTTGACGATCAAGGCCCCGACCGCGTCGGCGTCGCGGGCGCGGCCACTGACGCGCAATTGCAGCTCGCCGTCGGGATTCTTGATCAGGCCACCCGGCAGATCCACCGAGGCCTTACGCAAGGCTTGTGCCACGTCGTCCAGTGTCAGCTGATATTTGCGTAATTGATGCGGCAACACTTCGATGTCGATTTCATAGGCCAGCTCACCGTAGTTACGCGCGCGGCTGACGCCCGGAATCGCTGCCAGTTGTTCCTGAATCCGGTCGCCGTAACGTTGCAAGGTGGCGGCATCGGTAGCCCCGTGCAAGGCCAGCCAGATCACGCCGTCGTCGTCGTCCCGGCCTGCCGGCAACACCTGGATTTTTTCCAGCTGTTTCGGCAGGCGCGGAATGGCTTCCACCCAGCTTTGCAGGGTTGCCATCATCTGGTTTCGGTCGTGGTCCGGCAGAATTTCAACTTCGATCTTGCAGTTATCGCCCCTAATCTCGGCGTGCAGATGTTTAACGCCCGGCACATCGTGGATGGCTTCCTCAATGGGCACGCATACCGATTCCTCGACTTCCGAGGGACCAGCGCCAGGGAATACGGCTTCGATCACGATGATATTAGGGCTGAAGCGCGGAAATACTTCTTTATCGACGCCAAGCACACCCAGCACGCCGCCGGTCAGAATCAGCAGCATCAACAGATTGGCCGCGACCGGATTGCCGGCGAACCAAGCCAATAAACCCAATCGCTGGTTGGTGGGCATCATGGGGCAGCGTCAGGCTGCGCTTCGACTGCGGTGACTTTCATGCCGGCCACCGCCACCGGCAATTCCGACACCACCACCCGCTCGCCGGGATTTAATCCGGCCTTGACGACGACATGCTCGGCGTCGTGGCGCAGCACTTGCAATTGGCGAATTTCCAAGCGTTGCTCGGCATCGACCAATTTGGCTTGTTGCAAACCGTTCAAAGCCGTGCGCGGCAAGCTAAACAAGCCGTCGCGGAGCACGCCTTCGATCTCGGCTTGCACGAATAATCCGCTCAGCAAGGGCGGCCTATCCGCGCTTTCCCGGAACGGCTCGGCGACTTGCGCGACCAGATAAAGCTGGCCGCTGTTGTCGTCCAGCGCCGCTTCGCTGCGGACGATGCGGCCTTGCCAGCTATGCGGCTGGCCGGCCAGTTCTGCGCGCAAGGTCACCGCCGGCCAGCGGCCGACCTTGCCATGTTGCCCCAAAGGCAGTTCCAAAAAGGCCAGTTGCTCGGTGCTGATCGGCAGACGTACTTCGGCGACATCGCTGGCGTAAATCCGTGCTATCACTGCGCCTGATGGCAGATATTGGCCCAAACCTGCTTGTTTGCTGAGCACCCGCCCGGCAAACGGTGCCCGCAATTCGCAGCGGCTGCGATTGAGTTTGGCCTTGGCCAGATCAGCTGCGGCGGCCTTGAGCTTGGCTTGCGCCTCGGCCAATTGCGGCTTGCGCAGCGCCAACGCTGTAGGTTCGCCTTCGCCCAATGCTTGCCATTCGCTGTGTGCCTGCTCGACTTGGGCCTGTTCGTTGATCAAGACTCGCTGGGCCTCGGCCAGCTGGGCTTCGGCGGCAACGATGGCGTAATCGTAATCGCGCGGGTCTATGGTCAGCAGCAATTCGTTGGCGGCAAAGAAACCGCCGGCAGCCATCGCCGAATGTACCTGCGCTACTTTACCGCCCACTTCGGTGACCAAGTCAATAGTCTCGCGCGGCGCGACCACGCCTTGGGACATGACGTTCAGCCGCAAGCTTTGCGGCTCGACGCGAACCACATTGACCTTGGGAATCGTTGGTTCGGTGTTTTGCTGCACGTTTTGCGGCTTGCCGGCGATGATCGCCCAGGCCGCGCCGGCCGCCGCCAGCAATACCAGAATCGGTAACAGGATTTTTAAATTGAGTGTTTGCGGATTCAAACGCCACCGCCTAATGCCAGATAGAGGTTGATACGATTGTTTAATAATTGCCGCTGTACGGCCAGGTGAGCGCTTTGCGCATTGAGGGTGCTGCGGTAGCTGTCGAGTAAAGTCAGGATTTCGATCAAGCCCTGCCGGTAGGAATACACCGCCAGCTTACGGCTGGCCTCGGTTTGCTCGACAGCTTCGCGCAAGGCCTGTTCCTGGGTGCGCAGCCAGGCTTCGGCGGCCAGCGCTTGCTCGACTTCGCGAAAGGCGTTTAAGGCCACGCTCTGGTATTGGTTAAAGGCTTCCTGGACTTTAGCTTCATTAAAGCGAATTTCCCCTTGCAGCCGGCCGCCGGTCAATAGCGGCTGGGCCAAGCCGGCGGCGAGGTTCCAGGCGGCCGCGCGCGGGTCGATGATCTCGGTCAAGGCCGCGCTGCTGGCACCACCCGCGCCGGTCAGCGTCACGCGCGGCAACAGGGCTTTTTCGGCGCTTTCCAAGCGCGAGTCGGCGGCCCGCAAGCGTTTGAATGCGGCGATGACGTCCGGACGGCGTTCCAATAGCTCGGCCGGCAAGCCGGCGCTCAAGGTTTCCGGCGGCTGCGGTAATTGGAATGTCGCGTCGAATTCTTGTTTAGCTGGATCATTCCCCGGATACCGGCCCAGCAAGGTTTGCAGGCGCTTACCGATTAACTGCGCATCGTTTCTAGCTTGGGCCAGCTGCGCTTGGGCATTTGCCAGATCGGTCAGCACCAAGCGCAAATCCAGGCCGCGGGTCAAACCCCGGTTGAAACGGCCGCGCACCAGATCGACAATGGTGCCGCGGTCCTTGACCGACTGTGCCGCCACCGTCGCTTGCCATTGCGCTTCAGTGAATTCGAAATAGGCTTGGGCAATCCGTGCCGCCAGCGATAATTGCGCGGCGCGATAATCGTCGCCAGTCGCTTCGGCTTCGGTTTCCGCGGCTTGTTGTCCGGCCTTGATTCGGCCCCAGACATCCAGCTCCCAGCTCAGGTTGAACAGCGCCATAAACGCGCCGGATTCGTTGCTTTCGCCACCCACATTGGACTTTGCGCGTTGATAGCCGGGTGTTAACGACAATTGCGGCCAGCGGCCGGAACCGGCGATAACAGCTTGTTCGCGTGCCGCGTCGACGCGGGCAGCGGCAGTTTTCAAATCAAAATTATCGGCCAGACCGCTGCTTACCAAGCCCGTCAGATGCTCATCATTAAACGCGGCCAACCAGCTCGTTGCGGCCTTTTCGGCAAAATGGCCGTTGCTGCTCCAGTGTGGTGGTGCCTGAAAAGCCAAAGCATGTGGGTCCCGAGGCGCGGGCGCTTCGCAGCCAACAGTCAATAGCGCCGATAGAGCTGACAAAATCCATAACATCGGGTGGCAAGGTTTGGCTGGCATTAGGGCGGGAATGGCAGAAAAAATCCGATGAATAGAGGCGCGGTTATTGAGTAAGACGTTCAAACAGACCAAATCCCCACCGCAAGCGAAAAATAATAGAGGCAATCCACTCGCCGTGATAGCTTGGGACCGACTAATTGTTCAGCAAGCCCGCTGGGTAGAAATTATTCCGCCTCTTGGCGCTTAGGCTGCGTTAACCCACTCAAAGAAATCGGCCATGTCCGCCGGGCTTTGTTTTTACTGCGTTACAATCCATACTTTGCGCATCGCGCACGTTTCCCGTCAAATCTTTTAACTACCCAGCCACACGATGAATATTTCGTTTGAAATCGTCCCGCGCAGCCTAGAGGCTTTCGACCAGCAATACGCCTTTGTGCAAACTTTGGACAAAGGCATCAACATCATTAATGTCCCGGACATCCAACGCTTCGATACCCGCAGCTGGGAATTGGCAACCCGCGTTGATCGGAGCAAATACCGCTTTATTCCGCATTTTCGGGCGATAGACTTCAAAATCGACAGCGGCGAACTTTACCGTATCATCGAAGAATATGCGCTGGACAGCGTATTGTTGGTGTCCGGCGATCCGCCGGAAGGTTTGAAGCGGTCGTTTTACAATACCGATGTGGTGGATTTGATTCGAGCTGTGCGCCAGCGTTTCCCAAATCTGAACATATACGCCGGCTTCGACCCGCATCGCAGCGGTGTGCAGGATGAATGCGATTACATCCAACGCAAGGTCGATGCCGGCGCCGGCGGCTTTTTCTCCCAGCCGTTCTACGACAGCCGCATGATCGACATCTACGCCGAGCACATGCAAGGCCTGGAAACCTATATCGGCATTAGTCCCATCACCAGCAAGGCCTCGATGAACTATTGGGAAGTGAAAAATAAGGTGAAGTTTCCGAAGCGTTTTCGGCCGGATTACGATTGGAATGTGGAATTTGCCAATGGCGTGATTGCCTCGGCGGCAGCGAATGGTTTGAATGTCTATTTCATGCCGATCCGGATTGATTTGGCGCGGTATTTTGGGGCGATTAAATTGGGCGGGTAATGTTGACATCAGCAATAGTTCCCTCTCCCACTGGGAGAGGGTTAGGGTGAGGGGATAAATTAGAAAAGCTTTATTCTGATCCCCTCATCCCAACCTTCTCCCGGTGGGAGAAGGGGCTGACGCTGGCGTGAGGTATCGCGTGGGAACGCCGCCATGGACGCTCTGTGTCGTCCGGTAGATACTTTGATTTACTATCCCTAAACCCGGTTGAATGCCGCTTCCAGCATCGGCAGCCGGCATCAATCTGAGCCAAGAGTTAACCTAAAAAAACAACTCGCGCATTTTTTGCCCCGGCGATTCGGCACGCATGAAGGCTTCGCCAACCAGGAAGGTGTAGATGCCGTTCTCCTGCATCAATTTCACATCGGCAGGGGTGTGAATGCCGCTTTCGGTGACAATCAACTTGTCGGCAGGAATGGTGTTTTTCAAATCCAGCGTGGTTTGCAACGATACATCAAACGTACGCAGGTTGCGGTTATTGATGCCTATCATATTGGTGTTGAGCTTCAGGGCCCGTTCCAATTCCTCCGCGTCGTGCACTTCGGTCAATACGTCCATGCCCAAGCCGGTGGCGGTGTCGGCCAATTCCTTCAGCATCGCGTCGTCCAGTGCTGCGACGATCAACAAGATACAATCGGCGCCCAAAGCTCGCGATTCGTGAATTTGATACGGATCGATCATGAAGTCCTTGCGAATCGCCGGCAGCGGGCAGTTTTGCCGCACCATTTGCAGATTGGCTTCCGAGCCCTGGAAAAACTCCTTGTCGGTCAGCACCGACAAACAGGTCGCACCGCTAAACGCATAATCGACGGCGATTTCCACCGGTTTGAAGTTCTCGCGGATCACGCCCTGGCTGGGAGAGGCCTTCTTGATTTCGGCGATAATCGCCGGCTTTTTCTGATCGGCCTTGCTGCGTAGCGCCGAATAAAAGCCGCGCGGGCCTTGCACGGTGCCGGCTAATTCTTCCAGCATCGACAATGGCGTATTGCTTTTGCGGCGGGCTACTTCTTCGGCTTTTTTGGTTAGGATGGTTTTTAGGATGTCTGGTGTATCGGTCATTGTTCTTGTTGGGTTTGTGTCGCTAAGGCGACGGTTATTTTAACATCGGGTCTCGGCCCGATAGCCGAGGTACTTTCTTTTGCTTGGCCAAAAGAAAGTACCCAAAGAAAAAGCCACCCAGATGCCGCTTATATCCTGCGCTCCGAAGGGTTTGAACGGGGTTTTCGGAAGGGCTATCCCTAGCCCTCCGAAAACGAGCGGCATCCCTGCCGCTCCCCTTCGGGCTGATCCGTTCAAACCCTCCAGTGCTCGGCGCGGCATAAGGGATAAAACCGTCCCGGAATTACAAACAATAAAATCGGTATTGGTAGATACTGTTACCCAGTATTTTTTAGGTTTTACTTCGAAACAATAAAAATTTACATGCTAAAAGCAATAGATAATCTTTGGGTAGTTAAGCTTACAAGATGTTCTGATTGGGACTTGTTTCTTTTTGGAGGTAACGCATACATGGATGGCGAACGATAGTCGGTAAACTCGAATGTGTATGCGTACACTAGAAGTGGCATATTTCTTTCGCTGGCTTGTTTAATGATAGGCTCGACATATTCCATCATATTGCGTGAAGAAAAACTTGTAGCACAAATAATCCAATTTAAATGCATTCCTTTTGTTTCTCCTGCAACACTAAACTTAGCGTTATCAGTTCTTTTTATTAGGCCTTCAGCTAATATAGCAATATGTATAAAGTCTCGCGCAGTCATATCGGCAAAATAACTTGAAATAAGCTCCCTGCCAGATGAGTTGGAAACAAGCCTATCCCCAATCGGAGCAGGAAGCCTGTTTAAATTTATCATTTCATAAATGAATGAAAAGTCATTTTCATTAAGACTTGAATCATGCCGAAGTTTGAGTATTGAGTCTAAGTCTTGTTGTTTTTTCTTAATTAATATTGATAATCTTTCATCGCCTAACGGATTATGATTTAGTATTGCACGGCGCGGGTTCGATGAATACTTATAAATTAAATCTAATAGATCGACTACAGTTCCATGAAAACCAGAAATAGCATGTATCAATGACTCTGGAATTGTGCACGTATATCCATAAGGTTTGTTCTTGGCAACCTTGTGAAATACAATTCCAGTTGAATGGGACACCACTGACAATAATACGCAGTAATTTATTTCCTTAAAAGAAATTGATACAGAATCACCAAATCTATTTATTCCATTAAGTTTTTGATTAGACTGATGCCTCCAATAGTGAATCCATTTTCTTGCTTGTTTAAGGTTATGTTCATCTTGCTTCTCGAGAGATTTGTTGCCAGATGTTAAATAAAATAGTACCAAAACCCCATTTCCAAACCAAGCTAAATCACAAGGTTCTTTTTCTTTATGCTTTTTTTCACCTTTCTTGTAATTTTGAGGTATATAAATATTTTGGGCCCCAAAAGACTTTTGCATTAGCTCTTCTAAAACACTTTCTTGATGACTCTCTAACTTTAAACTCATATCTCGTATCTGGCGTAATTGAGTTGCTTCGCGACAAAGAGTCCGTGGGCTGGGTTGAGCGAAGTAAAACCTCGCTTAAATATATTCTTGCTGGGTTTCATTTTCATTCAACCCAGCCTACGAAAACCTCAAAATATTAGACGCTTTCGAATTTCCCTGCGGGGTTTTCACCCCTATGCCGCGCCGAGCACCGGAGGGTTTGGACGGGTCAGCCCGCAGGGGAGCGGCAGGGATGCCGCTCGTTTTCGGAGGGCTAGGGATAGCCCTTCCGAAAACCCCGTTCAAACCCTTCGGCGCGCAGGAAATAAGCGGCATCGGGGTGGCTTTTTCTTTGGATACTTTCTTTTGGCCAAACAAAAGAAAGTATCTCGGCTGTCGGGCCGAGACCCGACATATAAAAAACCGTCGCGATAGCGACACAAAATTAGACCGCCTGAGAATACCCTATCAACGCCTCAAACTTACCCAATGCATTCCCTCAGAGGAATCTCATGCCGCTATTGTCTGCACCGTCAGCTTAACCCCAAGTGCCTTGCAGACTTTGGCAATGGTCTCGAAGCGCGGTTGGGCGTCGGCGCGTAAAGCTTTATACAAGGCTTCGCGGCTGATGCCTGCGGCAGCGGCAATTTCGGTCATGCCTCGCGCCCTGGCAATACTGCCGAGTGCATTGGCCAAGGCCGCCGGATCATCTTCTTCCAGAACAACGGTTAGGTATTCGGCAATGGCTTGATCGCTATCCAGATGTTCGGTAATGTCGAACACGGGCAAATCGGCAATTTTGATTTTTTCGTTCATGATTCAGTCCTCCAACAACGCGGCTAGGCGTTGAGCTTTCGCAATATCGGCGGTCTGGCTTGATTTATCGCCGCCACCCAGCATCACAATCAACACCTCGCCTCGCTGCACATAGTACATCCGCCAGCCGGGGCCGAAATGTTCACGCATTTCAAACACACTCCCGCCTACCGCTTTGACGTCACCGAGATTGCCTAGTTGGGCCTTTTCCAGTCGGCGCGCCAAGCGGCGGTGTGTCAATCCATCTTTCAAGCCAAACAGCCATTCGCTGAATGCGGGGAGTTGTTTGATTGTGTACATGCAGAAACTGTAATCGAACGATTACACCTCGTCAATACTTTAGTGGGCTTTGGAATACCCAATCAACGCCTCAAACTTACCCAAAGCACTCCCATCCGCCAACACCTGATGCGCTCGGCGAATGCCGGCATCCAGCGAATCGGCCAAATCGGCGGCATAAATCGCCGCGCCGGCATTTAACGCCACAATGTCGCGGGCCGGGCCGGCTTGGTTGTTCAATACCGAACGAATGATAGCCAAGCTATCGGTAGCACAGGTAATTGATAGCGTTTCCAGACTGGCGCGAGATAAGCCAAATCCTTCAGGCGTGATGGTGTAGCAATGAACGATACCGTCGATCAATTCGGCAACGTCGGTCGGTGCGGCGATGCTGATTTCATCCAGGCCGTCGCGCGCATGCACCACCAGCACATGCTTGCTGCCCAGTTTTTTCAAGACTTCCGCGACCGGCACCAACCATTGTTTATCGAACACGCCGATCAATTGATGCGGCGCATTGGCCGGATTGGAAAGAGGGCCGATCAGATTGAACAGGGTGCGCACGCCCATTTCCTTGCGCGGACCAACCGTGTGGCGCACCGCGCTGTGATGCTTGGCGGCAAACAAAAAGCCCACGCCTATGTCGTTAACACATTGCGCCACTTGTTCGGCGGGCATATCCAGATTAATGCCTGCTGCTTCCAGTACATCGGCGCTGCCGCAGTTGCTGGATACCGAGCGATTGCCATGTTTGGCCACCTTGCCGCCGGCCGCCGCGACTACAAAGGCCGCCGTCGTCGAAATATTGAAAGTGTTGGCACCGTCGCCGCCCGTGCCGCAGGTGTCGATGACATGCTCTCCATGCACCGGAACCGGCCGCACCAGCTCACGTAACACACTGACCGCCGCGGCAATTTCTTCGATGGTTTCGCCCTTGCAGCGCAAGGCAATCAAAAAGCCGGCGATTTGCGCGTCGGTCAGCTCGCCTTGCATCATGGTACGCATCACATCGCGCATTTCCTCGGTGCCGAGGTCTTGTTTATCCAGAAGTTTTTGCAGCGTGGCTTGGATTTGCATGGAGTGGGTAGCCGGTGTCTTGGTCAAGACAGGGATGATAACAAACGACGGCTCATATCGAAAACCTCGCGGGCCGTCAATCCCTCGCGAGCGAGGTCGCTTGCTTACACGATCTCGAGAACGGGTAGATAAAAAGGCGATTTTATTCCAAGCCAGCTTATAAATTTCAAGTTTTATTGACGTAGCACATTGATTAAGCCGTTATGTTTTTATGGTAATTGACGGTGGTTAACTTAGCTGTTAAATGACGGTCAAGACTAGCATTTTAAATAAGCGGCTTGTCGCAAAGAGCTAGTCTTTATCAGCATGGCAACGGTTTTTGGCCGTTTGGCCGTGCGCAGAAAATTTGTGCTCGTTAATCAATGGAGACATTACCATGAAATACTTTGCCAAGCCGATTCGGCGACCTTACTTTAAGACTTATCTGTTCAGCATTCTGGTGCTATCGCTTTGCCTTGCCCAATCTGCTGAGGCGGCGACGGTTTCTGCGAGCGCGGTCATCGACTGGAGTACCTTTAAAATTACCGCCATTGATATTGGCAATGGCCTGCCAACTGTGACGTGGAGTAATCAGAACGACACTAGCCAAGTGAATACTGGTTACTACTACAACACCTATGATAGCGCGGCAAATTGGAGCTCAGGGACTTCGACTACCGAGTCACTGTCCACATCGACCTATAGCAGATCTGCTTCCAGCGCTACATCGATTAATCAAATCAACGCCAATGCCGCTCTAAACGGTTCTTTTCCGTATCAAAGTTTATCAGCCAGCAGCGGTAGCCAGCGATCCGGCAGTTTTACCGTGCAAGGCAGCGGACTGTTAATTTTCGAAGCGAATTACAGTTTGATGGGGGATCTGGGTGCCTCAAGTAATGCCTCGGCAAGCTCCAACGCAAGCTTCAATTTGAGTTACTACAATGGCGGAAACTCCGGGTCAGTCAACCAAAATGTCAATCAGTACCTATCAACCGGCTCCGCGCCCGTGACGGAAAACGATATATTGTCTGTTGCTTTGGTCTTTAAAGACGGTTGGAGCGGAAGTTTTTCCGCGAATACCAGTGCATCGGTTTACGGGTACGACTACGGAACCGGAGGCGGCGGCAGCGTACCGCTACCGGGGGCTTTCTGGCTATTTGGCAGTGTATTGGCCGGAGCCGCCTCGTTGCGGTCGGCTAATACAATGCGCAGAATGCGGCCATTCGCAGAAGTCGCACGCTAAACAAGATGTCGAAGGGGTGGCGCCGGCTACCCCTTTTTTGCGTCCGGCTATGGAGTGGGGAGTTCTTTAAAACTTTTGATGCCGGTTTAGCCAGTCACACACGCCCAGTCCGGCACTGCGGCCGGTAGCGAAGCAAGCCGAAAGCAAATATCCCCCGGTCGGCGCCTCCCAATCCAGCATCTCACCGGCGACAAAAACGCCGGGTAGCGCGGTAAGCATCAGATTTTGATCAAGACTGTTAAAACTCACGCCGCCGGCGCTGCTGATCGCTTCGGCGATGGGCCGGGTGGCATTGACAGTGATGGGCAAGGCTTTGATCGTCTTCGCTAGAATGGCGGCGTCGGCAAATTGCGCCTGGCTGAGCACTTCGCGTAGCAAGGCCGCTTTGACGCCGGAAATGCCAACCCGGCTCTGCAAATGGCTGGATAAGGACCGGGAACCCCTGGGGCGGCTGATTTCGGCCAGCACCCGTTCCGCATCGCGTCCTGGCAGTAGGTCAACGGTGAAGGTGGCGCTGCCGTGAACATGCAGATATTCGCGCAGCCGCCGCGAAAATGCGTAAATCAGGCTGCCTTCCACGCCGTGCGTGCTAATCACCATTTCGCCTAGCCTGCGTTCGGTGTAGCCCTGCGTGTCGGTAAAGGTTAGCGCTATCGATTTGAGCGGCGCGCCGGCAAACTTCTCGCGTAGATGCGCACTCCACGCTACTTCAAATCCGCAATTTGCGCTTTGCAAGGGTGCAACTTCCACACCGCGAGCCTGCAGCCATGGCACCCAGGCCCCATCCGACCCAAGTTGCGGCCAACTAGCACCGCCCAAGGCCAACACGGTTGCTTGTGGCTTGACCGAAATTTCGCCATCCGGATTGCTCAGGCGCAGCGCGCCATCATCATCCCAGCCCAGCCAGCGGTGGCGCATATGAAAGTGCACACCATTCGAACGCAAGCGGTGCAGCCAGGCGCGCAGCAGCGGTGCGGCCTTCATCTCCGTTGGAAACACGCGGCCGGATGTGCCGACAAAAGTTTCTATGCCCAAGCCTTGCACCCAGGCTCTCAGGGCCTCCGGAGAAAAGGCGTTCAGCATCGGTTCCAGTGCGGCACGCTGTGTGCCGTAGCGAGACAAAAACGGCTCGAACGATTCAGAATGGGTAATGTTTAATCCACCCTTGCCGGCCATCAAAAACTTACGCCCGGCAGAGGGCATAGCGTCATACACAGCGACGCTCAAGCCGGCCTGGCTTAGCACTTCGGCGGCCATCAATCCGGCGGGGCCGGCGCCGATGATAATTGCTGAATAGCTAATGGCGGCCACCTTGGAATCAACGGTAATGATATTTGCACGCGACGATTAGGCACTCACCATTTTGCACCCGGTAAACCAAACGATGTTCCTGGTCGATTCTCCTAGACCAAAATCCTTGCAGCTGATGCTTCAAAAGCTCAGGTTTACCCAATCCACTATGAGGATTGCGGGCTATGTCGCTAATCAGCGAAACGATACGCTGGTAGATTTTTCTGTCGGTTTGCGCCCATTCATTGAAGTCTAGAAATGAACTTTGCTCGAAAGCGATTTTCATAGCTCGGATAGGTCAACGCGAACGATATTTTGCTTTTGCTCGATATTGTTAATGGCTGTTAGCAAGCGTTCGCTGTTAACCGGATTTTTCAGCAAATATGTGGTTTCGTCTTCTTCGGCCTCCAAGCTATCGCAAATGGCGATTTCCACTACTTTATCGTGGAACAAGGCTTTAACAGATTGCAGAAAATCGTCGTTAAGCTCGCTGGCTTTGAGTTTGTAAGTCGTGTACATGTTAATGCGCTCCGGAAATTTTGAGTTGGCGGTAACAAAGTCAGCATTAGTAACAAGAATTGCCGTTACTCCCTAATTCAAGTGGCTTATAGCTTGGCTTGCAACGGATGTCTATCAGGATGCTTGATCATTTCTATTGTCAAATCGACATCGATCTCCGGCCAATAAAAATGATCCGGCGATGGCTCTTCGACTTAGTAGATAGTCTGAAGAGACTGGTTTTTAAACCACGGGAAATCGTTATATGACATGTACAAGGTATTTTCCCTAGTTTTCAACCAAAGGCCATGGCTAGAAATTTGGGTTACTTCAACGCTGAAAGCTGTATCGCTATCCGGAGCATCCGATCTGGGTGCCGTAGAATTTCTTCGGAGCTTTGAAATTTCCTGCCAAATAACAGGTATTGCGGCTAAACCCAAAATGAATTGAAACCAAAAAGCAAACCAGAACCATTCGGGACGTTTGTCAATATGAATAATCGAGCTACTGCGACCAAAACCGATTTCGCCGGTAAACAATGCTGTCAGACAGCTGTATACGAAATATAAGTCCCAAGCGAAAATCAAGAACCAAAAGCTCAAGCCAAGCAATGTTGGAATGCGGGACCTAGCTCCTGTAATTCCAATTTTACCGCGCCAAAAAATTCCGCAACATATCATGTCCATGCTCGGTCAGGATCGACTCGGGGTGGAATTGCACGCCTTCAATATCCAGCGTTTTATGTCTTACGCCCATGATTTCGTCGATGTTGCCGGCCTCGTCCTGGGTCCAGGCGGTCACTTCCAGGCAATCCGGCATGGTCGCTTGTTCGATCACCAGCGAGTGGTAACGGGTGGCGGTGAACGGATTGCTCAAGCCTGTGAACACGCCCAAATCTTTGTGATACACCGGCGATACTTTGCCGTGCATGATCTGCTTGGCGTGGATGATGTTGCCGCCGAAGGCGTAGCCTATGCTCTGGTGACCCAGGCAGACGCCAAGAATCGGGTATTTGCCGGCGTACCGGTGGATGGTTTCGACCGAGATGCCGGCCTCTTTGGGGGTGCAGGGGCCGGGGGAAATGACGATTTTGTCCGGGCGCAGCCCTTCGATGTCTTCCACCGTCACTTCGTCGTTACGCACCACCACCACCTCGGCACCCAGTTCGCCGAAATATTGCACCAGGTTGTAGGTGAACGAATCGTAGTTGTCGACCATCACCAATCTGACGCCGCTCATGTTTGTGCTCCTTTAGATTGAGCCGCGCTGCTCAGGAGGCCGGCTTCGGCCATGCTGACGGCGCGGAACACCGCGCGGCCTTTGTTCATTGTTTCATCCCATTCGTTGCGCGGCACGGAATCGTAAACGATGCCGGCGCCGGCTTGAATGTGTAAGGTTTGGTCTTTGATGATGGCGGTGCGGATCGCGATCGCGGTATCCAGATTGCCGGACCAGGAGATGTAACCCACCGCGCCGGAATAAATCCCGCGCTTGACCGGCTCCAGTTCGTCGATGATTTCCATGGCCCGGATTTTCGGCGCGCCGCTGACGGTGCCGGCCGGGAAGGTGGCCGCCAACACGTCGAAGGCATTTTTACCTTCCTGCAATTCGCCGGTGACGTTGGAAACGATGTGCATCACGTGCGAATAGCGCTCCACGATCATTTTGTCGGTGAGTTTGACGCTACCGATTTTGGCGACTCGTCCGGTGTCGTTGCGGCCCAGGTCGATTAGCATCAAATGCTCGGCGATTTCTTTCGGATCGGCGAGCAGTTCCTTTTCCAGTTCCAGATCCTGCTCGTGGGTTTCGCCGCGTTTGCGGGTGCCGGCGATTGGTCGCACCGTCACTTCGTTGTCTTCCAGCCGCACCAGGATTTCAGGCGACGAGCCCACTACATATAGATCGTCCAGGTTCATGAAAAACATATACGGCGACGGATTCAGGCACCGCAAAGCCCGATACAAATCCAGCGGCGCGGCTTCAAACGGAATCGACATGCGCTGCGATAATACCACCTGCATACAGTCGCCGTCGGTGATGTATTGCTTGGCTTTTCGCACTGCATCTTCGTAGCCTTGTTGGGTAAAACCGGAGACAAAATCGTGTTCGTGCACGTGCTTAACGGCAGGATGCGCTTGCGGATTGGCTTGCAATTCACGCAGCTTCACCACCAGTTCGTCGAGTCTGGCTTTGGCGTTTTCGTAGGCATTGGTTTGCGATGGATCTGCGTGGGTCAGCAACAGCATTTTGCCGGACAGGTTGTCGAATACCAGCAGGTCTTGCGACACCATCAACAAAATGTCCGGCGCGCCGATAGGGTCCGGCTTGCCGCTGGGCTTTAAACGCGGCTCGATATAGCCGATGGTTTCATACCCGAAATAACCGACCAGGCCGCCGTTGAAGCGCGGTAATCCCGGTACGTCCGGCACCTTGTAGTTTTGCCGAAATTCTTCTATCCATTCCAGCGGTTGAGCGTGCTCAAAAACTTGGGTGTCCTGGCCGTCTTTTTCGACCGTGATGCGGTGGCCGCTGATTTTGATACGGGTTTTGCAAGGCAAGCCGATGATCGAATACCGTCCCCACTGCTCGCCGCCGTGTACGGACTCAAACAAATAGGAATAAGGGCCGTCGGCCAGCTTTAAGTAAGCACTGAGCGGCGTGTCCAGATCGGCCAGCACTTCGCGGCAGATCGGGATGCGGTTGTAGCCTTGTTGGGCGTATGCGGTAAATTCGGCGGGTGTCATTATTATTCTCTTGAAGCAACCGGTTGTGCGACTCGCGATTGTAACGCACAACGCGCCCAGCAGCGACCCGCGCGGCTGAAAACTGAGCCTACTGCGAAATTGTAAACTGCTTGGACGTCCAAAATTAAACTGGCTGCACGTTGACAGCCTTATATTTTGCACCTCTATCTATCGGGCTGATAAAAATGGAGTTGTTACAGCGTGACATTGAGGCGCTGGAGCAGGAAAGGCATCAGCGTTTGGGACAAGACGCGGCAGCAGCTGATCAAGGGCCTTCGGCAGCTGATAGCCCTGTCGGCAAGGTTAAAACATTGGCGGTGAATAAAGAGTTTGGCGAATCCATGCGCATTTCGGGTATTGCACTTCGGTTTTGAATCTGCAGTTTGTGCCGAGCCATGCAAGGCGCAACGGTCGCGAACGATGCGCCTGTCGGCAGCATCCTATAGATCAGCGCACGTTATTGCGCCTTACGGACTATTTCGTTTCCAGCCTTTGACAAAGCCGCACCTGAAGAATCTGACCAATTTTTAGCGGCTTCCCCAATATAGGACATCCCATATTTAATCAAACTTCGTTTAGTTGTAGCTAAAATTTTATTAGCCCATTTTCTAAATTGTTCAGGTTTTTCAATCAATTCGCCGTTTTCACCATAATACTTTTCATTGAAATAAATTCGTCCTCGGCGAAGAACATCCCCATTAAAAAAACATCCATCAAATTCAATTACAGGTGATCGCAATTCATCGACTGTCCAATAACCTTGAGCAGCCACATATTTCATGTGAACATACTCAAAGTCGTCAAGTCGAAGAATATAAAAACTAAGCCATTGTCGCCCATCTTCAACGAAATTGAGGCTATCTAGTTTTTCAGGTACTGATGTATTAGATCGATTACGGATTACGACCAAAGGCTCAATATTTTGCAGCTTATCTTCAAGCAAAACTATGTCATTTGGCATTAAAAAATAATTAACTTGTTTGCCCATGGTCTTTATTTGTTATAGGGAATAAATGATGGTCTGGTTCCCGTTGCCGCTTCAATATCATCTAAAGCAGTAATTTCACGCGACACAGGGTTCCCCCTTACAGTTTCTTTACCTACCTGATACATTTCCGTCACATTGTTTTCAGCATCCCTAGCAACGAGATCGACATAGCGATAGCTTTTATCCCCATCTGGAGTTTCAACTTTATATTCTTGTTGTGCTTTAAGGCCGCGTGATTCTATATCATTAGCTTTTTCTGCAACCTTTGATTGGTGTGCAAGACCACCTTTCTTGCCAAAGGGGTTGGGACAGGCTTTAACTGCAGCCTCAACAACGGCCTTAGCCCCATTAACACATGCAGATGGGTGTGTTATGCATTCAAGTGCGGCTAATACTATTCTTGGATTCTCACCGGTTGGGTCAACCAGATTCAGCGGGTTATTTAAAACATAGGTGTAGGTATTAATGCCCCCCGCCAACCCAATCGGATCGGATTGCAGGTAGCGCCCGAGGTTAGGATCGTAGAAACGGGCGATATTGTAATGCAGACCGGTTTCTTCATCGTAGTATTGACCGGGGAAACGCAGGTTCTGGGTGATGAAGGCCGTGGTCGGCGTGGCCTTGCCGAACGGATCGAAATCTGCCGCCCAACTGATGTTGCCCGTGCGGTCCGTGGTTTTTTGGGGCGTGCCCAACCGGTCGTTGTGGTAATAATGGATAGGCCAGGGTGTCTGGTTTGGATCCGAGTCCACGTCATAGTTGATCCGCGCCAGTGGCTCGCCTTCCAGGTAAACGTAGCTGTGCGAGAAGGATGTGCCTCCCCACTTGGTTTCATCCAGCAGCGTTCCGCTCAGCACGTCATAATCAAACGCGACGTTACCGCTGTTTGTCAGTTTCATGCTGCGATAGCCGAAGGCGTCGTACTTATTAGCCTGAACCGAGACTAGGCTTCCGCCCACCTCATCCTTGATGGCCGTGACCAAATGGTCGGTGGCCTGGTAAAAATGCCGGCTGCCTTTCTGGCTCGCGTCGCCGTTCGCGTCGTACTGGTAGCTGGCCTGCTGCGCGCCCGTGAGCGCCAGCAGTTTCTGGCTGCCGAGGTCGTAGGTATACGAGGTCTGTGCGCCATTCCGTTCGCTGCTCAGACGGTTGCCTACATCGTCATAGCTAAACGCATGGGTGTTCACGCCGGTGGTACTGGACAGCCGGTCCAGCGGGTCGTAACCGAAATTTCGATGACGCCCCGAGGAGCTTAATTCGTCGGCCACATTGTCGAGGTTACCGTTCAAGTCATAGCCATAGGTGGCGGCCATGACGCCCGGCACGGTGCGCCCGGTTTCCCGGTAGTCTAAGTCGTAGCGACGGCTGATCTGTTTGCCATTGCCGTAGGTGAGCGATTTGACCGGGCCGAACGGCAGATGGGTGATGTGAGTTGCTAGCGGTGTTGTTATGTCGTAGACCCAGCTAACGGTACCATCATCCCAGTCGTGCAGCGATACCGAGTCGACTTGGCCGGCCGCATCAAAGCCATAAAGAACTTCACGGTATCCCGAATGCGATATTTTTTCTACCTTGCCATCGGCGTCGTAGGCATAGTAAATAAAGTTATCGTAGGTATGCGGCAAACCCTTGGCGGTGATGGATGTCAACCGTCCTGCCCGGTCGTACTTGAGAGTCCGGTTACCGTTGAAGCCCGAACGCAAGGCGCGCGACAGCTTGCCCAGGTTGCCGTTTTCGTCGTAATAAAACTGCGCGCCGCCATCGCCACTTTTAATCCGATTCAGCGCATCGTAGGTATATGTGACCGACACATTGGCCGCATCCGTTTTACCGATCCGGTTACCGGCGCTGTCGTAGCCGTATTGAGTAATCCCGGTATTGGGACTGTCCAGTTGCATCAGGTCGCCGAGGCCGTTGTAGCTGTAGACGGTGTCGTGGTTGTTGGCATCGGTGACTTGGGTGAGGCGGTCTTGGCCGTCGTAGCGATAGTCGGTCAAGCCGGCGAGAGCATTGGTGCTGCGGATCAGCCGGTTCAGGCTGTCGTATTGGTGCTGGGTGGCATGGCCGTTAGCGTCCGTGACCTGGGTCAGGTTGCCGTTGGCGTCGTATTCGTAGCGTGTGGTCTGGTTGTAGGCGCCAATGTCTTGGGCCAGGCGGTTTAAGGCGTCGTAGACGCGACTGCGGGTTTTAACCACTGCGCCGCTGTTATCGAGAATTTCCTCTTTGGTGCGGTTCCCCATAGCGTCCAGCGTGTAATGAATCTTGCCACCCAGGGCGTCGGTGATGTCGGTCAGGCGGTGCGCAGCGTCGTAGGTAAACGTATGGGTGACACCGGCTGCCGAGGTAGTTTGAGTCAGGTTGCCGGCTTTGTCGTAGGCGTAGGCGGTGGTGTTGCCGTCGACGGTTTTTTGGGTCAGGCGGCCGCGGGCGTCGTAAGCAAAGCCAATCACCAAGCCGTTAGGATCGGTCAGGCTGAGCAGGCGGCCGTTAGCGTCGTAGGCGGTAAAGGTGGTGGTGTGGCCCAGGGCATTGGTGATTTTCCACAGGTCGCCGGGTTTGTGGTTGGCAGTATTGTCGGCGTAGTAGCTATAGGTGGTGATGTCGTTAACATCGGTACGCGGGCCATTTGCGCTTAGCACTTGGCCGAGGATGTTGTAGGTGTAGGCCCATGTGCGGCTTTGCTGGGTCGCGGTATCGGTGACGGTTCTACTCAGCAGGTTGCCGCCCGCGTCGTAATTGAAGGCGGTGCGCCGGCCGGCCTCGTCGATTTGGGTGGGCAGGTGGTAGTTGGCGTGCCACTGGGTACTGCGTTTGCGTTCGATGCTGTTCGGCGCCGGCGTGTAAGCACTGAGGTTGGCCGGGCAACTCGAACTGGGCGCCAGGCCTTCCACCCGGACGGTTTCCAGGTTGCGGCTCAGGTCGTAGGCATAGCAGCTGAGGTTGCCGTTGAAGTCGGTGCGGCTGGCGAGGTTGCCGTTGGCGTCGTAACTTTGGTTACTGGCCGCAGAGGTGCAGCCGGCACCAGATGGTTGATCTTGGCCGGCACTTTTGACAACTCCTAGTACTGATTTAAATCTGTCGGAGTACTCACTACCCAATGGGTTGGTAACTGACACGCTGTCGGTATTATAACTCAGCTGGTATTTCTCAACTCCACCCGCATGTTCAGTCGAAACCGCTTTCCCTTCAGCATTGTATCGATACGTCGCATAGCGCGTTCCAAATTCATCTATGATTCCGGTCAGCGCATTTTGCAGGTTAGTATTACTGGTGTAAACGGGTTCATTGTATAGGTATTGGCGAGATGAACCGTCCGGGTTAGTAACTGCAATCAAATTGCCAGTGGTATCGTAGGCGTACTGGGTCACATTGCCAACTGGATCGGTCATGCTGACCATACGACCATTCACATCGTAGGTAAAACTCAGGTTACGCTCAAAGCTATCCTGAACATTAATGAGCAATCCTGGAGTTGGCGCTATGGTCAGAGGAGTGTCGTCTACGCTATAGCTCAGCGTTTGCATAAGGCCGTTTGCGTATTCTATGCTGATTAGCTTGCCCACTGCATCGTATATTTCCACAGCATTGGTGTTCACGTCGGTGTATTGCCATCCGGTTAGTGAGCCAGTGGTGTTGGTCAATTGTAGAAGTTTGTCTTTAACGTCCGCATCGGCTTGCCAAGCACCCAATTTAAAGGTAAAGGTCGTAATTTCCCCAGTGTTACGCTGTACTGCAGCTTGATTTACTTCTTTAGACGTGATGAATCGTTGAAAATTGTGCAGCCAATTTTTACCGGATGTATCGATTATGGAATTCGAAATACTACTATACAGACGGCTAAACATCAGCGGAGAATCCCCGACTTTTTGGTAGTCTATCTCCTCTTGAATCTTATTGCCAAGTGCTTGATTGATTGGGTTGCCAACGGAACATTGATCTGGTTTAAGTTTATTCTTGCTGCTTGAGCATTTACCCATAACTAGCGTTTGGCCAAACGGGCAAGATGCACCACTATTCAGACAGTAGTAGAAATCATGATGAGTTATTATGAGATCTGCCCCAGAATTCAGATAAGTCCAATAATAACGGATCTGAAACGGGCCATTACAATATGCTATCGGCCCATTTGGTACGTAATTATTACAATATTGCCCATACTCTATCCTGCATGCATTATCTGCTTCAGTATAAGTGAAGAAGTATTGGGGCATATACTGGTGGTTTTCTTGAGAAAACGCCGACTGACTAACTAGAATTGAAAATATTATTATTGTCCATAATCTATAATAAATATTTGAAATATTCTGAAAAATTAAATTTAGATTCGTCATATAATTTAATGCTTAAGGAATCTCTGAAAAACAACCGTTTTAGCAGAAGTCAGTTATAAAATGATTCAAAAACTTTAATATCTCCCTGATTTTGATTAAAACATCGGTTTTTTTCGAAAAACTCCCCGGTATCTGGACCTGTTTTCAAATAGCGGACGCAATAAGGCTACGACGTTCGTAAGCATCAGCGCGCAGCACATTGGCAATGGCCGTTAAAAAAGTTAACCGGGCGGCGTTTTTCGCCAAGCCGCGATAGCAATTTTTGGCGTAACCAAAGCGGATTTTAATGTCCCGAAATACGTGTTCGACTTTGGCGCGGCGACTGGCTAGTTCGTGTACGGCCTGGTACAGGAAATGGGCCTGTTCGCTGTCGTCCTTCGTGAGCTTGGCCGGTTTGCCCGGACGCACCGCGTATGGCGCAAATAACCAAAGGGCATTGCGGCGAATGAATGAATCAAACGTACGGCGCAATACGGCTTCGCCTATTCTCGCCTTACTTATTACACCTTATAAAGGTGCGACTCGCCTGCCTTCTTCTAAAATATCGCCCATTTTTTATCCATGACAAAAGCCAAGTGGCATATGTCACTGGCAATATTTTGTTGTGTTTTCTGCCGGATGTCAGGCCAAGTCCAGACAACAGCCCTGGTACCTTGGCCGTTTTAGGAAGCAGAATATCCAGTCCCAATTATCTTTTGTCAACTGAGTATAAATGTAAAGGAGTTGCTTAAAAGAAAGAGCATGTTTGTTAATGTTCATTTTGTGACCGAATCTACACCTAATTGGATCAGTGCTTCAGCTAGCCCAACAAACAATAAAAAACATCGATAACCGTTCTAAAAGCTTACCAAAAATAAAGTAGCTAATTGACTAACGGGTAAAACCGGCTATACAAGGGAGAATCAATGCGCAAGTGGATGCAATTACGCGCCTGCCGAATCCGTGTGATTCTTAGCCGACTTTGGAATGCTCCCGCCAGTCGATTTTATCCAGCCCAAAACGTTCGATTTTTCGGTACAGCGTGGTGCGAGTTATGCCTAAGTTTTTCGCCGCCAAGGAAATATTGCCCGCGCATTCCCGCAGGCTGGCTTTGATGCCGTGCAACTCCCAGTCTTCCAGGGTCATGGATCGGCCTTTAGCCACCGATATTGGATAAGTCAGCGTGTTGTCCAAAGCGTTATTGTCGTTCCCCGGCAGCACTTTACCCAGCTCTTCGACAAAATCCAGCGGCAAATCCTCGCGGGTAATCAGCGTGTCGCCGGCGGTGTATAGCGTTGCTCTGATGACGTTGATCAACTGGCGAATATTGCCTGGCCACGGGTGTTGCTCGATCAAGGCAATGACGCTGGGGCAAATACTGATTGCCTGCGGATTGGGCAGATTAGCCAGTTCGCGCTGCAAGATGTGGTGAATGATGCCGAGTTTGTCTTCGCGCTCGCGCAAGGGCGGCAGATGAATTTGCGCGCCGTTCAAACGGTAATACAAATCGCGGCGGAAGCGGCCGGCTTCGACGGCTTCCAACAAGGGTACGTTGGTGGCGGCGACGATTTGCACATCCACCTTGATCGGTTTGCTGCCGCCGACGGGCGTGAACTCCGAGGTTTCCAGAACTCGTAACAGCGTGGACTGCAAATCCAGGCTCATATCGCCGATTTCATCCAGAAACAGAATACCTTTGTCCGCTAACAGAAATTTCCCCGGTTTGCCGGCACTGCGCGCGCCGGTAAAACTGCCGGCTTCGTAACCGAACAGCTCGCTTTCGATCAAGTCATGCGGAATCGATGCGCAGTTGATCGCGATCAAAGGCTGATTTTTCCGCGGTCCGGCGTGTTTCAGCAGATTGACGAAATGATCCTTGCCCACGCCCGATTCGCCGGTAATCAGCATCGGAATCTTATGGTTTTGCAGCTTCACGGCCTTATCTACCAAGGCGGTCAATTGCTCTGACATTGCCGATTCGTATTGGCTGGGCGGCCTTTTGGCGGGTTTGAACGGGATTCTTTCCAACACCCGCGCTTGCGCAACCGGACTCTGGGTTAAGGGCAGATTGGTATTTAATAGTACGCATAACAAATGCAAGAATGCGAACAAGGAGTTCATGCTTTCCTGTCTATCGCTGATCAAGCCGATCACGGCTTGGACGTTGTCGTCCTCATCCAGCAAAGGGTAACCGACCGTGGTGAAGGGGTGTAACAGACTGACAAAATGCTCCATGCCCTGAAAGGCAATCGGTTTTTTCAGTTGCGCGGCGGTGCCGATGCCGTTATTACCCAGCACCGCTTCGCTCCAGCGGCTGTGCTTTTCGTACAAACTCAGCATGAAAGGGCTGGCAAACGGATTTTCGCCTAACACTTGTAACAGGCGCCCGTCGGCATCGGTCAATACCAGCATGACGCCGGCTTCCTTCAAAAACACGTCGAATTGATGCCCCAAATGCCGGAGCATTTCTGAAATATCGTGAGCGGCGCGGTGGATAAGCGGCTCCGAATCGGTGGTGAAACGCCAATGATCCCAGCGCGCGTAATTGCCCAATGGCAATTGGTATTCTTCCAGGCAGCGGCGCCAGGATTCCGAGACTTCCGGGCGTACCCAGTCCGTGTGATCGGGCACGCAACGGCTCTGTGCCATCCAGCGCCAGGCCTGTATCGGGCGGTCAACTTCAAACGCTAGGGAGGTTTTGAACGCGCAGGCTTCTTTGATGATTTTAACGTTGTGGGGCAAGTGCAAGGCAATATCCATTTTTCCTCTTGTATTTTGGTGCGCCAATTTAGTATCGGCACAAAACAAAAATATAAAAAACAGAGGTTTAGCTGCTTTTTACGGCGATGTTGTCCAAAATAACAAAATCAAAAAAAGAGGCAATGCGACATAACGTCACATTGCCTTACTCCATTGCAGAATAATGGATAGCTCTAACTTTCGGAGAGAGGAGGTTGAGGTAGAAATAACAATTACATACGGGGATCTTCGCGGGTGGCGGCAGCCCATTCCGGCGAATACCCGGCCATGATGGACAAGTCCGGCACGTTCATGATGACCGTCTCGCTGCTGATCAAAGTAGCCACCACGCTCACTGCATTGCGCAGGGCGCTGCGCAACACTTTTACCGGATCGATAATCCCAATGTCCAGAAAATGCCCGTAGTTTAAATACTGCATATCCACGGCAAATGCCGGGTCAGCCTGGGTGGCTAAGCGCATCAGCACGTCTTCGTTGTTCAGGCCGCTATTGTTCAACAATTGCCGGAGCGGCGCGCCCAGTGCTTGCTTGACGATGGCGATGCCTTGCTGCTGCTCGGCATTTTCGGCAATCACTTCGTCCAGCACCGTGGTGCAACGCCACAAACCGATACCGCCGCCGGGTAACACGCCTTCTTGCAGCGCAGCCTTGGTGGACAAATAGGCATTTTCGATGCGCACCAGCCGCTCTTTGATTTCCACGTCGGAGATGCCGCCGACCTGGAAGCTGCCGGTTTTGCCGGACAGGATAGCGATGCGCTCTTCCAGCTCTTCGGCTTCGTGTAAATTGCCGGTGGCGGAACCTTCACCGGGTTTACGGGCGCGAACCAGCGCCAACTCGCGCCTTAAGGCCTCTATGCGTGCGTTCACGGGTTCGCGCGCACCCGTGGCGCCGATGATCGTCGTATTGCCTTCCGAGATGACCGCGCGCTGCGCCTGACCCAATTGCGCTAGCGTGACGTCTTCCAGCCGCATGGCCCGCTCTTGCAAAATAGCGCCGCCGCCGGTCAACAGGGCCAAATCGTTCAGGCGATTGATACGATTGTCGCCAAAACCCGGCGGCTTGACCGCCACCACTTTGAAAATGCCGCGCACATGATTCAGTAACAAGCCCGTTAACGCTTTTTCAGCCACTGCTTCGGCAATCACCAATAAGGGCCGGCCTTCAGCAGCCACTTCTTCCAGAATAGGCACCAGATCCATGAAGTCGCTGATTTCCCGGTCGTACAGCAGTATGTAGGGCCTCTCCAACACCGCTTCGGCGCGGGTTTTATCGGTGATGAAATAGGGCGATAAAAAGCCTTGTTCGTAATGGATACCTTCCACAATCTCCAGTTGGTCTTCGCGGCCATTACCCAGTTGAAAGGTCAAGGTGCCAGCTTCGCCAAGTTCGGCCAGGGCCTGTTTCAGGAGCTTGCCGACACCGGCTTCGCCTTTACTGGCGACCCGCGTAATTTTTTCGACCCAGTCATCCGTGCTGTCGGTGACAGCGGTTTTTTGCAAATGCTGCTCCACCAAGATCAGCGCCAACTCCATGCCCTTTTGCAACTGCATGGGATGAAAGCCGGCCGCGACGCTTTTCAGTGCTTCCTCCGCCAGGCTTTGCGCCAGCACAATCGCCGTGGTGGTACCGTCGCCGACTTCGCGAGACACCGAACCGGCGACATCCCGCAACATGCGGGCACCCAAATCGGCAATCCGGTCTTCCATGATGATGGCATTGGCAACAGTAACACCATCTCGGGTAAAGACGGGCATGATGCCGTCGGTTCGGTGTTGAATCATCACGGCAGGGCCGGCGCTACCCAGCGTAACGCTCGCCGCGCGTGCTACCGCATTGATGCCTTGCAGCAGACGTTGGCGAGCTTCCGGGTTGTAAATAACGTGTTTACTCATTTCTAGGGTGTTCCCATCGGTTAGAGGTGCGAATTTAATTTCATTAAGGTTTGCCCCACCTGGGCACGGGTTTGCCGAGCACGTTGCGCATTGGCCCAAGTACGAATCAGGATTTTGTCCCAGTAATCCAGGCTGCGTTTAAAGTCCGCCTCTTCTTCGCCCGTGAATTCCTGATTCCAGAATTCCTTTAATTCCTGAACTCTGGCATCGCCCAATTTTTCAAAAATCTCCTGCTCTTCTATCACCAGTTTTCTGATCGTTTCGTCTAGTTGCACCGCCATACCAACCAGAAACTCTACATCGTCGGCTTTCATAGTCGCCTCAGCGTGGTTGCGCGATTTTTCGATAGGAAAAAAAGGCTGATTTGGATCGGCAAACAGGATGGCTGCGCAGGGAAACGGCAGCGCAGCACCCTGTTTGCCCGTGGCGTTAAGGCGAACCGCTAGGCAGGAATTTTTCAAGGTAGATACGTTCCTTAGGGATGCCCATTTCGGCGCACACCGCAAAGGTGGCGTCGACCATGCCCGGCGGCCCGCACAGATATAAATCCGGCTTGGCACCGGTATCCTTTAGATCGCGGCGCAGGATGTCCACCACGCTGCCTTTTTCGCAATGCCAGTCGTCCGAACATTTCCAGACGCAGTTTCTCAGCTCCAGCGTCGGCATTTGTGCGGCCAGTTGATTCAGTTCATCCAGATGGAAAATTTCGGCTTCGGTGTTTACCCCAAAATAGATGATGCACTTTTGCGGTTCTTCCCATTCGTGCATCCGCCGCACCATCGATAATATCGGCGCCAGTCCGGTGCCGCCGGCCACAAAATAGCGCGGGGTAAAACCGTTTTCCTTCAAACCGAAAACGCCGGACGGGCCTTTGACGTTTAATTTCTGACCCAACTTGGCGTCGTTTTTTAAATATTCTGAAAATTTGCCGCCATCGACGATGCGAATCAAAAACTCCAGATCGCCGGTTTTATTGGACGTGTTGGCGGGGGAGTATGAACGGGTGATGGTGGTGCCGGGAATTTCCAAATCAAAAAATTGCCCGGAGTCGAACTTGATGGTTTGATCGTCGCCCGTGCGCCGCAGCAGCAGTTTCACCACGTTGATGGAAATTGGCGTCAGCTCAATCACTTCCGCTACAAACGTCAAACCTTCCGGTGAGAATGAAATCCGGTCGTAGGTATAAGGTACTTCGACTTCCAAATCGCTCACGGGGTAACAGCGGCACAACAACACTTCGCCGGCCTCTTCTTCTTCGTAGGGCAAAGCCTGCGAACTGCATTTGCCCAAAACGTAATCGCCTTCCGCGCAAAATCCTTTGCAAGTCGCGCAACCGCCTTCGCGACACGACGACATCAAATAAATATCCTGGCGCACCGCCGCAGTGATGACATCCTCGTCTTCGTAACAATCAAAGCAAACGGCTTCCCCGTCTTGCGTAATGATTTTAATTTGATGGGCGCTCATGTCATTCTCCCAGGCATTGGTTTTTGGCCGACACGCTGAAAAACGCCAATACGTGCTCAACCGCGCGCCGCGATGCGTCCAGGGTTAGCGAACACCCTTCCTGCACCAGTTTTTGGTCGCGGTAGATGGTCCAGCGCCACATGAACTCTAGATCTTCGCAGAAAGCAGCGTAGGGCGCGGTGTCGTATAGCGTGGTGAGTTTGTCGGCTTCACTGGGAAAAGCGGGCGCAACCGCCGACTTAAAATTTGAGAAAAAATCCATAATACTGATTCTATGAAATGGTTCGTTGAGATCGAAGCGCACACAAACGCCCTCTCGCTCACGGCGATGTAAGCGACGAGTAGGTTTTGTCCGCTATCGGTTTGTTGGCTATAAAGGATGCGCCACGCGCAAGTGCGGCGCATCCTGCCGAACGATTACTGCAAGGTGACCACTTTCACGCCGCGTTTCTGACGCAATGCCTCTAACGGCAAGGCGTAGTAGTCGGTGTTGCGCAGTTCCATCAACTTGGTCCCCAACTGGCGGTCGGTGTCCAGAAACACATTGACCGGCATCACAGGCGGTTTGCAGGCCAGTCTGAAGTTGATATGAATGCGCTCTGCTTCGTACATGTCCGTGCATGCCTCCATTTTGGCAATTACTTCATTTGCCACTTGCTGGGCATTGGCGCCGCAGGTGCAATTGTTGAGCAATTGGGTGTCGTTGAATTCCTTGTGCTTCAACAGCGCCAGCTTTTCTTCGATTTTCAACTCGATCCACAGGCCATCCAATTCCAGCGACCAGTCGGTTTTGAACGGACTCATGTGCTTGGCGCGGAAGTCGGTAATGAAGGCGTGCGCCTTTGCCAGCGTATCCAGTGTGGCAATTTTGGCCATCCAGGCATTACGGGTGGGGTTGTCATGAATATTTGCCATGGTGTTCTCCTACGCCGCAGCCAAGTCTTTCAGTTTGACGTCAAGACCCATCAACTCGGAAGTGATGGTGAAGGTCTCGCCCAGGGTATAAGCACGGCCGATGGTGGACGACACATCCACCAATAGGTCGTAAACACTGTAGTGCTTGCCCAGTAATTCCGAAACTTCGACGCAGTCGATCTCGATTTTGCCGGTCGCTTTCAGCCACCAGAAACCGGCGCGGTCTTCCACCACCAGCGTGGGGTTGTCCGCCTTGTGCGAACCTTGCAGAATTTCTTCCACCACGGTGTTGAGTTCATCGGATTTTTTCAGAACCAGCACCACTTCGTGGCTTTCGTGCACGACCTGGTTGTCTTCGGCAAAGTATTCATCGGCAAAGGCTTTGCCGGTTTTTTGCATAATGCCTGCGTTGTAAGCATTTGAACTTTTCGACATGAGTTTTCCTTATTTGAGTCCGCTTAACACGGTTTTGACGAGGGCATTGGTATCGACTTTAAAGTTGATCGGATCGGCAAAATCGCGTTTCCAATCGGCAAACACCCTAACCAGCGCCGCTTCGATGGCGGCTTTGTCGCTGACGCCTTTGATTTCCGGAATGGTGGCGTAAATCGCCATGAAATCCTTCAGTGCATCGACGGTTCTGGGCAGCCATTTATTGGCCCAGGCCCGCATCAACCGGTTGTTGTAATCACCAAATTCCACGTCGGCACCCAGACAGGTATGGAACATGTCGGTGGTAATGCCTTTGGTTTGCGAGAAATACAACTGCATTTGATTGATAAAGAACGGGGTCAAGTTATCGCCGTAATAAGACGACAACCGCATAAAGAACTCTCTGCGTACAAATTGCCCGAAGATGGGGTCGCAAATCATATGGCCGGAGAACAGGATTTCGTTCCAGTCATAAGTCGCTTGCCAAATATCCTGCACCAATTCTCTGGCGCCTTTGAAAATCGCGCCTTTTGTCCATTCCTGTTTAGGAATGTCGGTGGACTCGGGGAAACCCGGCACCAATTTAGACAAAAAGGTACGTTCCGCTTGAATCATTTGCGCATTGTCGACCTTGTCCAAACCGATCATCGCACTGCTCATCCGCAAGGTGTCGCCCAGGCAATCGCGCACCACCGAGGAATGCGCATTGAACAAGCCATACTCGTAAAAACCGAAGGCACCGAGATAATCGCCCAATACTTCATCGCGCCAAACCGGATCGATCGAACGCACATGGCCGTCGGCGGAATAGGCTTTCAGAAAGCGGTCGGTATAACGCCACTCTTCGGCTTTATCCTTGACATACAGCGCATGCCAACGGAAAGCCGGGTCGCGGTGCGCCAGCCAATCCGAGCTGCGCATTTCGGTGGACTCGTTACTCCAGGATGGGCGGCCACCATGGAATTTTTGAGTCCAATCGCCCCAGTCCAAACCGCCGGGAATCCAGTCCGGCGTCGGCTGGCTATAGCAACACAACACTTCATATTCATTGATCCGCTTACCGCGCGGCTTCATGAAGTAATTCATTTTGCGCTGGGTTTCCAGAGGCTTGTCCGGCACTGCGGCCATGATCACTGCGGCGATTTCCGGGTCGGTCAGGCCGCGTCTGCCGCCATTTACTTCTATAGACATAAGCTATTTCCTTAAAGAATTGAAACGATTAAAGGGCTTTCAAAGGATCGGAAAACACGCAGTTAATCCGTTTGATGTCGTCCAGTGTCCACAGCTTGCCGTCCTTTTTGGTGTGCGGCTGGCTGATCAAGGTTTTACCGTCGCTACGCACGCCAAAACCTTCGGCAATTACTTCCGACAGTTCGCGGCCTTCGTATTGTTCGAAGATGTTTTGGCACTCATAACGCTCGGGTTCGGACAACCACATTCTTTCGCCCCATTGGTCGCTGAAGGAATGTTTCTTGCCGTTGTATTCCAGCACCCGCAGCGTGCTTTCGCCTTTGCAGTAGCTAGGGCAGAACGGCACTTGCGAAACCCGGTCGATATAAATCGGATGATTGTTTTCGATGAACCATTGAATCGGCAGGAAGCCGCTGCTGGGGTCTTCGCAACCGCGCGCACGCCATTCGTCGTAGACTTTGCCGTACATGTCGTACCAGCCGGGGTAGTTGGCTTCGTACCATTCCGCTTCTTCCTGGGTTGGCAGGCTCAAACGGAAGAAACCGGTGGGCCACAAGGCATAAGCAATCAGGAACAAGTCGTGATGCGCCCAGTAAGCGTCTTTTTTGGCATCGCGCAAGCTGCGTGGCGATTCGACGCCGTATTTGCCCAAACGGCCGATCCAGATACCGCCCCAATCTTCGTACACCCAGCGGTTCCAGGTTTTCACCCATGGCTCGACTTTGAAATGACTGCCGTACTCGAACATCATGCCCAATACCGGTGTGAAGTATTTTTGTTGGGTCCAGAAGGCGTTGTTCAAATCGGTATTCAGATATTTCGAAGCGGCTTCGTCGTTGGCGATGGATACCACGGTTTGATAACCGTTAGCCATGTGGCGCAGCTCGTCGGTTTCGATGGACAAGAATACGGTCGGCGTCATTTCGTCGCCGTTGGCGGACGCCCACTCGGTTACGGCCACGATCAATGGATTGGTAAAGCAGGCTTCGCCGACCAATTGCAGGTTGATGGAGCATTCCACCGCGTCGCCGGAAATAAAGCCGTCCGAGAATACCCGTTTCATGCCTTTCCACAGCGGACCAATTGCTCGCGTGCGGCGGGCATCGTTATGACCGGCGGCGTCTTGGCCTTGTTTGGCAAAGTAATAGTTGATGTAAGCACATTGGTTGGTGTGGCGAATTTCGTCCAGCACTTGGCCCAAGTAACCGTTTTTTTGTTCGGGCGCGGTGGCCGAATCCCACAGCATGCCGGTAGCGGCAATGGCGTTGTATTCGCCCACTTCCAGGAAGTTGGAGATGATCTTCATCGACTCGTTCCATTTCGGATGCACGCGGTTCGCCGCGTCCACCCGCGTCAACACGTCTTGCAAGCTGCCGAATTGACGCTCGTCCTTCACCGATTCCATGCGGGCATATTCTTTCGCGATCAGCTTGAATTGCTCCTTGGTATCGTTGGCCATTTTGTATTTGGTCGAATACTTGGTGCGATTTTTATCAAAATCCCAGGTAAAGCTCTGCATCCAGCGGTGAACTTCCTGCGCACCTACACTGACGGGCGCCGGATTGGCGGCCAACGCATCGGTTGCGGCTTTTGTGGCGGTACTTATAGCCATATTGAATCCTCGTTGTGGTGTTATAAGAATGGCGAGGCTGTCGTCATTAAGCTAAGCGGTGACTTTCCGTTGCCTTAAAGCGCTGATTGGCCTGGACTGACGCCAGCCTCGGTGGTCAGATTGCAACACGTGTGCCAGTATTGCGTTATTTGATTAAGCCTTTTATTAACAATGCCTTAGATGGCATTGCTTATGGCTCTGAGTCGGCGCTTTTTAAAGAATGAGCGTCCAATAACTGGACAGTGCTTAGAAATAAGACGTCCAGTTCGCGGGTTTTGCTGGGCGACACCGGCACTGCGATACAATGCGGATTTTGTTTGGATGAAGAGTTGATTCGGTATGAAACTACTGAGCTATAAATACAATGGTCAAGTACAAATTGGTGCACTGGTTGGCGCGCAAATCGTCCCGGCCGGCGCGGATTTGCCCGGCAATATGCTCGATTTTCTGGCGGCTGGAGAGTCGGCGAAATTAGCGCTGCAAAAGCAGATTGCTGCCGACGGCGAACGCATCGCTCTCAGCGACGTGCAGTTGTTGGCGCCGATTCCACGTCCCGGCAAGCTGTTGGGCGTTGGTTTGAATTACGCCGATCACATCGGTGAAACCGGAATGGAAAAACCGGAATATCCAACCTTTTTTACCAAGCAAAGTACCTGCGTCATCGCCGATGGCGACGCGATTCATCTGCCGCTGGTGTCGGACAAGGTTGATTACGAGGGCGAGTTGGCGTTTGTGATTGGCAAGCGCTGCAAACAGGTGCCTGTCGAGCAAGCGCATGAAGTCATCGCCGGCTACACCATTTGCAACGATGTGACGGTGCGCGATTGGCAGCAACGCACGCCAACCTGGACCTTGGGCAAATCTTTCGATACTCATGGTCCACTGGGGCCATGGCTGGTGACGGCCGACGAAATCGCCGATCCGCATAATCTCAGTTTAAAAACCTGGGTGGGCGACGAGTTGCGGCAAAACGGTAGTACCGGCGACATGATTTTTAATTGTTACGAGTTGATTGCTTATCTGACACAAGTGATGACGTTGGAGCCGGGTGATGTTATCAGTACCGGTACACCGGCTGGGGTGGGAGTAAAAATGAAGCCGCGCGGTTATCTGAAACCGGGACAAACTGTGCGTATCGAGATAGAAGGCATCGGCGCGCTAAGCAATCCGGTGATTGCCGAGCCGGAACATTTTTTGGTCGGCGCCTCAGGTTAAGCATCGATTAAGTCTGACTCGGATATGCTAAGCCCAACTTTAGATTAGAGGGCCAACCAGCCAAGAGGCAGTCATGAAAACCATACAAGTCAGCATTCTTACCATCGCCACATTAACCCTGTCGGGTTGCGCGACCGGCTATTATCAGCGTGACTATGGTTATGGCAGTGCTTACTCGTCGCCCGGCTATTACCAAAGCTACGGGCGTAGTTATACCAGCCCGAGCACCAGCATCACGTATGGCCGTTACTATGTGCAGCCCAGTTATCGCTCGGAGCATCATCACGATGATCATCATGACTGGCATCAACCAATGCCGCATTTCGATCATCGTGTTGGCGGTTGGCAGGGGAGGGACTTGGGGCGTCGGGACTTTGATCGTGAACGGCATGCCGAACAAAGATCCCTCCAACAACAATCGATGCCGGAGCGGCAGGAACGCGGTTTCGGGCGCAGGGACAGTGACGGCGACCATCAGCGCGGCGGCTGGGGCGGCCGTTTCGGCAGACGCGGAGACTAAGCGCGACTAGGCAGTGGATTTCTACAATTCGATGCGGATTCCCAGCTCGATCACACGTTCGACGGGGATTTTGAAATACTCTATCGCACTACTGGAATTATGCGTTAAGAAACTGAACAAGGAGCGCCGCCATTTCGGCATCGGGCTTTTGCGGCGGAACGACAATTTTTCACTACCGATAAAAAACGATACGGTTTTTTGATCGATATCCAAGCCTTCGTGGCAGCAAAGTTGCAGGGCGCGGCGCACGTCCTGTTCCTCCTGAAATCCAAAATACAATTTCACCCGGTAAAAGCCACCGCTATCGCCGAACATGCGGATTTTTACCCTATGCGCTTCATCCACGTAAGGTTCCTCGCGGGTCACGATGGTCAGCACGATGAGTTTTTCGTGCATCACATGGTTGTGCTCCAGGTTATGCAGCAAGACCTGCGGCACACCGTGTACGCTGCGGGCCATATAGATTGCCGTGCCGGGTACCGTAACCAGGGGCCGGTCTTTCAAACGTTCGTCCAAGTCCTCGAACAATACCCGTTTTTCGTCCAGGTACCGGGCTAACAATTCCTTGCCTTTGATCCATGTGGTCATAATCAAGAAAAACACCGTACCTACCACCAGCGGCAACCAGCCACCGTGCGGGATTTTCAGGCTGTTGGAAGACAGAAACAGCAGGTCGATAATCAAAAAAGTCGACAGAAAAGCAATGCTGGTGGCTTTGTTCCATTGCCAGAGGGCCTGGATGACGATAAAGGCCAGGATGGTATCGACAATCATCGTGCCGGTTACGGCAATGCCGTATGCCGATGCCAATGCGGACGACGATCTGAAGCTGAGAACTAAAATAAACACCGAGACCATCAGCAGCCAGTTGACGGCAGGCAAATAGACTTGGCCCATTTCGTCGCCGGAGGTGTGGCGGATGTTCATTCTTGGGCAGTAACCGAGTTGTATGGCTTGCCGAGTTACCGAAAACGCCCCGGAAATGACGGCTTGCGAGGCGATCACGGTGGACAGTGTTGCCAGGACCAGCAGCGGATATAGGGCCCAATGCGGCGCCATCAAATAAAACGGATTTTCGACGGCCTTGGGATTGCCGATCAACAACGCGCCTTGGCCAAAGTAATTGAGCAGCAAGGCCGGAAATACGAAATAGAACCAGGCGCGCCGAATTGGTTTCAAACCGAAATGTCCCATATCGGCATATAGGGCTTCGGCGCCGGTTATCGCCAACACCACCGCGCCCATGATTAAAAAGCCTTTCCAGCCCAATTCTATTAATAAGCTGACCGCGTAATAGGGGTTGATCGCCATCAATACATCCGGATGCTGGACAATACTGATGCCCCCCAAAAGACCCAGCGTGGCAAACCAGAAACACATAATGGGCGCAAACATTCTGCCGACTTTGCCGGTGCCTTTGGTCTGGATAAAAAACAGCACGCTGAGCACGATGATGGTGATCGGCAAAACGTAATGTTCCAGGCGCGGCGCCACGATTTGCAAACCTTCCACGGCGCTGAGTACCGAAATGGCCGGGGTAATCATGCTGTCGCCATAAAACAACGAGGCACCAAGCAGGCCGATGGTGACGATGAACGCTTTGCGTTCCGGATTATCTTTGGACCCCTGCAAGGCCAGCGCCATCAAGGCCATGATGCCGCCTTCGCCCTTATTGTCGGCGCGCATGATAAAAATGGCGTATTTGGTGGTGACCACCAAGGTGATAGCCCAAAAAATCAAGGACAGCACCCCGAGCACATGGGTGGTATCGGTCGGCAAGCCGCCGTGAAAAACCTCTTTTACTGCATACAAAGGACTGGTGCCGATGTCCCCAAACACGACACCTATCGCGCTTAAAGCCAGTGTGTTGACTTGACCCTGGGGATGATCGGATTGTTTTACGGACATATGGAATCAATCGGAAATACAAGACGGGAGTGGAAATTATGCCACAGATTGTAATTTAGCCCGAAACCGTCATCAGCCAGTGGGGATTTTGACGGCTGAAACGTCTTAGTAAGGAATGGTTAGATAGTGTTGTTTCCTGTAAGGATGGCTGTCGCGCTAAGACGTATTAATTTACAATGCCCGGCTAAATTCGAATCGCGCTTAATTTTGTATTCAACAGTTTATATGTATTTATTTAAAAACCACGAGGATGCTTTGCAAAATAAAGAGTTAGCGTCGTTCGGCGGTTATCTGCCGGCAGTGGCAAGCGGTTCCGGCTCATTTTGGCGGACGCTATTGGGAGAGGAACGGCCCGCCAGCATGCTGAGGCTGTTAACGCTATTAGTCGCGTTGCTGCATGTTTGGGGTTTGCAGCAATTGCTGAAACCCGAGGAAAAAGTCACGCCGGCGCAACCTTTGATGATGGAAGTATCGATGATTGCGATGTCAGCACCTAAGCCCGCCGCCGCCCCGCCGCCTCCCGCCCCGCCGCCGCCCAAAAAAGAGCCGCCGCCGAAAAAGCCGCAGCCCAAGCCGGTTCCCAAAAAAGCGCCGCCCATCGTGCAAAAGGCGCCCGAATATGCGCCGGTTGAGCCGGTTTCCGAGCCGCCGCCGACACCGGTAAGCAATACAGCGAGCAGTGCGCCGGTAACGACTACGACGACCAACACGACCGCGACCAACGCCGAGCAGTTTACCGAAGCCAATTTTCGGGCAAACTACGCCCACAACCCCAAGCCGGAATATCCGATGATTGCGAAAAGCCGCGGATGGCAGGGCAAGGTGATGTTACGGGTACAAGTCTCGCCGGAGGGTTTAAGCGATTCGGTGGCGGTCGAGCACAGCAGCGGCCACGAGATGCTAGACGAATCGGCGGTGGAAGCCGTGAAAAAATGGAAATTCATTCCGGCCAAACGCGGCGAAACGCCGGTGGCCAGTTCGGTGATTGTGCCAATAATTTTTACTTTGCGTGAATAAAAATCGGAGAGATTAATGCCCTACCATATAGCCCCGGAAGCGGTTATCGACGCTACCCTTTACACATTGCTGGTGTTTTCGTTGATAACGTGGACGTTGATTTTTTTCAAAATCTGGCAGTTTGCCAAGAATAATTATTACAACAAACGATACGACAGCGCTTTTTGGGACACTACCGATTTAAATGCCGCCGAGCAACTGCCCGCCGAAACCGCGCGCGGCCCTAAAGCTCGCGTCGCAGCCTGCGGCTTTGCCTGGTTGGCGGAAATGACGCATCCGGAAACCTGCACCAGCCTGAAGTTTCGTGGCTCTCCACAAGACTTGCTGGAACAAACCCTGCGTAAACAGACTCAGGACGAACAACGCCGAATGGAAAGCGGCTTGACCATGCTGGCCAGTATCGGTAGCACCGCGCCGTTCGTCGGCCTGTTCGGTACGGTACTGGGCATCATGCACGCCATGCACGACATCAGCGCCAGCGGTTCGGCCAGTTTGGACGTAGTGGCCGGGCCAATCGGCGATGCATTAATTGCTACGGCTATCGGTATCGCCGTAGCCGTACCAGCAGTGTTGGCCTATAATTTCTTCCAGCGTCGCGCCAAGCACCATCGGGCTTCGCTGGAAAATTTCGTCGAGGGTTTTCTGCATATCGCCTTCGGCGACTCAAACATCAATACCAGTAAAAACAAGGATTAATTACATGGGATTTAAAACAAACTCAGACGACGATGGGCCGGTTAGCGAGATTAATGTTACGCCGCTGGTAGATGTGATGTTGGTGTTGGTGATTATCTTGTTGGTCACCGCACCGTTGTTGACCCAATCGGTCAACGTGGCTTTGCCGAAAACGGCCTCCACGACCCCGGATTTGGAAAAGCAGCCTATGCAACTGGGTATCGACGCGCAAGGTGCCGTAACCCTGAATAAAAACGCCGTGGCCGATTTAGCGGCGTTGGATACCACGCTGAGGAACGAATTGGCCGGCAACCCCGAGCTAATCATTCACATTTATGCCGATCAAGGCGTGAATTACGGCAAAGTGGCGGAAGTGATGGCGACAGTACAGCATGCCGGGATTTCCAAGTTGGCATTCGTGACATTGGAAAAGTAATCCATATCGGCTGGGTTTCTCGCCCAACTCGCGATCCCCCTCCAACGCTTTAACGATTCTGTTGACTAAATCCGGGTTACCGATTACCCGGATTTATTTTTCCCGACATGCTTTTCAATGTATTCGATCATCAAGCCGGCAATATCCTTGTCGCTGGTTTTTTCTATGCCTTCCAGGCCGGGCGAGGAATTGACTTCCATCACCAGCGGTCCGCGTTTGGAACGCAGCAAATCCACGCCGCAGACGTTGAGCCCCATGATTTTCGCGGCGCGCACTGCCGCCGAGCGCTCCTGCGGGGTCAATCGGACCAGCGTGGCCGTGCCGCCACGATGAAGATTGGAACGAAATTCACCTTCGCGGCCTTGGCGTTTCATCGCCGCCACCACCTTGTCGCCGATAACAAAGCAGCGAATATCACTACCCGCGGCTTCCTGAATGAACTCCTGCACCATGATGTTGGCGTTTAGACCCATGAACGCCTGAATCACGCTATGCGCGGCGTTATGAGTTTCCGCCAGCACCACGCCTATGCCTTGCGAACCTTCCACCAGTTTGATCACCAGCGGCGCGCCGCCGACTTCGGCGATTAGATCTTCGATGTTATCCGGATTGTGGGCAAACGCGGTAATGGGCAAATCGATACCCTTGCGAGCCAGCAACTGGCTGGACGCCAGTTTGTCGCGGGAGCGGCTGATCGATGCGGAATTGTTGAGAACAAAGGTGTTCATTACCTCGAATTGCCTAAGCACCGCCGTGCCGTAAAAGGTGATAGACGCACCGATGCGGGGAATGACCGCGTCGTAACCCACCAGATTTTCACCCATGTAATGAATGGACGGCTTCATGGAAGTGATATTCATGTAGCAGTGGGTCGGGTCCAGCACCCTGGCCTCATGGCCGCGAGCGGCGGCGGCCTCCAGCAGTCGGACGCTGGAATACAGCGTCGCGTCGCGCGACAGGATCGCTATTTTCATAGGTAAACAGTGCCAGGTTTACAGATGAATGCCATCAAAATCGCTGACTTGCACATGTTCAGTGTCGGAGTTGGGATTCTGGTCGCGCACCAGCCAGCAAGTGGCGAAGCCGGCCTGGCGCGCGGCGTCTAATTCGTCTTTTATATCCGACAAGAACAGGATTTGTTCGGCCGGCAAGCCAAGCTCGGCGGCAATTCGCTCATACGATGTTGCCTCTTTCTTGCCACCGATGTGTGTATCGAAATAACCGGAAAATAAAGGGGTAAGATCGCCGAAGTCGCTGTACCCGAACAACAGCTTTTGCGCCTGCACCGAGCCGGAGGAATAGACATAAAGCTTGTAGCCCAGGCCAAACCAGTTTCTCAAGTTGCGCACAGCGTCTTCATAGACATGGCCGGTGAAATCGCCGTTGCGATAGCCTTCCAGCCAGATCAAGCCCTGCAAGGATTTTAACGGCGTAATTTTTTGGTCGGTATCTATCCAGTGGATGAACTGTGCAATCAGTGCATCGTCATCAAGTTCACCGCCGGCTAACTGCTTGGCATCGGTCAATAATAGCTTGATCTCGGCTTGCTCTCGATGGCGGCTCACAAAATCCGGCAAGCGGGCGCGGGCGTACGGAAACAACACATCTTTGACGAACGACAATGACGATGTGGTTCCCTCAATGTCGGTAACAATAGCCTTGATCATAAGCCGGCGACGTATTGGTCCAGCGTCGGAAAACTTTCTGCAATCGGATTGCCGGTAAATTCCGCCACCCAGCCGTCTTCGGTAGTGAACAGGCGTATGCATTTAAACGCCGGGTTTTCGCCCATGTCGAACCAATGAGTGGTGTTGGCCGGCACGCTAATCAGATCGCCTTGCTCGCACAGCATGGCATAAACTTGATCGCCGACATGCAGATAAAACAGCCCTTTGCCTTCCACGAAGAAACGCACTTCAAAATCGCTGTGGGTATGCTCGGCCAAAAACTTCTGCCGTAACGCATCTTTATTGGGATGGTCGGCGTTCAGGCTGATGACGTCCACCGACTGAAAACCGTATTGCTGTTTGAGTTTGTCTATCGAGCTTTGATAGGCCTTTAGTACCGCATCGGCATCATCCGTCTGCGAAAATTCGCAATCGGCCTGCCAGCGCTCGAACTGTACGCCTATGCCTTGCAGCTGCTCGGCGATGGCTGCAAAGTCGAGAAAGGTATGGCCTTGGTGCGGTTTATCGGCAGGGTAAAGGGTTAATGCGCTCATAATCGTGTTACTCCATGTAGGCGAATTTCAACGTCGAATAAAAATTCCAGGGCTTCCAGGTGGCGCAAGGCATCATCTACCGATGCGCCCCAAGTATAAAAACCGTGGCCGGCAATAATATAGCCGTAAACGTCGTGCGTGTGATGGTCCAGGTAATTGTCCACCTTGTCGGCCAACCGGGGAATGTCCTGATCGTTAGCAAAAATCGGGATGGAAATGCGGGTCTCATGGGTATTAATGCCGGCAAACGCCTTGAGCAGTTCGTAATCTTTCAGCACGATCTCATGCTTGAACAAGCGCGCCGTTAACGTGGCGTTGATCGAATGCGGATGCAGCACCGCCTGAACCTCCGGAAAACGTTGGTACAGCGAGGTGTGCAATAGCGTTTCCGCCGAAGGTTTCTTGCCGTCCAGGGAATGACCTTTGCTGTCGATCAACATGATGTCATCGGTTTGCAAGCGGCCTTTATGGCGGCCGGATACGGTAATCGCGATATTGCCGTCGCTGAGTTTAGCGGAGAAATTACCGCTGGTGGCGGGCACCCAGCCCTTGCCGTCGATGAAGCGGCCGGCGGCAATCAACTGATCTGCCTTGCGGAAAAATTCGTCGGTTTTTGCTGTCATGGAGTATTTTGCGGATTGCAAAAGAAAAAGAAGAGGAAGAGTTGGCCTGTAAGCCGGGTTCTGTCTTGAACAGCCATTCATCTAGGCGTCAGATCACTCTGACGCTCAAGCAATCTACCCAGGAGCAGCGCGGGCCACGCCA
>Ga0123396_151789_pt1 | contig 52326 bp, 49 predicted proteins | sample T10HLNO3metaT_FD_89924 | JGI IMG/M metagenome (GOLD analysis project Ga0123396, IMG submission 89924) | Methane-oxidizing artificial microbial communities from Washington, USA to study methane cycling - T10-HLNO3 metaT (Metagenome... ...
GCCGAGGGTTTGCCGGTCCTGGAGACCAAAATCTCCACCTCGGTGAAAGTCCGCGAATCGCATAGCGACGCCCAGCCTTTGATCCACTACGCGCCAACCCACAAATTGACCGAAGAATACCGGGCCTTGCATTTGGAAATCCACAAATAACGGTTTGGCATTTACCCACATTAAAAAGCCGGCAATGCCGGCTTTTTTGTTTTTAACTGACGGCAAATACCGAAGAGGCAGCCGCGCGCAAATGCTTAACCAGCAAGACTCGCCTGAGTCGCCAGCCCACCATGCCGCACATCGATACCGTCCAACATAAAAATGGCGTGCTCGGCAATGTTCCGGCAATGCTCGCCGCAACGCTCCATGGCTTTCATCATTTGCATCACATCCAAGGCTCTGCGAATCATTCGGGCGTCGTGCAATACCAAAGTCAATTGGTGCTTGATACCCTCCTGCAATTCCGACTCGCAATCCCTATCGCATTCCAACAAGGCGTATGCCTGCTTGGTATCCCGGCTTTCGAAAACCACCATCAACTTGTCCAAAATCAGCTTGATTAAACCGCCGATTTTCACGATGTCAGCCAACAGCTTTTGATTGGGGTCGCTGGTGTTCGGGTCGAACAACACCGTAATCAGTTTGGCGAACTCGACAATCTCAACACCGATTTTTTCCAGCTCTACGGCGATTTTCGACGTCGATAACACATAGCGCAGATCGTTTGCCACCGGACTATGCCGGGCAATGATGTTCAATACCTCGCCGTCAATCTTGCTTTCGAAGCGCTTGACCTTCTTATGCCGTGATACGACTTTTTGCGCCAGTTCGGCATCGCCGTAGTCCAGTGCCTGCATCGCCTGTTCCAATTGGTAAACCAAAAGGTCCGTCATATCCAGCATCAAACTGTGCATATGCCCTAAATCGGTGTCATACGCATGCAAGGTATGCACATTATTGGGAGTGTCTGTTTGCTTCGTCATCGGCAGTTCTCTTGCTTGTTTGGCCAGGGTCTCGGTAATAAGCGAACCTTAGAACAAGCAGATTACAAGAATGTGACACAACCCGATAGACACGCAAAACCCGGCGCGTTAGCCATTGTTTTTAAACAACATATTTATAGAGCCGACGATCTAAAGTCTGCACAAAACGCCAAAAATAATCCGTTGCCCGCATTACTCGGCAAAGAAGCGACAAGCCTGCTCTGTCATGCTGCTGTCATAAATGCAGACAAAAATAGCCCTCGTCCGATACCAATATTTGGCGTTTGCTTATGAATACCTCTTTCTATCGCACCATCTGGATTTCCGACCTACACATTGGCTCGACCCAATGCCAGGCCGATGCCCTGCTGGATTTTTTAAAACATAACGACAGCGAAAAACTCTATCTGGTCGGCGACATCATTGACTTTTGGGCCTTGTCCAAAAAAATGTACTGGCCGCGTGATCACAACACCATCATTCAAAAAATCCTGCGTAAAGCCAGACACGGCACGCAAATTATCTACGTCCCCGGCAACCACGACGAAAACGTCCGCGATTACGACGATTACGTGTTCGGCGACATCGTCGTCAAAAACTCGGATATTCACACCACGGTAAACGGCAAACGCTTCCTGATCGTCCACGGCGACGAATACGATACCATCGCCAAACACCACCAATGGCTGGCAAAAATCGGCAGCCTGGGTTACGACTGGCTGATCGAAATCAACCGCTTCCTGCGCTTGTTCAGACGCCTATTCGGCAGGCAATCGCATTTCTCCTTGGCGGCGTTTGTGAAATTCAAAGTCAAGAATGTGGTGCAATTTATTTCCGATTACGAAGAAAGCATTGTCCGCACCCTGAAAAACGAAGGCCTGGACGGCGTGATTTGCGGGCACATTCATCATGCCGAAATCAAGGAAATAGAAGGCTTCTTATACGTCAATACCGGCGATTTCGTGGAGAGTTGCACGGCCATTGTCGAACATCAAGACGGCAGACTGGAGTTAATCCGCTGGCTGGCCCAGGAAGCGCCGCAATTGACGCAGCAGCACGATGGAGAATTGCCGCATCCTGGCTAACTCCAAAGCTTGCCGGAACCGGCCTACTTAGCTTTGTATTACATGTCACAAAAACTTCGCCAAACCGTCACGGTTTCTTAACCCTCCTCCAAGCGTAATCCCGGAAAATGTGAGCGGGCTTGCAGAATTTTGGGAAGTCACCCAATGACGCGCTCGTCGCCTATCCCCTTAGGCCGGCGAGTGCGTCTCTCTGCGAGTCAGCTCAGGCTCATCCAAGCCTGCTTACTGATTTTTAAGCACAGAGACCATCCGACCATGATCGCAAAGCACATCCGCAGCTACCCGCTGCTGGCCGCAGTGAGCGCCCTCAGCTGCTTCGGCAACGCCCAGGCAGCCACGCCGGTATTTATCAACGAAATTCACTACGACAATGCCGGCACCGATAGCGGCGAGGCCATCGAAATCGCCGGCCCGGCCGGCACCAACCTCAGCGGCTGGTCGTTGGTGCTTTATAACGGCAACGGTGGCGCCAGCTATAACAGCAAAGCCTTAAGCGGCGTAATAGCCGATCAAACCGGCACCGGCTTCGGCACGCTGAGCTTCAGCTATCCGGCAGACGGCATACAAAACGGTGGGCCAGACGGCATTGCCTTGGTCAACGGCAGCACGGTGGTGCAGTTTTTAAGTTACGAGCCCTCACCTTTTACAGCGGTAGGCGGCCCGGCCAACGGCATGACCAGCTTGGATATTGGCGTAGCGGAAACTAACTCAACTCCCGTCGGCCAATCCTTACAACTGAAAGGCACCGGCAACAGCTACGAAAACTTTACCTGGAACGCCCCAGCCACAAATTCATTTGGCGCGGTCAACAACAGCCAAAACTTCGGCGGCGTCACCCCGCCTCCCCCGGTATCCCAATGCGGCCAAGCGGCAACCCTAATCAGCGCCATCCAAGGCAGCAGCGGCGTCAGTCCGTTGAGCGGCAGCGTGCAACATGTTGAAGCCGTGGTCAGCGCCGACTTCCAAGGCAGCGGTAATTTGAACGGCTTTTTCGTGCAGCAAATCGATGGTGCCGACGCCAATCCGGCTACGTCCGAAGGCTTGTTCGTCGCCTCCAGCTTGCCGGTCAATGTCGGCGATAAAATCCACATCGTCGGCACCGTCACCGAAACCTTCAATATGACCCGCCTGGAAAGCGTCAGCTCAGTGGACATTTGCGCCACCGGTAACGCCTTACCGACAGCGGTTGAAGTAAATTTACCCTTCGACAACGCCGACAATAACGCTGAACGCTGGGAAGGCATGTTGATCCGTCTGCCGCAAACCCTGACGGTCAGCGAAAACTTCAATCTAGGCCGCTTCGGTGAATTTTTACTCTCGTCCGGCGGCCGCTTGATGACGCCTACCCAGGTCGCCATGCCCGGCCAAGCCGCTATCGATGCTGCCGCGCAAAATAGCTTGAATCAGCTCACCGTAGACGATGGCTCAAACATCCAAAACCCAGACCCGGTAATTTATCCGCAACCGACCGGTCTCAGCGCCGCCACGCCTTTACGTAGTGGCGATGCGGTGGTGGGCGCTACCGGCGTGTTGGCTTACGATTTTGGCGTGTACCGCCTGCAACCGACTCAGCCGCTAACCTTTGTCGCCGACAATTCCCGCGGCCCGGTTCCGGCCCTGTCCGCCTTGGGCTCGTTAAAAGTCGCCAGCTTCAACGTGTTGAATTACTTCAACGGTAACGGTGTCGGCGGCGGTTTCCCAACCGCTCGCGGCGCTAATACCCTGGTCGAATTCAACCGCCAGCGCGACAAAATCATTCCGGCCATCCATGCCTTAAATGCCGATGTGGTAGGTTTGATGGAAATCGAAAACGACGGCTACGGCAGCAGCAGCGCCATCGCCGATCTGGTGAATGGTTTGAATCAACTGGCCGGCGCCGGCACGTATGCCTATATCAATCCGGGCTTGAGCAAAGTCGGCACCGATGAGATCGCGGTTGGCATCATCTACAAACCGGCTAAAATCACGCCGGTTGGCGCGGTGGCAATATTGGATTCTTCGGTAAACCCCTTATTTATCGACACCAAAAACCGCCCTGCCCTGGCCCAAACTTTCTTGGATAAGGCTTCCAACAAGTTGCTGACCGTGGCAGTCAACCATCTTAAATCCAAAGGTTCGGCTTGCGACGATGTCAATGATCCCGACACCGGCGACGGCCAAGGCAATTGCAACCAAACCCGCACCAATGCTGCGCAAGCCCTGGCCACCTGGTTGGCTGGCGATCCTACCCACAACGGCGCCAACAATGCCCTGATCATCGGTGACCTGAACAGCTATGCCCAGGAAGACCCGATCACAGCCTTGAAAAACGCCGGTTACCAGAACCTGCTGGAAACTTTCGTCGGCAATCAGGCCGCTTACAGTTACGTATTCGATGGCGCGGCCGGTTATCTGGATCATGGCCTAGCGAATGCCGCACTCGCGCCGCAAGTTAAAAGTGCCGGCGAATGGCATATCAACGCCGACGAACCACGCTCTCTGGATTACAACACCGAGTTCAAAACAGCCAATCAAATCAGCAGCTTCTACGCGGCCGATGCTTATCGCTCATCCGACCACGACCCACTGTTAATCAAATTGTTCGTGCCGGGCGACCTGGATAACGACGGCGATGTCGATGGTAGCGACGCCAATTTGATCAAGGCTCAAGTTGGTAAATGCAGCGGCAAAATAGGTTTTAACCGGGAAGCGGATTATGACGCGACCGGCTGTGTCAGCATGGCTGACTACCGGACTTGGTACGGCTATTTCAATAACTACACGGCGAACAGCAAGCCGTAACGGCCGCGAACATCGCCGATTAATTTTTATTTGTTAAAGAAGGTTTTATGAAAAATATGATATGGCGTCATTGCCTGATACTTGCGTTGGCATTTTGGTCTGGTGTCAACCAAGCGAGTACGCTCAGCACATCCGGCGATATTCAAATTAATCCGGGCGGCAATATAGAACTCCAAACGGGTCAAACCCCAGGAAATCTGCAAGCTAAACAACCACCACTTATTACAGGGGGTGACATTCAAATTGTGCCTCGAGGTAGTATTGCAAGCCCAGCGGGACCAACGCCAACCAATTCGGGATCAATTTCACCGTTAACCCTTGTCTCTCCTACTGAACCCACATTTTTGGCGCTACAGCAGACCTCAGGCTTTACCCATATTGGCGATCATTTTGATGTTGAAGTGCTGGCTTTCGCGCCTTTGGCTAACGCCAGCCCGGACGAACTGGTGTTGGGCTTTGGTTTCAACACGCTATTAGGCGGCACGGGCGCTGCGCAGTTTTTGGGTAGCAGCATTAACCCGTTGTTCACCGACGTTTCAACACAGGATGGCGTGAATTTAGCCGCTGCCGGCCTGGCCTTTCCGGGCTTGAGTGCAAATGACGTGGGCTCGTTCATTTCTCTGGCGGTTTTGCATTTTCAGGCCGTCGCGTCAGGTGACTTGAATATCGCGATCACCAGCGATTTGCATGATCTCAACCAAGGTTTGATCTTTTTGAATCAAGGGCCGCTGGCGATCAATGCCAGCGTCGGCTTCAACATCACGGCTGTGCCGTTACCGCCCTCTTTGTTGCTGTTTGGGAGTGGCTTGGTGGTAGGTTTTGGGGGGATTCGGAAGCGCGCGGCATATCTGCATCGCCCCTGACGGACTATTCTCGCCAAATACCCACGGGGCACAAGAGCTGCGATGCTCGGCGCGGAATAACGGGAGAAAACCACTACCAAAATCAAGAGAAAACAAAACGCAGGGTGAGCAACGGTTCTCTGCAAACCGATTATCGGTATAGGCTTATGCCAGGTAATGACAAAAACCGTGCCCGCCCGGCATATTGGCTATTGGTGCGGGCGGTTTTGTAGGTCGTTGCCGGCAGGATCGGAACGTTCTTTTGTTTTTGAGGTTCCGTGCAGCGAGTCGGAAAGAGCCACGTCCAAAGAAAACCGCGTAGGTGCGATTAGCGAAGCGTAATCGCACGTATTTGGGCACAAGTTTCAGGATTGCATGCGTCCGATTACGCTGCGCTAATCGGACGAGCTGTAACGCACAGGAACGAGCCCAAAGATATGCGGCCTCCTGGCTTAAAACTCCACCTTTACCGATCCCAGCAGCGTTCTTGGCGTACCGATATTAACCCGCGAGTTCGGCCCCAGACCCGGAATCACGTCTTGCAGATAATTTTTGTCCAACAGATTGTTTACATTCAGCTGGAAAGTGACTTTGGATTGGCTGACTTTCAAATTGTAGGCAGTCATTAAATCAACCGTAATAAACCCCGGCACATTATAGGTATTCGGCACATTGGTAGAGGCATCGCGCATTGTGATGCCGCCGCCGACTTTAAACCCTTTCAATGACTCCTGTTGAAAGTCGTAAGTATTCCAAAACGTGCCGACGTTTCTGGGGATCGCGAACATCCGCCGACCTTCTCGGCCGTCGTTGTCTTTGGTAACGCGGGTGTCCAGATTGGCGTAGGTGGCGATCATATTCCAGCCCGGTAGGATTTCGCCTTTAATGTCCAACTCCGGTCCGCGGCTACGCACCTCTCCGACCGCGATGGAATACAAGGGATTGTTGGGGTCGGTGGTGGCTACGTTTTGTTTGGTCAAATCGAAATAGGCCAGCGTGGCGCTGAGCCGGCCGTCGAAAAACTCGCTCTTGGCGCCCAATTCCCATTGCTGCGCGCTCTCGGGCGGCAGCGGCTTGCCGCCCTGGCCCAAACCATTGGTGGCGCCAAAGTTTTCGACATAATTGCCGTAAAGGCTCAACCAATCTTGGGCTTGCCACAATACCCCGACGCGCGGTGTCACCGCGTCCGCGGAAAGCTTGGATTGCGCCACTTTATCGGCCTGATCTACGACCTGGTAACGCAAACCGCCCATCACGTGAATCCCGTGCGGCAACTGAATCTGATCCTGGGCGTACAAGCCGTAGAACTCGGTGTCGGTGTCGTAGCGGTCAAATCCGGTCGGAAAGCTATAGCCGGTGTGGATAGGATTATAGATGTCGATGCCGGTCGCGGGATCGCCGTAATAATATTGGCCTGTCGAACGGTTGTTGTAATAATCGCCGCCGACCAGCAATGTGTGCTTTAGCCCAAAGGTATTGAAGTGGCCGGTTAAGTCCAGCGTGGTGTAATAGGTGTTAATGTCGGCCGGGTTAGCAACCACGATTCGATTGAGCTGGCTACCCGTCAGTCCATCTCCCAGCATCGCTACGCTGTTCGGCGTATCCCGGCGCTCGGTGGCGAAGCGATGGCTGATGCTCCAATTGTCGTTAAATTGATGCGACCAATTGAAGCCCAACAAAATGTCGTCGTGATTCTCTGGGGTCTTTTCCATTAAATTGCGCCCGCGCGGCATATCGATAAACCGGCCGTCTACGTAAGGCCAAACCATGGTGTCGTTGACCAAATTGTCGTGTTTGTATTCCATCTCGAAGGTAATTTGCGTTCGAGCGCTGATGTTCCACTTCAGCACCGGCGCCAGAAAGATGCGTTCGCTATCGACCAACTCGCGGTAAGAGCCGCTGTTTTCGTAAGACGCATTCATCCGGTACAACAAGGTATCGTCGTTCGTCAGCGGACCGGTGGCATCCATTGTGGTGCGGTAAAGATCGAACGAACCGAACTGCTGCTGTAAGGCGTAATAAGGGGTATTTAGCGGCTGCTTGGTCACCACGTTGACCATGCCGCCCGGCTCCATCCGCCCGTAAAGAATAGAGGCCGGGCCTTTTACTACCTCAACCCGTTCGACATTGGCCATCTGCCGCTTGCCCCAAGAACTGAACTCGGAGTCGTAGCGGAAGCCGTTGCGAAATAGCGCCGAACTGCGAAAGCCGCGCAGATAGAGATCTTCGGACAGGCCCCCGGAACCCGCGCCCAGGGTTACGCCGCTGACATTTTTTAACGCGGTTTCTATTGTAATCGCTTGCTGATCGTTCAATACTGCTTTCGGCACGATTTGAATATTCACCGGCGTTTCCATCAATGGCGTATCGGTTTTGGTGGCCGTCGCGGAATCGCGCAGCGCATAGTCCTTGTTATACGGATCGTTGGCGTCATAAGCCGCCCTCCCCAGCACCGTTACTGCCGGCATCGTAGCCGCCGACTGTGGCTCGCTGTTATTGACCACCGGCTTAGCTTCGATAATCGCCGTACCGTTGCCCACCAAGCGATAACCCAACCCGCTGTCCTTCAGTAATTTGCTCAGCCCTTGTTCGACGGTGACTGTTTCATGTAAGGCCGGCGCGCTAAGACCGCGGGTCAACTCGGCGTTGAATACCAGTTTTAGATTGGCCTGGTCGGCGAAAGCCGTCAGCGCTTCGGTCAAACCGCCGGCAGTAATGGCATAAGTCCGTGCTTCCTGTTGCATGGGCTCGGCGTAGGCCGTATAGCTGGCAATGCTCAGCGCCAGGGCTGTCACGGCGAATGGCGCACTTAAGGGCGCGAATGCGGGTGTCCTCATAAAATCTCCTGATTGCGTGAATGACTGCGCCGATAGCCGGCGTTACTCTTCACAACGTTTCAGGGAAGAAATCATGAACACTACCTTAAAAATTTTTCAACATATGGCCGGTATTGCCGAAGGGCACGCCAGCCTGAGTTTCGACGAGCTCAGCCTTTATGCCCCTGAGGGTACGAACGGAATACCGGTAATAAATAGGGCCGGGGAGATTTTCGGAATAAATGCTCGCCGATCCACTTTCCTCTGATGCTTTGAAAAACAACGAGGAGCGTCTTCAGTCCATTGGGTAGAGCAATATTGGACTGCTTGCAGTGTGTCATATCACGCCTTATACGGCATTTCACACAGCTCTGTTAATGCAAATCCAGGCCAACATAGGCATTTGACGTATCCCGGCGGCGGTCAAATGTTGGATTTTTGAAGACGCTAAAGCCGCATTAATAGCGCCTATCACGGCCGTTGCTGCCCGGCAGCGTGCCTAAATTGATACGAAATAAAGGCCATTGGCGCCGATTTTGCTTCGTCAAACGTCTTGATAGATAACCCACTTGTATCGCTTTCAAAAACGACTGATGACTGCTGTTTCGGACACACTGGATCATTTCTTTCGGGAAAATCGGGACGATTTAATCGGTTTTTTTCTGCGCCGCCTGCATTGTCCCGATACCGCCAAGGATTTGGCCCAAGAAACCTTTGTGCGGCTATTGTTCTCCGAACAGCGGACGCCGACTCAGGATAGGCGGGCGTTGGCGTTTTTTATCGCCGGCAATTTGGTGGTCGATCATATCCGCAAGGAATCGGTACGCGCCCGTTATGCGCCAAGCCAGGAGATACCGGCCGAACTACTGGAGGCGGTTGCCGGCAATGATCCGGACGCCGAAAAACAGTTAATGGCCTGGCAGGATCTGGATACGGTCAATACGGCCCTGAATGAATTGCCGGAAGAGTGCCGGGCGGCGTTTTACTTAAGCGCCATCGAAGGCCTGACTTACGCGCAAATTGGCGAATGTTTGGGCGTGTCCGAACGGGCCATCGCCAAACGCATTGCCAAAACTTTGAAGCATTGCCGTGACCGTCGCGAGCAACACTGAATTGGCCTGCGGTTTATTTTCCGGCAACATTGTTTTATCGTTTGCCCACTCCTTCCCCGCTTCAGCAGCCTTGATGAACACCGACCCCGACAACTCCAATGAAAGCTTGGCCGACCAGGCGATAGACTGGCTGGTGCTGATGCGTTCCGGTTCGGTTACAGACGCCGCACGCCACCAATTCGAGGCCTGGTATGGTCAAGACGACGCCAACCGGCAAGCCTACGCCGAGGCCGAAGCGCTGTGGGGTTCGGTCGCGCAAGCCGTTAAAACCACACCGCCCGCCAATTTCCAGCCAAAGCAAATTCATGCCGTTCCGCGTTTGCCGCGGCGAGCCGGTTTGGCGCTAGCCGCTTCGCTGGTGTTGGGGTTGTTGCTAGGCCGGGATAGGCTGCACGATTGGTTGTTCAGCGATTACGCAACCGCCGTTGGCGAGCAAAAACAGATTCAATTGGCCGACGGCAGCCGCGTGTTGCTGAATACCGATACCGCGTTGGACATAGACTGGTCGGCGGACAAACGGCGCGTGGTATTGCTCAGAGGCCAAGCCGAGTTCAAGGTTACCAGCGATGCCAATAGACCCTTTGAAGTGGTGGCCGGCGATACGGCGGTTAGGGCCTTGGGGACGGTGTTTGATGTGGCGCGCCCTGGCGCCGATAAGGTCGAAGTCAATGTTACCGAGCATGCGGTAGCCGTGCGCTTGACCGATCAAGCCGATGTCGCCGCGATACGGGTGGAGGAAGGCCAGCGATTGACGTATTCCGCTGGTGGTGGGTTGGATAAACCGGCACCAGCCAATCTCAACCAGTTAAATGCCTGGAAACGCGGCAAGTTGATTTTTCACGATCAGGCGCTGGCCGACGTGGTGGCAGAGTTAAACCGCTATTCCAAAGCCAAAATCATTCTGAACGGGGAGGATGTCAAGCAATTGCGAGTTAGCGGGGTATTTCCAACCGACGGTCTGGCGATGCTGGATGCCTTGCAAAAATCTTTGGCACTGCGTCAGACCGCATTGGGGCCGTGGCTGGTGATTTTGCATTCTTGATGCGAAAACAGAATCGGCCGGGCCGTATAAGGAACCGCCGCTGCGGCAATTGGCCGCATTCCTGGCGGCAAGGCTTTTGTCATAATTAATTGAAAATCGTCTTAACTTGGCGAATTTAGTTGTTTGGAAGAATCACGCCAGCTCAGAGACGCCGCCGCATGTTTAACCGCCAATCCTAAAAACCCGTGCCATTTATTAGAGCGAATCGAATCGGACTTGTTATTGCTCAAAATCCGGCAGCATCTTTTCTTGATGCATCCGTCGGCGTCGAAGCCGGCCGCGCGGTGTCGCTAAAACCAACCCGCAACAAAGAACGTTCGCGCAACATCGCCGTGCTATTTTTGATGTTAGTTACCGTTATGTTGCTGCACTTGGCCGGGGTCAGCTGCTTCTTGTGCCCCGACCTGCCGGAGGCAAAAGCCAGTCCGCTTAAAATGGAAGTGTCGACAATCACGGTTCCGGCCAGCAAGCCAAGCCTTGAGCGAACCCAACCACCGCCGCCCAGCGTTGCCCAACCCAAACCTAAAAAGCCGCAACTCAAACCCCGGTTGAAAAAAGTGACGCCGCAGGCGCCGCCGTCCGATTTTTCAATGCAGGAACAAGTTTTTGATCAACAGCCTCGGCCGGTCGACGATGCCACTCAGCCGGCGATTGCCGAGAAAGTAAGCGCCAACAATCCAAGTCCGACGTTTACCGAGGCATATCTGAATGCCGCTTACCAACACAATCCCAAGCCGGAGTACCCCGGTATCGCCCGCAGCCGAGGCTGGCAGGGCAAAGTGGTTTTGCGCGTGGAAGTCAGCGAGGATGGCCAGGTAGTGGGCGTTGCCGTCGAACAAAGCTGTGACCACGAAGCGCTGGACGAATCCGCGGTCGAAGCCGTCAAGCAATGGCGCTTCGTACCGGCCAAACGCGCTGAAATCAATGTCGCCAGCGCGGTATTGGTGCCAATCATTTTTACGCTGCAAGACCAAGCGCCGGCTTTTTAGATTTTCCGCCAGTATTGCAGTACGCTGGAAACAGCAGGCGGTCGCGGGTTTTCCCGTCAAATCGATTAATGTTAAAAACAGCGGATTCAAACCCGAAGGAGTGGACCGCTTAGCAGCGTTTTATCTCAAATCAGGAAATTTTGTTTTACCTACACGTTTACCATTCATTTCGAAAACACACGTGTCATTCAAAAAAATATTTATCGCGTTCACCCTGCTTTTTAATCCGGGGGAGAAAGCCACTCCCAAAATCTATTGAAAAATCAAAAAACATGGGCAACGCTTTTCTGCCCACCGTCAGCGGTGTATATTTAATACCGCGTGGGCACAAAAACCGTGCCCACCCACCAGACTGCCGCAAACTACGGACTGTTACCCGGCCTACAGAACTTTTTCAATGACAGGTTGTGTTTCATATAATATTACTTTAAATTCTTCACCATACATTGACTTATATTTGAATTCGAAATTCAACGCCGTCCGCATTAATCTATCGACATTTTGATGCCACAAGGGATTGTCTGTAGGGCTCGTAAAATTCATTAAATCGTATTTCTTATTTATAGGTAAATTACTGTTCTTTAGCAGAAAAAAAGGAGTATATGTAACGCCGCTTTCTCTGCACAGTCTTTTTAATTCGGATTGCATTTCATTATTCGCAAAAAGTCCTTTTTGGCTATGAATGGTCAATATTATTTCATCTAATATAGCGGGACCAAGGCCATGATTAACTATTCCAAAACAGATTGAACCATTATCGGGATCTATTGTTTTCTCGAATTGAACTTTTGGCCTTACTGACAACATATTATGTTCTCGGCTTATTTTTGCTTGCCAGTAAGTAGCAAGAAATGCACAAAATCCTACAGCTGCTGCGGATGCCGCCGCCGCATCGAAAAATGCAAAACATAACAACAAAATAAATGTTACTGTTATTGATAATTCTGAATTGTTAGTGAACCATTCTTGCGCTTTTAAGAATGAGTTTTTAATCATAATTGATATCCCTTTATTGGTGACTGTTTTCTGGATGGAAGGCCGTAAGGCGCAATTCGTAGGGCGTCAATAGGCGCAGTCGTATTGCGCCGCATGTTGGCCTTAAAGCATTCGGCGCATTACGCTATCGCTAATGCGCCCTACCAAACTGCGCGAATATTAGCTGGGTTTCAAACTTCACGGCGGGGTTTTCTCCCGTATGTCGCGCCGAGCACCGGAGGGTTTGAACGGATCAAGGCCGTAAGGCGCAATTCGTAGGGCGTCAATAGGCGCAGCCGTATTGCGCCGTATGTTGGCCTTAAATCATTCGGCGCATGACGCTATCGCTAATGCGCCCTACAAAACTGCGCAAATATTAGCTGGATTTCAAACTTCGCGGCGGGGTTTTCTCCCGTATGCCGCGCCGAGCACCGAAGGGTTTGAACGGATTCGCCCGTCAGGGGCGCCGCAGGGATGCGGCGCGTTGCATGCAGGGGCTGGGAAGCCCCTTCAGGCAACCCCGTTCAAACCCGAGGAGCACAGGGAAAAAGCGGCATCCGGGCCGCCTTTCTTTTGGATACTTTTCTTTGGCGGAGCAAAGAAAAGTATCTCGCCTGTCGGTGCGAGAACCGACTTTAAAACAATCGACGCGATAGCGACACGAATCCTACTAATCCAGCTTCGAACCGTAACTTCGGAGTTATTTTGTCCAACAGCCGAGCTCTGAGCTCAAACAGTCGAAAACCAAGCCGGACTAACGACATCCCGAAATACCTCATTCCGCGAATTTCATCGATTGCCTTCTAGCCACCCAAGCTAGAGTCAGCGCCCGAATAAAACCCGCAACACCCGTGTATTACATTTCACGAAATCTTCATTTAGCAATCACAAGTTCATCACAAAATTTCCTTAGGCTGTACTTGCTTTACCCATAGCGATGGAAATTTCTCAACCCCAAATGAACGAGCAGCCAGTGACTTATAACAAAAACCCACTCGCTGTCTTTATCGGAGCGCTCTAAATGATTAAACAATCTGTTCTTGCCGTGGCCTTGCTGTCGGCAATTTCTACGCAAGCCGAGGCGATTACCCTTAATGCCGACGGCGCTTGGCATGCGTTCGACGTAGACAATTCTGTGTCTAATTCCGGTGGTCTGGAATGGATAGACCTGGATAACAATGCGTTGAGCTTTGACTTTACCTTAACCGGATCGGCTATTTTGCGCGTAGTCGATGCCGGCTTTGCGGGTGACAGATTCAGAATTTTTAACACTAGCAGCGTACTTGGTGAGACCTCGGCTGCCGTTAACAATTACCCCACTTCTGTATACAGCGATTTTGATTTGGCTTACGCCAACTCAGCCTACAGCCGCGGCGAATTTTTGCTGGGTGCCGGTAGTTATCAAATCAGCGGTCTGCTGACCCAATCCGCTCTGGACGATACCTCCACCGAGCTTAACGCCACCGTAGGCGCAGTCAGCCTGACCGCAGTGCCGCTGCCTGCCGCCGCAGGCCTGTATGCCGCCGGCGCCGGCCTGCTGGGCCTGGTCTCTCGTCGCCGCCAATCCACTAAATAAGGATTAAACCAATGAAATTAAACAAACTTGCCATAGGCATTGCCTTGGGTTTGGGCACATTGGGCGCGGCCAACGCCGTGACCACCATCCCCACCACCACGATTAAAATCGTCGCGTTCAACGACTTTCACGGCCAACTGGAATCCCCAGGCACGTTCCGGCAAACGCCCAGCAGCGCGGCATCCACCAATATTCCGGTCGGCGGCGTGGATTGGATGGCCGGCTATATCAACGAATTGAAAAACCAAAACCCGAGCACTGTCGTGGTATCGGCAGGCGACATCATCGGCGCCACGCCGCTGGTTTCGGCACTGTTTCACGATGAACCGACCATTGAAACGATGAACCGTCTGGGCCTGGAATTCAACGCGGTTGGCAATCACGAGTTCGACGAAGGCAAGACTGAATTAAAACGCATGCAAAACGGCGGCTGTCATCCGACCGACCCTAACTCCTGCCAAGGCGCTTCAGTTGGCACGCCGGTGCCGTTTGAAGGCGCTGATTTCAAATTTCTGGCTGCTAATGTGGTCGAAACTGCCTCTGGCAAAACCTTGTTTCCGCAATACGCGATCAAAGTCATCGGCGGCGTGCGGGTCGGCTTTATCGGCATGACCTTAAAAGAAACCCCCACCATCGTCACCCCCACCGGCGTGGCTGGCCTGCAATTTAAGGACGAAGCAGCAACCGTGAATGCGTTGATTCCGAAATTGCGGGCGCGCGGTGTGGAAGCGGTGGTGGTGTTGATTCACCAAGGCGGCACGATACCGGTCACCCAAAGCAAATCTACCATCAACAACTGCGATGGCGGTTTGGACGGTTCGCCGATTAAAACCATCGTCAACCAATTGGACGACGAAGTGGATTTGGTGATTTCCGGCCACACGCATCAAGCCTATAACTGCCAAATCGCCAACAAAGCCGGCCGCTTGATTTCGGTGACCAGCGCCAATTCGCAAGGCCGAGTTTTGACTGATATTGATGTGGCCATCAGCACCATTAACGGCGAAGTCAGCAGCGTCAGCGCCGAGAACATCGTCGTTGATCGTAGCAACACCGCCATCACCCCCAACGCGGCGATTAAATCCATCGTCGATAATTACAAAGCCCTGTCCACGCCCATCGCGAATCGGGTGATAGGCAATATCAGCGCAGCGATCACCCGAACCTCCACCGCGGCCGGCGAATCCGCCTTGGGCGACGTGATTGCCGATGCGCAATTGCTGGCCACCCAAAACGTCGGCTTCGGCGAAGCAGTGGTGTCATTCATGAACCCCGGCGGCATCCGCGCCGATTTGACCTTTCCGTCCAGCACTGCTGCTGAAGGCGACGGCAAGGTCACTTACGCGGAAGCGTTTACCGTGCAACCGTTCGGCAACACCTTGGTGACGCTGACCTTGACCGGCGCGCAAATCCACACCCTGCTGGAGCAACAATTCACCGGTTGCACAGTCGGCTATCCGGCCGGTGCACCAGTTGCGGGCCAAGCTTTCAACCGTATCATGCAAGTGTCTAATGGCTTTAGTTACGAGTGGAAAGAAAAAGGCACGGCTTGCGATAACGTCGATCCAGCCAGTATCAAGATCAACGGTGTCGTAGTCGACCCAGCCGCCAGCTATCGGGTTACCGTGAATAACTTCATGGCCGACGGTGGCGATCAATACTATGTGTTGACGCAAGGCACTAACCGTCTGGGCGGTGCGTTGGATCTGGATGCGCTGGAAAACTACTTCACCGTCAACGGTACAGTAGCCCCAGGCCCGCAAAACCGGATTTTGCCGGCTCCGTAAGTTTTAGGGATTAGTTGTAAGCTCTGTAGTGGTACTCGGGCCCGCTGGTACGCGATACAGCGGGCTTTTTTTTGCCTGACGGTTCTAGCGCTTAATGATGATGCTCATGCCCCATTTGCGCTTGTACTTTGATGACGAACGGATCGGATTCCTTGTCGCCCAAATCGGCGAAATCGATCACATCGTAGCTGTCAATGGGGGTCGGTTGCCAGGGCGCGGCGTTTAAAGAATAAGCCTGCAACAGTTCGGTACGCTCGGAAAACTCGCCATGCCGGCGTTCGATCAAGGCCGGTAACGCGACGTCCAGACGCATCACCACATGCCATTCGGTATCCGCGACTTTGCCTTGATATTCGCGGGTCGGGATGCCGTCGGCCCATTCGATGTCTTCGGCAGTCAATTTTTCCAGCAGTTGGCTATCCAGCAGCAACGCCAATTTTTGCCAGGACGGCGTGATATCCAGCATCCGCAAATCGCCGGCCTGAAATTCGATTGCCCGCCGGTCTTGGTGATACAGCTTACGGTGAATCAGCTCTTGGCCGTCACGCTGCCAAAGTTCGCCTACGCCCAGTTGCGGCCGTTCTATTGTGATCTGCCGGCTATCGCGCCAGAAGCGCCAACTCACTTCTGCCGGCAATGCCTGGTGCTCGTCGTGTTCGTGCTCTGCGCCGGTGCGGGTGGTGACGAACTCGGCGGCCACGGCGGGCAAGTTTGCCGAAGACAAATCGGTGATGTTAGCGGCATGCTTGGCCGATGCATGGCTGCAAGCCGCCAAAACGACTAATAAATTGAGACCAAGCAGTTTGGGTAAAAATTTGAAATGGGTGTTGAACATGGATCCTGTACTTTAGCGGTATTCAAAAAAATGTAATTATTCAGTGAATTGCAAAACTCTGACAATCGCCGAGAAATTGCTCCCTCTTCTGATGGAGAGGGTTGGGGAGAGGAGAATTAAACTAGCAAAATACTTTGTTTTCATCCCCTCACCCTACCCTCTCCCGCTGGAGAGGGATTCTTGTACTTCGCAGTGAATAATTACAAAAAATCAGGGACGGCTGGCGTCCCTGATTCGCTTTCGGGAAAAGGCTTACGGATTATTTACGCATGCCTAGCGCATCAGCCATTACATGATAAATCACGTTTTGTTCCAGGGTACCACGGACCAAATAAGCGCCAGGGCCATCGGCATAGATCGCCACGTCTTCGCCGGCGTGGGTTTCCGCACTCATCGGTACTGTAGCTTCCTGCATGTAGTTCGGGTTGGCTGTATCAACCGCTGTCAAATCAGGACGCAATTTGCTGCCAGCATAAGCAGCGGCCACGGTGCCTTCGTTGGCTGGATTAAATTCCTTGCGTTGCAAGCCGCCGGTCCAACCCGGACCGTTAGCATACGACAAGGTGGTGTAAGGCAAACCCAAAGAATCCTTCAGGGTAACGCCGTCCACGGCGGTTTGGCCCAGGATAGGATTACCGCGCGAAGGATAACCGGCGATGGTGAATACATGACTATGATCGGCAGTAACCAAGATCAATGTATCTTCGTCGCGGGTCAGTTGTTTGGCTTTTTTCACCGCATCCGACAACGCCACGGTATCGGTCAGCGCCCGGTAGGCATTGCCGGCATGGTGAGCATGGTCTATCCGGCCGGCTTCCACCATCAGGTAATAACCTTTGCGGTTTTTTTCCAGAATTTTGATGGCTTTTTCGGTCATCTCGGTCAAGGACGGTTCGCCGGCTGCGTCTTGCGCGCGGTCGGCTTCATAGCGCATATGCGAACGTTCGAACAAACCCAACAAATGATCGGTAGACGCTGGATTTACCGCGTCGAATTGCGCTTTGTTCCAGACGTAGTCGGAATTATTGTATTGCGAAGTCCATTCCAAGGTCAGATCGCGGCCATCGGCACGGCGGCCTTTTTGGGTGGGGTATTCAGGGTCGGCAATGTTATTAGGCATGAAATAGCTGCGGCCACCGCCCAATGCCACTTCCAGACCGTCGCCGTAAGGAAATTCCAGCAACTGGCGGGCAATATCCTTCACAGTGGCGCCGGCAGGCAGATTGCTGTCCGCTTCCCAATCGCGGTTGGAAATATGTGCGTAATTCACGGCGGGCGTGGCGTGGGTAAAACGGGCGGTTGTGACGACACCGGTGGACATGCCGCGTTCCTCGGCGCGTTCCAGGATGGTTTTGACACTGTGTGCCGCGGTGACTTCCGCGCTTTTTTCGGTGCGTGAAATACCTTGCTCGACGGAAATAGCGCCGTCATTGGCTTTAATACCGGCGACCATGGCGGTGGCGGTAGGCGCGGAATCCGACGTTTGCTGGTTGGCGCTGGCAGTAACCGAGTGAGCGATATTGTTGAATTTTTCAAATTGCAGACGGTTGAATTCGCCGTCGCGTCCGGCCATTTGGCCTTCCAAAATCCGCGCAGCGGTGACCGTAGATACACCCATGCCGTCGCCGACGAACAAGATAACGTTTTTGGCTTTGCGTAATTCTGCTACGTCTCGCTTATTGACCAATACCGCAGCTTCTCCGGCTTTGAACCATTCAACGCCGGATGTCGGTACTTGGCTGGTTGGCGTAGGTTTATGAGAATCCTGATGATCGCGGTCGGCATGGTCATGGGCGACTGCGGCTACCGACAAGGTAAAACCGAAGGCGCCGACAGCGACTGCCACCAATTTTTGTGGATGTGTTTTTTTCATGTGTTGCCCCGAGAACGGTTTATGGAGCGGCAACATTAGCGATTGAATATGACAAGCTCATTACGGGATAAAACATGAAAAGCCAGCTTAGCCGATAAAGCTCGGCTAACCTGCCTTATTGCCCCGACGCTATTTCACATGGGTACACCGTTCGGGCTGAGCCCTTCGGCTGCGCTCAGGACGAACGGTATTTAAGGGCCGGGTTAATCACTGCGGATCTTAATGTTTACGGCCGCGTTTCATCCATATCAAACCCACCAGCGCGGAACCGAACAACCAAACCGCGCCCGGCACCGGCACGGCAGACACTTTGTACAGCGAAGTGGTTTCGCTTACCTCGTTGGCCACCGCCAGATAACTGCCTTGGGCATTGCTGAAGAAACTCAACCCCTCGGGACCGATGTCGCCGCCGGTGAACAACATGTCCAAAAACGTCGGACTGTTCAGGTCGGTCAAATCCCAAACCATCACCGCATTGGAACGCTCCAAACCCAGGAACAACAAGTCACGGCCGTCCACTTTACCCACCACCGCAGTTTCCGGCTCAGGACCTTTGTTGTCGCTACGGCCATCGTCCCATAAGGCTGCGAAAGCCGCGTTACCAGGGTTCGCCGCAATCAACGCTTTGATGGTTTGTTCCAGTTTGTCGCCGGAATCAAACACCATGCTGCCATTGGCATCCAGAATCGAGAACGAGCGGGCGCCGAAGACTTGTAATTGATCCAAGTCGCCATCGTTGTCCAAATCGCCGCTTGTGGAAACCGTCAGTCGATTCAGCTTGTCATTGTTCGTAGCCCAATCAGGGCCATGCAAGGCTGTCATAGTGGCATTCAAGACGGGATCGATAGTCGCTGCGCCCACCCGCACTTCTTCTGCACCGCCCGGCCAATCCTCGCGAGAATCGCCTTCGTTGGCGGTCACGTAATATTGATTGCCGTCTTTGCTAAAGCTGGCGATGCCGTCGGGCATATACATACCCATCACATTCCAATTCTGGATATTGCCTTTCAGAGCCGCAGTGCCGGGACCGTCGCGATCAGAGACATCCAGACCGTTACCGGCTAAATTGTGATCCTTCAAACCCATGGACTTTATGTCGGTGACTGTGGCGCTGGCAATATCAATGACCGCAACCGAATTGGCTTCTTGCAGCGTCGCAAAAGCTTTGCTGCCATCTTGGCTAACCGCAATGTATTCCGGTTCCAAATCTTGCGCGACGCTGGCGTTCGGGCCGGTCAGACGCACGCCGCTGGCTTTCAAAGCCTCCGCCGCATCATTGAAAGCAGAAAATCCTGCCGTTTGGACGGCAAAGGTGTTGGTGTTGATAATACTCACCGAGCCTTCCGGATCGCCGCTTGGCCCCATCAAATAGCTGCTGGGTTCGCCTTCGTTAGCCACCAGCAAGCGGCTGCCGTCGGGCGTGTAAGTCACTGCGTCAGGGTTGGCACCCACGGTGACACTTTGCTGCAATGTGTAGTCAGCCGCATTGTAGAAACGCACCAAACCCGCATCGGTTTTAGTGGGCGCAGTCAAAGCAATGGCCGCTTGGCCGTTTTTCACCGCCACGCTGTTGATTCCGCCGAGCGCGCTCGTGGAAATGCTTTGCAGCAAATTACCGTTCATATCCAGCACATCAATGCCGCCTTGGCCGATATTGGCCTGATTGGCATCGGTTCCCGCTACCCACAAGCGGTTGTTAACCGCATCGAAAGAGACGATTTCCGAACCCATGGCACTGGAACCATTCGCTGCAGTGTGATTGAAGGTCCATTGACGCGACCATTGAAAATCCCCCGCAGCGCTGGCATTGGGAGAGGCCAGCACAGCAGCGACGGCGGCGGCGATTGAAGTGAGTTTCATAAAAATGCTCCTGAGGCACTATTCGTTTGGTGTTTGAAGAAAGGATGTCTGAGTTCCAGCGCACCGACAGCGTCGGAACGGTAGTCTTGCGAATGGTAAATAGCCTTTATGACAGTAGCGTTACGCGACAGCCGCATCGCAAACGCCCGGAAAATTGACTTGATTCCATATTTCAATTATTGTTGAAATATGGAAAATAAAACTGCTGTGATCGCACTGGCCGCATTGGCCCAAGAATCCCGTCTGGCAATTTACCGCGCGCTGGTGCAAGCCGGCCCGGCAGGTTTGGCCGCCGGAAAAATCAGTGAAGCCACCGGTATTGCTCCGTCTTCCCTGTCGTTTCATTTGAAGGAATTGACTTACGCCAACCTGGTGAACTCGCGCAACGAGAGCCGCTTTGTGATTTATACGGCCAATTTTTCCGCGATGAACGATCTGTTGGCTTTCCTGACTGAGAACTGTTGCGACGGCCATCCCTGTCTATCGCTCTCAGCCTGTTCCACCAATAACGAATCTTTACCCTCAACCCCGACCGACACTCCATCATGAACGTATTGTTTTTGTGTACCGGCAATTCCTGCCGTTCCGTCCTTGGCGAAGCCACTTTCAATCATTTGGCACCGGCCGGCTGGCGTGGCCTGAGCGCCGGCAGCAAACCCACCGGCAAGATCCACCCGCGATCATTGGCTTTGCTGGCCAGAGAAGGCATATCCACCGAGGGTTATTACAGCAAATCCTGGAATGGCCTACCGATGACGCCCGACATCGTGCTGAGTGTGTGCGGCAATGCCGCCAACGAAACCTGCCCCGCCTACTTGGGCCCAGTCATGCGCAGCCATTGGGGCGTTGAAGATCCGGCTCACGTCGAGGGTACCGACGAGGAAATCGACGCGGCCTTCATGGTCGCGTATCGGATTCTGCGCCATCGCATCGAGCAGTTTTTTGCTTTACCGTTGGAAGAGTTAAAAAACGATCCCGAGCGTCTGAAAGCCGAACTGGATCGCATCGGCACCTTGTTGCCTTAGTTGTTAAGGAGTTTCCTTATGACCAGTATTCAAATATTTGATCCTGCATTGTGTTGCAGCACCGGCGTTTGCGGTGTGGAAGTCGATCAGCAGTTAGTGGGTTTTGCCGCCGATGTCGATTGGGCCAAACAAAACGGCGCGGACATTGAGCGCTTTAATCTGGCGCAAACCCCGTTGGCGTTTGCCGAAAACCCGGTGGTTAAGGCGTTTTTGGAGCGTTCCGGCGCCGATGCCCTACCGTTGATTTTGGTGGATGGTGAAGTCGCCTTGGCCGGCCGCTATCCGAATCGAACCGAATTGGCGCGTTGGGCGGCAATTAGCGTAGCGGAACAGCCAAGCCCGTCCGGCTGTTGCAGCGGCAGCAGCTGTTGTTAACTTCAACCGATAGAGCCGTGAACAGCGATTGCAAATTCCTCGACCAAGCGCCGCGCTTTCTGTTTTTTACCGGCAAAGGCGGCGTGGGCAAGACTTCTATCGCGTGCGCCTCGGCCTTAGAGTTGGCGGATGCCGGCAAACAGGTGTTGTTGGTGAGCACCGATCCGGCCTCAAATGTCGGCCAGGTATTTGGTATCGACATCGGCAATCAGATCACCGCCATACCGGCCGTGTCCGGCCTGGCGGCTTTGGAAATCGATCCACAAGCGGCAGCGCAAGCCTATCGCGACCGTATCGTCGGCCCGGTGCGCGGCGTGTTGCCGGACAGCATCGTTAAAGGCATAGAAGAACAATTGTCCGGGGCCTGTACCACGGAAATTGCGGCATTCGACGAATTCACCGCACTATTAGTCAACTCTGATTTGACCGCCGGCTACGACCATATCGTGTTCGACACCGCCCCGACCGGCCACACCATTCGTCTGCTGCAACTGCCCGGCGCCTGGAGCGGTTTTCTGGAACAAGGCAAAGGCGATGCCTCTTGCCTGGGCCCCTTGGCTGGTTTGGAAAAACAGCGTAGCCAATATAAAGCTGCTCTGGACGCATTGGCCGATCCGCAACGCAGCCGTTTGATCCTGGTCGCTCGCGCCCAAGCATCGACCTTGCGCGAAGTGGCACGTACCCATGAAGAGTTAAACACCATCGGCTTGTCGCAACAATATCTGGTTGTTAACGGTATTTTGCCGGAAAGCGAAACCGCGCAAGACCCACTCGCCAGCGCGATCTACCAGCGCGAGCAAAATGCCTTAACCGATATACCGGCGGCGGTGAGTGGCTTACCGACAGATTGCATTGAATTAAAGCCCTTCAATCTGGTTGGACTGATGGCTCTTAGGCAATTGCTGAGCAAATCCACGCCGCTCTCCACATCTGACAATGAAGTGATACCAGCCATACCCGCAGCCAATCTCTCAACACTTGTGGACGAGATTGCCGCCGATGGTCATGGCTTGGTGATGCTGATGGGCAAAGGCGGCGTCGGTAAAACCACCCTGGCCGCCGCGCTGGCCGTGGAACTGGCGCGGCGCGGTTTGCCGGTGCATCTGACCACCTCCGACCCAGCCGCCAATTTAACGGACACGCTAAACGGCGCTTTGCCTGAACTGGCAGTCAGCAAAATAGATCCGCATGCTGAAACCGAACGCTACCGTCAGCATGTGCTGTCCACAAAAGGCGCCAAACTGGATGAACAAGGCCGCGCCTTGCTGGAAGAAGACCTGCGCTCGCCGTGTACCGAAGAAATTGCCGTATTCCAAGCCTTTTCCCGCATCATCCGCGAAGCCGGCAAGAAATTCGTGGTGATGGATACCGCCCCTACCGGCCATACCCTGCTGCTCTTGGACGCCACCGGCGCTTACCATCGCGAGGTGGCGCGGCAGATGGGCGATTCCAAGCAGCATTTCACCACGCCGATGATGCAGTTGCAAAACCCGCACCAAACCAAGGTGCTGATCGTCACTTTAGCGGAAACCACGCCAGTATTGGAAGCCGCTCATCTGCAAAACGATCTGCGCCGGGCCGGTATCGAGCCCTGGGCCTGGGTGATTAATAACAGCGTGGCGGCGACCACCGTGCATTCGGCGCTGTTACGCCAACGCGCGGCCAATGAATTGCCGGAAATTGCCGAGGTAGCGGATCGGCACGCCCAGCGTTATGCGCTCGTGCCCTTGTTGCGAGAAGAACCGACGGGTGTGGAACGCTTGCTGGCATTAGCTGGCGGCCAAAGTCCTTCTCCTTTAGTACCTACGGATCATAAAGGAGAAGGTTGAGATGAGGGGATTAAAATCAGTTATTTACATTGCTCACCCTAGCCCTCTCCCTGAGGGAGAGGGAATTTTCAGAGGTCCCCACTAAACAATGCTAGCTAATCTCTAATCTCATTCACTCTTTACCCCGGAGCAAACGCGATGAAACGCCTGCATATCCATCTCGCCGTCGATGATCTGGCAAAAAATATCGACTTTTACAGTGCACTGTTTCAAAGCGCACCGAGCGTGCGCGAAGCCGATTACGCCAAGTGGCTATTGGACGATCCGCGCGTCAATTTCGCGATTTCCAGTCGCGGCCGCCAGCCGGGGTTGGATCATTTGGGCATACAAGTCGAATCGGGTGAGGAGTTGGAAGCGGTCGAACAAAATCTGGCCGCCGCCGAGTTGCCGGTCGCGGCGCAAAAACAAGCCAACTGTTGCTATGCCCAGTCCGACAAATACTGGACCGTCGATCCGCAAGGCATCGCCTGGGAAGCCTTCCACTCCTTGCAAACTATTCCCTTATTTGGCGACGATCAAGTGTTGCAACTTGAACCCGCCAGCAGTTGCTGCAAACCACCGGCAGCCGATAACGCTGCACAGTAAATAGCTGACTTGGAGATTTAAATGAGCACCCCGCATTGCCCCAACGCCCGTTTATCCTTTCTCGACCGTTTCCTGACCCTGTGGATTTTCATCGCCATGGCGATTGGGGTCGGCATCGGTTTTATGTTTCCCACGGAAGTAACTGGCTTTAACACGGCGGTATCGGTCGACACCACCAATATTCCCATCGCCATCGGCTTGATCGTGATGATGTATCCACCGCTGGCCAAAGTCCGTTACGAAGAACTCGGCGACGTATTCCGCAACTGGCGAATATTGGCGGTGTCCTTGCTGCAAAACTGGCTGCTCGGACCGCTGTTGATGTTTGTATTGGCTATCGTGTTTCTGCGCGATTATCCCGAATACATGGTGGGCCTGATCCTGATCGGCCTAGCGCGCTGTATCGCGATGGTCATCGTCTGGAACGAATTGGCCAACGGCGATAATGAATACGCGGCGGGCTTGGTGGCATTTAACAGCGTATTCCAGGTCTTGTTTTACAGCGTCTATGCCTGGTTGTTCATCACCGTACTGCCGCCCTTGTTCGGCATGCAAGGTAGTCTGGTTGATATTACGATTGGCGAAATCGCCAAGAGCGTATTCATCTATCTGGGCATTCCATTTATCGCCGGCTTTAGCACGCGCTTTCTATTGGTCAAAGCCAAAGGCAAGGATTGGTATCACCAGCATTTCGTCCCGAAAATCAGCCCACTGACCTTGATCGCCCTGCTGTTTACCATCGTGGTGATGTTCTCGCTGAAAGGCGACTTAATCGTGCAATTGCCGCTGAACGTGGTGCGGATTGCGATACCGCTGTTGATTTATTTTGTGGTGATGTTTTTACTGAGCTTTTGGCTGGGTAAAGCCATCGGCGCCGGTTACGGCAAAACCACCACACTGGCGTTTACCGCCGCCAGCAATAATTTTGAGTTGGCGATTGCGGTGGCGGTGGCGGTGTTTGGTATTAACAGCGGCGCGGCGTTTGCCGCGGTGATTGGACCCTTGATCGAAGTGCCGGTGATGATCGCCTTGGTCAATGTGGCTTTCTTTTTCCGTAAACAGGGGATGATTTAAAAATAGCAAAACGTTTACCCAACGACTGCATTACCCCTCTTTAACCTTACAAAGGAATACCCTCATGGCTACTGATAAATCGAAAAACGATAGAAAGAAAATTGCGGTGGAAGAACCCACTTACGACCAACTGAAAAACTTTTCCCGCTTTAACGGCTTAAAAACCCGTACGGTGGTGGCGTGTATGGTGAATATCATGCTGCAAGATGAAGTGTTAAGCCGCCGTGTCGTCGAGCAGTGCCTGGCTGCCGACTCAGAGGAAGCCAATTAGTGTCAGCCGGATCAAAATCGCCAACAATTTTAAGCGGCGTTGATTGAAGTCAAAGCTATCAGAACAAGCCTGTTTGATAATTCAGCCGGACATGTTCAATCGCACATGCCAACGCGGTTTTTTTGGATTCATCAGCGATTAAGTCAGGTTATGACTATGGACAATGACATTTTAATCGATCAAGCCCGGCAGCTTTATGCGGCATTGCATGCCAGACAGATTGGGCTGTTGGCTCCCAACCTTACGGCATTGGATCGCCTGGAGCGTTTGATTTTCAGTGCCTATGGCCGTTACCAGCGCCGCTTGAACCGTTGCGCACTTTGTTACCAAACCCGCAAGCATGACTGTGAGCGGGAGCCCGGTAAAAAGCGTATTTCTTGCCAACGCCGCAACCCCTTCGCCGCTGTTGCCCGGTTTTAACCGGCAATATTTTGCTGTCCACGCCTGGCTTATTTGTTTAGTATTGCGCCATGGATGACGGCGAATTTGCACAGCTTCCGTGGCGGTATCGATAGGCATCGCGCGCTTGAGTTGTCTGCATTGACGCTTGGAGAGACCGGGCAGACACTTTCAGTTGGCAAGCGGAATGTATCGCCGCCGACAAGGCGTCTTTTGGAGGCGCCCCGCCAAATAACTGCCAGTGAACGATTTGAAAAATCTAGCTCCAAATTAAGAACAGCGTGTAGATGGCCTATGATTTTTCAATTGCAATGGAACGCGACGATTCAACCTAACTGCCCAGAACTCGACGATGAATAGTTTTATTCGATCCGTACTTGCAGAGGCGGACTATAAACCGGAAGGGCTCTTGCAGATGCTAAGAGCCGTGCAGGCGCAGTACCTGCATATTCCCCAGGCGGCTATCGAACAATTGGCCGCTGCTTTGCATATTCCCCGTACCCAGATTATTGCCGTCGCGGAATTCTATAGTTTCCTGCACCTGACGCCGCAAGGCCGTTACGACATTCATATCAGCGACTCGATTACCGACCGAATGCTAGGCAAGGAAAAACTGCTGAATTACCTGGCGGAAAAATTGCGGGTCAAAGTGGGTGAAGTCCGCGCGGACGGCCTGGTCAGTTTGAATAATACCTCCTGCACCGGCATGTGCGACCAAGGCCCGGCCGGTTTGGTTAACGGCTATGCGTTGACCCGTCTGGACCCTGCCAGAATCGATGTCATCGCCAAACTGATCGAACAACAAGCGCCGTTAAGCGATTGGCCGCCGGAGTTCTTTGCGGTGGAAGAGCCGCTCCGCAAACCCGGCCTATTGCTCAACCAGCCATTCGAAAATGGCGCGGCGATAAGGGCGACCTTTGCCCGCGGCCTGACGGAAACCCTGGCGGAAGTGGACAGCTCCAATCTGCGCGGCCGCGGAGGTGCGGGCTTTAAAACCGCGTTGAAATGGCGGACTTGTGCTCAACAAACTGTCACGCCACACTACGTCATTTGTAACGCCGACGAGGGCGAACCGGGTACATTTAAAGACCGGATGCTGCTCGATCTGTATGCCGACCAAGTCTTTGAAGGCATGACCTTGTGCGCGGCGATTATTGGTTCGGATCAGGGCTTGCTGTATCTGCGCGCCGAGTATTTATTCCTCTACGAGCAATTGCAGCGGGTGTTAAAGCGCCGCCGCGATAGCGGTTTGCTGGGGCGCAATATTCTCGGTCACGAAGGCTTTGATTTTGACATCGAAATCCGCATGGGCGCCGGTGCCTATATTTGCGGCGAGGCATCCGCGCAAATCGAGTCCTTGGAAGGCAAGCCCGGCATACCTCGGGTTAAGCCACCCAACTCGGTGATCTGCGGCTATCAACGCAAACCCACCGTGGTGGACAACGTCGAGACTTTTTTTGCTGCCACCCACATCGCCATACAAGGCGGGCAATGGTTTGCGGAAGTCGGCACCCCGCAATCCACCGGCAGCAAACTGCTCAGCATCAGCGGCGACTGCGCACGACCAGGCATTTACGAATACCCGTTCGGCACATCAATTGAAGAGATTTTGCGGGACTGCGGCGCGGACGACGTGATGGGTGTGCAAGTCGGCGGGCCGTCCGGCACCTTTATTTCCAACCGGGAATTGCAACGGCGCATAGCCTTCGAGGACCTATCCACCGCCGGCTCGTTTATGGTGTTCAACAACAGCCGCAATATTTTCGACATCGTGCAAAACTTTACCGATTTCTTTGCCCATGAAAGCTGCGGCTTTTGCACGCCCTGTCGGGTCGGCACCACACTGTTGAAAAATCAGCTGCGGAAAATTGTCGAAGGCAACGGCGCTGCGGTCGACCTGGAAGAACTCAACGAGATATGCCTGGTCGTCAAAAACAACAGCCATTGCGGTTTGGGGGATTCGGCCGCCAATCCGATTCTAAGTACCCTGGCCAGCTATCCGGAGCTGTATCTTAAGCAATTAAAGCAGAGCAGTTTTACCCCGGGTTTTGACTTGGACGCCACCCTGGCCGTGGCCCGCCGTATGGCACAGCGCGACGACGACGCAGCGCATTTATCGCAAGTGGAGAATTGAGATGAGCGGCACTCTTTGCATCGACGGCATCGCCGTTCCGTTCAGCGACGGCCAAACTATTATCGAAGCAGCCCGCACAGCCGGCGTGTACATTCCTTATCTGTGCCACCGGCCGGGTTACGCCCCTTACGGCAGTTGCAAACTCTGTACGGTTAAAGTCAACGGCCGCACCAATACCGCCTGCACCCTGCCGGCCGCCGACGGCCAAACCGTCATCAGCAACAGCCCCGACCTGCAACACGACCGCCAGCGCATCACGCAGATGCTGTTCGTGGAAGGCAACCATTTCTGTCCTTCTTGCGAAAAATCCGGCAATTGCCAGTTACAGGCCGTGGCCTACCTTCAGAACATGCTGGACAACCATTACCCGCATTTTTATGCCCAGCGGGAAATGGACGCCTCGCACCCGGATATCTTGATCGACCACGACCGCTGCATTTTCTGCAACCTGTGCGTGCGCGCCAGCAAGGAAAAAGACGGCAAAGAGGTATTCGGCATCGCCGGGCGCGGCATCAACAAACGCCTAATCGTCAACTCGCCTAGCGGCAAGCTGAAAGACAGCGAGATTAGTGTCGACGACGAGGCCGCCCATGTCTGCCCGACCGGCGCGATTCTGGTCAAACGCAGCGCCTATCTGGCACCGATTGGTGAACGCATCTACGACGGGCATCCCATCAGCGAAGTCGCCTGCGAAAAATCGGTTATCAAAGCCGGCGAGGCCCGCGGCTACCCAAGCTGCGACCCGACCAAACTGGCGGAGTCAGCTCAGCAGAACGGTGGCCCGGACTCCCACTACGCGGCGACCATGCCGCCAGCTCCGGACATCAAACATGGCCGCTAAGATTAAAATCGCCACCACCTCGCTGGCCGGCTGCTTTGGCTGCCATATGTCGTTTCTGGATATAGACGAGCGCTTACTGAAACTGGCCGACATCGTCGAATTCGACCGTTCGCCACTCACCGACATCGAGCACTGCGGCCCGTGCGACATCGGCCTGATCGAAGGCGGGGTGTGCAATTCCGAAAACGTGCATGTGCTGCGCGAGTTTCGCGCTAACTGCAAAATTCTGATCGCCGTCGGCGCTTGCGCCATCAACGGCGGCTTGCCGGCGCTGCGCAATTTTTTCAAACTGGAAGACTGCCTGCTGGAAGCCTATCAGGACGGTATCGGCGTGGACAATCCGCAGATACCCAGCGACCCGGAATTGCCTTTGCTGCTGGACAAGGTACGACCGGTCCACGAGATCGTCAAAATCGATTATTTTATGCCCGGCTGTCCGCCGTCCGCCGATGTGTTTTGGCACTACCTCAGCGCATTGATCGAAGGCCGCGACCCGACTTTACCTTACGAATTAGTCCATTACGACTAACGGAGGAGCCCCGTGTACGAATATCTTGAAACCGCCGATCCGGCCTTGGTCGAGTCAGGCAAGTTAAAACGGGTCGCCGTCGATCCGGTATCCCGCGTGGAAGGCCACGGCAAAGTCACGCTGCTGCTCGACGAAAACAATCAAGTCCAGCAAGCCCGCCTGCACATCGTCGAATTTCGCGGCTTCGAAAAATTCATCCAAGGCCGTCCTTACTGGGAACTACCGGTGATGGTGCAGCGCTTGTGCGGCATCTGCCCGGTCAGTCATCATCTGGCCGCCGCCAAGGCCATCGACCAGTTAGTCGGCGTCGATCCGGCCAATCTGCCGCCGGCTGCAGATAAATTACGGCGCTTGCTGCATTTCGGCCAGGTCTTGCAATCGCATGCCTTGCATTTTTTCCACCTGTCCAGCCCGGATTTGCTGTTCGGTTTCGAAAGCGAGATCGGCAAACGCAACATCGTCGCCGTGTTGGCGAATTATCCGGATATTGGCCTGCAAGGCGTAAAACTGCGCAAATACGGCCAGGAAGTGATCCGCATGGTCTGCGGCAAGCGCATCCACGGCACCGGCGCGATACCGGGCGGCATGAACAAAGCGCTGAGCAAAGATGAGCGCGATTATCTCAAACAAGACATCGGCCAAATCGTGAGTTGGGCGCAAGGCGCTTTGCAACTGGTCACAAAAGTCCACACCGCCAACCTGCCCTATTACGACGACTTTGCCACCATCCGCAGCAACTACCTGAGTTTGACCAAGCCTGACGGTGCGCTGGAGCTTTATCACGGCGGGATTAGGGTGAAGAACCCGCTAGGCGACACCCTCGTGGATCATTACGATTACTGCGACTATCCGGACTTGATCCGAGAAGAAGTCCGTTCTTGGACTTATATGAAATTCCCCTACCTGACGGCGCAGGGTAAAGCCGATGGCTGGTATCGGGTGGGACCGTTGGCGCGGGTCAACAATTGCGATTTTATCGACACACCACTGGCGGAAGCCGCGCGCGTCGAATTCAAGCAGCACGGCGGCGGCGCGATGGTACACAGCACGCTGGCTTTTCACTGGACGCGGATGATCGAATTGCTGCATTGCGCGGAAAGCATCCAAATCCTGCTGGACGATCCGGACCTGCTGAGTAACGATCTGCTTGCCAAAGGCGAAAAACGCTACGAAGGCATAGGCGTGATCGAAGCGCCGCGCGGCACGCTGTTTCATCATTATCAAATCGACGAAAACGACATCGTCACCAAAGCCAATCTGATCGTCTCCACCACCAGCAACAACACGGCGATGAACGAGTCGGTGCGGCAAGTCGCGGCGGAATATCTGTCGGGGCGCGAATTGACCGAACCCTTGCTGAATAATCTGGAAGTGGCGATTCGCGCCTACGACCCTTGCCTGTCCTGCGCCACGCATGCGGTCGGCAAAATGCCCTTGCAGTTGGAATTGGTCGACGCGGACGGCAAGTTGGTGGATAAACTGGTGCGACACAGCAGCGGCGAATTCATTCACGGTAGCGAATGACAAAACCCATCCTGGTGTTTGGTTACGGCAATCCCAGCCGTGGCGACGATGCCGTTGGTCCTTTGCTGTTGGATTATCTCGCCGAGCATCTGGACCTCAGCAATATCGAATTGCTCAGCGATTTTCAGTTACAAATCGAGCACGCTTTGGATATACAAGACCGCGAATGGGTAGTGTTTGTCGATGCAGCCGTAGATTGCCCGGACAGCTTTACCTTTACCCCGTTAACCCCAGCCCAAGACCACAGTTACTCCAGCCATGCGCTGAGCCCAGCCGCGCTGCTGTCAGTCTATGCAGCCGTCGGCAAACAAGCACCGCCACCCTGCTATTTATTAAGCATTCAAGCTGAAGCCTTCGAACTGGGCAGCGGGTTAAGCGAACGCTGCGCGGCTAATTTAATAGAGGCTTGTCGGTTTATAACCGAGTTTCTGAAACAAAGGCCGTCTCGCGAGTTACCCTCTGTTGCAAAGCGGGGAATAAACAGCTCCAACGCTTAACTTATAGACATCGAAGGTTGTAACTACCGGCAGCGGCTCTATGGCAATCGGTCCATTCGCTATCACCGAACACGTAAAAAAACGGCTGTTTCGAATCGTTAAATTGCTGCAAGCGCAATGGGAACAGCTCGTCCTTACAAGGTAGGCTCCGAATCTGTTTAATCGTGGACTTTTAGAGATCCCCATAAACCATTCGGGTTTCAACTATACTTACGAGACAACGCCGAGAACGCAATACCGGGTGTGAGGCCCGCCCGTTTGCCCACCGGGACAGCGGAGAGCGGGGCGCTTGCAATTGCCAAGAATCAAACTCTAGAGGGTGCAACCATGCTGGTGGACGAAGGCGAAAAAATCAAGGTTCTAGTCAGAGAGTTCTTTAAAAAAGGCCATAAATCCAGTAACAAGCTTTACGACGTGGACCTTGCCGGGCATGCCGTTCTAGTGAGTATGAGCGCAAAAGGCAAGACCCGATATCAGCAAGCGCGCGAGTCTGGCAAACACAGGCTCAACGGCAGCACATCGCACTTGGACTTGGCCGAGAAATTGGTCAAGATGACTATTGCGGATCGATCAGGCAACTGCGAAGAGATGGCAGTCTTGAGCGCTTATTACGCTAAGAAAATCTACAATATCAAGCGCGACTTACTCTATATCTGCTACGTTCACGACAAAGGCGACCACGCCTTTTGCCTGGTTTCCCAGGAAGCAATCCCCGATTCGGCGCAAGACTATGCTTCGATGGCCGATTTCACCAAACGCAAGATCGCCCAATCCTGGCTAATCATCGACCCCTGGCTGAATACCGTTTGCTACGCATCCAACTACCTGACCAAAAGCGGCGAGAAACTTGAGAAATGGGCCTCGGAAGGCAAGCGCGTGGCTTGGATGAACGGCTCTCAAGGCCCCGGTTGGTACGTGCCAAACGGCGAATACAAGACCGAGTTCGGCAAAGCACCGGTGTTTTTGGACCCTTTCTAGCCGCCCGCTCCAACTGCAATAGCGGCCAATTGCATTGCGACGAAAGCGCAGGTTCAGCGAGCTATGGCAGCCCAATCGGCCAATCATCTCTCCGGCCATCATTGATCAAGTCTCGTCAAGTCGCGGGCTTGCGCCGAAATCAACACGTTATTGAGCTGCATCACCGGTCCTAAATCGGTTTAATTCGGCGGCATGCGACATGAAAGCGGCCATAAAATCTTCCGCCGATTCGAACAGAAAATGGCACATTGTGTCGATTGTCAGGATGAGGGAGCAGCTGCCGAGCCACTTTTGCCTTGGCGTAATCAACTGGTTCAGAGTTTGTTTAACAACTCCGCGCTGCCAATCTCGGTAAGCCACTGCGCCGGCATATCGTCTTTCAACGCTACCCCCGAAAAACCCAGTTGCAGCGCCTGCTTGCTCAAATAAACCAGTTTGGCAGCCGCGGCGCTGTAGCTCAGGCCGGCGGGCGGGCGAATGTTGGAGATGCAGTTGCGTTCGGCGTCGGTGTTGCCGACTTGCGGGGCGTAGGTCAGGTAAATCCCCAGGCTGTCTGCGGCGCTTAGACCGGGCCGCTCGCCGACGATGATGACAACCAGGCGCGCGTTCAATAATCCACCGATTTCGTCGGCCAAGGCCACCCGGCCATTGGGCACCAAACACACCGGCCCCAACCGCAGCTTGGCGGCCCGGTAAGCAGCAACGATGACGCTGAGCAAGGGCAAGCCGTGCGCATCCAGTGCCGCGGATGACAAGCCATTGCTGACAATCAAGGCGACGTCGATTGCGGATTGCTTGCGCGCCGTCAGTTGTTCCCGGCTGTCCGGTGCCAGGCAACGCCCCCAATCGGGACGTTGCAGATACTGGGCGCGGCCGGCTACCGGCGTGGCAAGTACCAGCGGCTCCAAATCCAAGCTTTCCAAGCCTTTGGCCAATGCCGCCACATCCCAAGCCTGATGCACCGCATCGCGCGCGGCCGCGTGGGTCAATTGAAACTCCAATAGGGCTGCCGTCGGCAAGCTGCAACCGGCGCGGCCTTGGGCAATTCTGGCCTGGGTAAATTGCCGTAAGCTAATCCACGGATCGTTCATCGTTAAGCCCGCGGCAAGCCATGAAAGTTGGCCAGCAATGGTGTGGTGTTGCGCGCCTCGGCCAAGCGGTTTTGACTATCGAAAATACCCATCCGCTGCAACCAGACCTCGAACTCCGGCGCCGGCCGCAAGCCCAATACTTGCCGGAGATACAAGGCATCGTGAAACGAGGTACTTTGGTACGCCAGCATCACGTCGTCGGCACCTGGTATGCCCATGATGAAGTTGCAGCCGGCCACGCCCAGCAGAGTCAGCAACGTATCCATATCGTTTTGATCGGCCTCGGCATGATTGGTGTAACAAATATCGCAGCCCATCGGAAGACCCAGCAGCTTGCCGCAAAAGTGGTCTTCCAGACCTGCGCGGATGATTTGCTTACCATCGAATAAATACTCCGGGCCGATGAAGCCGACTACGGTGTTCACCAGCAACGGATCGAACTCCCTGGCTACCGCATAAGCCCGCGCCTCGCAGGTTTGCGCATCGATACCGTGATGCGCATTGGCGGATAAAGCACTGCCCTGCCCGGTTTCAAAATACATCAACTGCTGGCCGGCACTCGCACGGCCCAAGTTTTCCGCCATGGCCTTCGCTTCGCACAGCATTGCCAGGTCGATACCGAAACTGCGATTGGCCGCTTCGGTGCCGGCGATGGATTGAAACAGCAAATCCAGCGGCGCACCGCGGCGCATCAACTCCATGCTGGTAGTCACGTGGGCTAGTACGCAAGACTGGGTGGGAATTTGGTATTGCGCAATGATTTCGTCCAGCAAATTCAACAAGCTGTGGACGTTGTGCAGATTGTCGGTGGCGGGATTGATGCCAATCACCGCATCGCCGCTGCCGTAAAGCAAGCCATCCAAAATACTTGCCGCAATGCCGCGCGGATCGTCGGTTGGATGATTGGGTTGCAGGCGGGTAGATAAGCGGCCCGGCAAGCCGATCGTGCTGCGAAAGCGGGTAACCACGCGGCAACGGCGCGCCACGGCAATCAAATCCTGGTTACGCATGATTTTGCTGACCGCGGCCACCATTTCCGGCATCAGCCCGGCCGAGATTGCTGCCACATCACTCTGCTCGGTTAACAGCCAATCGCGAAACTCGCCCACACTTAAACTCGCAATCGGCGCAAACGCTTGCGGATCATGGCGCTCCAGAATCAAGCGCGAGACTTCATCCAGTTCCGGCGCAATCAAAGGCTCTTCGATAAACCGCCTTAAGGGTACGTCGGCCAAAACTCGCTGAGCAACAGCCCGCTCCACTTCGGAATCCGCCGCCAAACCGGCCAATTCATCCGCTGCCCGGCGCGGCGTAGCCTTGGCCAGCAAGGTACGCAAATCGCGAAAATGGAAGCTTTTGCCGTGTGCGGTTGCGGAGTAAGTCATCAGTCGGGCAGCTTACGATAGGGTAAAACTCGAGAATACGACAAGTTTGTGACTATTATGTGACATAGTCGGCAGCAGACCTTTAGTTACAATCGAGTCATTTGCCTGCAATATTTGGCTCGTACCGTAGCGAGAATTCGCTGCCGATTCGAATAGCGAACCGGCTGGCAACCCATAATCACGCAGAGGCGACGCAGATGACCACCCTACCCCTCAAGCAACTGGCCCGTTCCATCTGTTTCATTGTGTTGGCCCTGTCGCTAAGCTTGCGCTCCGCCGCCTTAGCCGCCGAACCGCTTAGCGCCGATGTGTTGATCGTCGGCGCCGGCCTGTCGGGTTTGAGCGCCGCCTATCATTTAAAGAAAGCCGGCAAAACTGCCGTGATTTTGGAAATGAGTCCGCGTGTTGGCGGCCGCATCCGCACCGCGGCTTACCCGGACGGCACGCATGCCGAAGTGGGTTTGGAAGAGTTTTGGGAAAATAACCCGGCTATCGAGATTTTCCGGGATTTGCATGTGCCGATGGAAACGGCTTACAGCAGTTTTTCCAGTTTTTATTACCAGGGCAAGCTGTATCCGTTTACGCAAAGTACCAATCAGGAGTTTCTGGCATCGGTGTTGGATACCGACGAATTGCAAGCCTATCAACGCTGGGACGCCAAAATGGCCGAGCTTTATCAGCAATTGGCTTTGCGGCCCTTGTCCGAGGATATGCTGGCGCTGCAAGAAATTTCCTTTGCCGACTGGATCGAAAGCACCAGCGGCCTGTCGCCCAAAGCCCAAGAGTTGGTGCGCATTGAAACCGAACCGGAATATGCTACCTCCTGGCGAAAAATCAGCGCGCTGGACGGCATTGCCGAATGGCATTATTTTTCCGGCAATGGTCTGGCACCCCGCCATGTAGTCGGCGGCAATCAACGAGCCGCGCAAGCGCTGGCCAATTTTATCGGCCGGGACCGCATCCTGCTGAACCAGCAAGTCACTCATATCACCGCCACCGACAACAATGTGGAAGTGCTTACGTCGGACCAAAGCAGTCTGCGGCAAAAGCTATTCCGCGCCAAATACGTGATCACTGCCATTCCATTATTCCGGCTCAACGACATTCAGTTCGCTCCGCCGTTGAGCGCCGAGCGCAAGCAAGCTATCCAAACCCAATCGGCCGGCGCCTACTTTACCGCGCACGTCACGGTAGATAAGGCCGCCAGCAGCTTCTGGACCCGCGACGGCGACAGCATATTGCCGATTATGACCGACAGTCCGCTGGGGGTGATTTATGAGGGCGGATCAAAATCCGGCGCCGATGCGCTGTTGAATTTATTGATCAGCGGTGCCGACGCAGAACGGTTTAACTCGCGGATGAGCGATCCGGACCAGATTCGGGAAGCTTTGCTGGCGGCGTTTGACAAACAATGGCCCGGTTTCCGGCAGTTGGTCAAACGGATGAGCTTTTACCGTTACCATCCGCGCGCGATAGCGTCATGGCCGGTCGGCCGATCGCGCTTCGATAGCCTTTCCGAGTCGTTGAGAAAACCGCAAGGCCGCATCTATTTTGCCGGAGACTTTTCCGAAGATACCCACTCCAACGGCGCCAGCCAATCGGCAATTCGCGCGGTTAAGGACATTTTGCAAAAACGTGATTAACCCGCGCTTGGCAGTTTAGCGCCTGATGACATCCGCTACGCATGCGGCCGGCAAATTGCCGACAGTTTCTGCACATGCCGCCACGCTGTTATACAATATGCAACAAAACCGTCACAATTAAGGTACACCATGTTCTCTCTACAAACCATTTTTGGCAAAGGCGATAAATTTTATGGATTGCTTGAAGCTAGTGCGGAATCGGCACACGCCTCGGCCAAAGCTTTGATAGAACTGCTAAGCACACCCACCACCCAACAGTCACTAGAAAAATTTAAACAGGCGCGGCGCCGGGAAAAGAATTTATTCGGCCAAATCAGCGAAGAATTAGTCAATACCTTCGTGACCGTCCTGGACCGCGAGGATATAGAAGCCCTAAACGGCGCGCTGTATAAGATTCCGAAAGTCGTCGAAAAATTTGCCGAGCGTTATACGCTGGCATCGGAGCGGATCGGCGATGTCGATTTCAACAGCCGCGCTGTCATGCTGGAACAAGCCTGCCAAGTTTTGGAACAAATGGTTGGTCAACTGCGCAAAGGCATGGATTTGGACGAAGTCAAAAGACTCAACGATCAACTGCAAACGATTGAAGCGGAAGCCGACGAACAGATACTTGAGCTGTATCGCGACGTCTACGCCAACGAAACCGATCCGATCCGTTATCTGGTAAAAACCAATTTGTTCGAAATCCTGGAAAAAGCCATTGACCGCTGTCGCGATGCCGGCAACGTGGTTTACCACATCGTATTAAAAAATTCTTAGTGGCTCCGTCATGCTGACATTGCTTTTGCTGGTCATTCTGGCGGCACTGATATTCGAGTTCGTCAACGGTTTCCACGACACGGCCAACTCGATTGCCACGGTAGTCGCCACCAAAGTATTAACCCCCACCCAGGCGGTGATCCTGGCTGCCGTGACCAATCTGGTCGGCGCCTTATCCGGCACCGCGGTAGCCAAAACCATTTCCTCAGGGCTGGTCGATACCGGCATGGTGACGATTACCTCCGAAGTGTTGATTTGCGCACTGACCGGGGCGATTATCTGGAATCTGATCACCTGGGCCTTGGGCTTGCCCTCTTCTTCCAGCCACGCCTTGATCGGCGGCTTATGCGGCGCGGCCCTGGCGGCGGGGCACAATAATCCCGATGTGTTGATATGGTCGAAAACCGCCTTGGTATGGACCGAAAACAAAGGCCTGCTCTGGAAAGTGGTGATTCCGATGATCAGCTCGCCAATTGCCGGCTTTACCTTGGGCATTTTGATCATGGGTTTGTTGATGGCAATCATCAGCGGCATGAATTCGGCCGGCGGTGTCATGGCGCAAATCTCCCGGCCGAGATGGATCAATGCGCTGTTCGGAAAAGCACAATTGCTATCGGCCGGTTACATGGGCTTTGCCCACGGCAGCAACGATGCACAAAAAACCATGGGCATCATTGCACTGGCCATTTTTGCGGCCAATAACGCCGGCACGCTCGATCAGTTGCCCAGTTGGGCGGAATTCCTGCGTCCGGATGGCGGCGAAAAGGACATCGACACCTGGATCGTCTTCAGTTGCGCCTTGATCATGGCGCTCGGCACGTCGGTGGGCGGCTGGCGCATTATCAAGACCCTTGGCCACAAAATGGTCAAACTGCACCCAATCAATGGCTTCGCGGCGGAAACCAGCTCCGCCACCATTCTATTGGCCGCCGCACATTTCGGCATGCCGGTTTCCACTACGCATAGTATCTCGACAGCAATCATGGGTGTCGGTTTTGCCAAAAATCCCTATACCCTGAAACTTTCCGTGATCGAACGGATTGTTTGGGCCTGGGTTCTGACGATTCCCGCCGCCGGCGGCATAGCCTGGGGCATGGTGAGTTTATTGCCGCTGTTGCAGTAAGCCGCTAATTTGACCATCAGGTTAATCATTGACTATGCAAATTCCCAAGGTAGTCTGTTAGGAGAGGGAAACTAATGTTGTAAAAACCTATGCTTGTAGCCCGTCCAAAAAATCATTAGTCACCCCACTGAAGTAACAAGGCTTTTTCCTAAATGAAAGGTGGCTGAAATGATGAGAGAAATACTGGAAGTCGTAATGCTATTGGGCTTGATGGGTGGCCTGTTTTTCGTGAAACACGAGTTTGAGAAAGACAAGCAGGAAAGACTGAACGACGGCAAACCCGAACCGAGAGAATGAGTTAAAGGCAAAAACGCTGCCAGGCAACTTAAAGGCGGAGTTAATTCAAAAAATTATCAATGTCTAGCTTGCCTAACAGATACCGTGTTTTGCTAACGGCTTATCTGTGCATAAGCCGGATACTTGCAACGAATCGTCCCGAATCCCAAGAAGCCACTCAGCGATAAGACTGAGACTCATGGCGAAACTCGTTGAGTTGCCGTTCGTGGTAGTAAAGATCATCCCGAGCCCGGTCTCGGTTACGCCGCAATTGACTTATATCGTTACGAATTCTGGCCCGGTCTTTGTCGTTTAATTTGTTATCCCCCAAGCTGATTTCTTTGCTGGAAAGTTCGTTATCTATCCTATCCAATTCGGCGCGTTCTCTATGTACAGCGTAAGCCGCTGCGTGGTAACGGCTGAATACACCATCAATCGATGGCGGGCAAACATGGCGGTAATCATGGCCTTGCAAACCCACTTCAAAAGCGTTATCGATACGACAGTATTCTCTTATACCCTGTTCGCGGCCAGCAAAATACTGCGAATCATTAACCGCCACACCGTATTCGGAGCATGCCTTTCGATGTTCGCTCAGCCGCTCACTCGCCTCTCCAGAACGGCCGTCTTGAACCCCTAAACCAAACCAATCACCCCGCTTGCAGTCTTGTTGGCTAAGCGTTGCACAGCCGGTAAAAAACACAACACATAAATACCCCGTTAAGCGCTTCACCATGATTTTGTCTTCCCAATAAAGATTCACCGCACCGCCAGAACAGCCGCAATGGCTTGAAGCCCCAGGTATCCTGAAACTGAACTGGAATCGCTGGAAATTATAGTCAACATTGAAAATTAGACGAACAGATGCCGGCCCACGGCGAAATCGATTCAGGCCAAAATGCCAATGACTACTACCGGGAAAGTTGGGATGGCTAAGCCAGTCAAAACCATCAACTGAAAGCCCTAAAGACCGCGATTCAAGAACTGCAACACGCCATGGCTTCTACGTGATGTGCAGAAGCTGTCCAGCGTGCGATAAGAGATTATTTCCAACGGCGGTTGAATGTCCGACCATAAATAGATAAGCGTAATCGATGGAGCGTGATCATTACGACGCCGGATTCATCGCGATGGCAACCGAATCCAGGGTGCGTAAGATCTTCAAAAAAGACATGGTAACGTTTAAGTTGCAGCTCTGCCGTCATCGTATTTCTGATCCTATTGCTGTGAAGACGCTGCCACTATAGGCCTAAAAATAAAGGATTTTTTGATCTACAACAATCATTAGCGTAATCCTATACCTACGCGCCAGCCAATCCAAAACCGGGCGCTTTACTTCTGGCGTGAGCATGGCCGATGACCGTAGAGCTTTGAGATCGTTCTAATGAGAAGCCCAGTGCTGGCGAATAGTGTCCGCATGTGCCATCAAATCATTAAACGCTTGTACACAATCTCGATGGTAAGGATGTCTTTTGTTATTCACCGGGTGGCTCAAGTCTTCCATCAATTCGTTAACCACTTGTTCAATCTCCAAAAGCTCCATCGGCTTCTTGTTGAAAAATTCGCTCATTTTCCTGACTCATATTTTTATTTATTTGAAGCTTTAGCTTACAAATACCTTATGACATCAATGTGACAAAAAGCGAGTTCAACAGCATTTACAAAAATTCCTAGCACTTGAGCAAAATGCATAAGTCCTTCGTTCGATGTTACAAACCCAGGTTATTACCATGCATTCGGAACGACGCAGCGTTAGATCATGGCTGCTAAATTCGCCATAGCCCGCGCGACTATCTCGCCTTGATGATTGATGTTGTCGATAATCTGCTGCACGGTACGGGTATCAGTAACGGCTTTGGCATGCGGATTCACAGCTTTCAGGTCGAAAACGGCGGCGTCGATGTCGCTGGCTTTGGCCTGGGCTTCGCGGACGGCTTTTTCCGTGGTTTTAATCGCGTCTTCAGCGGCGGCGATTTTGTCCTTGCCGGCTTTGTCGCGTTTGAATGCCTTCAAGGTTTCCCGTAACGGCAATAGTTCTTCGGTTAGCCGGTTGGCTTCGTCGATAAAGGGCTGTAGGTCTGCGCGGGCTTTTGCGCGGCGGGCGGCGAAATCGACCGTCCAGGAAAAATCGCTGTCGGCTTCCGGCGTGCCGTGTTTCGCCAGCAAACGGGCAAACGACGGGAAGAGCTTGTCGTTATTTTCTTCCACCGCCAGCCAGTCGGCGGTCAGTGTGGACGGCAATTCGGCATCGCTCAATAGGCCGCCGTGTCGATCAAAACCGAAATGCGCCAACGTCATCGGCGACTTTTTACCGACTTTGACTTGCGACAAGTCGTAATACCAAATGCGCTCGGTTTTGCTACCTTTGCGGAAAAACAGCAGGTTGGTTTTAACGCCCGCGCCGGCGGTGGAAAACACCCCGCCCGGCAAACTGACGATGCACCACAAATCGCATTCATCCACCAATTTACGTTTGGTTTCCACGAAAGCGCTTTCGTTGGTGCGGAACAGCAAACCCTCGTCCAGCACGATACCGCAGCGCCCGCCCGGCTTACCGTCCAGCGGCGCTTTCAATTCTTCCAGGATATGCTGCACAAACAACACTTGCGTGGAGCCGGTTTCAAAATCGTAGTTTTTCTGCGCGTCCGTGCCTTCCTTGCCGCCAAACGGCGGATTGGTCAGGATCACATCAAAGGTTGCCGGCGCGTGTTCTAATAAACCGTCGTAGGTTTGTTTAGCAGTCAGCGTGTTGCCGTGCCAGAGATTGGGCTGATCGATGCCGTGCAAAATCAGGTTGGCTAAGGCGATGGGGAATACCAGATTTTCCTTTTCCCGACCGAAAAACGTATCGTGCTTCAGCGTTTCCAACACCGTCGAGGCCGGCGATTGCCCTAGTTGATAGGCGATATGCTCGTAAGCCACCGCCAAAAAGCCGCCGGTGCCGCAACAGGGGTCGTACACCGTTTCGCCCGGCTGCGGATCGAGCACATTCACCATCGCCCGAATCACTTCGCGCGGCGTGAAAAACTGGCCGCCGTCCGAGTTCTTTTCGCCCATTTTCAGCAGCAAATCTTCATAGACTTGCGACAGGGTAAAGAAATGGGTGTCGTCGATATGATCGATGTGGATTTCATGCACCTTGTCGAAAATGTCGCACAGATTGGTTTCGCTATCCACGCGCACCTTTTCCACCGCCGTCATGATACGGCCAATCACGCGCTGCTTCGGGCTGGCGCTGGCGTTAGGCAGTTGAGTGCGCGGGTCGACATCCAGCCGATGCAAATGCGGCAGCAATTGGTTATTGATGAAATCGAACAAACTGCCTTCACCGGCTTCGAACAAGGCTTGCCGCTTCCAACCAAACCGATAACCTTCCGGCGTTTTCGGCGCATCCGGCTTATCGGAATACGGCGCGGCCCAATCCTGCCAGCGATACGGCGCCCGCAAAGCCGGCGAATAGTCGTTGCCCAAGGCTTCGGCTTGTTCCAGGGCTTTTTGCTCCTGGGCATCGAGAATGCGCAAAAACAGAATCCAGGTCAGTTCAGGCACATATTGCAAGGCGCTGGCGCAATTGGAACGGCGCATTACGTCGCAAATGGCTTTGACGAAAGACGACAGCGATTGCGTGGAGGCGATGGCTTTGGGGGCTTTGGCGCGGCGTGCCGATTTAACTTTTTCAAGCATGTTTTTTCTCACCACAACGTCGCGACGGGATACTGGCTAATCAGACTATCGGCAGTCAAAATAACCAAATCATGTGCCATCGCTTGGCATATCAACATGCGATCAAAAGGATCGCGGTGCAAGGTTGGCAAGCGACTTAATTGGAAAACGGCCTTTTCATCCAGCGGCAAATAATCGATCAAATGGTCGCGGCATTGTTGGCGAACAAACGCTTCGGGTGCCAGAGGTAGTGGCAACTTTCCCAACTGATGCTTGACCAACACTTCCCAAATCGACACGCTACTTAACAACACCGTGTTATCAGGATCTTGAAACACGGTCTTGGCCTTTTCGCTCAATGCCGCGTCATCGCTGGCCAACCAGAGAAAAGCACAGGTATCCAATAAAACTTTCACTTAGCGCCCTTCAAATTCATCCAGCAAATCCGCTGGTAACGGTGCAAAAAAACTATCCGGCACTTTAAAACTGGCTTTGGCCAGGCCTATGGGACGTCGTTGTCCGGTAGCGGCAGGCTGCGATGCTTCTCGCTCCAAACCCAGTCGAAAGTAATGCACCAAATCGTAAATCTCGCCCAGCTTATCGCTGGGAATTTGTTTGATTTCTTCAATCAGCTGTTGTTGCAACATGGCTAACACTCCATCAATTCACGTTTTACATAGGCCCACATTAGCAGTTTGTGCTTTGCACCGGAACCGATTTCGACCATTTCGAGGGCATCCTCGAAATGGTCATCTAGAGGCTGACCACTGTTTCGACAGGCCTCTTTAGCCCGTTCCAGTACCGGCAAAAAATGCCGGAACTCTGAATAATCCAAGACTTTGGACAAGGCGCGCGCCAGCCAGAATTCGTTACCGTTATCGTCTAACCGACGGATATTCTCGAATGTTGCATGGTGCTGTTCGGCGATATGTTTGGTGGTCATGACGATCTCCTTTCGTGATTAAAATCGAAGGCCTTAGCCAGCAACCGTTCAGGGATTTTGTTCAAGTCGTCAAGCTGTTGTTTAATGGCCGCCTTGACCGGTTGCAATTGTTTCAGCGCAACGGATATTCGGACTTGCTCGGAATACGGTGGCAGTTGAATGAAGCCTTCTGCAAGGCGATTACACAACATCCGTTCGCGTACTGCACCGCGCGCCAGCGAATTGATGCACTGCACACCGTAAGGCGAACGTAGCCAGTAATAAAACCAGCGGGAGTCGACTACCCCAGGCTTGCCCCGCAACGCCACTTAATCCGGGCTGGTGATGCCGGGCTGATCGTCGTCATCGACAAAGGCAATCGAGCCGATCAGGATACGCATTGGATTGTAAAACACGGTACCGGAGAAAACCGGTTTATAACGTTGCGGTTGTTTGCCCGGCGGCTCCTTGGCCGGGGCCAAGCCGTCACGGGTTGCACCCAATACCGGGTAATCGGCCCAACGTTCACCAATGCCCTTTTTCACTTCATCCAGAACATCACCTAACGGGCATTCGCTAACCTTGGAATGCTCGATGCTTTGGCGAATATAGGCATTGGCAAGTTTGACAATTTCTTGCTGTTGGATTTCTAAAGCCTGCCGCGCGGTTTCGACTTCGGCTAGTTGGGTTTTGAGATTTTTTATGACCTGATGCTGTTTCTCTATTTCGATAATAGGTACATCGAAGTTCTTTATTTGATCTGTGGTTAAATTTCGGAATATAGCGCCTGTTGCATGTTTATCAGTTTCAACCAGCTGAAATAGAAACCAAAAGTAGAGAAACTCAGTAATAATTTTTCGTTGATCTAAATTTCTGAACCCCACAAACCCGTCATGGATGCAAGCATCAACATCTAAAATAGAAGGCAACCCCGGAGAACCGCTTACAACCATCGTCAAGTCTCCTTTTAGCATGGGTCTACTGAGCTTAGCACCTTCGTTGGTCAAAAAATCCACCTTTGGTACAACATACATCCCGTCGCGAGTAACGTCTTCAACCATCAATCTTGGTACATTTCCTCCGTAATATCGCTTGTCACCTTGGGGCCTCGGACTGCTACCTCTCACCAACTCGCAAAGAGTATCAACTTTCTGAAAATTCATACCCCAAACAACCTTCCCTTAGCCAACAAAATCACCTCCACCGGTTTTCCCAATTTTTTCAACGCCGCCAAACCACCCGCCTGCTGAATGTCCGGCACGTCCCACAGCGCCGGCGTTTCCAAAGCTTCGGTGCCGCCCAGCGCAAATTGCAGACCAAAGCCGCGCAACACCATGGCGCTGTCGCTTGGCATGGTGTCGAACCAGGCTTGATTGCTGTCGATATACGCCTGACCGCGTTGCGGCTGCTTCAAGGCTTGGGCGCGGTAGCCGTGGTGGGCGAAGATGTCGTAATAGTCAAAATCCTGCATGTCTTCCAGTTCGCGCAGTACTTCCGGCGAGTAATGGTCGCCCAGCAGATGGTCTATCAATTGCCGGCGTTTTTTGGCTTCTATCCACAATTGCCGAAACTGGTTGAGGTCGTGCGCTTCGCTCACCACGCGCTACAGGATTTCCCGGCGGTATTCGTCGCTGGGGATTTGCACGTCCCGGCCGTCGCGGCGGGTCAGAATGTAACGGCCTTGCGGGGTGACACTGACGTATTGGCCTTTGATCTCTGCTACCGAGGGTTGATGGCCTTGTCCTCCATCGCCATCATTACCGCCGTCGTCATCCTCGTCATCTTCATCATCGCCGCCCGATTTTTTCTTTTTGCCCGAGCTGTTCGCGGTGATGAAATCGGTGCCGAATAAGTCGGTGACGCCGGTGTAGTCGTAGAGCCAAAATTTGTATTTTTGGGTGTCTTCGTCGATGCGGGTGCCGCGTCCGACCATTTGGTAAAACAAGATGCTGGATTCCAGGTAGCGGAAGAACACCACGGCATTGAGGCGTTCGATGTCGACGCCGGTTGCCAGCAGATCGACCGTGCAAGCGATGAAAGCGCGTTCGCCGGAGCCGCGCATGGGCTGGATCAGGTCGCGGCCGCCTTTGTTGGTGCATTTAAAGGCGTACAGGTCTTTCGGGGTTTTGCCGTGCTGTTTGCACCATCGGCTGTACAGGTTGTTCATCTGTTGCACGACGCGATCAGCATGAATGTCGCGGGTGCAGAAAATAATCACTTTTTGTTCGGGGCCGCCGTGGCGGCAGAGTTGCTCGAACAAGTCTGCGCACATGGTGGGGGTGCGCAACTCGATAAAGATTTCGTCGTCGAAGTCTTTGGCGGTGTAGAGGTCTTTTTTTAAATCCGTCTCGCAAATGGGTTTGCCGGTGCGAAGGTCGGTGGGTTTGAGGTCGAGTATTTGTTGCTTGGTATAGCTGATGTTGTCGATACTGGCCTGGCGTTTGACGATTTCGCAGGCGGCGAGGTAGCCGTCTTCTTGCGCTTGAATCAAGGTGTATTCGTAGACCGGTTCGCCGAAGTATTTGAGATTGTTGGCGGTGATGGCGGCATCGTCGGCGGTTTGCTGTTTGGATTCGCGCAACTGGCGCGGCGTGGCGGTCAAGCCGATTTGCACCGCGTTAGGATTACGCAGCAAGACTTCCGACCAACGGCCCCAGGCGGAGCGATGGCATTCGTCAATGATGATGACGCTGAAGGCGTCGGGCGGATAGTGGTCGGTTAAAAAACTGCTGGCGCCGGATTCCTCGTCATCCAAACCCAAGGTTTGATAGGTGGCGATATGCACGCGGGCGTTTTTGGCGGCGTTTTGTCCGCTGGCGGTTTCGACGATGCGGGCGCTATCGCCAAAGGCTGCTTTCAGTTTGTTATAGCCTTGGGTGCGCAGTTCGTCGCGGTCGCACAAAAATAATGCCGGCTTGGTCAGGCGTTGGGCTTGTTGCAGGCGCCACAGCAAGTTGGCGGCAATCACCGTTTTACCCGCGCCGGTGGCCAGTGCCAGCAAAACACGACACGGCTTTAGTGCCCGTTCGCAATGCAGGATCTTCTCGAACACGGCGCGAATCGCGGCATCCTGGTAATAGCGGCTCTTGGGATAGGCTTTGCTGTCGGCGGTGAACAACAGCGCCGCTTCCGGTTTATGCAGGTCGATGCCGGTGTCGTTGAGGTAGCGCTGGGTTAGCGCGGTGTGCGTTGGAAAGTGTTCTTTGAACGCATGCGGCCCGGTTTGCAAGCCGGTAGTTTTATCAAACTCACCATAACGATGGCCGTTGGTGGCAAATACGTATTGCACATGAAAGCGACTGCATTCCGCGTAGGCCTTGGCTTGCTGCATGCCTTGCAGCGGGTCGGCCTCTTCCTTTTTCGCTTCCAGCACACCGACGGGGAGCGGTTTGGTGGCATCGGGCGTTTGTACGCAAAGTAGATAATCAGTGCGACCGCCGCCGGGGCGTCTGCGACCTTTGTGGCCGATCGCTTCCACCGGTGCGGGTGTTTCCAATTTTAGTTTGCCGTCGTCGTCGTAGCCTTTATCGCGCAGAACGGGATCGATCAACCAATAACGGGTTTCAGCTTCGTTGTAGCTCATTTTTGGTGACTTTCCCTATCTTAGAATTAATTGGAAACGGCGTCCGATGGGTAATAGTCTATCAAACCCATTAAAAAATCCTTGCCCTGGATTTTATCAGTAGGTCGATTTCAAGTTGAATGGGTTGCTGATCTGATTCCAAACCGAATTTGGATATTCGAATCAGATAGACAGAACTGGATGAAGCTAGACGCCCCTCGGATCAGCGGAGGGCCGGCGCGGGCAAAAAAAAGCCCCACATTTAGATGTGAGGCCTTAATTTATTTGGCTCCCCCGGACGGGCTCGAACCGCCGACCTAGTGATTAACAGTCGCTAAAAAGTATGTTACCACGTATTTCTGTATGTTGCAGAATAGTCCTAAATGCCCGATTATATTGAACTTTATACCATCATCCGTTCATGGTTGTTTCAACCTGCAACCTTATGTTGCGGAATTCAAGTGACCATAAAGTGACCACGAAATCATGTTTACTGACAAATCAATCAAAGGGCTTAAGGCAAAACCATCGGCATATAGACTCTATGAAAAAGGGCCTGATAAAGGCTTTGGTGTCAAAGTCACTCCAGCGGGAAGTGTGACCTTTTTTATTCAGTATGCAGGTTCAGATGGTAAACAAAAGTTTACGAGTCTAGGACGATATCCATCGGTTACCTTATCTGAGGCTAGGGATAGATGTCGTGAACTGAGGCGGGATATTGATCGAGGAATTGACCCTCAAGCCCGCATCGAGCTAAGGCATGGCAGCGTAGCTGATTTGTTTGACTACTACATCAAGCACATGGTTGATTCTGGTAAACGAACCTTCGAAAAGGTCGAGGCCGATCTCCATTACAACTGTAAAGATATTTTAGACTTACAAGCCAAAGACGTAACACCAGCCCATATAAGGAAAATACTTTACACAATTATTTCGCGAGGTTCGAATGTTCAGGCTAATCGAATTCGATCTTACTTAAGAAGGGCATTTGAATTAGGGGTTTATCACGATAACGATCCCAAAAACCTATCAAATGATTTTACCTTTCAAATACAAACCAACCCTGTCGATGCAATTCCAAAAGACACAAGTGCCGAAGTAGCTGGAGAAAGAGCGTTATCATTTGCCGAAATCAAAGTGCTTTGGAACGAAACATGCGTTCATGAGCAATTCCATCTAGCTACAAAATTATTACTCCTATATGGCTGCCGTTCTTGGGAGCTCTGTGGTGCAATGAAACATGAGTTTGATTTTGATTCCATGATTTGGAGTGCCCCGCCAGAGCGCGTAAAAAACGAACGCTGGCTGGTATTGCCAATCACTCCATTAGCAAAAAAATTACTTAATGAACTATGGCCGTATTCTGGAAATTCTGAATATCTATTTCCAAGTAGATATAATGAAGAAAAAACGATTCATAAAACATCTTTGGCTCACGCCATAACTCGAATAAGCAGTATAGATACTTTTACACCGAGAGATTTAAGGAGAACAGTAAAAACTCGTATGGGAGAAATTGGCATAGAGAAAAGCATCAGGGATAGGATACAAAATCATGCTTTAAATGATGTAAGTTCAAAACATTATGATAGATATGATTACTTACAGGAAAAACGAAACGCCTTATTAAAATGGGAAACCCACCTAATCGAGTTGACTGCAGATAAAAATACCTTCTGATGATTTTTATTGGATCTAATACAATTTAACCATAATTATTTTTTTATTCAGTTCGATCACTGACCTTTATTCCTTTTTCCCGCCATACTGAAAACTCCAGAGGACGCAATCCAAAACGAATTGCATTTCCCGCATGCAGAGTTTTAAGTTCGTTTTGTATTAAAACAATGAAGCGCTGCTTGTCTTCTGAAGACACTGAATCCGGAATACCTGACATGATCGATGCTTCATCGGTCGCCAGCCCCTCCCGGACAATGGCTCGTATCACTTCAGCCAGTTCGTTTCTATAACGTAATCGAACGATATCCGGCGGTACGAGCTGCTGCTGCACGGCAACGTATTGCTGGCAAGATCGCTCGTAAGCCCAGATGTAGACATCTCTCAACAATTCAATTCGATTCAGCTCATAGACTCCGAGGGCCGCGTCCACGTAAGCCTGTTGAGGCACATCGATAAAGGACAGTGGACAGAGGTTGTGCTGAATCAGCGGGATATTGGCCGCCAACCGCGAAACCCGTTTATTGACGTCTTCGAAGGGTTGCAAGTAGGGCAAATGCACCATTAGGAAAAATGATTGTTCAAACGGATCGTTGATTTCAGCCGCCATAGTCATGACAATCCCGAACAACTCCTCAATCCGTTGCGGCATCGCAATCGGCAAATAAACGCTGCCCCCGATATCGACCGCCCGATTGCGTAGACGCCCACAACTCATCGGGTCCGCCAACAAACCATCCGATAAAAAAGCATGTAAGGCAACAATGGTTTCTGCTGTAACGCCGGCATGCTCAGTATCGCGTACCAAATATTCAATGGCCGACTTGTGATTGAGGATCATCTGGGTTTCCATGACATCCTTACCTTCAGCGGCCTGTCCGAATTCGATCAGACGTTCGGTATCCAGACGGCTATAGGTATTGCCTTCTAATCGGGATGAAGCCCATGATAAATCAATAAGCAAGCGATTCAGAATGTCACGAGCAAATGTGCCTGCCGGGGTTTGTTCAGCCGGCGACCGACCCAAGGCATGCAATTGTTCACGCAACCCGGCCGGTAAATAATAGGTGTTGTTTGGATAGTACTGCCCAAGGAAATCGGGTTGATAGCTGACGGGAGATCGTTGAGTCCTAGGTTGACGAATAAAGGACTTAATCTCTTCGCCTTCCGGCGAAATGGGAATATAGACTTCGTCAACGAATTGCCGGATCGAACCGTCAACGACACTAACCGAGTCGACACCCTGACCAGGCTTTGCAATCTTATATTTCAGAGCACGCCCTTCGCCTTTACTAAAAATGCGGCGCTCTGCTACCAATGTGGCCAAACGGCGTTGCAAAGTACGCCCCTTGATTTCAAAGTCTAGCTGTTGCGCAATGTCTTTCACACCTATACCTTCAGGATATTGGGCAATCAACTTCTCGACTCGATCCAGCTCTTCTGTTGGGACTGTTTTTGGCATGATTTGTTTTTTGGTGTCGCGATTTACTTTATTGCGCCACTTAATATGTCACTAAACCAAAAATCGCGCCATAAAAATATTCTTGGTGGTACACATAAACCTCAGCCACCATCTGCTCACCCAAGTCATCACATTCCTTCCGATCATAAGATCAAGCAAGGCCAAACTCAGAGGGTCGGCGAAAAACAGCTAAAAGAGAGGTTTTTCGAACTTATAGAATTTTTGGCAACATCGTAAACTCGCCTCAAGACCAAAACGGCGAGCTGATAATGTTCATTATTCACATAAAAAATCAAGAGTTTAAATCCTCTGGCGTTTCAACCCAACCCGCTATTAAGCATCTTTGGATTGGCATGATCGGTGGCCTTTGCATCATCAGCCAACCAATGGAATCATTGGCTGCTGATTCTATTCAAACGAATGGCAACAGCCAACACACCGCAACATCTAACACCAAATTACAACACACGCTATGGTGGCAAATAGCCCGAAGGCATCGTATTGACCCCTATATTCTGTATGCCGTTGCGCTCACGGAATCGCGAAAAAACGGTGAACAGAATCGTGTCATGCCCTGGCCTTGGGCCATCAATAACGCGGGCAACGCCTTTATTCCTAACAGTCAGCAGGAGGCTGAAACTTTACTTAATGAAATGTTGGATCAGGGCAAGCGTAATATCGACGTCGGCATCATGCAAGTGAATCTGCGATGGCATGGCCACCGAGTTGCGAAACCCGAACAACTCTTGATCCCGAGCACCAATCTCGAAATCGGCGCTAGCCTACTCTCAGAGGCCATCCAATCGGTGCCAGACAATCTCGCTCATGGTATCGGCCGATATTACAGCTGGAAAAACGAGCCTGCAGCCATTCAGTACGGACAAAAAGTGATCGCCTTGGCGAATCAAATCAGAGCGATTCTTTAGCCAATAGAGGATTCCAGAATGGATGAGAATCTATACAAACTCAATCTCGACTACCTCATCGTCGCTCAATCCTTAATTTTTTCCGAAAGTGAACAGAAAGCCATGTTCTGCTTAGGTCTCACGACCGAAGCGGTGTCGTTGCTCAGAAAGATGCCGCTCGAACAATTAAAGATTCTGGCTCGAAGTGATTGCCTAACCTTTGTTCCTCGTTTCAATCCCCACAAATGGAGCAAATTCCTAGACGTCCAAAAAACCGTAGCCCCCGATGCACTCGCCGCAAGGGCTGTCGAGCTCCTGACGCTATTATCCTCCCATTCACCAGAGTCATGAGCAACCATTGCGCTTTTGCTGCTCGACTCAAAGATCAGTATTGGGCCTATCAATTACTGAAACGAAAGTTGCGTACAAAATTGGCCAGCCGGGCCATCAAAACCCTGCGTCCTAAAGACTTGTGTAACCTTTACTTTTCGCTGCACCGCGAAAGCCCAGTGGCGGGACTGGTCCCCAGTATTACGGCAATGCCGCAGTCACGCGAGTCGTTTCTTTACATGGCCCTATTTGCTTCAATCTATCGAAGCGCTTGCTCAGGCGCTATCAGGGCGGAAATCGACCTGAATGCCATGGTATTTGCCTGGGATACTTTTTGCGCATTATATCCAAGCCATATCCAAGAACGCCGACCGTTTGGCCGCATACGGCCAGCAAATTTCGATGAAGCCTGGATTATCGTCGAAGCCCTGAGAGACGGACTCGCTGAATTACCTTACTGTACGACCTGCCATACGCCCTATCTGATCATTCATGGTTGCAAATACCAGCAGGTCTGTCAGATGTGCGTGTTAAACCAAATCTCTAAAACCATAATCAACACCTAGTAGTTGATCCTCGGAGTAAAGTTGTTGTGGCCGTATGGGTGTCGATTCATTGTCCAGGGAGACAATTTTATGCAGCAATTTTCATTTAGAGGATTATAATCCACCTACCCAATCTTCCTATGTAATCAGACTATGAAAACGGTCAATGTCAGCGGTCTAAAGAACAACCCCAGCGAAGCGTTGCGCATGGCTCACGAGGATATGGTCCTGGTTATGAATCGAAACGAACCGGACGCGGTGATGGTCGGCCTCAAAGCCGCCAAAATCATTGGAATGCCGGGCGTGCGTAAAGCCTTGGCAACGGCACTTTTCAAGGACGGTAACCTGTCCCTTGCCCGCTCCGCTAAACTGGCC
>Ga0123396_122168_pt1 | contig 51529 bp, 46 predicted proteins | sample T10HLNO3metaT_FD_89924 | JGI IMG/M metagenome (GOLD analysis project Ga0123396, IMG submission 89924) | Methane-oxidizing artificial microbial communities from Washington, USA to study methane cycling - T10-HLNO3 metaT (Metagenome... ...
CCCGGTGGAAGACGAAAATCCGGCCAGTTTACGGACTTCGTCGGCTACAACCGCAAAACCCCGGCCATTTTCGCCTGCGCGAGCGGCTTCGATAGCCGCATTTAGAGCCAGTAAATTGATTTGCTCAGCGACCTTGCGCACTTCCTGCGCCATCGTGTCCAGTTGACCGGTATGTGCGGACAATTTACGAACCTCGTCGACTACCGCATGCTCAACGTCCTGGATTTCACTTAAAACTTTTAACACCGCCGTCAAAGCATCCCGGGTTTCGCCGAATAACACATCCACGCTACGACCTTGACGATTCTGCGCACCGCCGGAAATCAGTCTCTCCAATTGATTAACCATAGCGGCGAAACGGCTGGTCAGGACGGTGATTTCCTGTTCGGTATGCGTTCTGGATGTTTGTACTTGTCTGAGCAAAATGGGCACTACTTGCAGAAACAACCGCTCCAGCTCAATGGCGTATGCTTCAAGCTCTTGCAGTTTTAAATCTTCGTCGCCACGCCAGGCGTTATTAGCTTCATTCAGCGCGGTTTGCTGTTTATTGTACAAAGTAGACCCAATCAGGACGCCGGCAAAACCAAGCCCGGCAGTAGCTCCCAAGCTGATCAAACTGAAACCGGTTTGCACGCAAGCCAACAATCCACCTGTCACACCCAACCCCACCGTTAACAGATAAAAACCAAGTGGACCGGGGCTCTTGGCTACAGGATAAGGTTTTCGAAGCATGGGAATTCCGTCTGGGTTTTGGGTATGTTAAAGATAGTAGAGAGTTTTAAATTTGCATTCAACCCACTACCATCTTAGGTTTTTCGTTAATGTTAAGTTCTCAGCACTTCCTGTAATTATTTACTGACATAATTACGTCGCATATCCTTACTAACGGAGACGGTTTTATTACTATTGCCCCGATCACAACCGAAGAATTCGAACGCTTCAGACGTTTGATTTACGACCATGCCGGCATCGCTCTGACGCCGGAAAAGAAAGTCATGGTAGCCAGCCGGCTGGCCAAAAGGCTCGATTATTACCAGCTAGAACATTACGGGGAATACTACCAACTGGCTGTCAGTCCCGATTACCCCCATGAATTTCAAACGCTGGTCAACATTCTGACCACCAATGAAACGTATTTTTTTCGGGAGCCAAAGCACTTCGAATTTTTTCAACAGCACATTCTTAAGACCTGGCGCGGCGAGCATTTTAGGGTTTGGAGCGCGGCTAGTTCGACAGGAGAAGAAGCCTATACTCTGGCAATGGTATTAGCGGAGAACCTAGGCACGCGCAATTGGGAGATTTTCGGCTCCGATTTGAGCACGCGAGTGCTGGAAGTTGCCCGTCATGGCGTCTATCCACTGGATAGGCTGGACCATATGGACAAACGCCTATTGGAAAAATATTGTTTACGCGGCGTGCGCAGCCAGGAAGGTTTTTTTCGTGTGGACAACAAACTACGCAGCCGCGTCAAATTTGATCAGGTTAATTTGATGAGTTCACTGCCGCATACATTGGGGAGGTTCGACGTAATTTTTCTGCGTAATGTTCTAATCTATTTTGACCAAGACACCAAAAAGCAGGTCGTCGAACGACTGATTACCGCGCTAAAGCCTGGCGGACATTTCATCATCAGTCATTCGGAAAGCCTGCACCGGGTCACCGAACAGTTACAAATGCTGAAGCCTTCTATCTACCGGAAACCATGAAAATCCTGCCCTTCCGAGATACCCAGCGTATCGTCATCGATCCGGGCGAATTCTATGCCTCCCGCCAGCCGGAAGTCATTTCAACACTATTGGGCTCGTGCGTGGCTGCCTGCCTATATGACCCAATCAATCGGGTATTTGGCATGAATCATTTTTTGCTGGCTTATCGTTCCTACTCCAAAAACATGCCTATCATCGAATCCGAAGAGGGCCGTTACGGCATTTATGCGATGGAATTGCTGATCAACGAAATGATGAAACTGGGCGCCAACCGGCTCAATCTACAAGCCAAATGCTTCGGCGGCGGCAACGTATTAAAACTGCGAGAGGACAAAAACCGCAAGGAAACCGTGGGCGACGTGAATGTTTTATTCATCAAAGAGTTTTTAAAAAAAGAAAACATTCCTATGCTTAGTGCCTGTCTAGGCGGCAATATCGGCAGAAACGTCCATTTCGTCGGTACTGATTATTCGGTGTTTATCAAAAAAATCGACCACAATCAGCAACTGTCTCTTGAAAATGAAGAGCGCCGCTACTGGAAGAAAAATATCGACGAACATGAAAAATCCAGAAGCAGTGCCGAATTCTGGTAAATCATCCAAGACCATTAACAGGCAACACTATGACAGACACAAAAGTATTTATTGTCGACGACTCCGCCGTGGTCCGGCAGGTATTAACCGGATTGCTCGATAGCCTGCCTGGCGTCAAAGTGATCGGCGCCGCGCCGGATCCCATCTTTGCCCTGACCCGCATGGAAAAAGACTGGCCGGATGTCATCATCCTGGACATTGAAATGCCGCGCATGGACGGCATCACCTTCCTTAAGAAGCTAATGCACGAACATCCCACGCCGGTCGTGATCTGTTCGACGCTCACGGCAAAAGGCGCGGAAGTGACGATGCAGGCCATGAGTGCCGGTGCCGTCGACATCATCACCAAACCGACCGTCAACCTGAAGGGCTTTTTGCAAGATTCGAAAACCCTGCTGGCGGATGCGATTAAAGGTGCTGCGCATGCCAGACTAAAAAAATCGGCTATCCCAAGCGGCAAACCTCTGGATGGCAGCCCGAAATTAACCGCCGACGCCGTCATTTCCCCGACCAGCCTGATCTCGATGACGGAAACCACCGATCGCGTCGTCGCCATTGGCACATCAACCGGCGGCACCCAGGCTCTGGAATACGTATTGACGCGATTACCCCGTACCACGCCGGGAATCGTCATTGTGCAGCACATGCCGGAGGCATTTACCGCCGCATTTGCCAAACGGCTGGACAGCCTGTGCCAAATTACAGTTAAAGAGGCCGAGCAAAACGACCGGGTCATTCCCGGCCTGGCTTTGATCGCGCCCGGCGGCAAACACATGCTGTTGCGCCGCAGCGGCGCCCAATACCGGGTGGAAATCAAGGATGGCCCCTTGGTAAGCCGCCATCGGCCATCGGTGGATGTGTTGTTCCGCTCGGCCGCGCAAGCTGCCGGCAAAAACGTACTGGGCATAATCATGACCGGCATGGGCGACGACGGCGCCCATGGAATGAAAGAATTACACGATACCGGCGCACTTTGCGTGGCCCAAGACGAAGCCAGTTGCGTGGTCTACGGCATGCCCAAGGAAGCAGTAAAACTGGGCGGCACCGACGGCGAATTGCCTTTATCAGCTATCCCGAATTTGATCATGCAATCGCCGAATCGGGCAAAATTCTTGAAAGGTTAAAGGCCGGTTTTATCTACAAGCGGCGACAGCGGTAACCGTAATAGGCGATATATAAATAACAGAGTAAAGGGATGAAAAAAGCCTGCTGAATGCCAATACGATCCGCAAACGCCCCTTGCAGCAAAGGTAAAATAGCCCCACCGACGATGGCGGCGCAGAGTATGCCGGAGCCTTGGCCGGTATGCCTGCCCAAGCCGGTCAAAGCCAGCGAAAAGATGGTGGGAAACATGATGGAATTGCACAAACCTACCGCCAGGATGGTAACCATAGCCAGTATGCCGCTGCCCAACATCGTCGCCAACACCAAACCAGCCGCCGCCAAGGCGTTAAAGGCCAACACTTTGCCGGGATGGATTTTCTGCATCACCGCCGACCCAATAAACCGGCCGACCATCGCCCCGCCCCAATAAAACGACACGTATTTGCCGGCCTCTTGCTCAGCCAAACCGGCTATATGCGGCTCGCCGAGAAAGTTAACCAGAAAGCTGCCAATCGACACTTCACCGCCGACGTACACAAAAATCGCCACGGCGCCCAATACCAGGTGCGAATATTGCCAGGCGCTGCCATCCACTGCATTTGGGCCGGTTGCCTCGGCTTGCTGGTTAATCTTAGGCAACTTCAACATCGCAAACACTGCCGCCATGAAAAACAAGACTGCCGCGAGACATAAATACGGATTCTGCACCGCCGCCGCTTCCGCGGCCTGATACGCAGACAATTGCTCGGCGTCGAGCAGCTTTATTTCCTCGGCGCTTTTCACCGCATTCGACAAAATAAACAATGCGCCAAAATACGGCGCCAGCGTGGTACCCAAGGAGTTAAACGCCTGCGTCAAGGTTAAACGACTGGACGCAGTGTGCGGATCGCCCAACACCGTCACGTAAGGATTGGCGGAAACCTGTAGCAAGGTAATCCCGGACGCCAACACAAAAAACGCCGCCAAAAACAAAGGATAAGAATGCAAGCCAGCCGCCGGATAAAACAGCAAACAACCGCCACCGGCAATCGCCAAACCGACGATGATGCCGCCCTTGTAATCGATTTTTTCCACCAGATAGCCGCTGGGCACCGACATCAGAAAGTAAGCGGTAAAGAAACAAAACTGGATCAGCATCGCCTGGGTGTAACTCAGCGTAAACACCGCCTTCAAATGCGGGATCAGGATGTCGTTAAGACAGGTGATAAATCCCCAAATAAAAAATAGCGAAGTCAGAACCGTCAGCGAGCCTGCATGCGAGGGTCTATCAAGGTTTTGTCGATCCGGCATGAGTGAATCCTGCATATTGATTTAGGGTTTGAGGACCTGGAAACGTGCGATCTCGTTACCGACCATCACCTCAAACTCGCCCGGTTCGACAATGCGCCGCATATCCACGCCGATAAAAGACATATCCTGCGGCGTTAAGCTAAATTGCAAGGTCTGCTCCGCGCCGGGTTTTAACTCAACTTTTTTAAACGCCTTTAGCTGTTTCACCGGCCGCGAAACCGAGGCCGCGACATCGTGCAGGTAAACCATCACGGTCTCCTTGCCGGTCAGCGTGCCGGTATTTTTCACCTTAACCGTCACGTCGATATTCTCGCCCATGGCAATATTGTCTTTGCTCAGACGCAGGCCGCTGGTCTGGAAGGTGGTGTAACTCAAACCGTGACCAAATGGATACAAAGGCCGATACTGATTGCTCTCAAAAGCCTCTATCGGCTTGTGATCGTACATCACAATATCGCTAACATCGCGCGGATAGGAAATCGGCAACTTGCCGCTGGGATTGGTGTCGCCGAACAAAATATCGGCCATCGCTGCCCCGCCTTCCATGCCCGGCAAAAAGCCCAACACCACCGCCTGCGCCTTGTTGGCAATTTCGGTGATGATGCGCGGCCGGCCGCCGAACGTGACTAAAACCACCGGCTTGCCGATTTCGAAAATCGCTCTAGCCAGTTGCAACTGTACCGGGTCCAAATGCAGGGATTCGATATTGCCTTCGGTTTCGGTGTAGGTTTTTTCGCCCAGCGCCAAAATCACCACATCGTGCTGCCTGGCTTGAGTCACCGCCTGCTCGATATTGATTTCGTCGCTGAAATTTTTGCCGCCCACGTACGTCACTTTGCCCGTGGTTTTCTGCTGAATGGCTTGTATCAAAGTGGGCTTGTCTTTGGGATATAAATGCTCTGCGGCGCCCTGCCAGGTAATCGTCCAACCGCCGTTCATCACGCTCAACAAGTTCGCGGTCGGCCCGGTGACCAAGATGCTGGCCTGCTTGCTCAAGGGCAGAATATGTTGGTCATTTTTCGCCAGAATGATCGCTTCCCGCGCCGCTTGCCGGTTAGCGGCCACCGCATCCTCAGTGACAAAGTTACCTTTTACGGCCAGCTCAGGCTCGTGCCTGTCAAACAAACCGCTTTGATATTTCACCCGCAAAATACGCGACACCGCTTCGTCGATACGGGTCATCGGCACTTCGCCGGTTTTGGCTAAATCCAGCAATAAGTCGTAAAACGAATAATCGAACGGCACCATGCTCATATCGATGCCGGCCATCACCGCCATTTTTACCGCTTCGCGCGGCGAGGATGCCAATTTATCGCGGGTATACAAGCGGCTGATGTCGGCCCAATCGGACACGGTAAAGCCTTTAAAACCCATCTCAACGCGCAAAATGGTGTTCAGGTAGTAATGATTGACGTGGCCGGGAATGCCATCCACCTCGGCGGAATTGACCATCACCGTCGGCGCTCCGGCTTTCACGCCCGCTTCGAAGCCCGGCAGAAAATATTCGCGCAAAGCTCGTTCGCCTATCCAGGCCGGGGTGCGGTCCTTGCCGTTCAAGGGATAGCTGTAGCCGACGTAATGTTTCAAGCAAGTTGGCGCTTTGTCGGCGTCCGCAAAATTATCGCCTTGATGACCTTGAATATAGGCACTGCCCATCGTCACCGCCAAAAGCACGTCCTCGCCGTAAGTTTCCCACAAGCGCGGCCACAGCGGTTGCCGGCCGATGTCCATCACCGGCATGAAATTCCAATCCAAACCCGAGGCCTTGGCTTCCCGCGCAGTCACTTCGCCTTCCTTGAAAGCCAAATCGGGATTAAACGTCGCCGCCATGCTGATGGCTTGCGGAAACAGCACTGCGTTTTCGGTGTAAGTTGCACCATGAATCGCGTCGATACCGTACAGCACCGGAATTTTCAGCCGGCTTTTTGCCGCCACGTCGCGTATCGCTTGGGTCATCCGCCGCCATTTTTCGATGGGCTGGGTTTGATTATTCGGCGTGGTGGGCGTGTTGAGTATCGAACCGATATGCCGGTTCAAAATGGCGTCTTCCAGTTTGGCCTGATCGATGGGATTGTCGGCTACCTCGCCATTCACGACCGAAACCACGCTAAAGTCGATCTGCGTCATCTGTCCGACTTTTTCTTCCAGGCTCATTTGCGCCAATAAGGCCTGTACCTGCGCTTCAACATTGTCGTTTGTTTCTTTTGCACTCACGCCGGACTCCAAAGCCACGAATAGGGAAAGAATTAAGAAAGCTAATTTTGTTTTCAAGAGATTGATTTAAGGTTTGATCGATGCCCGCTCAATCGTTTTATCTACCTGCCGGCCGCACGGCAAAAATCCGATCAACGATAGCAAGGCATTTGTAGTTATCGGTAAAAATAGGCACATCATAGCCGGCGATAATTCGCTCATGTCAGCGGCAAGTGCCCATCAGGGACCCGGAATAGTTTATCCAGACCTGAAGATGCTGTCTCATATTTTAAGAGCAGCGGTGGCGTAGAGCCTGGCTTGGTGTTTTTCGTGGCAACTGCCACACCGGATGAAGTTTTCTCAGGATTGTTATTCCGGAAACAACTTATCCCGCGCATTCTCCAAAATCGCGGTCACGGCCGGATGCTTGAGTTTGCGGCGCATGGTGATGGCGTAAAAACGTTCATGCACCGAGTCGATACGGCCGATGGCTTCCACGCCGTATTGGCTTTGGATTTCGGCTTCGACATTACTCGGTGCGACAAACAAACCCACGCCACCACTGCCAAAGGTTTTGATCAACGCGCTGTCTTCAATTTCGGCCTGGATAGCCGGGCTGATACTTTCGGCGTCGAACCATTGATCCAGCGAGCGCCGCAGCGAAGTGTTGGCGGTGGGCAGCAGGAACGGTGCGCCGCTCAAGCAGCGTGGGAAATTTTGCCTATAGGTCGCGGCCAAAGCCGGCGCGCCGAACACGGTAACCCCGCATTCGCCCAGCAGATGGTTAAACGCTTTGGCGCCACTGGTTGGTGTCAGCGGCGCATCGGACAAGACTATATCCATCCCTTGCATGACCATCTCACTCAAAAGCCGCTCGGTTTTGTCCTCGTAACAAAGAATCTGCACCGACTCTGGTAAGCGGAATGCCGGCGCCAGCAAGCGATAAACCACCATTTTCGGTAACGCATCCGCCACGCCCACCACCAGACGCAGAGCCCTGCCGGTCGGCCGGCCTTTTAAGGTGTTAGTTAACTCTCGGCCCAGCGAAAAGATTTCTTCCGCGTAATTAAATACCACCCGCCCAGTGTCGGTGAGCACCAGTTTACGGCCTTGTTTATAAAAGAGTTTTTCGCCAATTTGCTGTTCCAGCACCGCTAATTGGCCGCTGATGGTAGGTTGCGCCAAATGCAGTTTCTCGCAAGCGCGAGTGATGCTTTCTTCACGCGCGACATTCCAGAAATAAAACAAATGTTGGTAGTTGATACGTTCCATAGCGCTCAATGTATAGGAATTTACGATGAATTAATTCTAAACATTCTATTTAACAATATCAAAATGCTGCGCTAGGCTATCACGCAACCCTAACCTACCCTGAGAACTGCACATGCAAAAGCTAAAAGCACTGCACAGCGAAGACATCGCGCCAAGTACCGGAGCCGCATTAGCGGAGTATGACAAGTCGGCGTTTGAATTGGATAACCTCGGCGCCAGCCAAATCCTCAGTGATCGCTTATCGGATGCTCACGGCGACGACAAAGAATTACGCAGTTCGATACGCCTGCTCGGTTCGATCTTGACTAAAGTGCTCACCGCCCAAGCCAAACCGGAGGTGGCCACCGCCGTCGCGCAGTTGCAACGCAAGTTTGCCAGCTTGCTCCGAGAGGGCAGCGCCAACCGCCGCCGCCAGTTTATGGAGATTCTGGAAGGCCTGGATGCGGAAGAAATAGGCGAAGTGGTGCGGGTGTTTAACGGCTATTTCAGCCTGCTCAATATCGCCGAAGAATCGCATAACCTAACGTTGCGCCGACAAAATCAGACCGGCCGCTATTGGCCCGGCTCGTTTCATGACACGCTGATTAAACTACGCGACAGCGGCGTCAGTGCCGATAAATTACAGGTGTTATTGGACGAAATGCTGTATTTGCCGGTGATGACCGCTCACCCCACCGAAGCCAAACGCCGCACAGTCAAAAGCGCGTTGCGCAATGTCTTCCTTAGCCAGGAGGCCTTGGACGATCCACGCCTACGCAGCCAGCAACGCAGCGAGGCCTTGGACAAACTGCAAGCACAGATTCAATTGCTGTTAAAAACCGACGAAGTGCGCGCCCGTAAACTGGGCGTAGCCGACGAAATCGACGCCGGTTTGTTTTATTTTTCGCTATCGCTATTTCAGGCTACCACCTTGGTTTACCGGAACTTGCAACGGGCGCTTAGCGATGTATTCGGCGCCGACGTTGCCGGCCAAATCCGCATCCCCAGCTTCCTGCGTTTTGGCTCATGGATAGGCGGCGACCGCGACGGCAATCCAAATGTCAAGCCGGAAACCACCGAACTGGCCTTGCGCATGCAGGCGCAAACCATCATGCAGGAATATTTGGCGCGCCTGGATCAATTGCGCGGCCAGTTGTCGCATTCTTATGGACTTTGTGACTTGACGCCGGAATTTATTGACAGCCTGCACGCCGACCGCGCCCTGCTGGGCGCGGCAGTCACGGACTTGGAAAAGCCTTATTTGCAGGAACCTTACCGGCACAAACTGATATTGATGAAATATCGCATGCAATCCACCTTGCAGCGCGTGCAACAACAGTTACAGGGCCAAGCGGAACAAGCCAATCGCCTTGCCTATGCCAGCGTGGCCGAGTTTTTACACGATCTGCGCTTGATTGATGCATCCTTGCGCAGCCACGGCGACGCCAATATCGCCGAGCTGGAATTAGCCGATCTGATCCGCTTGGCCGACGTGTTCGACTTTCACTTGATGCAACTCGACGTGCGGCAAGAATCGACTCGCCACAGCGAAGCAGTCGCGGAAATTCTGGCAACCGCATTGAACATTGACTACCTGGCGCTGGACGAAGCGCAACGCATAGCATTGTTAGCAGAGGCGATTGCCGCACCGGGTGGTTTGATGTTCGACGCCGCCGCGCTGACGCCGGCCAACCGCGAAACCCTGGAGTTGTTTACCGTGATGGCGAAAATGCGCCGGGAAATAGGCCCGAACTGCTTTGGTAAATACGTAATTTCCATGACCCACTCGGCCAGTCATGTCTTGGAAGTCTTGCTGCTGGCGGCGCAAGCCGGCCTGGTCGGCAAAATCGGCGGGCATTGGCATTGCCATATCGGCGTCAGCCCCTTGTTTGAAACCATCGACGATTTAAATCGCATCTCCGAGGTACTGACCCAGCTATTCGATACCGAGTGCTATCGGGAATTGTTGCGGGTCAGCGATGACCGCCAGGAAATCATGCTGGGCTATTCGGACTCCTGCAAAGACGGCGGCATCCTGGCGTCGGCCTGGGGCTTATCGCGCGCGCAACGGCAAATTATTGCAATCAGCGAGCGTTACGGTTTGAAATGCCGATTATTCCATGGCCGCGGCGGCACTGTCGGTCGCGGCGGCGGCCCGACTCACGAAGCGATTCTGGCCCAGCCGCCCGACACCGTGCGCGGCCAGATCAAATTTACCGAGCAAGGCGAAGTGCTGTTTTATCGGTATAACAATATGGAAACGGCGGTCTACGAATTAACCATGGGCGTTACCGGCTTGCTGAAAGCCAGCGTCAGCCTGGTGCAAGCCGTCCCGGCGGATCATGCGGAAGATCTGGCAGTGATGGACGAATTGGCGCGGATCGGCGAGCAAAGTTATCGCGACCTGACCGAGCGCACTCCCGGCTTTTTGGATTATTTCTACGAAGCCACCCCGGTCGGCGAAATTGGCGGCTTGAACATCGGTTCGCGGCCTTCGCACCGCAAAAAACTGGATCGCTCGAAAAACTCGGTGCGAGCGATAGCCTGGGTATTCGCCTGGGCGCAATCGCGGCAGACGTTTCCGGCTTGGTACGGCATCGGTTTCAGCCTGGCCAGCTGGTGCGCCGGCAAGCCGGAGCGCCTGGAAACCCTGCGGCGGATGTATCGCGACTGGCCGTTTTTCCGCAACCTGCTGAGTAACGCGCAAATGGCTTTGAGTAAATCCGACATGAACATCGCCCGCGAATACGCGCAATTGTGCAACGACCCGGAAACCGGCAAACGGGTTTACAACCTGATAGCCGGCGAGCATCAACGCTGCGTGGAGTGGATACTGGAGATAGCCAACACTGACCATTTGCTGGCGGAAAATCCGGCTTTGGCCGCCTCCCTGCACCGCCGCGATGCTTATCTGGGGCCGCTAAACTATATCCAGGTTTTTTTGATCCGGCGGCTGCGGGAAATGAATACCGAGAATCCCGCGGACAGTCCGTGGATGAAACCCTTGTTGCGCAGTATCAATGCGATTGCCGCAGGTATGCGTAATACCGGCTGATGTTATTAGCCCGGCCCTGAAATTCCGGCGTCCTGAACGGGTCGAAGGACGCGCCCCCCCCTGAAAAGGGGAAAGGGCTTTTCGGCAGACTCTAAAAGGGAGGAGAACCATGCAATACGCCTACGCATTGGCACACTGGTTTAGAGTAATCATCATTAACACCGGGCGCTGGCTGTTTGAAAACAAGCCTGCCATGGCAATCTTGACCCTGATATTTTTGTATAAATTTGGCGACACCTTGCTACCCTTTCTATGGCACATTGTGCACTTGGCCATTGAGGTGGTCGAGATGTTGTTCGAGCATTTTTTGGAACACGTGTTCGGGGTAACGCCCCGCCAAGCCGAATTCATCGTGTTCTGGTCCGGCCTAACGTTGCTCGGCACCGTCGTTTGGCGCTTGTCGTGCAAAGCTTACCTCGTGATCGCCCAGGGATGCGAAACTGCCTGGCTTAACTGGTGCGCCAAAGCCGGCCCGGCCAAATTACTTACCACATTAAAGGTTACACTTTTGCTGGGCATACTCGGCAAGACCATGCTGTTATTCGTTTAAACCGATAGGATTTCGTTACGTATGAGCATCAACGCCGGAAACAAGGAACACCCGCACAGAAAGCAGTCGACGCAAACCTTGCTGGGATTCTTATTCGACCTGCTGGAAATCCCCGGCCAAGCCCAAGGCATCCGCGAGCATTGGCTGGACTCAGTCAGTGACGACAGCCAGATAGCGCTGAGCCGCATCGGTGACCATTTGGGTTTGAATATGGAGAGCACGCTGCTTACGCCCATTGCAGCCGCCAACGCTTCATCCCCACATACGCCACTGCTCACCAGCCTCTCGGATGGCTGCGGCTGGCTAGTGTTGTGCGGATTTCGCGGCGGCAAAGTCAGAGTGGCCCTTGCTCAAGGCGAGGTGATCGAAGAGCGCTACGTCAAACCGACTGACATCGCCGCACTACTGGGCCGAAGCGACGCCGGCATCAGCGAGTGGCTTTTAGTGCAAGCCCAGGCGCCGCTGGAGAATGCCGTCAGCCAAGACCATCACAACCACATGCCGCCATTTAGCCGCTTGCTGGAGCTGTTACGCGCTGATCGCCACGATCTCTGGTTATTGTTGGGTTTGGCTTTGGGCTCCGGATTGTTGGCGCTGGCTTCGCCGGTGGCGGTGCAAGCGCTGGTCAATACCGTAGCGATGGGCGGTATGGGCCAACCTTTGATCGTATTGGCGACCATACTGTTTTTCTTTCTAAGCTTCGGCGGTGCGGTTTTTGTGCTGGAATCTTATCTGGTGGAGATCGTGCAGCGGCGGATTTTTGTACGGCTGGCCGCCGACTTGGCCTATCGCTTGCCCAGGGTGCGCAGCGATGCCTACGACAGCCAACACGGCGCGGAACTGGTCAATCGCTTTTTCGATGTATTGACCTTGCAGAAAGCCGGCTCTGCACTGCTCTTGGACGGTTTGAGCACCGTGGTGCAAACTTGCGTCGGCCTGATCATGCTGGCTTTCTATCACCCCTTCCTGCTGGCCTTCGATGTGGTGTTGCTGTTATCTATCACGGCAATAATATTTTTGTTGGGCCGCGGCGCGGTCACCACGGCGATTCAGGAATCGATCAGCAAATATGCCTTGGTCGCCTGGCTGGAAAGCGTTGCCGGGAATATTCAAACCTTTAAATTCGGTAACGGTGCAGTGATGGCCGCCAACCGCACCGACCAACTCTCGCTGGACTATTTAACGGCCAAACGCCAGCATTACCGCGTGCTGCTGGGCCAAGTCATCGCCTCCGTGGCGCTGTACGCCATCGCCAGTACGGCCTTGTTGGCTATCGGCGGCTACTTGGTCATAGACGGCCATTTAACTTTGGGGCAATTGGTGGCGGCGGAACTGATCGTCTCGTCAGCTTTGCTAGCCTTGATCAAATTCGGCAAACACCTGGAAGGCTTTTACGACTTGATGGCCGGCACGGACAAGATCGGCCATTTGCTGGATTTGCCCTTAGAAGATTCGGCCGAGTTGGACGCAGAATTTAACGGTCCGGCGTCACTCACAATCAGCGGCTTAAAATTCGGCTTCGGCGCGCAGCGGCCATTATTCTCGGATTTTGCGCTGCACATTCAGCCTAGCGAAAAAGTCGCGATTTCAGGCGGTCCCGGCAGCGGTAAAACCGCGCTGGTGTCGCTAATCAGCGGGATGCGGCAAGCACAAGCCGGCCGGATACAATTCAACGGCCAAACACTGGATGAGCTGCGCCTGAGTACTTTGCGGCAAAACATCGCCGTCGTCAGCCGACTGGAGATATTTCACGATAGCCTGCTGGAAAATATCAGGCTTGGCGATGCGAACCTGAGCGTTGCCGATGTCCAAGAGGTCTTGGCCAAAGTCGGCTTAACTAGCTTGGATTTGGATACCGTCATGAGTCCCGGCGGCTCGCCACTTGCCCACAGCCAAGCCATACAAGTCATGCTGGCTAGAGCCATCATCGCCCGGCCGACTTTGTTGATCGTGGATGGCATACTCGATGGCTTGGATAGCGGTTTACAGCAACAGTTGGCATCCGCACTATTTGCCGCAGACGCGCCCTGGACCCTACTGCTGCTGACCGGATCCAAAGAATTGGCCGCACTTTGCGGGCGCGAGATAATTTTGCCGGGAGCCGCCCATGACTGAGTTACAGATCAGGCTGTCCGCGCTATCGGCAGCCCATACTCCTCGCCTGGTCAGTAGTCTAGCGCGGGCTTGCGTCTGGTTATTTCTGTTGACCCCTCCAGCCTTGCTGCTCACCCCGTGGCAACAAAACATCAACGGTATCGGCCGGGTCTCCGCCTTTGCGCCGCTGGAACGCCAACAGAACTTGGATGCGCCGGTTTCCGGCCGTATCGTCAGTTGGCATGCCAAAGAAGGCGCCAAAGTGAAGGCCGGCGATTTACTGATGGAAATCACCGATGTCGATCCGGAATTGCTGGAACGCTTACAACAACAACGCGCGGCAGCCGCAGCGAAATTGGCAGCCAAAGAAGACGAGCTGCGGGCGTATCGCCTGCAAATCGATAATTTGATTGCTACCCGCGATTTACAAGTGGCTACCGCGCAATACCGGCTGGATGTGGCACGGCAACGTGCGCGCTCCGCCAGTGAAGCCATTGCCTCCGCCCGTGCCACGCTGGAAACGGCCAGCGTGCAAACCCAGCGTCTGCAAAGATTGATCGGCGACGGCCTGGTATCCCAACGCGATTACGAAGTGGCACAACGCGACGGTATCGTCGCGCAACGCAGCTTAAACAGCGCCCAAGCCAGTCTGGAAGGCGCTTTGGCCGAACAACGCGCCGCCGAAGCCGAAATCGGCCGAATTCGCGCCGATGCCCAAGCCCGTATCGACTCGGCGACGGCCTCTGCCAACAAAACCCAAAGCGAACTGGAAGACAGCCGCAGCAGCCTGTTAAAGAGCGAAGTGGATGTTTCCCGCCAGCAATCCCAACAAATCAGAGCGCCGCGCGACAGCAGCATCCTCAGGCTGCTGGCCAATCCGCAGAGCGACATTGTCAGACAAGGTGATCCCTTGCTGGTGTTGGTGCCTGATATGGATGTGAAAGCCGTGGAACTGTGGGTAGACGGCAACGATGCCGTATTGATCACCCCAGGCCGGCATGCACGTCTGCAATTCGAAGGCTGGCCGGCCTTGCAATTCGCCGGCTGGCCCGAAGTAGCCGTCGGTACCTTCGGTGGCTTAGTAGCCTTCGTGGACTCCACTGACGACGGCAAGGGTAAATTCAGGGTGCTGATCGTGCCCGATCCCAACGACCGCCCCTGGCCGACAGAACGCTTCGCCCGCCAAGGCGTGAGAGTAAAAGGCTGGGTGTTGTTGAACCGGGTAACGATGGCTTACGAATTGTGGCGGCAACTGAATGCCTTTCCGCCGCAGATGACTATGGAAGCGCCTGCGACCGATTTGGTCAGGCAAAAACTGAAATAAGCGCTCATGAATCGTTTCGCATCCCGTCAACACCCATCAGGGGCTACGGCCAAACACTTGCAAGCCTGCCGGCGGCGTATCGGCGCACTCTTGCTGATACCTTTGCTGGTCAGTTGCGGACAATATCTCGACACCAGCCCCGACCGGAAACTGGTCAAGCGCGTGGAAGAACGCCTGAAACCTGATGAGGGTTTACCGCTACCGGCGATTTCGCAACTGCCGCCGCAAACTGTGGAGCAGGCCTTGCCCAAGTTTAAGGAAGGCCGGCCCAAGTCGGCGACTATCCTGCCGCCTCCCAGCGCGACGAAGCCGGAATTACCGAAGGCAGCACCGGAAGCGAGCAAGCAATTGTCCATCACTGCGGTGCGCAGTATGGCTTTGGAAAATAACCTGGATTTAAAAATCGCCCAGGCCGATCCAAAAATCGCCGCCACTTCAGTCAGCGAAGAGCAAGCCAAATTCGACGATTTGATCTTCGCCAAGGCCAAATACGGCAAGAAAAACACCCCGGCGCAAAATCTGGATGTCGTCAGCTTTACGCCGGTGGATCCCACTTCGCCGCTGAAAAATGAAATCGACAAACTCACCGCCGTGCCGCAGGAAACCGAGGTGCTGGATATGGAAGCCGGTATCGTGATTCCGTTGCGTACCGGCGCCAAAATTACCGTCAGTTCACCGTTCGACGGCAAACGGCAGTTTCGCGGTGTCGCTTCGGACCAGTATCAAAATGCGCTGCGGTTTTCCATCAGCCAGCCCTTACTGCGCGATGCCGGGATTTCCAATAACGTCGCCGGCATCCGCATCGCCCGTTACGAACAACAAGCCGTCGACGTAAAAACCCGTCTGCAGGCGATTCGGGTGTTGGCCATGGTTGAGCGCGCTTATTGGAGTCTGTATGTGGCTTGGGGCGAATTGGACGTGCGCCGCCAGCAATACGAAAACGCCTCCAACAATCTGAGCATGGTCAGGAAGCGCGTGGCGGAAGGCTTGACAGCCAACGTGGAAATCAACCGGGCCGAAATCGGCGTGGCCGAGCGGCTGGAGTCTTTGATCATCGCCGAAACCAGCCTGAAAACCCGCCAGCGCCAACTGAAATTGTTATTAAACGCGCCGGACCTGGATCTGGATTCACAAACGCTGCTGATTCCCGAGACCTCGCCGACCCTGCTGGAATTTAATCTGGACCGCGAGCAATTGGCGCAACGCGCGCTGGACGGCCGCCTGGAATTGCTGGAACTGGAATTAAAGCTGGCCGCTGACTTGACCAAGATCGACTACCTCAGCAATCAAACCCTGCCAATGTTCATGCTGGATTACAACTACGCCGCACTGGGCCGCGACACGTCATCCTACGGTGGCGCTTTTGATCAGACCTTGAGCGGCAATTATTCGGATTGGTCGGTGGGCGTACGCATGGAAATCCCACTCAGCAACGAGCTGCGCCGTGCGCGTCTGGATCGAGCCGTGCAAGAACGCATGCAACGTCTGACGACGCAACAACTCAGGGAATTGAGTGTGCGCCGAGAAATCTACGACTCGCTGGATCAAATGAGCCAGAACTGGCAACGCATTTTAGCCACTCGGCAAAACGTGGTACTGGCCGGTTTGAATTACGACGCAGAACTGAAACAATTTAAAGAAGGCTTGCGGACCATGACCGAAGTACTGGAAACCCTAACCCGGCTCGGTGAAGCGCAATTACGCGAAGTGCGCGCCATCGGTGATTACCAAGTGTCGATGATAGACCTGGCGTTTGCCACCGGCACCTTACTCGGACATAGCCGAGTCGATTTGGGCCTAAGCGCCAGTGCTCAGTAAGCACTGTAGTGAGTGAATGTAAGCGATAAAAGCCGCGCGTTTATCGCTTACCGGTCTGATGTTGGAAAACGACGGTTAGTGATGGCAACCTGAACCGTGGATATGGCCGTGAGCCACTTCGTCGGCTGTGGCCGGTCTGACATCCATGACTTCCACGTCAAACGTCAAATCTTCACCGGCCAATGGATGGTTGCCGTCGATGGTAATATCGTCGCCGTCGATCTCCACGATGGTAATGATGCCCGGACCATGGCTGACATCGGCGTGAAATTGCATCCCGACTTCAATATCCATCCCGTCGAACATTTTCTTGGAAACAACTTGAATCATTTCTTCGGAGACTTCGCCGTAGGCTTGATCGGCAGCGATGGTGACGTTGAATTTATCGCCCGCTTGCTTGCCGTTTAAAGCGGCTTCCAAACCCGCAATGATGTTGCCCGCGCCATGCAAATACAACAAGGGTTCCTCGCCTCTGGAACTGTCCAGCTGCTCACCGTCTTGGTTGGTTAAGGTATAATGTATGGAAACAGCCGTTTTGTCTGTGATTTGCATATGCGTATTCGCTAGATGAAAAAAGCCGACATCATATAACCTTTTCCCCGAAAAAACATGTCACGCTGGCGACCGCCCCGCCCCAAATCTTCACCTTACATCACCGCCGAAGGCTATCGGACCCTGGAAACCGAGTTGAAACAGCTTTGGGAACGGCGCAAGCACGTAACCATAGCCCTGTCCGCCGCCGCTGCGGAAGGTGATCGTTCCGAGAACGCAGAAGTTACCGCAAAAAAGAACTACGAGAAATCGACCGGCGTATTCATTATCTGCAAAAGCGCTTGCCGTCGTTGACTGTCGTGTCCGAGAAGCCGAGCAATCGCGATCAGGTATTTTTCGGTGCCTGGGTGACTTTGGAAACGATGGATGGAGAGGAAATCACCTACCGCATCGTCGGTGCCGACGAAATCGATACTACGGGTGGTTTGATCAGCCTGGACTCACCTCTGGCGAAAGCCTTATTGAAGAAGATGCTGGACGACGAAGTGACAATCCGCCATGCCGAGCAGGAAACGCGGTATTACATTACCGCGATCAAGTATTAAGATGAGTACGCAAGCCGCCTTTACCCGATTCAAGTGGTTCGTGATCATTCTGCTGCTGACCATCGTCGAAATAGGCCCCTTTCCGCTGATGGGTTTGACGCTACTGTATGTCATCGCGTTCCGCCCACGCTGGTTCAAGGCGTTGGTCGATCAGATCTATTCATGAGCTGCGCGCAATACCTGTTTGTCTACGGTACGCTGCGCAGAAACCCGGACGATCAAACTCAACACCCATTTCTAGACGATTGCGATTACATAGGCCCTGCGTTTATGCACGGCGATTTGTATGAAATCGATAATTATCCAGGCGCCGTAACCCGCGGCACAACGCAGATCAAAGGCGAACTGTACTTACTTGGCACCCCCGAACACACACTGTCTGTATTGGATATTTACGAAGAATGCGCCACGCATTTTCCGCAGCCGCATGAATACATCCGCCGCCAACTTTTAGTAAACCTGCCCGACGGACAAAGCGTTTGCGCTTGGACCTACCTATACAACCGTCCGACGACCGGTTTGCAGCGGATCTTAAGCGGCGACTATCTTCATCATCTCAAGGACAAAACATGATCAGCATTATCCAGCGCGTGACTCAAGCCAAAGTCACGGTCAACTGCAACGACATCGGCGTGATCGGCACCGGCATTATGGCGCTGGTGGCTGTCGAGAAAGCCGACACCCCCAAGCAAGCGGACCGCTTGCTGGAGCGGATTTTGAATTACCGCATCTTTGCGGACGCGGACGACAAAATGAATCTGAGTCTGCGCGATATTCAAGGCGGCCTGCTGCTGGTACCGCAATTTACCTTGGCGGCCAACACCGATACCGGCAACCGGCCCAGTTTTGCCTCGGCCGCGCCGCCGGCAATGGGCCGGGAATTATTCGCGTATTTGCAAAAGCGCGCGCTGGAGATTTACCCAAGCAGCCAGTTCGGCGAATTCGGCGCCGACATGAAAGTAGCGTTGATCAACGACGGCCCGGTGACTTTTACCTTACGTTGTCTGGAAAAGTAATTTTGCATACCGTTTGGATTCGGGAATCACTGCCTGACCGCTCACCCGGTCGAATTACCAACCCGCCCTTAAATATTATCGCTCCCGCAAAGGCGCAAGCTCAGCCGCTAGAGTGGATTCGCCGTAAGATGTAACGGCTCCCGCCTTCGCGGGCGTGACAAACCCAAGGAAATTGAGGAACGGCTTGGCAGTCACTGTCAGATAGGCGCGCTCGCCAATAAATTATTCTGTGTTAAATAACACAATTTTATTTGCCTAACGTGCACCTTACCCCTACAATTGCGCCTCCTTTATCACCCACAGAGAAATACTTATGAAAATTCAACATTTGCTAATCGCCTTAACCTTGCCGGCTTTGCTGACCCTGACAGGCTGCGAATCCGCAAAACCGGTCGAAGCAACTGCTGAGCCTGCGGTCGTGACGCCTGTAACCGCTGCACCGGCTGAAACTGCTGCCCCCGCGCCAGCGGCGGCACCCGCCATGTCTCCGGAACATTGCGCTAAACATAAAGCCGATGCCGCAGCGCACAATTGCGTTGAACATTGCGCCAAACACAAAGGTAAAAAAGGCAAAGCTTGCCTGAAACATTGTGCCGACAAAGCCGCAGCCGAACACGATTGCGCGAAACATTGCGCCGATCACCCAGGTGCTAAAGATAAAGTCTGCGCCCAACATTGCGCGCAAGATGCCCATGCCAGCGCCCACCAATGCGGTGCCGAGCATTGTGCCCATCACGAAGCCGCCGCTGCCGCCAATTGCAGCAGCCACCATTGCGCCCATCATCAAGGCGGCGCAGCCCATGATTGCAGTGCGGATCATTGCAAAAAGCACGGCGGCGACATGGCCGATTGCTGCGGCTCCGCGCATAAATGCGATAAATAATCTGTAACCTCAGATCCGATTGGGCCTCACTGCGGTGATGTAGTGACCGCAGTTAGGCCCAGTCAAACCAGTCCAGCCCGCTCGAAAAGCCCCCTACCGCCCTCTTCACTCGGCTAGATCCAGCCTCTTAACTCTCTCCCATTTATTCTTTAGCCGACGAGCGCATCTTTTAGATTGCCGAATCGTTTACATCTGCGCTAAATTCTCAAACTGTGCCACCTCAGGCGGCCGGACATTTTTATGCAGCAACAGAGGAACTTATGGCCGAATCCAATCAAAATCCCGCTATCGCCGCCGCGATCATTGGTGTCATCGGCTCGATCAGTGTCGCTATTATCTCTAACTGGGATAAATTGACTGGACAACAAAAGGCCGTAGAATCGCCGCCGGCACAGCAAACCGTGACGGCAATTTCTCCGCCGATTGCCCCGGCAAAACCGGCAGTAGTGGAGCCTGTGCCAGTCATCAACATCAGCGGCGACTGGTATAACCCCGCCGCGCCTACCGCAGGCGGCACCCACATCAACCAACAGAGCGACAGTTTTGAATTCCAGGGCTGGGGAATGTTGGCGCAAGGCGTGGGCTATACATCAAAAGGCAGCGGTAATCTGATCGGGCAAACCCTGACTTACGATTACACCGCGCAGTACCAAAACGGCTGGGTTTCGAAGGGCAATTGCACCGGCACGGTAACGCCGAACGGCGCGAAGATTACCGCAACCTGCACCGATACCATCATGGGTACCTACGTGTCGGCAGGCGTGCGGCAATAAGACGGGACAAGGGGCAGACCACCATCCCAGGGGAATGGCAGTCTACTCTTGAACTAACACATCTAACGAATGGCTAACAGTGCTCTTAACACATCAACGCGGCTAATCATGCCGACAAACTGATCGTTTTGAAAAACCGGGAAACTCCTGGTCGGCGATTCCTGAAATTTGCTGGCGACATCCACCAGACTGGCATCGGCACTCACAAATTGCGGGTCTTTGCTCATGAACTCACCTACTTTTCCAGCCATGCTTTGGTTGTAAGCGGATTCGACAAACACCTTCATGCCGTCTTTTTCGGAAAATATCCCCACCAACTTACCGTGTTGGTCCACAACCGGCACGCTGGTTACTTTGTGGTCCAGCAAAATCTTAACAGCCTGAGAAATTTCGGTATCGGGGGTAACGGTAACGATTTTGGTCGACATGTAATCGACTACAGCTATTTTGGCTAGCATGGTGTACCTCCTGTTATTATTTTTTATTCTACACTTGGACAGCCTCGGGACCGACCGGTTCGGCGACCAGCTGACTTCTGCCCTATGCGATTATTATAAAAATTCCCCACACTAGCTAGCTTTATTATTCCAAAGCAGCAGCCACCGAAATACCGGTTGATTTCGGCGTCGGCCACCCATTCCGGGCTAACGAATTAATGCTGCCCCCCCACCCGCAAACTCCTTGTAACGGCCATTTTCAGTAATGTAGGAATTTTCTGCCAGACCGTTGAGATTTGCGTTCCCGGCCGTGCGGATACGACGACATTCAACGGCGGGCTTTGTAAGTTGCAAAATGATTATGCAACTCGCGTATCAGTCTAAACTTGTGAAACCGCACATTGACGTTTCTGCTGAAAATGGATACCGCTTATGCTTGATCGCCATAGTAATCAGTCCGCACCCCAGGACTTTTCCTTACGCAAACTGTTGACCGTACTGACCGCCACGGTGGCTTTATTGCTGATAGTCGGCAATATGTTTGTGTGGCTTAGCCACGGCAAACTGGAAACAGCGGAAGCCGAAAAACAACGTCTGATAAATGCGACGCTGGCATTTAAAAATGTTCGCTATCACGTCGTACAAATCCAGCAATTTCTCACCGATGCATCAGCGGTAGGCGAAGACGATTACAGCGACGCCTTGGCGGAAAAAAATGCCGCTCACGCGGAACTGACGAGTTTACTGGCGATGATGCCGGACATGAACCCGGCGATTAAGGACGCCGATAACGCCGTGACAGAGCTTTATGCCACCGGCGAACGCATGGCAAACGCCTATTTTCAGCAAGGCCGTGAAGCCGGCAACCTGATCATGAAAGCGCCGGAAAATGGCTTCGACGCGGCTTCGGAAATTCTGGCCGACAAACTCAATCAGCTTGCCGGCAGCGTGGAACAGCAAGCCAACGCCGCCTCACAGCAGCAAAATCAGATGCAAAGCCAGATGTTTACGGTCAGCGCCACGGTTGCCGGTCTGGCTTTACTATTGATCGTGTCAGCCAATATCTGGCTGACGCGAAAATTATTTAGCGTGTTGGGCGGCGAGCCCAGCTATGCGTCGAAAATTGCCGGCAGTATCGCCAAGGGCCAATTAGACATCAAAGTCGCCACTGAGAAAAACGATACCAACAGCCTATTGGCGACCATGAAGCTCATGGGCCAGGAACTAACCCGCCATATGCGCGAGATCAATGCGGTTAGCAAGCAAATCGGCCAGTCTTCCTACCAAATATCCAATATTTCCGGCGGTATTTCCAATGCCAACCGATCGGAACAAGCCAGATCGTCCGAGGTAAAAACCGCTACCGAACAATTACGTAACACCACCGAAGAAGTCGAACGCTTTTCCGTTGAGATTCGCCACCGCACCCAGCAAACGCAAAACACGGCACAAAAAGGCATTGTCGCCGTCAACGAAAATCTCGACGAAATGCGCAGAGTTGTGAAGGAAGTGGAAAACGCGGAAGCTAAAACCGTGGCACTGCGCCAAGCTAATCGGCAAATTCAGGATATTACCACCACCATCCGCAACATCACCGAGCAAACCAATCTACTGGCCTTAAACGCGGCCATCGAAGCCGCCAGAGCCGGTGAATACGGCAGAGGTTTTGCGGTGGTAGCCGATGAAGTGCGTAAGCTGGCGCAAAACGCTTCCGGCGCTACCGCCGAAATTGCCAGCATTATTGGCGAATTAACCAAAATCATCGAAGAAAATACTCTGGCGATGGGCTCCATCATCCAGACCACCAAACAGGGCATGGAAAAAGCCGAAACCACCAGTGTAGTCATCAACGAGATTGTAGGTCAGATAGCAGAAAATGCGGGTACGGCGCAGCAAATCTCCCAGGTGTCCAAATATCAACTGGAAAACGTCAACCAATTGCAGACCCGGGTAGAAGCTTTATTCGACGCGCTGGGACAGAACGAATCCAAAGTGCACATCACTCGAACCATCAGTGACGACCTTTACGTGGTGACCGAAAAAATGCGCACTATGCTGGAACACTTTAGCTTCGATGCGCAGTGGACGGCGACCCCCGCCGCCAACGAGAATCGTAAATTTCCGCGCAGCAGCCAATACTTGCTGGCCCATGTCGAAATCGCCGACTTGGTTCTCGACGGCGTCACTGCTGATTTCAGCATGTCCGGTGCCTGTTTGCGTCTGCCTGTGGAACTGCCCTGCCCGCTAAACAGCTCGATTGCCATTCAACTGCGCATTCCGTACGACAATATTCAGCAATACGAGTCCCAACTGCCACTGGAGCTTACCTGCACCCTAGTCTGGCACAAACCCGTGGATGACGAACACCACTACGGCGTCAAATTCAACGAATTCATGTCACCGGAATCCGCACAGAGCTTAAAAGCCTGTTTTGCCTTTTTCAACCACTCCGCAACTTATTAGCCGCGGCCTGAAAATACTCGGCTCAAAAACTCAATCGAACGCGTTGCAGCAGGGGCATTTCCAATCGACGTCCGCTGGCCGCGTCGGGTGCACATGATTCAGCAGTTTTTTCGAGCCGCCGAAATCATGATAGTTTTGGCAGACTTTTTCGAATGCGGCCTTGGGCGATGCGGCATAGCTAAACTTAAATTTGGGATACCTGCCGACATGTTGCTTCAAGCGGGCGTTTAGGTCGGTTTCCGAACGGCCGACGTATTTGACGACAAACTTATTGGTTTTTTGATTAATAATGCCCAAGGCGTAATTGCCTTCGGCGCTTTCCGTAATTAATTCGTTGATTTTGGCATTGCTCAAATCGTAAGCCCCTTGCATATCAAGTGAAGCCATAGTTCCTCCAGTAGCGTCTCGCTATTCTTATAATCAAGTCGTAGGTCTGGCAAATATGCCTGATGACAGGATAATACTCTTATCTGGCCCAAGTATTACTTTAAATATTGCAAGTTCAGTCCGACGCCTTTGTAAGGCGCTGCCGATCAGACAGAACATAGCGCTTGGGATTAGTGAATTTTACAGCTGCCCACAACCAGGAGTCGGGATGCATCGCTTGATATTGTCGGGATGTTTGATCAGTGTGGTTAGTTGGCTGCTGGCCTTCCCGGCGCACGGCACCAATTGGCAAGTCGGCCCGCAGCGCGCGCTTAAGCTGCCTAGCGCGGCTGCAAGACTCGCCAAAGACGGCGATGTGGTCAGCATCGATGCCGGGCTATACCAGGGCGACGTCGCCAGTTGGCCGCAGCAGCGCTTGACCATACGCGGAATGGCAGGCGGCGCCCACCTGGAAGCACTTGGCAATTCAGCGGAAGGCAAAGCGATTTGGGTACTAAAAGGCAATGACACGGTCGTTGAAAATATCGAACTTTCCGGGGCCAGCGCACCGGCGCTGAACGGTGCCGGCATCCGCTTCGAAGGTACTCATCTGACTCTAAGGAATTGCCATTTTCATCATAACCAGATGGGTATCTTGACCGGCGTTAACCCTGACAGCGACATCTTGATTGAAAATTCGGAGTTTAACGACAACACCGTCGATTATCCGCGCTACGGTAAACTCGGCCATAACATCTACATTGGCAATATCCGCCGTTTTACCCTGCAAAATTCTTATATCCACGATGCCAGCACCGGCCATAACGTCAAATCGCGGGCCAGGGAAAACTATATTCTTTACAATCGCATCACCGACGAGCGTAACGGCTCCAGCTATTTGGTGGACTTACCGGATGGCGGTGCCGGCTACTTGATTGGCAATCTGTTTCATCAAAGCGCCAACACCGAAAATGCCGCGATGCTGGCTTTTGCCGCCGAACACAACCAAACTCAGCCGAATCAACAGCTATATCTGGTGAACAACACTTTCGTCAACGATTACCCCGGCGGCTCGTTTCTGCATAATCACAGTATTGCCACCGCGATGTTAATCAACAATCTGTTGATAGGCGAAGCCACCGCCATGATTGGCCCCAACCAGGAAAACCACGACCTCAAGGCTAAGGCCAAGGTGTTACTTGATCCGGCAAGTTACGATTACCGCCTGAAACCTAATGCGCCGGCAATCGATCAGGGCATCTCCCCCGGACTCGCCGCCAACGGGATGCTGCTTAATCCCCAATTTGTCTATCGCCATCCGCGCGGCAGCGAAAAACGCCGCCAACAAGGACCGCTTGATGTGGGCGCCTACGAATTTATCGCCAAACAGCCCGATTAAACCTCAGCTGAACAAAGCCAAGGCCTTTTTCAACGTTGACCACACACCCCAACTGAGCGGGATCAGTACATAAAGCCAGAATACCGCCAACAGCCAGGGGCTGGAAGATTTGCCCGATTCGGAGTTATTCATAAAAAGTGCCCTGCCTTACTTAATGTTCGGCTTCGTCAGCCGGATAAATACCGTCCAGCTCGTCGAAATCGCCGTGTTTCATATGATGTTTCTCATGCACCGGGCGGATCGATAGATTGGCGATAAAACCCACCACCAATAGTCCGGCCATAATGTACATGGTGACGTTGTAGGCATCGGCCTTAGCCACGCCCTGGCCTATTTGATATTCGCGAATGTAATTCACCAACACCGGCCCCAACACGCCAGCGGTTGACCAAGCGGTTAATAAGCGGCCATGGATTCCGCCGACAAAGCGCGTGCCGAAAATATCCGCTAAATAAGCCGGAATCGTCGAAAAACCGCCGCCGTACATACTCATGATCAAGGCGTACAGCAACACGAACAGCGCCATATTGCCGCTCATACCCATGGTAGGTATGGTGGAATACAAGCCAGCGCCCACCGCGAAAAAAATAAAATAGGTGTTTTTACGCCCGAGATAATCCGACGCCGACGACCAAAAAAACCGCCCGCCCATATTGAACAAACTCAGCAAACCGACGAAACCGGCCGCCGAGGCCGGCGTTACCGAGCCTTTAAACATCTCCTGTATCATCACCGAAGCTTGCCCCAGCACACCGATACCGGCCGTCACATTCAGGCACAGTACCAGCCACAGCAAATAAAATTGCGGGGTTTTTAAAGCTTGGTCGATATGCACGTGCTTATCGGTGATCATTTTGTTTTGCACCAGCGGCGGCGTCCATCCCGCAGGCTGCCAATCAGGCGGCGGGATGCGGATGGTCAATGCACCTATCAGCATCGAACAAAAATACAGGCCGCCCATCACCAAAAATGTTTGCACTACGCCAACCGATTCGGCCGATTTAAACTGGTCCATCAGCAACACCGATAAGGGCGCGCCTATCATCGCCCCGCCGCCGAAACCCATGATAGCCATACCGGTCGCCATACCGCGCCGGTCGGGAAACCATTTGATCAACGTCGATACCGGCGACACATAGCCCAAACCCAAACCAATACCGCCAATCACCCCATAACCCAGATAAATCAGCCAAATTTCATGCAGGTGCACGCCCAGTGCGGAGATTAAAAAACCACCGCCAAAACAGCAAGCCGCAACGAACATCGTCAGGCGTGGCCCGACTTTTTCCAGCCATTTACCGCCGAACGCCGCCGACAACCCTAAAAACACAATCGCCAGGCTGAATATCCAGCCCAGCGTCGTCAGCTTCCAATCCTCCGGCGCGGAGGTACCGATGCCTATTACCCGAGTCAATGGATCGTTGAACACACTGAACGCATAGGCTTGGCCGATGCACAGATGCACCGATAAAGCCGCCGGCGGCACTAACCAACGGCTATAGCCGGGCTGCGCGACGCTATGTTGTTTGGAAAAAAATCCCGACATACTTGAATCCATTGTTTAACTAAATTTTTGATAGTGGCGTTTTACCGCAGCGCCGGCCCATGCGGCATTTTAGCATTGCCGGCCGGTGGGCTTTAAGTCCAATATCCGCGGACCTAAATCAGTACCAAGCCGGCGAAACAAGCCATATACCGCGAAACCGTCCATTTATCTAACATAGATTAATTAAAAAACTCAGCCCTTATGCCCTGCAACACCCGCCGTGTTGGGACTTCCGTTCCCGGCACACTAATTGCTGCCACCCAAAAGCCTTCTAACTTCTAAATACCTGATAAAAACAATGAAAAAAACCAAGTTACAGGATTTTCCAGTTGCCCAACCCGGCCACCTAGCAGGCGTCGCCGCCTTGCTGTTTTCGCTGCACGGCATCGCTCACGCTGCCGAGCCATCGCCGACCGAGGATCTAAAAACCAGCGAGACCAACAGCAAAACCAAAACGGCCAGAACCACTAGCCAAAGCCAAACCAGCGACACCACCACTACACTGGATACAGTCACCGTAGCGGGAACGGCTCCCTTTAATCCACCCAACCAAAAACCGCAACTGGATACCGAAGCCGCTACCGGCAGCCGCCTGGGCCTGACACCTCGCGAAACGCCGGCTTCGATCACGATTATTGATCGGGCAACTTTCGAAAAGCGCGGCGCGCAGACTACGCAGGAAGCCTTGGAAAGAGCCCCAGGCATAATCGTATCGTCGCAACCCGGCTCGGCGGGCTCGGTGTCGATGCGGGGTTTCACCGGTTCGCAAATCACGCAGCTGTTCAACGGCATTACCGTGCAATATGATGTCGTGGCCGCCCGCCCCATCGATAGTTGGCTCACTGATCGCGTCGAAGTCTTGGGTGGGCCGTCCACATTTTTATACGGCCAAGGTGCAGTAGGCGGCTCGGTCAACTATGTCAGCAAAATTGCGCATCGCGGCCCGGATGAACATCACGGCTTAGTTTCGCTGGGAGAATACTTAAATCGCCGGGCGTCCTACGGTTTCAACGGCCAACTCGGCAATACCGATAACTGGCTGCAAGCCGACATCAGTTATTTGGGGTCCGAAGGCTATATCGACCACACGGAAGCCGATTCCGGCGTGATGTCGTTTTCCTTGTTAAGCGACATTACGTCCAATCTGTCGCACACCATCGCTTTCGAGCATCAGATGGAAGACCGCGATTCTTACTGGGGCACGCCGGTACTGAATCCGGTCGTCAACGGTAGAATAGTCCCCTGGGGTACCGCCGGTTTAGGGCCCACCGAAGGCCAAATAGACCCCGGCACCCGCTTTAAAAACTATAACGCCAGTGGTTCGGTATTTGATCAGCAGGTGTTTTGGTTACGCGACATTGTCGACTATCAACTGTCCGATAACACCCAATTCAAAAACACCTTTTACTATTACAAAGCGGATCGCCAGTATTTAAACGTAGAAGGTTACGACTGGAACAGCACGAATACCCTGATTACCCGCAATAAATCGTTTGCGGTAAATCACGATCAGGCTTTGGTCGGCAACCGATTCGAAATCGTGCATAGCAGTAATTGGTTCAGCCTGCCTTCGAAAATTTCGGCCGGGGTCGACATTGCCTACAACAAGCAAACCCGCGCACCCAGCATGGAAAGCTCGACAGGCACCGTCAGTATCGTTAACCCATACAATTTCAGCACCGGCACCTACTACGACAACCCTCTGGCCACCGGGCCAATCTCCAACGCCCGCAACGAACTGTATACCGTCGCCGGTTATGCCGAAAACCGCCTGACCCTGGTGCCCGATCTGAATTTGATCACCGGCGTGCGGGTAGACGATATTCGTCTGGATGCGAAAAATCTACGCACTTCCTTTGTGCCTCCGACCGCCACCAGCCCCGCCGCTTTCGGCCGCCGCTGGACGGCTGTGACTTGGCGGGCAGCGTTGATGTACGACATCACCTCCACCTTTAACGTTTATGCGCAATACAGCACCGCAGCCGATCCGCCGTCCGGGATTTTGACCACCGGCACCTTCGCCGCGCTGCAAGACTTCGATCTCACCACCGGCCGGCAAGCAGAAGTAGGCACCAAATTCGACTTTTGGGACGGCAAAGGCTCGGCGACACTGGCAGGCTATTACATCGAACGGAAAAATCTATCGATAACCGATCCGACGGACCGAAATCGGCAGTTACCGATTGGCGCACAGTCCTCCGGCGGTGTAGAGGCCAATATTGGGGTACAACTCACCGACGAATGGAGCGTGCAAGGCAACATGGCCTACGTCGATGCCCAGTACGACAAATTCCTGGAAACCGTCGGCACCAGCACGGTGTCAAGAAAAGGCAATCGGCCGGCCAATGTCGCAAAATGGGTGGCTAATGCCTGGCTGACCTGGGATTTCGATGCCGACTGGCAATGGAGTTTTGGCTCGCGCTACGTCGGCGACCGTTTCGTCGATACCGCCAACTTGATCAAAACCCCGGCTTATGCGGTATTCGATACCCAACTGTCCTGGAAATTTAATCCAAAAGCCACTGTCACCGCGCGGGTTAAAAACCTGTCCGACGAGCAATACGTCGAATGGGGTAGCGGCGGTAACGCCCCGTTATTTTTCGTCGCCGCACCGCGTACCTTCATGATGGAATTGAAAGTAGACTTTTAATGCTCAACGGGCTAAAGCGCAATCTATATCTGGTTCACCGTTGGCTGGGTATAGCCTTGTGCTGTTTCATGGCCATGTGGTTCGTATCCGGCGTCGTGATGATGTATGTCGGCTACCCCAAACTGACGCCACAGGAAAAGCTGAGCGCCTTGCCTGGCTTGGCGGCTGAGCGCTGCCGCATCAACCTTGCACAAGCATTGGAAGCTAGTGCTCAAGCCAAAAGTCCCGATAGCGTGCGCTTGACCAGCGTTGCCGGCGCGCCGCGTTATGTATTTGCTTACGGCAAAACCCAAATCGCCGTGGATGCCGAAACCGGGAACCGTGTCGATCAGGTGACGCCGGCCCAGGCCTTAGCGTCAGCCGGCAGCTTTCTGGCGACGGCTGACGGCTATTATCTGGATCGCATCGACGAAGACGCCTGGACGCATTCCAAAGCGCTGGACGAACATCGGCCGCTGCACCGCGTGCAAATGGCCGACGAGCAAGCCACGCTGCTTTATATTTCCAACACTACCGGCGAAGTGGTGCGCGATGCCACTCGCCACGAACGCACCTGGAACTGGCTGGGCGCCTGGATTCATTGGCTATATCCGTTTCGCGGCGGCGCTTTGGATCGTTACGCGGCGGACATTGTCATTTACACCGCGCTGGCCGGTTCGGTATTAAGTTTGCTTGGCCTAATCGTTGGCATACTGCGTTGGCGTTTTCAGGGCCGTTACAAACATGGCACAAAAACCCCATACCGCGAGGCCTGGATGCGGTGGCATCACCTGCTGGGATTGGGCTTTGGCGTAATCGCCTTCACTTGGATACTCAGTGGCTTATTTTCGATGAATCCGTGGAAAATATTCGACTCCACCGCCGCCAAACCCAAGCTCCAGACCTACATGGGCGGAGACATTTCGCCGCAGTATTTCCCGTTGTCCGCAGCGGAAGCCTTGGCGCGTTTTCAAAATACCGGGTTTCAGCCGCGGGAAATCGAATGGCGCGTACTGAACTGCCAAGGTTTTTACATTGCTTTTGATGGTCAGGGCCGCAGCCGTATCCAGACGGCGCAGACTGATAGCCGGGTTTTCGAGAAATTCGAGTGGCCGGCCCTGCAAACCGCAGCCGAACGGCTCATGGCTCCGAATAAAATTGCCAGGCAAAGCGTGTTAAACGAATACGATTTTTACTACTACAGCCGCGCCGCGCATACCATGACCGGGCACATCGACAAACGTTTGCCTATCCTGCGTTTGGAATTTGCTGACGCCGACAGCACCTGGCTGCATCTCGACCCCTACACCGGTCACTTCAGTAAACTCGATGCCGGTAGGCGCGTCAGCCGCTGGCTATTTGCCTTTTTACACAGTTGGGACTGGCTGCCTTTACTGAACAATCGGCCGGTCTGGGATATTGTGTTGATAGTATTCAGCACCGGCGGCTTGTTGATTAGCGCGAGCGGTATCGTCATCGGCTGGCGGCGTGCGAAGCGCAAGCTGGCTATTCATTAAGCCAACCCACGCATACCGTCGTTTCCAAACAGACGGGAGCCACCCATCCCTTATCAGCTCTCCCCAAGCCTGATCGGCTTAGTCGATAACCGTTAGAAAACGTCAGCCAAAACGCTTATTCTGTCGGCACGTTTAACCTCGCTGGGTAGTCCCCTTCTACCGAAACGCCAAAATGCTACGGATACTAAAACCATGAACGACTCAAGAACCCGCTTGGACAGAATCAATACCCGGATTAGAAACCACCCGCTGCTGTCATTGTTGATTGCGGTCAGCACGCTGGTTATTGGCCTTTCGACGTTTACCAACGCCACCCGGAATCTAATAGATCTGTTAAGCGGCGCAGAACAGCGGCCGGCAATCAACGGATTATGGCAAGCCCAAGTCAGCTATGACTGGCCGAACGCTAATTATCAAGAGCGATTCGATTTCGCCGGTAGCGATACGCAGCTATATGGCAGCGCTACATTTACCGGCAGCCCAAACGGCATTTTGGAAGGCGAGATCGCCGGAGGCACCTTGCGTTTTATCACCAAAACCTCGGAATCGCTGGGATCAGGCCCCACACAACAGGCTATCCATCGGTATCAAGGCAAAATAGCCGGCGATGAAATTAAATTTGTGATGCAAACCGAAGGCGGTTATTCGGCACATGTGCCTGTTGAGTTTACCGCGAAGAGAACCGGCAATCCGGCGCTTCCGCCGGCAGCTAACTGATATTTGCGCAGAACAGCAAAGTGACAGGCTTCGCGCCGCTGCCCCTGGCCGCATTTCCAATTAGACAGCCTGATCCGGTGTTAGTGATCTAAAAATATGATCTGAGTTGATTGGCTCGCTCGCAAATTGAATGATTTGGCGAAATGCCACCATAACAGTTATGCGCTTTTTCAAGCCATACAGATTTCATTTCACTAAATCTGTACTTAAAAATTAGGCGAGTAACTGAATCTGTTTGGCTTTTTCCGAGGTTAGTAAAGTATTCACCGTCGACCAGACAACGCTGGCGGCCAAAAATACTTCCCTGCATCCATCCCGCCGATGCAGGGCATTTTTTACTAACATCCAGGAGAACTTCATGCCCGCAGTCACCTCACCGGCACATCAAAAAGGCGATTGTTTTGTCGATTTCGAAGAAAAAGTATTTGAAGACGTCAAAGCCGAGCCAGGCCAGAAAGCTTTGGTCAAATTCCATACCGTCGCTTTTGAAGGATCAATTGGCTTCGTCAATCTGCTACAAGCAACCCGTTTGCAACGCAAAGGCTTCGAAACCTCCATTCTGCTGTATGGTCCGGGAGTCACCTTAGGTCTGCAACGTGGCTTTCCGCGTTTGGGCGACGAATCATTTCCCGGCCACCAAAACTACGCTAATCAGATTGCCAAATTCATCGAGGAAGGCGGCAAAGTCTATGCCTGCCGCTTTGCGCTGCAAGCTTTGTACGGCCATGGCGAGCCCAGCCTATTGCCGGGCATTCGTCCGATCAGCCCATTGGATGTGTTAGACATCGTGTTACTGCACCAGCGCGACAACGCCTTCATCCTGGATACCTGGACTTTATAAACCGTAACGCCGAACCCTTCATCGAGAGGGCGTCGTAAAAATCAAAATGTAGGTTGGGTTAGCGTAGCGTAACCCAACAAAATCAAATTGTTGGGCTTCATTGCATTCAGCCCAACCTACGTTTTGAGCTTGTTGATCATCCACAGGAGAAAAAAGTGACCAATCCCAACATCGTCAGAGCGGCGGCGGTACAGATTGCGCCGGTGTTCGAATCCGCCACCGCCACCGGCGACAAGGTTTGCCAGGCCATCAGCGACGCCGCCGCGAAAGGCGCGCAAATCGTGGTGTTCCCGGAAACCTTCGTGCCTTATTACCCCTACTTTTCCTTCGTGCTGCCACCGGTCAGCCAGGGCCGAGAGCATTTGAAGCTTTACGATTACGCGCCGACGGTGCCGGGACCTGTTACCGATGCCGTTGCCGCACAAGCCAAGGCGCACGGCGTAGTGGTGGTATTAGGCGTCAACGAGCGCGACCACGGCAGCCTGTACAACACTCAATTGATATTCGACGAAACCGGCCGTCTGGCGCTGAAACGCCGCAAGATCACCCCGACCTACCACGAACGCATGGTCTGGGGCCAAGGCGACGGCGCGGGTCTGAAAGTCATCGAAACCAGCATCGGCCGTATCGGCGCGCTGGCCTGCTGGGAACATTACAACCCGCTGGCTCGCTATGCCTTGATGGCCCAGCACGAACAAATCCATTGCAGCCAGTTTCCCGGCTCCCTGGTCGGGCCCATTTTTGCCGAGCAAATTGAAGTAACGATGCGCCACCATGCGCTGGAATCCGGTTGCTTTGTCATCAACGCCACCGGCTGGCTCAACGATGAGCAAATCGACGCGGTCACTACCGAGCCAACCCTGCAAAAAGCCCTGCGCGGCGGTTGCTGTACCGCCATCATTTCGCCGGAAGGCCAGCATGTGGTCGAACCGTTACGCGAAGGCGAAGGCATGCTGATCGCCGATCTGGATATGAATTTAATCACCAAACGTAAACGGATGATGGATTCGGTCGGCCATTACGCCCGTCCTGAACTACTTAGTTTGCGCATAGCCGACAGGCCGGCGGTACCGATGTTCAGCGACCTGCCAGCCGTTTCGTCTCAACCCATCCAAGAGAGCGACCGCGATGACGCTATCAGCACACACTAAAGTCGGCGTGGCAGAGCTGATCGCCGATTTGCAATCCTTAGGCTTACGCCTGGAAGGCAGCGAAGTCGGCATCACAGGACGGCGTGGCGGTGCAGGGCCTTCCGATCACAAAGCCATTAACTTGGCCGGCCGAACCGTGATGATACCGATCGCCACCGTGTCGGCTTGCGAATCGCCGTTCATCGCCAGTCGGCCCGATGTCAACGGTATCAGCGAGATTCGCCGCGATGGCGCTGTGGTCAGCCACGTTCAATTCCCGCGCCAGCCACGTTTTTACGGTTTACAGACTGCCGACGGCATTCCGTATTCGCAGATCGCCACGCTGCATTCGTCCGATGTGTTGGCGACCACACTACTGCAATCCTGTATTCGATACGGCAACCGCAAAACATCCTGCCAGTTCTGTGCCATCGGCCAGTCGCTGGCGGCGGGCAAAACTATCTTGCGTAAAACGCCTGAACAATTGGCCGAGGTCGCGAAAGCCGCGGTCGAACTGGATCAGGTCAAACACATGGTCATGACCACCGGCACGCCGAATCTCACCGACAGAGGCGCGGCATTGCTCTGCGAGAGTGCCGAAGCCGTTAAGGCAGTCGTCGATCTGCCGATTCAAGGCCAATGCGAGCCGCCGGATGACGACATCTGGTTTGAGCGCATGAAGGCTTGCGGCATCGATAGTTTGGGCATGCATCTGGAAGCGGTGACGCCGGCAGTGCGTGAACGCATCATGCCCGGCAAGGCCAGCGTGCCGCTGGACCGTTACATGGATGCGTTCGACGCCGCGGTGGCGGTGTTCGGTCGCGGCCAGGTAAGTACCTATATTCTGGCGGGCTTGGGCGATACGCCGGAAGCGATTCTGTCGATTTCCGAGCAGTTGATCGCCAAAGGCGTTTACCCGTTCGTGGTGCCTTTCGTGCCGATTAGCGGCACCCCCTTGGCAAACCATCCGGCACCGACGCCTGCCTTTATGGCGAAAATCCTGCCGCAACTGGGTGCGATGCTGAAGCAAGCAAACCTGCTATCCCTAGACATGAAAGCCGGTTGCGCCAAATGCGCAGCCTGCTCGGCACTGGCCAGTTATGAGGTGTGAGATGTGGAGCAACGACTTTAAACCGTATTTTGCCAACGCTTACCTGATCAAATTCGTCACCGAGGATTGGGAACGCAAACAAATGCGGTCGCTGCGCCAGGCGGTGTTTTGCGAGGAGCAAGGTATTTTTGCCGGCGACGATCTGGACGACATCGACCACATCGCCACCCCTATCGTCGCCATCGCCTGCGTCGCCGGCCTGCCGGATCGCGTTGTCGGCACTGTGCGTATTCATCAGGAACAACCCGGCGTGTGGTGGGGATCGAGGTTGGCGGTGGATCAGGACTACCGCAAACAAGGCAGTCTGGGCGCCGCTTTAATCAAACTGGCGGTCACCAGCGCCCACGCCCAGGGTTGCACCCGCTTTCTGGCGCAGGTGCAAAGCCGCAACCAATTGCTGTTCCGCCGACTGCACTGGAAAACCTTGCAGGAAATCGCGATGCACGGGCGGCCGCATTATCTGATGCAAGCGGACCTGGCTTGGTATCCGCCTTATGCCGACGGCGCTATCGGTTTTGTAACGACCAGTCGGATCGCGGCATGAGTTCATTGACTGAATTGACCAAGAGCATCCAACAAGGCTTGGGGCTGGCGCATAAGCGCGACATCGCCGAGGTGGTGGGAAGACTCTATGGTTCCCACGCTCAGCGTGGGAACCCAGCCCCGGACGCTCCAGCGTCCCGAACCGCGGAGCGGTTCAGCTTGCATTCCCACGCGGAGCGTGGGAACGATGTACCCGTGGGCGATGACTGCGCGGCCATCCCCGACGGCGACGGCTTCCTGTTGCTGGCAAGCGAAGGCTATTTGAATGACTTCGTCGCCAGCCAACCCTGGTTTGCCGGCTATTGCGGCGTGATGGTCAACGTCAGCGACATTTACGCGATGGGCGGCCGGCCAATCGCGGTGGTCGATGCGATCTGGAGCGAAGGTGCTGGCCAAGCCAAGCCGATACTGGAAGGCCTGGCCACTGCCGCGCAAGTTTACGGCGTACCGGTGGTTGGCGGCCACAGCAATTTGCGTAACGACCGCCCGCAATTATCGGTAGCTATCCTGGGTCGGGCGCAAAAACTGTTGAGCAGTTTCGCCGCCAAACCGGAACAACAACTGCTGGCAGCCATCGATTTGCGCGGCCATTTTCGCGAACCCTATTTGTGGTGGGACGCCAGCACCGGCGCGCCACCGGAACGTCTACGCCAAGATTTGGAAATCCTGCCAACACTGGCCGAAACCGGCCTATGCGATGCCGCCAAGGACATCAGCAATGCCGGCGTAATCGGCACCTTATTGATGCTGTTGGAGTGCTCCGGTTTGGGCGGCGTGATCGATATTAACGCCATACCGCGTCCAAGCCACATCGATTTGGCAAGATGGTTGCGCTGCTTTCCCAGCTACGGCTTCGTGCTGAGCGTCGATACCCATGACACCGGCGACGTGATCGAACTGTTTAGCCTGCGCGGCATCGCTTGCGCGGCCATCGGCAAGACTGACGACAGTGGCCGGTTGCGGCTTAAAGCCGGCGACGCAGAGCAACTGCTCTGGGATTTAAACAGCGAAGCCCTGATCGGCTGCGGCCCAAACCGGCAGGACTAGCCATGCCAAGACTACGCATTGCCATGCTGACCCATTCCGTTAACCCGCGCGGCGGCGTGGTGCATGCGATGCAATTGGCGGAGGCCTTGCAGGAGTTGGGACACGATGTGACCTTGATCGCCGCAGCGGAACCCGGCAAAAAATTCTTTCGCGCCGTACGCTGCCGGACAACCCTGATACCGCTAACCAGATTGAGCGGCGATTTGGTCGCCACCGTCGGCCAGCGCATCCAGGCTTATATCGATTACTTCAGCCAATCCGCTACCACCACATTCGATATTTACCACGCTCAGGATGCCATCAGCGGTTGCGCGATGGCCGAACTTAGCGAACGCGGCATCATCGATGGCTTTGTCCGCACCGTGCATCATCTGGATAGTTTCGACGACGTTTCGTTGATGACCTGGCAAAGTCGCTCGTTTGTGGCCGCCCAACGAGTCTTGTGCGTCAGCCGCGATTGGCAGGACAAGTTGCACAAGCAGCATCGGATTGCCGCCACCCAAGTCAATAACGGCGTTGATGTGCAACGCTATTCGCCCGTACCGCATGCCCATGACGAAACCCTGCGCCAATCGCTGGGTTTGTCGCGGGGCGGGCCGATTTTCCTGGCGGTTGGCGGCATCGAGGCACGCAAAAACACCTTGCGTATCTTCGCGGCATTCCGTGAGGTTTTGCAGCAGCGTCCCAATACGCAGTTGATCATCGTCGGCGGCGCCAGCCTATTAGACCACAGCGACTACCGCCAACAGTTCAACGCCGCTGTCGCCGAGAGCGCTATTCAGGAGGGCCACGGCCAACCATTGATCATCACCGGTCCATTGCCCGATGCCGACATGCCGAGTTTGTTTCGTCTGGCTGACGCACTGGTGTTTCCATCATTGACCGAAGGCTTTGGCCTAGTGGTGCTGGAGGCCATTCTCTCCGGCACGCCGGCTATCGTTTCGCTGCGGCCGCCGTTTACCGATTATTTGCAAGATCAGGACTGCATCTGGACTGATCCGGAAGATAGCGCCGCGATCTCGATTGCAATGAAAACCGCCATCGATGATTTTCCCAAGGCTCGCTTGCCAACAATCGCCCAGCGTTTAAGCAGCGAGTTTTCCTGGGTGCAGTCGGCCAATACCCATCTTGAAATTTACCGTTCACTCATCAACGCCCAAGGAACCCACTATGCCTGAAATGCGCTTCCGCGTCCGCTGGCCGGACCAAACCGAAAGCCTGTGTTATTCGCCGTCACTGGTGATCAAGGATTATTTCCAACCCGGACAAAGTTATCCCTTGCCGGCATTCGTCGAGTACAGCCGCGAAGCGTTGGAAATAGCCAGCGAAAGAGTACGGCAAAAATATGGCTACACCTGTTCCAGCGCGATGAGCCAACTGGCGGAAATCGAAGCCAAGGCCAGCCAATTTTTGGATAGCGACAACCCCATGGTCAGCGTGACCGAATTCATCGAATAAACCAACACACCCCCAATCAAATAGACGAGGACGCCATGAAAGAAAAATCAGAAAATACCCGCCTGCACTATGACACGATTATCGTCGGCGGCGGCCAGGCCGGTTTGTCCGTCAGTTACAATCTGCAAAAACACGGTATCAACCATATCATCTTCGAAAAAAACCGCATCGGCCATTCTTGGCGCAACGAGCGTTGGGACAGTTTTTGTTTGGTCACCCCCAACTGGCAATGCCAACTGCCGGACTTTCCTTATCAGGGCGACGATCCCAAAGGCTTTATGCTGAAAGACGAAATCGTCGATTACATCGAAGCATTTGCCAAAAAAGTCAATCCGCCGATCCTGGAAGGCGTGGCGGTAAATCGGGTCTGGCGTGGCGAGCAAGGCCAATTGCATGTCAGCACCTCGGTCGGCGAGTTTTCCGCCGATCATCTGGTGGTAGCAACCGGCGGCTACGACATTCCCATCGTGCCCGACTATGCCCACAGCCTGCCTAAACATATCACCCAGATTCATTCGGTCAATTACCGTAACCCCGAGCAACTGCCGGAAGGTGAAGTGCTGGTGGTGGGCACCGGCCAATCCGGCGTGCAGTTAATGGAAGACTTGCATTTGGCCGGCCGCAAGGTGCATCTGGCAGTTGGTAGCGCCCCGCGTTCGCCGCGTATGTATCGCGGCCGCGAGACCACGGAATGGTTGTTTGACCTGGGTTTTTATCAATTGACCATAGACCGCCATCCCCTGGGCGACGAAGCCAAACATAAAACCAATCACTATCTAACCGGGCGTAGCGGTGGTCACGAAATTGATTTGCGCCAGTTTGCCTTGGAAGGCGTGAAACTTTACGGCAGCATGACCAATATCAACGGCAGCCTATTGGAGTTTTTACCGGATTTGACCAAAAACCTGGACGATGCCGACGAAATCTACGTCAACATCCGCAATGACATCGACCGTTACATCGCCGAGCATAATATCGATGCTCCGGTAGAACCGCCGTTCCGCAAAGTATGGGAACCCGAGTTCGATCCCACCCGCATCGACGCCGACGCCGAAAACATCACCAGCATCATCTGGGCCATTGGTTTTAGACCGAACTATCGCTGGATAGAGCTGCCGGCATTCGATGGCCGCGGCTTCCCGCAATACGATCGTGGAGTCAGCAACGTGGACGGTCTGTATTTTATCGGCTTGCCCTGGTTGCATACTTGGGGTTCCGGACGGTTCCTGGGGATTGCCGACGATGCTGAGTATTTGGCGGATGTGATTAAGAGCAAATTGGCGGTTAAGACAGTGGCTGAGCTTTAATAATTGGCCGTCAGTGCGGCAAGGCCAGCATAGAGTGGGCTTTATAATACGGCTTATTGATCGAACTTAAACGAGTGGATGCTCAGTGCAAATGCATGGCTTAACCTGGATAAAAACATGAAACACTTGTACGAAACCGTCGCGGATACGGTGATTGCGCATATCGAACAGGGTGTTTACAAGCCGGGCGAAAAGCTACCCGGTGTCAGGAAGTTGAGTCAGCAATTGCATGTCAGCATCTCAACCGCACTGGAAGCCTATCGGATGTTGGAAGACAGCGGCAGGATTCAGGCGCGCTCGCGTTCCGGTTACTATGTCAGCAGCTTTCGCCGGCAGGCGATTGTGGAACCGCAAGTTTCCGATGCGCCGGTGACGCCAGCCAAGGTCACCGGCCAATCGCTGACCCGGCAAATCCTCCGCGCCGCCAAGGACCCGTATCAGATCAACCTGGGTTCGTCGGTACCGCACGCCGATTTCTTACCCACTCATGCGCTGCAACAAGCGACCGGCAAGGTGGCGCGCAGCTTTGGTAAACGCTGTTTCGACGCCGACGAATTGCTGGGTAGTCAGGAACTACGCCGGCAAATCGCCAAGCGCATGGTGGAACTGCAATGCGCCGATAGTCCGGACGACATTGTGGTGACCCACGGCGCGCGCGAAGCGGTCAGGCTGGCGTTAATGGCTATTTGCGAACCCGGCGACTTGATCGCTATCGAATCGCCGACCTTTTACGGCTTATTGCAAGTCATCGAATCCTGCGGCATGGAAGCGCTGGAGATCCCTACGCATCCGCGTGACGGTTTGTCGCTGGATGCGCTGCAAATGGCCATCGAGCAATGGCCGATCAAAGCCTGTTTGCTTGTCTCCAATTACAACAATCCGCTGGGTTCGTGCATGAGCGACGAGCGCAAGCAAGCCTTGGTGGCCTTGCTGGAACAACATCAGATTCCGCTGGTCGAGGATGATGTATACGGCGACCTGGGCTTTGGCTTGCGGAGGCCTTCGGTTTGCAAAGCCTGGAGCCGAAACGGCCAGGTGTTGTATTGCAACTCCTTCGCCAAAACCCTGTCGCCAGGCTTGCGGGTGGGCTGGCTGGTGCCGGGCCGTTACCTGGCACGGGTGGAAAACTTGAAATACATGAAACACCAGGCCGTGCCGACCCTGAATCAATTGATCGTCGCGCAGATGTTGGAGCAAGGCGGTTACGACCGCTACCTGCGGCATGTGCGTCAGGACTATGCCCGCAACGTGGCGTTGGCGGTGAACGCGGTCAGCCTGTTATTCCCGGAAGGCACGCGAGTAACACAGCCCGAAGGCGGCTTTGCCTTGTGGGTGGAACTGCCGGCCGGCGTCGATGCCATGGCACTGCACCGCCGGGCCAGCCAGGAAAATATCATCATCGCTCCCGGCCCCTTATTCTCGGCCACGCAAAAGAAATACGGCAATTTCATTCGCTTGAGTTGCGCGGTGCCTTGGAATGACAGGGTAGAAAAGGCGTTGAAGAAGTTGGGCGATATTGCCGGGGATTTGCTGGCACAATATCCAGTGACTGCAGTTAATTTGATAACGTGGGTATAGTTGTCTTAGCTAATGAAATTGGATGTTGACCGCGACCGGCGGGTTTTTGCCGCTCGTAACCAATCCATTAGCGCTGCCGCACAAACAGACTAGCGCCCTGCCATATCGGCTTTGCGTGCAATCATTTTGTCAGCCAAGGCCAGGGTACCGCCGCTGTCAAGAATGACTTGGCGGATTTTCTCGTCCGGAATCCGTAACACCACGTTTATGGCCTGCTTGATGTCGTCGGCGCTCATCTCGGCAAAGAGTTTGACGGCGTGCGGGTTATCGGTATCGCGGCGCAACAGCTCCAGTTCGTCGACGCAGGTACCGAATGCTTTGCCTTTCGGATCGCCCTGAGCCCGAAAGGCCAATGCGCCGCCCACATCCAATGTCAGCACTTTGCCACCGGCAACACCTTGGTTATCGCCATTGTAGCCGGCGACATCCCAGTTGGCGGTCCAGGCGTGCACACCGAACCAGTACCGTGCCTGTTTGCGTTCGCTGTCATTCAGATGAGCAATGCATTTTTTGGTGAGTTCGACCCATTCTGTCGCCACCTGGTCCGCCGCAATTGTTCTCACATAGGTCAAAGTGGGCGCTCCAGCCAGTTGATAGAGCTCGGCTGCGATCAGCTCATTGCGCGCATGCGCCGCAGATTCCAGTGTTTTCACGTAGTAGCGTCGACCGTTACTGTCCTGAAAAATGCCTGCTGGATTGCTACCCAATTGCCCGCCTATCCGTTGCAGGGTGGTGGTATCAATAGTCGGAGTATCGGCACACATCGTTATGCGCCGGCTTAAGGGATGGGTTTAGTGCGACGCACCAGCGCAAGCTGCGCCGGTGTTTCGATGGCGCCCTTACGCACGTGCCGAACGGCATTGATCGCTTCTTCGGCGTCCATGCCCAGTTCCACCAACAGCCGCGCCGCGATCATGCCCGCCCGACCCAAGCCGCCTTTGCAATGTACCAGCACATCTTGGCCGCTGCGCAACATCTCTCGGATCTCATGGCCTTGTGTGACCCACTGCTGTTCGAAAGCCAGAGTAGGCACGGAAAAGTCGGCAATCGGCAAATGGCGCCATTCGATGCCGCGTCGGCGAATTTCATGCCCGATCTGCGGCACCTTGAGGGCTTTAAGCTCTGCGGGTTCGACGAGTGTCAACACCAGTTTTGCCCCCCAGGCAGCGATGGCATCCAAATCGATACCGAGGTCGCGCTCCCAGGCCCCCGTGTAAGCAAAGTGGTCGTGCTTGCCGGGGCAGAAAGTAATGCCGATCCTTCCATGCGCAGGACTCGCACGCAGTTCTGCGATCTGCAGCGGATGTGTGTGGCTGGTCCGTACAGCTGTCATATTGCTATCCTGCCGGAATATTGAAGGGAGGAGTTTTTTAATTTTTAGAATTAAGTTGTCCGCATGCCGCTAATACATCATCACCTTTAGTGCCTCTTATTAAGGTCGGGATTCTAAAGGTATCTAAAATTGCCTTAAAATTTTCGACTTCAATCAGATCAGGACTCTCGTAACGTGAGCCAGGGAAAGCATTAAATGGAATTAAGTTTATATAAGCCCTTTTGCCTTGCAGTAACGCGCCCAATTTTTTAGCATCATCCGCAGTATCGTTTAAACCTTTTATCAGAATATACTCATAAGTAATAAATTGTTTCTTTTGCAAAGGTATGGCGTCAATATAAGTTAATACCTCAGCGAGCGGATATTTTTTATTAATCGGAATAAGTTCATTCCTTTTTTCAGTGAACGGTGAATGCAGCGATAAGGCCAAGTTCACGCCGGGCACTTCCTGGAGCCATCTTTTCAGTCCGGGAATATAACCGGCCGTTGAAATCGTAATCTTTTGCACGCCAATTGACGTACCACGTTGCGATAAAAAAATTTCACAGGCTTTTTTAACGGCGTCAAAGTTATGTAAAGGTTCGCCTTGCCCCATAAAAACAATATTTAAAATCCGCTCTTCTCCTGGCCTGTTGCTTGCCAACCAACGCCAAGCCTGCAGAAATTGTCCAACCATTTCACTGGTAGTCAAATTCCGCTTAAGCCCTTGTTCGCCGGTAAAACAAAAAGAGCAATTCATGGCGCAGCCAACCTGCGATGACAGGCAAATAGAATATTTGTTGTTAAACGGAATAAGGACAGTTTCGACTTTATGGTTGTCCTTGAGCTTAAACAGAAATTTTACTGTTCGATCTTTTGACGACTGTTGCACGGTATCGATTTCCGGCAAGGAAAAATCGAAATGTTTTTCAAAAAAAGCCAATGAGGATTTTGAAATATTATCTCGGCATTGCATGCTTTCTTTTTTCTTATAATGCCAATTAAATAGAATACCTGCTACCGATTGATTTAAATCATTCTGCTTTATAACGGCTTCTAAATCAGCATAATTCAAATCGTAAAAAGATTGTTTCAAAACTTCTCCTGGCAATGCCGACATTTTACCTATCCCTGCAGGCTTGAAAATTGGGTATTATTTTCCGAATGTACGCAGATCCGCAACGCCTCAATACCACACTCGCACCCCCACTACACCTCGTAAACTGTGTTGGTGCTCGCGGAGTGATTCTTCCTCAACATAGTCCATACCCAGATAAGGCGCAAATTCGCGTTCGATCTCGTAACGCAAGCGAAAGCCGGCTTCAAACTCGGTAATGCCGGCCTTGACGCCGCGATTTTTTATATCTTCTGCAGCGACATTCACTTCCACCCGCGGTTGCAGAATCAGGCGTTGGGTCAAGAGCATTTCGTAACCCAGCGTCAATCGCCCCAGCACGTTGCCTTTCTCGTTAATGAACATCGCACTGTCCACTTCAATAAAATACGGCGCCAGCCCTTGAAAGCCGATCACCGCATCGAAAGTACGTTCCGGTTCTATCGCCCGCCGCGCACCGATTTGAAAGTCCCAAAACGTGTCGATATTTCGGCTATACAGCACTTGCAAGTCGGCGCGGCCGAAGATATTTTGATCGGCGGAATAATCGCCTTCTGATTTCAACCACAGTTTATTTTCGTCGGTGCCGGTCCAGTTTTGCACGTCCCATTTGAACAGATGCAAGTCTTGATTACCTTCGTATTCCAATCTGTCGGCCTTGAAATGATTAAAAATCATCGAGCTATCGTGCGCAGTAGCGACGGAACAGAATAAGGCCAAGCAAACCCACAAATTGCGAGCACTGAACAGGGCTTTAACGATGTTCATGCTCAGCCCTTTCCACGATCAATTTACGAAACATGCCGGTATCCATGTGATACAGCAGATGACAGTGAAAGGCCCACTCGCCTTCCGCGTCGGCCGGCACATCGACGCTGACGGTCTGGCCGGGCTTGACGTTGATCACATGTTTTTTCGGGTTGTACATGCCATTGCCATTGTCCAGGTACTGCCACAGGCCGTGGATATGGATGGGATGGTTCATCATGGTTTCGTTGACATAGGTAAAGCGAATCCGCTCGCCGAATTTGACCCGAATCGGCTCCGCATCCGCAAACTTGGTGTCGTCGAACGACCAGATATAGCGCTGCATATTGCCGGTTAGCCTGAGTTTGATTTCCCGATCCGGCGGCCCCATTAGCGCATGGTTGGGTTGCGCGGCGATTAACTGGCTATAGCTCAACGGTTTGGCGGTATCGCTGGCATCAGCCACTGGCATGACGTGGCCGGCATGCGGATTCTGAGGTGCCTCGGCAGTGGCATGCTGATGGCCGGCGTGTTCAGTCATGGTCGGGACGGGTGTCGCCGAGTGTTCCGTATGCGCGTGACCAGGTTCCTTGTCGGCAGTCGGCTGAACCGATGCTTGATGAACTGCGTGGCCGGCATGCTCGCCGCCCATATCCGCCAAGGTCAACAAGGTCATGGGGCGCATTGTCGGCAACGTGGCTTGCAAGTCTGCGCGAAGTGTCAGCGTCGCGCTGGCATAACCACTGCGATCCATCGCTTCGGCAAAAATACTGTAAGCCTGTTCGGTTTGCGGCTGAACCAATACATCATAAGTTTCCGCCACGGCAATCCGAAACTCCTCCACATCGACCGGCTCGACCGGTTGCCCGTCGGCGGCAATCACCGTCATTTTCAGACCCGGCAGACGCACATCAAAATGCGTCATTGCCGAAGCGTTGATAAAGCGCAAACGCACTGTTTCGCCCGGCTTGAACAGATAGTGCGGTTTCGCTTCGGCGGTTTGGCCGTTGATCAAAAACCGGTAATTGGCGCCGGTCACGTCGGCCAGATCGGTAGGCTCCATACGCATTTCCCCCCAGGCCAGCCGATCACTAACGGTCTCCCAAAAACCCAAGCGTTGAATATCGGCGAAGAAATCGCCCACTGTGCGCTGCTGAAAATTGTAATAGTCGCTTTGCTTTTTTAAGCGGGCCATGGTCCGCTGCGGATCGGCACGCGGCCAATCGGACAGCATGGCCACATAATCGCGATCTACCGTTGGCTGCTCCTGTTGCGGGGTGATGATCAGCGCACCGAACAAACCCTGTTGCTCCTGCATGCCGGAATGGCCGTGATACCAGTAGGTGCCGCTTTGCTTGATTTTAAATTGATAGGTAAAGGTCTGGCCGGGCTTAATGCCGTCGAAACTGATGCCCGGCACGCCGTCCATTTGATAAGGCAGAATGATGCCGTGCCAGTGAATTGAAGTGGATTCTTTGAGTAGATTAGTAACCTCTAAGGTCACGTCCTCGCCTTCCCGCCAATGCAAGGTGGGCGCCGGCAAAGCCTGGTCCACAAGCACGGCCTGCTGGGTTTCGCCGATTAGATTGATCGATTTTTCCGAGATCGACAAACGATAAACATCGGCCTGGGTCCCGCTGGACACCAAGCTAGCCAGCAATAGCCAAGCCGCCGAATACCTAGCGCCGGAGAAATCCCAATAGTGCATAACACCTCTAAAGACCGATTAGCAGGTGTTTACTCTAACATTTTTAAAGGGATCGATACTTTACTGAACGCCAACGCGGGTTTTGCTGGTGACTAATTAGCGCGGCCGCAATATCGGTGCTCCCACGTGCCGCAAGCTCGGTCAGGCTCTGGATTACGGCGTTAATCGTCCAGCACAAAGTCGCGCGAATCGCGCATACCTTCCAGAAAACTAAACAAGCGTTGCGGACTGATCAGACAGCCGGCCGCCGCTTTTCGGGGCATGATTTCTACTAATACGCCCTGTGCGGTCAGCTTGTTCAAGATTTGGTACATGAAAAAATCCAGCGTTTCCGCCACGCCTATCATGTTTTCCCATTCGCCGACCGCCGCCTCGTCGGCGTAACGCCGGTACGGCCAGACCGGCAAGGTTTCGTGGCCGTCCACCACCCGCAAGATCCATTGCCGGCTTTCATTCAAGCCCCAGACTTCGTCCATTTCGACGATGCGATACATAAAATATTCCAACAGATCTTCATCGCTCATGGATTGAGCCGCATCATATTCTTCTTGGTAGGGTTCGTAGCGCATAGTAAAGATCCGGAAATGGAAAACCACTTTGCAGCAATAATCGCACCACGCTAATCGGCCGCCATTTAGCCCGCCAAACTCGGCGAATTGTCGGGTTTACGCGCAAATAAGCCCTATCGCCGCGCGTTGACTAAGCAATTGATTGTCGCGTAAGCGACAAAACCTCAAGCAATTGCCGCACAGGGCGTATTTAGCATAAAAGCCTAATCCGATAAGTTGTATAGTTGCGGGCCTTTAGCATAAACAAGTAAACCCATGAAATTACTGATACGCAATCTTCCCCGCACCACGACCGAAGCCGAATTGCGGGCCATGTTCGCGGCACACGGCAGCGTGCAGTCCTGTTCGCTGGTGATGGATAAAGACACCCACAGCTCGAAAGGCTTTGGATTTGTAGAGATGCCCAAAGCCGGCGAAGCCAAGGCCGCCATCAAGACCCTGAATGGTCTGGAAATGGACGGCAACCGGATTCGCGTGAAAAAGGCCGAAACCAACGCTGGCGAAGCTGCCGATGACTAAAACCGGCAAGCAAGATCCGTTGCATGGCATCACGCTGGAAACGCTACTGACCCGTTTGGTAGAAAAATATGACTGGGCGGAATTGGCCAACCGCATCGACATCAACTGCTTTGCCAAAGACCCCAGTATTAGCTCCAGTCTGAAGTTTTTGCGTAAAACGCCGTGGGCGAGGCAAAAGGTTGAGGCGCTTTATTTGCAGAGTTCGTGGGAGAAAGACACGGGTTAAGGAGAATTGCATCCCCGCAATTGCAGGCACTATTTGTTTAATGCCAATAAATACCCACCAATCCCACCCAATGATCGCCGGCATAAACATTAGGCCGCTGAACGCCCAAACCCAAACGCCAGTCGCCGACGACGGGATATAGCAATTTGACCGTCGCCGCCCCCAAAGCATTGCTGCCGGATAAATAATCGCCATTGATCCGCCACTTGTCGAACAACGGCGCTTCCATATTCACATGCAGACCTACGCTCTGAAAGCCCGCCAAAGCCGCATTGGCATAATAAAGACCTGTATCCAGATCCGTGTCCCAATTCGGGAAATGTCGCTGATATTCCAGGTAGGAAAAATTCATAAATACGGTAGCTTGCGTCAACAAGCCAAGACCGCTCTGGGTACCGGCGATGAGTTGCATATCGTGCGCCAGCCAATGTTTTTCCACGTTCAGCATCACGTTAGGCTGAAAAGACACTGAAGACGCGGCAGTGGACGCAAATTGCCCGTTCAGCAAACTCAAGCCCTAGTCCCAACCGGATGCCAAACCGTAATTTGCCGACAGATTAGCAACGGCTGCCGAGCTGAAGATATTAGTCTCTTGTTCTATATCGATAGTCCCGACATCGGTAACATCAATGTCCGGCATATTGCGTACCGGCTTTTTATGCTGACCGGCATCGGCGCGCTCTTTTGCCGGCAGATTGGCGGCAAATACCACCAAAAGCATCAAACTTGCTACCGCGATTTTTGCTTTGCAGCCGTCGTTAACCATATTCCTAAACCCAGGGCCAAATGTTCGGCAGCTTGGCTATTTTGGAGGATTAGGCAAGCCAAAGTCAGCCAAAGCTTGTTCTCGTACCACCCTCATAAAAACTATTTGCACAATAAATATTGTATCGATACTATATCGATACAATATTTATCGAGAGGAGTCAGCGATGCGCAAAATAATTATAATAACCGGCATTTTGATGTTGAATTTACTTAGTGCGAATGGCGTTAACGCTCAGCCGCAGTCATTTTCAGAAAACGTAATTCCCGCGAATACCTTGCCGGTGCTGCATAGCAAGACCTCCGAGCAGCTTGACGACCTGAAAACCGAATTGAGCATATATTCCTTGATTGCCGGGATATATGCGCTGTATTGGCTCAAACAACGAGCCTAGACCAAGCGCAGCTTATCCAGGTCCAACCTGCCAAATCAACGCGGGTTGTCGATCTTGTCGGTGGCGTGAACAGCAGTCTGTAAATCGATCATGCTCTGCTGACTCACCCGGATTACGCCCCGATACGGCCGGTCCAAATCCAGAATAATGAACACCATGACCACAATCAACCAGACCATGATGTAAGTGACGAACGATGTGCGATGTCCGGCCAGACCGTTGGTATAACCCACCAATGCTCCGCTCATGACAAAGGTGACGTACAACAGGGCCAGCACCAACTCGGGTACATGCCGCTTCACCTCGGCATCGCGTTTGCCAAAATTATCGATCAAATCGTTCAAGGCGGGGATAAACAAACCGGTGGTCACCGGACTGGGTGCCTGTTCATTCACTTGCCGGGCGTAATCCCAAAGCTTCGCTTGCATGCGTCCGGCCTCGGCGATCAGCGCTTCCCTCTGCCCACGCTGAGTGAGATCGACAGTGCCGGTTCTTACCCGCAAATCCAGGTAGTTGCGTATTAAGCTGCTGACTTCTGCACTGACCGGCTTCGGCAATAATTGCGCGCGCAAATAAGCGGTGCCGATAGCGTTGGCTTCGTCGACCACCGCCTCGCTACGACTATCGTAACGCTGTAAGGACAAGGAGAAGGTAAACCCCAGCAGCAATGCCAGAATGCCTAGTAAAGACCCGGAGATCGAATTGACATGGGCTTTGAAATTATCATCCACCTTAGGTTTAATCCGTAAACCCAAGCGATAACCCAGTTCGATAGTGAGCGCCATGGATACCAGCAACACACAGGCGATCAGTAAACTATCGATGTCGTAAGTAATCTCGTTCATGATTTGAATTGGCAAAAGCAACTGACAGGAAATTTGGGCAAACTTGCCGTGGCTTGATTATGGAGGACAGGTGAAAATTTGTCATTCCGGCATCTGCCGGAAGCGCAAAGTCCTTCAGCTATTAATTCGGCCTTGTTTAACACGGGTACACCATTGGGGCTGAGTCTGTCGACGCCTGATCTGGCATATCTTTCGACAAGGCTCTCCTGAGCGCAGCCGAAGGACTCAGAGATTAAGGCCCAAGCCAAGCTCGGTAAGCAGCCTCGCGAGTCCGCTGCCTGAGTTTAACCTGTCATTCAGTTGGACAACTGCTGTTGCTGGGCCTTGGCGTTGAAATGATCAATATCGGTAATCAACTCGCAGTGGCTTAAATCATTTTGCAATTGCGTGTAATAAAAATAAGCGCCGCTGCCGCCCAACCATACCTGGGTGGGCTCACTGCTGACCGAATCTATGATCAGCTGTAGTTCGTCAAGGGTCACTTGCTCCGGCGGCGTCTTGACCAAGCCCATGACTATGACGTCCGGCTTCAAATGCTGACAAGCCTCGATAATATCTTTGGCTGGCAGATCGGCACCCAAGTAGTAACAGTTGTATCCCTGGTTAGCGGCAATTAGGCAGCTCACCAATATGCCAAACTCGTGCGGATCGCCGCTCGGCGTGGCGAACAGCATGCCCGGATTGTTTTTTGAGTGGTGGTGCAAATTGTTGACCATGCTCAACACAATCCGCTTGATACAGCTGGAAAACATGTGTTCCTGGGCGATGTTCAACTTTCCGTCATGCCAAAGTTCGCCCACTGTTTGCAAGGCAGGCAACAAAATGTCTCTGGCGTAGTCCAAGGGCTCGGCAGCAATCAGAGCCTTCTTCAGCAACTGTTCGCAGCGTTCGATTCTGTATTGCTTCAACGAATCGATGATCTGCACCAATAGCGGCGATTGTTCTTTCGCCGGTTGTACGCTGACTTGCTTCTGAAAGTCTTGTAGTTGCTGGTTGTCCAAGGTCGCCAGCTTGCCGATAGGATGGCCCTTTCGGGTCAGATTGACCAATAGCGTCAATTTTTCCAAATCCTGTTGCGAATAGAAACGCCGACCCGTGCTGTTCCGCGCCGGCATGATGCAGGCGTAGCGACGTTCCCAGGCTCTTAGTGTTTCCGCTGTTAATCCGGTTAAGGAGGTAATCGCTTTAATTGAGTACATTGTTCAACTTTTGTATAGAAAATACTTTGACAAACATTCTACATTCTAGTAAGTTATTTGCCAACAACTTAAATAACCAAGTGAATTGATTATGTCCAACTTAGCCGCATTGCCAATTGATAGCGAGATGGATTCGATAACAGAATCCCAACCTAACTCACTTGCCGTTCAAGTTGAACAGGCCAGGCAGAATCTGTTAGCGTTATTGCTTGAGAACAAGCAAACCAACGCCTTGATAATTAACAGGTTCTTGCACGACCTTGATTCGGGAGTGGACTCCTCGGATCTGATATTAGCCAAGAACTCGGAAGACTATAAAAGGCTACTGCAGTTACTGGTCAATACCGAGACAGCCAACAGACCCCATCAACTTGCTTGGGGTGAGAATAACGGACAGGGCAAAGTTGTACAAGCCGAGAATGTTGTACAACTTATGGGTTCGGAGTTTGCCCAGCAATCCCTGATCGCCCGTTCAGTCAATCGCTTGTTGTACAGCCTGCACTTGTTACCGGTATTTTTGTTGGACAGTGCGGCGCAAGCAGAGAGCATATTGACCACGGACACAGAAGACGGCGCAGATTTCAAAAAACGCTTGGGCAAAGCCAAACGGGAATTAAGAAGCTTGCGCCAGGAAATGATCTCCGCCAACACCGGCTTAGTGGCGTTCGTGGCGCACAAGTACAAAACCAGTAACCTGAGCTTTGAAGATTTGATGCAGGAAGGCTTGGTGGGCTTGATCAAAGCAGTAGACAGATTCGACCCGGATCGCGGCATCTGCTTTTCCACTTACGCTATTTATTGGATAAGACAGGCCATATCCCGTCTGATCGTCAAACAAGAAAAAATTGTGCGTTTGCCGGTCGCCTTGGCCGAAAAAGCCGCCACCGTATTCGAAGCTATGCGTAGTTGCTACCTTAGATATGAGCGCTGGCCGAGCATCGCAGAATTAAAACTGGCTTGCGATTTATCCGAGCAAGAGATTAAAACCATCAGCAGCTACTATCAGGCCACGCATTCTTTGGATGCGTCTATAGGAGATGATGACGATAACCTGGAATTGATGGCAAAAATGCAGCAGCATCAATTCAGTCTGCCACTCGATGAACTAATTGATCAGGATCTGGCTCAATATGTCGACAAAGCAGTTGCTTCGCTACCTGAAAAACAGGCGGCGATTTTAACCATGCGTTTCGGTCTGCGCGATCACACGGAAATGACCTTGCAGGCAGTAGCGGATCAGCTGCATGTTACTCGGGAGAGAGTCAGGCAAATTCAAAATGAAGCATTAAAAAAA
>Ga0123396_124040_pt1 | contig 44416 bp, 36 predicted proteins | sample T10HLNO3metaT_FD_89924 | JGI IMG/M metagenome (GOLD analysis project Ga0123396, IMG submission 89924) | Methane-oxidizing artificial microbial communities from Washington, USA to study methane cycling - T10-HLNO3 metaT (Metagenome... ...
CCGTTCGATTAACTGGTCCAGGCGCTCGGCTTGTTCGCGGGCATTGGCGGCGAAGCGGCGGCGGTTGGCATCCGGCAGCGGTTCTTCCAGCAATTCGGCCGCGCCACGAATGGCGGCCAGCGGGCTTTTCATTTCATGAGTCAAGGTTTGTACGTATCGTTCGACGTATTGTTTGCCTTCCAGTTCCTGGCGCATGCTTTCCAAGGCGTGTGCCAGTGTGGACAATTCGACGCTGCGCAATTTGGGCGGGCTGGCTTTGCCGCCGGACGCGATGCTGCGCGCATAACGGACCAATAGCTCGATGGCGCGGGTCAAGCGCCAGTTGAAAACCGCGCCGAATAGTAAAGCGCCGCCGAACAACCAGAAGGCCCCGCGTTGTATGGCATGCTTGCTGGCGTCGACAATGGGTTGCAGCAGGGCGGTGGGGTAGGCGACGGTAACCACACCTATCAATTTATCGCCGTAGCGCACCGGCGCCGCGACATGCATGGTCGAGCTGGCCTTATCGCCGGGATTGGCCTGCGAGGAACGCGCGCCGTATTGGCCTTGCAGGGTTAGATACACATCGTTCCAGCGCGAGTAGTTTTCGCCGATTGCCGTTCCCGCCGAATCAAATTGGACGATGCCGGCCGCGTCGGTGACGTAAACCCGGTAATCCAGCGTTTGTTTCGGAAAGCCGAAGATGGTCGCGGATACCGGCCGCTTGCTGTAGCGCTTGACCGCTTGAGCGAAATGGCCGTCGGCGATGCTGCCTTGCCGCAAATCCGGCGCGGCCAGTTCGGCCAGCAGGTTGGCGGTATCGACCAAACTGGCTTCCAGCGCGGTGCGCACGCCGGGGTCGATCTGCTTCACCACCAGTAACAGCACCAGTTGCCCGGTCACGGCCACCAGCAGGAAATAACCTAAAAACAGCCGTACCGATAACTTCATCGGCTTTGCAAGCTATAACCCAGGCCGCGATGCGTGCGTATCGGATCTTGGTTGGCGGCGGCCAAGCGCAGTTTGGCACGCAGGGTTTTGATGTGGGTATCGACGGTGCGGTCGAACACATCGCCGGGGTCTTGCCAGATTCTTTCCAACAGTTGTTCGCGGGAGAAAATCCGCTCGGGGTGTTCGATGAATAGTTTCAGCAACAAAAATTCGTAACGGGTCAAATCCAGCAATTGCCCGTAATAGCCGATGCGGCCGGCTTGGCTATCCAAATCAAACTGGGCGTTAGGCGGCGCTGCTGGCTTATTAGTATCCGCTGTACCAAGTCGGCGCAGAATTACGCCAACTCTGGCCGCCACTTCGCGCGGACTAAACGGCTTGGTCACATAGTCGTCGGCACCGATTTCCAAGCCGACGATACGGTCGATTTCGTCGCCGTGCGCGGTCAGAAAAATCACCGGAATATCCGAAAATCGACGCAACTGCCGGCACAAGTCAAAGCCGTTACCGTCCGGCAGGCCGACATCGAGAATCACCAAAGAGAACTCGGTGGATTGCAATCTGACCAAGGCGGTTTGCAGTAATCCGACGTGCTCGGTTCGGTAACCGCTGCTGTTCAGCACATAAATCAAGGTGTCGGCAATCGCCGGTTCGTCTTCGACGATTAAGATGCGTTTGCTGGCAGTCACGGCGTTAATAAGTCATGCAGGCCGCGCTTAATAAGCCCGCCGCGAGCGCGAAGCCGGCCAGGACGATGGCGGGTCCCAGTTCGTCGTCGGCAATGCGTTTGCACAGGTCCGCGAAAGCCAGCCGCAGTCCAACAAATACCAGCACTTGCAAAAATAAAGCAATACCGGCCCAAATCAACATATCGATAAACGACACGCTGTTGGCGACGGCGCCGGACAGCGCCAACACAAAGCCCAGCAGCGCGGCGCTAAACGCCACGGCCGGCGCGGTTTTACCCTCGCGGATTAGTTTAAATTCCGCGTACGGCGTAATCCACAGATAACAAAAAGCAAACGCGCCGGTTAGCGCGGCGGCCGCGATGAAATGCAGAAAAAAGCCGTTGGCGCCGGCCAGGATGTGAGAGAGGTCTAGCGATTCCATAGTCAATTCTCGACGAAATAATGCGGGATGAAGCGGCTATTGTTGCCGGTGATTTCGGTTTTGTCTTCACGGATGCCGATGCCGGCGGGTTGATCGGCGATGATCCAGGAGCCGATCACCGGGAAATTGCCGCCAAACTCGGGCAGCGGGGTATAGCGTTGATAAATGCAGGACTCGCCCCCGTAACTGCCGCCGGTTTCGACGAGGCTGGCGCCCCGGCGAATCTGGATATTGGCGCCTTCCCGGGAATACAGCGGCTTGCGTACATAATCGCCCAGTAGCGGTCGGTCGGCGAAACTGGCCTCCAGCAGATTGGGGTGGCCGGGAAACAGCTCCCACAAAATAGGCAACAGGCCTTTGTTGCTGAGCAGTAGTTTCCAGGGCGGTTCCAGCATCGCCGGTTGGGCTTGCGGCAAGTAAGGTCCAAACTCTTCTTGTAACAGCCATTCCCAGGGATACAGTTTGAATAGCGCATCAATGGGGTTATTGCGCAGATCGACAAAGCGTTGCCGGTTGGCGTCCCAGCCGATTTGGTCGATAGCCAGACGATGGGTTTGCAGGCCGGCCTGCACGGCAGTGTCGCGCAGATATTCCAGATTGCCGCTGTCTTCGTCGCTGCTGTCGACGCCGGCAAAATGCAGGCTGGGCTGGCGTTGCCGGTAATCTTGCCAAAAGACCAGCAGTTTTTCGTGTATCGAATTAAATTGATCGGCGTCCGGATAGCAATCCCGCAACCAGAACCATTGCACCACGCCGGCTTCCAGCAACGCGGTGGGTGTGTCGGCGTTGTATTCCAGCAGTTTGGGTTGGCCGCTGCCGTCCCAGGCCAAATCGAAGCGGCCGTAAACGCTGGGTTCGCGGCGTTCCCAAGAGTCGACAATATAGGGCACGGCCCAATCCGGAATCAACAATTGCTTGAACAACTTGCGGTCGATGATGGCCTGAACGGCTTTTAGACACAATGCATGCAATTCGGCGGTGGCATCGTCGAGAATATCGATCTGGCTGGCCGTGAAGCGATAGCAGGCTGATTCGTCCCAATAAACATCGCCGTCCAGGGTGTGATAATTCATCCCCACGGCTTCGACCCGCTGCTGCCAATCGGCGCGGGGCCTTAGTTCGATCCGTTGCATACTTAGCCGCCGAAAGAACTATGCGAACCGCCGAAGAAGCCAAAGCCGCCGCGCCTGACCGAACTATGGCTGTCCGCGCTGCCATTGCCGCTATAACGGGAGCTCGAGCCGCCGCCGTGGCCACCGCTGCTTCGGCATTCAATCGGGTTGCCCTGGTCGTCGACGCAATCTTGTTGGCGGATCCGAAAATCGTCGGGGTTGCCGTGATAATTGGCTAGCGATAAGCCGCCCAACAAAGCCAGTGACACCTGCATGGAACGCCGAGGGACTGCCGCTTGCACCGGCCGGGTTTCCGGTGCGGCTTGCAACACGCTTTCCCAGGTGGATAGCCGGGGATAGAAGTCGTAGTGATAAAGCGCGCCTATCGACAACAGCAGATAAAAATCCAGCCTGTTACCGCACAACAGAAACAGCGGTAAGCCCAACCAGGCCACGCCATTGGCGATCAATGTTGAGCGGAAGGCTCGTTGCTGGGCCAGCGCCACGCGCACCGTATAGTTCGAAACGCCGATGGGTGGCTTGACCAGCGTTTGCAATAGCGGATAGGCCGCCAAGGCGATGGCAACAAACAACAAGCGCACCGGCCAGGCCGGCAATTGAGGCGCGTAACCGGTAAACAGCGGATATTGCCAGTACAGCATCGTTGCATAAATCACGTACACCAGCAGATAGACGCCGGTCAGCACGGCCATGAAACGGAAAGACGACACGGCTTTATCGAACTCCACGCAGACAGCGCTGTTGCTGCTCAACGGGCGGCTGGAAAAGCCACCTAGTCGATAGATGTTGCGGCGATAGGAGTCCAGCCATAGTCGCAGCTCTGGAGATAAAAAATAGCCCGCCACCTGAATAGACTCGCGGATGTTTTTGCTCGATCCGTGAAAAAATCGCAATGATTCGCCGCTACTTGGGCTTCGGGATATAACGTCCATCAATGCGTGAGTAGGGATTGTGATTTGACCGAACCACATGCGTTTGACGATTTTATCTGGATAAAAAGTAATCGATATAGTCGAGACGATGCCAAGAATCACCCATGCCCAATAAATGCCCAACAAAATAAAACTAACTTCGAGGATGAAGAAATTGCTCAGAAATCCCGCCCAACCTATTCGTAAGGCTAGTGCTAATCCCAATAGGGCCAGTAGTTTTTTCCATAGACTGTAAGTAAGAACCAGTTTTTTATTAAGCGACGACGATGGCATAGGCTCGGCTACATAGGGCGGTGGCATTAGAAACGGTTACTGGATAAATGTCGGCGAAGCATAGCCGCTACTCGATGTTTTTGCTGAAAATAGCCGCAAGGGGCCGGTTGCCGGAAGCTGATTGCTGATAATGGCTTCGTATCTGTCTCCGGACTTGTCTCAGATTGGTGTTTTCCTGTTTTGGTGCGGTGGCAGTCCGTTTTGGTGCGTGATGCGGGTTTGGCTTGCTGAGGTTGGCAGCGCAAAGCTTGGTTGGGCTGGATTCAAAACGCTGGCACAATCCGTGCTGCAATTTCCCCGGTGCAATGGCGCACCCTCGGTTCCCTTCAACAACGGCGTTGAAACGTTGCTGGTTTTATAACCCGCAATACTGTTTGCTCGGCCGTTGTCCTGCTTTTATCCCTTCAGGACTTTCGCTGATCACAAACACGCCGTTTCCAAGGGAACTTTAGCTTGCGCATACAGGCTTAATCAAACGAATGGCGGTGCTTGATAACCACCGACATTCAAGTCGTTCCCACAATTTAAAGGTGAGTTATGTCCTATCTGATCCCTTCGGAATTCGTTACAAAGATGGTCGATGCCGGTGAATCCAAAATCTTCATGTCTACCCGCGACACGTTAATTCGCGCTTACATGGCCGGGGCGATCCTGGCGTTGGCGGCGGTATTTGCCGTGTCGATTACCGTGCAAACCAACTCGCCGATCTTTGGGGCGATTTTGTTCCCGGTCGGTTTTTGCATGTTGTATTTATTGGGTTTCGATTTGCTGACCGGCGTGTTCGTATTAACGCCGCTGGCCTGGTTAGACAAGCGCGCCGGGGTGACGTTGAGCGGCGTGCTCAGAAACTGGGGCTTGGTGTTTTTAGGCAATTTTCTCGGCGCGTTGACAGTGGCGGTGATGATGTCGGTGGTCTTTACTTATGGCTTCTCCGTGGAACCGGACGCCGTCGGTAAAAAACTCGCCGGCATCGGCGAAGCGCGAACCCTGGGCTATGCCAAATACGGCATTGCCGGCTGGCTGACCATTTTTATCCGCGGCATGCTGTGTAACTGGATGGTATCCACCGGCGTGGTCGGGGCGATGATTTCCACCTCGGTCAGCGGTAAGGTGATCGCAATGTGGATGCCTATCATGCTGTTCTTTGGTATGACCTTCGAACACTCGGTGGTGAACATGTTTTTGTTCCCCTCCGGTTTGATCATGGGCGGCAATTTTTCGATCATGGATTATTTTGTCTGGAACGAGATCCCCACCGTGTTGGGTAATCTGGTCGGCGGTTTGGCGTTTACCGGTTTGACGCTGTATTCCACGCATGTCAAAACTGCGCCGAAGCGCTCTTTCAACTAAGCGCCAAGCGATCCGGCCCCGATGCCGCTGAGCACGGGGCTTTTTCTCGCTGTTAACCAAGCTAAGGAGTTAAACATGACACGCAACGAAGTGACCGAATTGGTCGTCACGCAAAAGCTGGCCAAGCAATTGAGCTGGACGCAACTGGCTGAAGCGATTGGTTTAAGTAAGGAATGGACCACCGCCGCATTGCTGGGGCAGATGACCTTGAACGCCGCACAAGCCGCTACTGTCGGAGCGCTGCTGGATTTGCCGTCGGAGGCTATTGCGCAGCTGCAAGTGGTGCCTTACAAAGGTTCGCTACCCAGCGCGGTGCCGACCGACCCGCTGATTTACCGTTTCTACGAACTGGTGAATGTCTACGGCACCACGTTTAAGGCTTTGATCCATGAAGAGTTTGGTGACGGCATCATGAGCGCCATTGACTTTAGTATGGATTTGCAGCGTGAACCCGATCCGAAAGGCGACCGGGTCAAGATCGTCATGAGCGGGAAATTTCTGCCTTACAAGAGTTATTGAGGCTGTTTTGCTGTAAGCCATGTCTGGGAAATTAAGCATCACCGTCGGCCAATTTTCCGACAAGGGCCGTAAACCGCTGAATCAGGATTTTCATGGCGTGTATATCGCCAAGGAACCGCAGTTAAGCGCCAAAGGCATTGCCATCGCCTTGGCTGACGGCATCAGCAGCAGCGAGGTTAGCCACATCGCCAGTCAGGCGGCGGTGACCGGGTTTTTGGCGGATTATTTTTGCACCTCGGAAGCTTGGTCGGTGAAGAAGTCGGTGCAACGGGTGCTGACGGCCACCAATTCCTGGCTGTATGCGCAAACCCGGCAAAGCCGCGATTGCTATGACATGGATCGCGGCTATGTCTGCACCTTGAGCGCGCTGGTGATCAAATCCACCACCGCGCATCTGTTTTCTGTGGGCGACACGCGGATTTATCGGGTAAGCGGCGACGAACTGGAACAGCTGACCCAGGACCACCGTTTGTGGCTGTCTCAGGAAAAAAGTTACCTGAGCCGGGCCATGGGCATGGATTCGCATTTGGAAATCGACTATCAGACGCTGACCGTCAGTTTGGGCGATATATTTGTGCTGGCGACCGACGGCGTTTACGAATACGTCGCCCCGCGTTTCGTTACCCAAACCATCGGCCAAGCAGGTGACGATTTGGACGCTGCGGCCCAAGCCATCGTCCAGGCAGCCTACGCAAATGGTAGCGGCGACAATCTGACCGTGCAGATTGTGCGGATCGATCAATTGCCTTTGCCCAGCGCCAACGAGCTTTATCAATCCTTGACCGACTTGCCGTTTCCGCCGTCTTTGGAAGCCAGGATGGAATTCGACGGTTACATCATCGTCCGGCAGTTGCACGCCAGCAGCCGCAGCCATATTTATTTGGCGGTGGACGGCGAAACTCAGGCACCGGTAGTGATTAAAACCCCGTCTATCGACTTGCGCGGCGATCCGGCTTATCTGGAGCGCTTTTTGATGGAAGACTGGATTGCCCGGCGCATCAAAAACGCCCATGTATTGAAGCCCTGTGCGCAAACGCGCAAGCGCAATTTTCTTTATGTGGCGACGGAATTTATCGACGGCCAGACCCTGAAGCAATGGATGATCGATCATCCGCAACCGGATCTGGAAACCGTGCGCGGCATCATCGAACAGATCGCCAAGGGCTTGCGCGGCTTTCATAGGCTGGAAATGCTGCATCAGGATTTGCGGCCGGACAACATAATGATCGACAGCACCGGCACCGTGAAAATCATCGACTTTGGTTCAACTAGGGTAGCCGGCGTCATGGAGATGGGCGCACCCATCGGCGGCAATGCTATTCTCGGTACCGCGCAATATACCGCACCCGAGTATTTCCTCGGCGAGCCGGGCACGGTGCGCTCGGAGCAGTTTTCCCTGGCGGTGATTACCTATCAAATGCTGACCGGCAAATTGCCTTATGGCGTGGAAGTGGCCAAATGCAAATCCAGGGCCGCCCAAAACAAACTCAATTACGACGCTACTTTGTATCGCAACCGGGATATTCCGAGCTGGGTGGATGATGCGATCCGCAAGGCCGCGTATCCCGATCCGTATAAGCGCTACGAAGATTTATCCGAATTCATTTTTGACTTACGCCATCCCAATCCGGCGTTTTTGACCAAAACCGGTCCGGCATTGCTGGAACGTAACCCGGCGGCGTTCTGGAAGGGCGTGTCCGGCATTTTGGCGGGGATTATCGCGGCCTTGTTAATCAGCCAATCCGCAAATACCGATCACCCCGCGTCTGTTAGCTGCGCCCGGAACAGCCGGGTGGAAGAGGGTGGTCGGTCCCCCGCGCCTGCGGCAAACAGGGCCGGGTCACCCCACAATCGCTAGCCTGCCCATCGGTATCGCCGGCCCGAATTTGATTGTCTCTGCTATCCTTTCGGCTGTGCCGGAAAACCTGGAAGAATTGATCTGAGTTAATCGATAGGCTGAAAATTAACAAACATCGCCCGCTCCTTGGTATCCTTCGGCAAAATTAGCCCCAGTGTTAATGCATAACTTCCGAAATAACTAGAATTCCAAACTGGAGTTAGCCATGTTGGTCCGCCCGCTGTTTGTCACTTGTTGCGCTTGCCTGATCAGTGTGTCCACGCATGCGCAACCGGTTTCCACGGAAGAGGAAGAAAGAGCTTTGTCGCAAATCTACGGCACCGAGGATATGGTCAGTATCGCCAGCGGTTACAAACAACCGATTTCCAAAGCCCCGTCGATTGCCACCGTTATCACGGCCGACGACATCAAACAAATAGGCGCCACCGACATAGACGAAGCGTTGGAAAGCGTGCCCGGCCTACACGTCGAACGCAACACGATAGGCTATAACCCGATTTACACGTTTCGCGGCATTTATTCGCAGTTCAATCAGCAAGTGCTGATGATGATTAACGGCATCCCGATCAGCAACTCCTATACCGGCAGCCGCAGCGAGGTGTGGGGCGGCATGCCGATCCGCGACATCGCCCGTATCGAAATTGTGCGCGGGCCGGGATCGGCGGTATACGGTGCCGATGCCTTCGCCGGGGTAATCAACGTCATCACCAAAACTAAACAGGACATTGAAGGTACTGAGGTCGGCGGCCGGGTCGGCAGCTTCGATACTTACGACGGCTGGGCCTTGCATGGCGGCGAATGGGCCGGCTTTGACGTTGCCTTGGCTTTTGAATACCACAAGACTGCGGGACAAAACGCTATGGTCGATGCCGATCTGCAAAGCCAGTTTGATAGCTTGTTGGGAACCCGCGCTTCGCTGGCGCCGGGGCCGTTGAACATGTCGCGCGACAATCTCGACGCCCGATTGGATTTGTCGCGCGGCCATTGGCGGTTTCGCGGCGGGCTGCAACACCGCAGCGATTTCGGCAACGGCTCCGGTATCGCGCAAGCCCTGGACCCGGTCAACCGTTATGCCAGCGACCGTTGGAACGCCGACGTCACTTACCATAACGCCGACATCGAAAACTGGGATTTGACGACGCAAGCCAGCTATTTCGAAACCAGTCAGGAAATCGAGCGCAATCTGACGCTATTTCCGGCCGGCACTACCTTGCCTATCGGTGCCAACGGCCAGATCGGCGCCGGCGCGCCGGTCACCTTTCCGAACGGTTACATCGGCAACCCTGAGGTGTGGGAACGCCATGTCCGCATCAGCCAGACCTTTGCTTACGGCGGCTTTCAGGGGCATCAGTTACGCAGCGGCATCGGTTTTAATTACGACAGCCTGTTCAAGGCACGGGTCAGTCAGAATTTTGGTATCGATCCCGCCACCGGCGCGCCGATACCGTCGCTGCCGGGGATTCCGCTGACCGACGTTTCCGGCACCTCCGCGACCTTCATTCCGGAAGTGGACCGGAAAGTGGCATACCTGTTTTTACAAGACCAATGGAATTTTGCCAACGACTGGAGTTTGACCGCCGGTGCTCGTTACGACCGCTATTCGGACTTTGGCAACACCTTCAATCCGCGCGCGGCCTTGATCTGGGAAGCCCGCTACGATTTAACGGCAAAGCTGATGTACGGTTCGGCGTTTCGGGCGCCGTCGTTTCAGGAAATGTATATCATCAACAACCCGGCGCAACTCGGTAATGCCGCCTTACGCCCGGAAACCATGGAAAACGTCGAACTGGGTTTCGACTATCGGCCGACGGACAGCCTGCGCCTGGGTTTGAATTTCTTTAACTTTTGGTGGAAGGACATCATCCGTTTTGTACCGGATGCCAATGCCACCACCTCGACCGCGCAAAATACCGGTGTCCAGCAAGGTTACGGCACCGAACTGGAGGCGGAATGGCAGGCCGCCGACACTTTGAAAATTATCGGCAACTACGCCTATCAACGTAGCCGTGACCAGGCTCTGGACCGCGATAGCGGGTATGCGCCGCATCATCAGATCTATCTGCGTCTGAATTGGGAATTTTTGCCCGATTGGCAACTCAGTCCGCAAGCCAAATGGATAGTGGGGCGCGACCGTAGTTTCGGCGATACGCGCAAACCGGTCGCGGATTATACTTGGGTGGATGTGACGCTACGCCGGCAGAATTTGGCCAAGCATCTGGAAGTGGCGTTTTCGGTGCGTAATCTGTTTGATGTCAGTGCCCGGGAACCCAGTCTGGCCGGCAATCCGGCCGCCATTCCTAACGATTTACCATTGGCGCCGCGCAGTTTTTACGGCGAAATCAGTCTTCATTTTTAGCCGAGGCGCCGTTGCTTGGGTCTTGTTTACACCGTAGTTCGGGAGTCATTTTGTTCTATAGACTATTTTTTCAGCTCGGATTGGCCTTATGTCTGCTGTGGCCTTTTTGCGGCGGCGCCTGGGCGCAAGCGCCGACCGTTGCCATCGTTTATCCCGATGTGCGCGAGCCCTACCGCTCGGTGTTCATGGAGATCGCGCGCGGTATGGAACAGGAGCTGGGTAAGCCGGTTGGGCATTACCTGCTGAGTGAGCGCGACAAGTCCGTCGAAAAATTGATTCAGGACCTGAAAAACGACAGGATCGATGTGGTCGTGACTTTGGGCCGCGCCGGTTTGGCGGTCGCCAAATCGGTATCTTCCCAATTTCCGGTGGTGATCGGCGCGACCATGATCCGGCCGGATGAGGTGCAAGGTTTGGCCGGTATCAGTCTGACGCCGGCCCCGGAAGCGATGTTCGACCATTTGAAAAAATTGGTGCCGGAGGTGAAAAAAATTACCGTGATCTACGATCCTCGGCAAACCGCCTGGGAGATCGAGCGTGCCGGACGGGCGGCTCTGGAACGTGGCTTGACGCTGGTGGCGCAACCGACCGGCAATTTACACGATTCCTCGGATCAGTTCCGGCAGATTTTGCTGGAGATTAAAGACAACTCCATTGCCCTCTGGCTGCCGCGCGAAAACGCCGCCATGGACGAGCAATCCTTGTTACCGGAAGTACTGCGCGAAGCCTGGGAGAAAAATTTCGTGGTGTTTTCCAGCAATCTCGACCATGTGCGCAAAGGGGCATTATTTTCCTTATACCCGGACAATTTCAGCATGGGCCGCAGTTTGGCCGGTCTGGCCGTCCAGCAAGTACAGGCGGGCGGCAAGTTTGAATCGGTCGAATTGCTGCGGGATTTGCTGGTGGCTGTCAATTTACGAACCGCGGAACATCTGGGTTTGCGTTTTTCCAGTCAGACACGCCGCGAATTCGCGATGGTTTTCCCGGTCCCTTAAACGCAATGAAGCGTTTGCGATGGCCCAGGTTCAAGCGGGCGAGCTTCCTGCAACAGCTGGCCGTGACCTTTTGTTTCGGTCTGGTAGTGATCTCGATACTGTCGGCATTCGGCATTTCCACGCTGTCTTACTACATCGTCCGCGATAAATGGGTCGCTCAAGGCCTCCAATCCACGGAAGCCTTTGCGGCACAGAGCACGCTGGCTTTGCTGTATGCCAGCCGGGAGAACGCCGAGGAGCCGGCCCGACGCTTCCTGGCGTTTCCCGATGTGCACGGCGTAGCCATTTATAACAACGCCCTGGAGCCCTTATTCGAACGCGGCGAACCTGCCATGCCCGCTGCCGACGCGGCGCGCTGGCCGGAATCTCTGGCCTTGGTGCATGAGAACGAACAAGCCTGGTATTTTGCCGCGCCGGTATACGCGCGTAACACCGCTGAGCAAGAGGCGTCACCGTTCGAGGCGCAAACGCCGACGCCGGAATTGGTCGGCTATGTGCGCTTGGTGATGGGCAAGCAATCGCTGAATGTCATGAAAGAAAAAATTCGCTGGACCACTTTGATGGCGTCCAGCGGCTCGGCCACGGTGTTTCTGCTGTTTTTATTGGCGATGTCGCGGCGCTTGACTTTGCCGATTCAACAACTGGCGCTGAGGATGCGCAAGGCCTCGGCGGGCGCGAAAAACGTGCGGGCCCGCTTGAGCGGGTCGCGCGACATCATCGAAATGGGTGAAGCCTTCAACACCATGATGGCGGTGTTGGAAACCCGGGAAAAGCAGTTGGAGCGAGCTCGTGACACCGCGCTGGAATCGGCGCGCCTGAAGGGCGAGTTTGCCGCCAATGTCAGCCACGAACTGCGCACGCCGCTGAATGCGGTACTGGGTATGCTGGAGTTGCTGCAGGACATGGGGTTGACGCCCAAGCAGCTGGAATACTCGATGGTAGCCCGCAACGCCGGCGAAGCACTGTTGAAGTTAATCGAAGATATTCTGGATTTCTCGCGCATTGAATCCGGCATGATGAAGCGGCAGCCGGTCGACTTCGTGCTTTACGAAACCTTGGACGAAGTCGTGGAATTGATGTCTGCGCAGGCGCACCGAAAAAATCTGCAGCTCACCTACTCGCTAGCCGACGATATACCGCTGGTGTTGAACGGCGAAGCATCCAGGGTGCGGCAGGTGCTGATTAATCTGGTAGGCAACGCGCTGAAGTTTACCGAACAAGGCGGCATCACCATTGATGTGCACACCGAAGCGGCGGAGAGCGATACCATCCCGTTGCGGTTTTGCGTGACCGACACCGGGATGGGCATATCCGAGGCGGCGCAAACCAGTATTTTTGATGCCTTTGTCCAGGCCGACGGCTCCAGGACCCGTCATTACGAAGGCGCCGGCCTGGGATTGGCGATTTGCCGGCAGTTGGTGCAACTGATGGGGGGGCAAATCGGCGTCCAAAGCCGGGAAGGGCAAGGTAGTTCGTTCTGGTTTACCGTACCCTTCAATCCGCCGCGCGGTACCGAGGGCATCTCTGAGGCTCGGCAAGCCTATTTCGCCAATCTGCGGATATTGGTCGTGACCGAGAACGACAAAATGCGCCAGTTTTTGGCGCAAAGTCTGGCGCGTTGGAAAATTCACTACCGGCATAGCGGCTACGGCATCAAAGCCGTAGATATGTTGCGTTCCGCCAATGATCAGGACCAGGCGTATCATTTTGTCATCATCGATCTGAAAGATGCCGGCGATGCCACTTGGGTGGATATGATCGTTGACGATCCGGCGCTGGCCGATGTCAAAATCGTGTTGCTGTCCGACCCCGTTAATGCCGTCAATCTGCCGCGCTTGCCAAACGTGGCCGCGCAGTTGGCGAAACCGGTACAGGTTTCCAAACTGTACGATTTCATATTAACCGCCGGTCAGGATTATCAGGAACCCGCGGCCGACTTGGCGCCCGAGGTCGAGCAAAGCGTCGTGCTCCGGCGGCGCATATTGATCGTCGAAGACAACCGCGCCAGCCAAATGGTGGCGGCGGGCATGCTGGAGCGGCTGGGTTGCCGCTACGAAATCGCCGGCTCCGGCGTCGAGGCCTTGTCCTGGCTGGCGCATCAGGCTTTCGATTTGATCCTGATGGACTGCCACATGCCGACTATGGACGGCTTTGAGGCGACTCGACGCATCAGGCTGCTGCCCGAGCCCGTGGGCCGTCTGCCCATCGTGGCGATGACCGCCAACGCTCAGCAAGGCGATAGCGATTTGTGTCTGGCGGCCGGGATGGACGATTATCTGGCCAAACCGATCAAGCTGAAGCCGTTGCGGGAAAAACTGCTGAGTTGGTTCGAGGGCAGGCCGTGCCTGACCGCCGATCCGCTCTCGCCGGAGCCGTCGCTGGAGGCGCTGGATCACGCGGTTTTACGCCAATTGCGCGAGGAAATCGGCCAGGGTTTTGTGAAGATGGTGGGCTATTATCTGGAAGACGCGCCGGCGCAAATCGAGCAAATCGCCCAGGCGCTGGCGACGGACAATCACGCGCAATTACGCGAATCGGCCCATGGCCTGAAAGGTGCCAGCCGCAACCTGGGCGCAGAAAAGCTGGCGCTGATCGCCCGGCAACTGGAAGAGCAGGCGGCTGAAGCGCAGATTGAAAACGGCGAGGCCTTACTGCAGCAATTGCGCGACGAATACCGGTTCATCGAACAACTGTTGAGTTTGGAAATGGGCGCGGAAACGGCTGCTGATCCGCTCCCGCAGGCCGGCCCCAGAATTCTGGTGGCGGACGACGACAGAGCCATGCGGTTTGCCTTGCAAGATGTTTTGGAGAAGGACGGCTACCGGGTGGATTTGGCCGGCACCGGCCGGCAGGCGCTGGCGTTGTGCCAGCGGCAAATGGCGGATTTGATCTTGATGGACGCGATGATGCCGGAAATGGACGGTTTCGAGGCCTGCCGCAAAATTCGCGCGCTGCCCCATGGGGCGGAGGTGCCGATACTGATGATTACCGCTTTGGAAAACGACCATTCGGTGGAATTGGCTTTTTCGATAGGGGCTAACGATTACATTCCCAAACCGATTCATTTCGCGGTATTGCGTAAACGTATCGCGCATTTGTTGGAAGCCAGCCTGACCCAGCGGACCTTGAATCGCCTGGCTTACCACGATCCCTTGACCAATCTGGCCAATCGCACGCAATTCATCGACCGGCTGAACTCGGTGATCGCCGTCAGCGCTGATCAAAATCAGCTGCATGCCGTGCTGTTTCTGGATTTGGATAGGTTCAAGCTGACTAACGACACCTTGGGGCATGATGTCGGCGACCAGTTGTTGAAAGCCGCGGCAGAGCGGATTCAAGGCTGTGTGCGGCGGGAAGACATGGTGTCCCGGTTTGGCGGCGACGAATTTACGCTGCTGTTGGAAAATATCAGCAATCCGCAAGTCGCCGCTGCCGTCGCCGACAAGATCCGTATCGCTATCGCCCAGCCATTCGCGTTAATGGAGCAAGAGTTTTACGTCAGCTCCAGTATCGGCATTTCGCTGTATCCCGCCGACGGCGCCGACAGCGGTTTGCTGATCAAACACGCCGATACCGCGATGTACCGCGCCAAGGAGCAGGGCAATACCTATTGTTTTTATGAAGATAATATGGAATTTGTCGTGTCGACCAAGCTGCGCCTGGAAAGCGATTTACGCCGGGCGCTGCAACGCGACGAATTTTTTCTTCACTACCAGCCGCAAATCGATCTGGATTCCGGGCGGATCGTCGGCGCCGAGGCGCTGATTCGCTGGCGACATCCCGAATTGGGCTTGATTCCGCCCGATCAGTTCATCCCGGTCGCCGAAGAAATCGGCCTGATCGAGGCGATAGGTACGTGGGTGTTGGGCGAGGCGTGCCGGCAGAGCCAAATTTGGCGGCAAAGCGGCTATCCGCCGTTCACGATGGCGGTCAACGTGTCGGCGCGGCAATTGGATCAGGAAGATTTTGTCGCGCAGGTTATCGACATCGTCAATGAAACCGGCTTCCCCGCCGAATACCTGGAGTTGGAGCTGACGGAAAGTTTGTTCATCCGCAATCCGGGACGGAAGCGGGCTATATTGGCCAAGCTCAGGGAAGCCGGCTTGCAAATTTCGATAGACGATTTCGGCACCGGCTATTCCAGTTTGAACCAACTCAAGCAGTTTGCCTTCGACAAGCTGAAAATCGACCGCTCATTTGTGGCGAACATACCCGACGACGCAGACGCCGCCGCGATTGTGATGGTGATTATTTCCATCGCCAAGATTCTGAAATTCAAGGTGATAGCCGAAGGCGTGGAGACCGAGCAGCAGGCGCAATACTTGTTGCGAAACGACTGCGATGAGGCGCAGGGTTATCTGTTTGGCAAGCCGATGGCCGCCGACGAGTTTACGGCCTTGTTGGCGCGAGCAAAAGTGGCCGTGGGTTAGTCACCAACCGTTTGCGGTGGCTTCGCCGGCCAGCCAGATTTTCGCTCACCCATCATTCCCGATTCACCGGCAAGGCCGCGATACGCTGTTCTATGTCTTGCATCAGTTGTTTGTACGCTTCGCCGTCGGTACCGCCAAAGCGGCGGATAAACTCGGCTTCGCTTAGTGATTCCGGTAAATCGGCGGTAGCCGGCATCATTTGATTTTCATCGGCGTTGGCTAATATTGATTGGATTTTCCGTGCCAGCGCCGGACTGGCGACAGCTTGTTCGCCCATGCGCGTGCCGGCCCGGTCAGCGGCGAGGTCGTTAAACGAAAAGCCGCTGCCGCCGCGCGAATCTTCTATTTCCTTAAACAAACCCACCGCATCGGCCAACGGGGTGCCGGAATAGGCCGCCAGCATCGCCGAAACCAGGTAATGTTTCGTCAGGTCGTCGCGGCCGTTCAGCGTTATTTGGCGCCAAATCGGGCGGGGCCAAAGTCTGGATTCCGGGAGAATTTTCGTCAGGCGCTGTTGATTGGCATAAAGTGTCAATATCAGAATCAATGCCCGGTTTTCCTGAATCGGGTCGTTGCTGGCGCTTCGTTGTGCGGCCAGCTGAAACAGCGGCTTGCTGAAATCAGTGAGACTGAGGCTTTTGTTATCTGTCCGGCTTAGTTCCGCTAAATGTCGCTGATAAGCCTGCAGACGCTGCTGATCATCAGGCGTTAGCAAGGCGCCGCGCAATTTGCCGGGCAAGTCAGCTTGCCAACGATAGGTTAGCGTCAGGCGCTGGGGTTGAAACAGCACATGCTTGACAATATCGGCGAAGGCTTGCCGATCCGCTGCCGGTTGCAAAGTGTTGAGTGCCCATTTTACCAAGGGTTTGGCTAGCATGCAGGGCAGCCGGAGTTGTCCCAAAGACAGGTGGTCCACTTCCGGTAAGTCGCTGGTTTGCTTCAGCGCCAACGTCAAATTCAGATATTGGCCTACAGGATTTCGTGGTAAAGGCAAGCTGGCGTCGATGTGGGCGCGGCCTTGATAGAGCCGTAAACCCGCTACGCCGTTAGCGTATTGATTGGCAAGATAATTGATCGCCAGGTCCAATTCCTGTTGATCCAGTGCCACTCGGGCGATCGCGCCGGATTTTAGACGGCGCGGATCGTTTTGCCGAAAAATCAATTTGCCGCGGGCAATTTGTTCCGGTGTCAGGTCGGCTCGGGTTTGTAATTTTGGCTTGTCATCAATTGCCAGCCATAGCGCCATTCCCGACAATACAGGTAATAGCAACACCGCCAGCAATACGCTTTTTGTAATCCATTTCATCGGGCGTTCTGTTCAATCCTTGCTGTGGACCATGGTCGTGTTAAATGCTTAAAAACCTTAGGGCAGGCGTTGGGCTAATGTGGTTTGTTGCGCTGTTCTTCATACGCGGAAGGACTGACGCCGGCGCTTGCCAGATATTCGCGCAGATGTTTGATTTCCTGTTTAGTGCATATGCCGCTGTGGTTTGGATGATGCAACACGCCTTCGACATTATTCAGCATCACGCGAAAGCGCACACCATGGCTGGGTTGCAGGTTGGCGCCCAGGTGATGCAACAGCGATTCTATTTCCCGCCAATGGATGTTACCGCTAAGCGGATCCTGGAATATGGCGCGCAGTAGATTTAAATGGTGGCTCATGACTACATCCTCCTGCATCAATATCGGTAGCTTAAGTTTGAACCGAGTTGAGGTTCAATTTGGCTGGTGAAGGGTGGTGTGTAACTAAATTTGTTTCAAAATAAGAAACAAATCATGCAATAAATGCCTTATTGTAAATAAACAGCAGAGGTTTATAGTTAAACCGTCTTCAATGAATCGACTGAAACCCAGTCAAGGTGGAAAAAATGAACAAGTCAAGCAATCTGTATAAAGACATTGTCACCGGATTGTTTTTTGCAACCGGTATGTTCAGCTTCCTGTCCGGTCAGTTTGTTCTTTCCACTCTGTTTTTTGGCGCTGCTTCGCTGTTTAGCAATATCGAAGCGGCTAAACCGGTCCGATTTTAAGTTTTTTCGTAGTACCTCCTCGTTGTAAAGCTACACATTCCACAGCCTCCACCCTGCTCAAGGTGGGGGCTTTTTTTGTACCTAAGCAGGCGATTTCTCAGTCCGACTTGGAGGTTTTTGCCGGGTCTGACACCACGGTATATTCAGCTTCCAGACTTTGTCCGTCAACCTGGGCATTTTTCAGCTTTCGCAGCAACCACCAGCCTCTGATGCCGATTATCGCTACCGGAATCAGCAGTAAGGCAAAAAACGCCGAAAACACCACGGTGCCCAATATCGCGCCGGCGATCATTGCCGGAATGCTCAGCAGATTGTATAGCTTGCTCTGCGGCGGTGACTCGAGGCGGGGATGTGCGCCGGAACCGTCGATGCGGATGGTTTTTCTGTAAATTTTTAACATGTCGGGCACCTATTGAAATGGGACGAGGCCGGTCTCGTACCTGAAAAGGACTAGCGGGTCGTCAACGTTCCAGGGCGGGTATTTTTGCATAACCGCTGCAAACAGATTGGACCTTAAAAAAGTGTTCAGCCATTGTTGCAGGGCTGGATACGGCGAATTTTCAAACCACGCATTATCCACTGCGGCGAACTGGCGGATAAATGGTAGCGTGGCGGCATCTGCCAGGCTGAAATTATCGCCGCATAAGAATTTGTGCCGCTGCAAACGGGTTTCCAGCTCGGCTAAAAACACCTCGCCTTGTTGACGATAATCGGCTGGTGTTTGTTCCGGATAGCGGTCCGCGTATTTGTAACGGTCTAAATAGTATTTGAAATCGCCGTCGTTCCAGTCGATTAATCGCTGCGTATCTTCCGGCGCTTGGTTTAGCCAGTTTTGCGGATCGTGTTGCGCCAAGGCCCACAGCATAATATCCAGACTTTGTTCGATGACTCGGCCGTCGGGCAACAACAGCAGCGGCACCGTGCCTTTCGGCGAAATAGCTAACATTGCTTCAGGTTTATTGCTGAGTTCGATTTCTCTGAGCGCGACGCTTACTCCCGATACGGCAATGGCCAAACGTGCCCGCATCGCATAGGGACAGCGGCGGAAACTATACAAGATCGGGTAAATTTGTTCTGTGGTGGCAGGCGGTGTGTTCATGTGGGGATAGTCAGTGACACATTACTGTAAATGATCGTCGATTAAAGTCTGGTAAAATAACCGATTTTCGCGCCAACTCATTTATTTCGTCACAAGCTTCAAGCGGCGGCGACGCTCTTTTTACTCTTAATCTTCGGACACTCTCTTGATTTCTACCGCCAATATCACCATGCAATTCGGGGCTAAGCCCCTGTTTGAAAACGTTTCCGTCAAATTCGGCAACGGCAACCGTTACGGCCTGATCGGCGCTAACGGCTGCGGCAAATCCACCTTCATGAAAATCCTCAGCGGCGACCTGGAGCCCACCTCGGGCAATGTCAGCATCGACGCCAACGAGCGCGTGGGTATCTTGCGCCAAAACCAATTTGCCTACGAAGAGCAAAGAGTGCTGGACGTGGTGATGATGGGCCACGCCGAAATGTGGGCGGCGATGTCGGAACGCGACGCCATCTACGCCAATATGGAAGCCAGCGAAGACGATTACATGCGCGCCGCCGATCTGGAAACAGTGTTCGCTGAATTCGGCGGCTACACTGCGGAAGCCCGGGCTGGCGAATTATTGCTGGGTTTGGACATCCCGCTGGAACAACATAATGGGCCAATGAGCGCAGTGGCTCCTGGTTGGAAACTGCGGGTGTTACTTGCACAGGCTTTGTTTTCCAATCCCGACATCATGCTGCTCGACGAGCCCACCAACAACCTGGACATCAACACCATCCGTTGGCTGGAAAACGTCCTTAACGAGCGCAATTCGACGATGGTGATCATCTCGCATGACCGGCACTTCCTGAACAGCGTCTGCACCCACATGGCCGATCTGGATTACGGCGAATTGCGTGTGTATCCGGGCAATTACGACGATTACATGACCGCCGTGACCCAAGTGCGCGAGCAGTTACTCGCCGGCAACGCCAAGAAAAAAGCCCAGATTGCCGAATTGCAAACCTTCGTGGCGCGCTTTTCCGCTAACGCTTCCAAGGCCAAACAGGCTACATCGAGGGCGCGGCAGTTGGAGAAAATCAAGCTCGACGAAGTCAAGCCGTCCAGCCGGGTCAATCCGTTTATTCGTTTCGACCAAGCTAAAAAACTGTACCGTTTGGCGGTGGAAGCTAAAGATTTGGCCAAAGGCTACGGTGCGGAACCCTTGTTCAAGAACTTGAACATGATGATCGCGGTCGGCGAGCGGGTGGCGGTGATCGGCCCTAACGGTATCGGTAAATCGACTTTATTAAAAACCCTGGTCGGCGATTTGACGCCGGACAGCGGCGAAGTGAAATGGGCGGAGAATGCCGATGTCGGCTATTTTGCCCAGGATCACGCCGAGGATTTTGCCGAAGACATGTCGCTGATCGAATGGATGGGCCAATGGCGCAAAGAATCGGACGACGACCAAACCATTCGCGGCACGCTGGGACGGTTGCTGTTTTCCAATGACGAAATTAACAAATCCGTCAAAGTCATATCCGGTGGCGAGCAAGGCCGGATGTTGTTCGGTAAATTGATTCTGCAAAAAAACAACGTGATGGTGTTGGACGAACCCACCAACCATTTGGATATGGAATCGATTGAGTCGTTGAACGCGGCATTGGAAACTTATCCCGGCACCTTGATTTTCGTCAGCCACGACCGCGAGTTTGTGTCCTCACTGGCGACCCGCATCATCGAATTGACCCCGAACGGCATCGTCGATTTCAGCGGTAATTACGAAGACTATTTAAACAGTCAAGACATCAACTAAGGCTAAGCTGCCAGGGTATTCCGGCGCGGATAAACCGGTCAGTAATCTCTGCCGCCGCGCACGAACAGCGTCGCACCAACGTCGGTATAGACTTCGCGGTGCGCGCTGCCGGCCGGCGCCAGTTGGTAGTCGCCGGCGCGCAGCAAGAGGTCGTCGATAAACAAATCGCCGTCCAGCATCATGCATTCCTCTTCCAGGCGATGGCCGTGTGCCGGGCATTTGGCGCCGGCTTCCAGGCGATAAAAACTGGATTCGCGTTCCCCGTCCTGCCACAGTGGTTTTTTCCAAACGCCGGGGGCTATTTCCTGCCAGTCGTCTATTTGCTTGGTAAACACGCTACACGACTCAGCCTTGCCAAACGGCAGCAGACCACCCAACACTTCCCGCAATACCTCACGGTTATCGCCCAGCGATGTACCGCGCAAATAGGCCAGGGCGCCATTCGTCGAACTTATCCCGCCGTGCCGGCTGCCGGCCGGCGCTGCATGGTAATCCAAGGGGCCTAGCCGCAAGTCGCCCATTTGCAAATCGCCGTGCAAGACGATGCCTTCTTCCAGACAGTTGTGCCGATGCGCTATCAGGCTGGCGCTGGGAGCGAATTCGATCAATACCGAATGGCCTTGCAGGCCGCCGTCCCAGAGTGGTTTGACGCGGATGCCGGTTTTCAGGGCTTGCCAGGTGCCGTGTCCGGCGCGCACGGTGAGTAAGCCGGCCTGTTTGGCAAGGCTGGCCGTGACTTGCTTCATCAGGCCTTGGCGTAACGAATTGCGGCGTGCGCCGGCAACCGGAATCGGTGCCAAACCGTCGGCCAGCAGCGTTTCGAGTTGCTGCAAATCGTTGGCATCTGCGCTATCCAAAGGCGGGAATTTGTCTGTCATATTGCTTAGTTAACCTCGCCGGTATCGGCTGTCAAAAATTGCTGCATCGTCTGTAGGGCCCGACGGATATGCGACTTCACGGTACCCAAGGGCAAACCGCTGCAGACGGCGATTTCGTCGTGGCTCAAACCCCGGAAAAACGCCAACGACAGCAATTGCCGGGGCAATGGGTCCAAAGCCGCCAGGGCCGTTTGCAAGCGATGGCCTTGCTGCATTGCTGATAGTAAATCCGGCGGCATTTGGTCGGCTGGGGCTTCAATCAACACCAGAGCCTCCGGTTCAAGCTCGCTTAGATTGCCGTCCAACTGCCGCAAGGCGTCCAGTGCCCGGCTGCGAGCCATCGTCATTACCCAGGCTTTTACCGAACCGCGTTCGGCATCGAAGCGCGGCGCCTGCCGCCAGATCTGCCAGAACGTATCTTGTACCACTTCCTCAGCACACTGCGCCCGCCGGGTGATCCGCAACGCCAGACCGTAGACCTGATCGACCAAGGTGTCGTACAACTTGCCCAACGCGGCTTGATCCTGGTCCACGACGCGGCCAAGCCATTCCCGCAATAAGGCTTCGTCGGCAGGTGTTGTTGGTTGTCGGTTCTCGTCGTCGTTCAAATCGCTATCCGCCATCGCTCTCGTGTCCCTTTAGAAAGCTATACGCGGCATCGGCTGGTTTGGATGCACGGCGGTGTGGGGGATAACGCTTAAAGTGTGAATCAAGCGACATAAGGCATAGTGACTTTTCTTGGTTTGCCGAGATTTGGTAGCCGCATTCAAGAGGATAGAGACTAAGAGTTGGGGGTTGAACCACTATAAAACAGCCTTTTGCACGTGGCAAATAGTCAAGCGGCCGATTTTGTCCGGGGTTAATAACCGTGTGGTTCGCTATCGAAAGATGCTGATGTGCCAAGTACGAACCAAGCCCGTTGTACAAACACTGCCACCAATATTTTTTACCTATTTTGCATCCATTGCCGAATTGGCCGCGTATCAGTCATCGCAAGCCGGCGCGAATGCCGAGTATCGCCATCCGCATCTGGAATCCGTCGCCGGCTTGCCATTTCTAACCACAGACTGAGAGGAAACCACGATGAAAAAGCTATTTCCGGTTGCGTTGTTGGGCGCCTGCCTGACCGTAGCGACGGCGGTTGAGGCCGCTGACTTTGATTTTAACGGCAACTTTGCCAACGATAACGATAAGTTGAGCTTTGCCTTTTCACTCGGTTCGCCGGGTACGGTAACCTTGTTTACCTCATCCTGGCTGGGCGGCGGTTTCGATCCGATTTTGACGCTGTGGGACGGCTTAGGCAACCAACTGGCCGAGCAGGATGACGGCGGCTTGGGTGGTAACCAATTGTCGAACGGGGTTAATTTCAATTACGGCGAATTCGACAGTTATTTAGCTATCAATCTTGTGGCCGGGAATTATCTGGCAACCTTGACCCAATACGACAACTTTTCGGTCAGCACGTCGCTGGCCGACGGCTTCTTGCGGGATGCCGATCCGCAATTTACCGCCGCCTTCGGTTGTTCCAATGGCCGGTTTTGCGAAGGTTCGTTAACCGATAGCCATGGCGATCCGGTGGAACCGAATCGCACGGCGGCTTGGGATCTACACATTCTCAACGTCGCCAATGCCCAGATCGCCAGTGTGCCGGAACCGCCCACGCTGATGCTGCTGAGTTTATCCGGCTTGTTTTTGCTTGGAGGCCGGCTGGGCAAGGCTAGATCCACAGCGCGAACCGACGCGGAAGCGGCCAGTCCGGTGCGTTTGGCATAAATTCCATTTTCCGGCATCCGTTTGCCGATTTTCCGCGTATTCCCTAACGCAGCTGGCTGAAGCTGTGACATTAACTAAAGAGGAATTTGATTATGAAAGACTTACACCACTACAGCCGTTGGCCGCTGACCATGTTCGCCAGCGCTTTATTGTTGATGGGCGGCCTACCGTCCGTTGATGCTGCCAATCACCGCGAAGCACCGTTAACCGCATTGGATACCAAGGCCGACATCACCGATTGGTACGCTTTTGTCAGTTATAACGATCCCAGCAAGGTGACGATGATTCTGAATGTCGATCCCTTGCTGGAACCCAGCAACGGCCCGAATTATTTTCCGTTCGATCCGGAAGTTCTTTATGAAATGAAGGTGGATAACAATTTCGACGCAGATGAAGACATTACCTTGCAGTTCAGGTTTAAAACCGAAACCCGCTTGCCCAGCGTGTTTACAGGTTTTGTCGGTGCCGGCAACGGCATTGTCGCGCCAGCCAATTCGCCAACTCCGGTCGCGCCGGGCAGTTTGATCGTGCCGCCGGCGATTACCGCGTTGGATGGCCCTGGCTCGGAAGGATTGGGTTTGCGGCAGAGTTACACGGTGACGCTGATCAAGGGCAAGGGCGCCAACCGCCAAGTCATCGATCTAACCAATCAGCAGAAGCTCTTTGCGGTGCCATCCAACGTCGGACCGCGCACCATGCCTAACTACCAAAATCTGGCCAGCCAAGGGATTTACGATTTAGGAGGCGGGGTTAGCGTGTTTGCCGGTACCGTCGACGATCCGTTTTACATCGATTTGGGCGCGACTTTCGATACCTTTAATTTCCGGTCCGGCGCGTCCGGCGCCGGTGTGCCGGGCGTGTTTGCCGAGAACCAAAATGACGCGGAAAACCAAAACTTCGCGTCCGACGATGTGGCCGGTTACAACGTCAATTCCATCGCTATCGAATTGCCTATCGCCATGCTCACCCAGGACGGCAAGCAACATAGCGCCGGCGAAGCCTTGGCGGTGATCGGCACTTATGCCACCACTTCGCGGCCGCGCACCAAAGCTTATGCCGACAGACCCGGCGGCAAGCCTAAACTCGCCAATGCCTATGTGCAGATTCAGCGCATGGGTAATCCCTTGGTCAATGAGGTGTTAATCGGTACCGGCGACAAAGACCGGTTCAGTATGAGCGAACCCAAGGACGACGCTAGTTTTGCCGGTTATGTGTTGGATCCGTTATTGGCCAGAGTCGTCAACGCCGCATACGGCGGTGCGGTGCCGATTCCGGCGCCGCCCAGGGTAAATCCGGCCAACCCCAGTTTTGACCTGGGCCCCTTGGTGTTTTATGCGGCGCCCATTTGCCCTGGTTGTTCGCTCACGCAACGTGGACCGGTGGCGGATTTGCTGCGCTTGAATACCGGCATCGGCCCCGCGCCTGTCAGCGCCCGCAAACGCATGGCATTTCTGGCGGGCGATAGCGCCGGCTTTCCGAACGGGCGGCGCGTGTCCGATGATGTGACCGATATTGCCGCGCAAGCGGTGGTTGGGGTGTTGAATCCGGCATTCAACAGCTTCCCGAATAACCGGGTCGCCGACGGTGTCAACACCAACGACAGAAGCTATCAGGAAGTATTTCCGTACGTGGCCTTTGCCAATAGTGGCCGGCAAAGCCGCCATGTCGATCCTGGTGAAGCTGGCTGCTTCGATGCAGTTTCACTGGCTGTGGGGAGTTGTCCAAACAATTAGAAGACAGGAGGGGGCGGCGACGCTTGCCCCCTGATCTATAAATATCCGCAGGAGGAGCCAATGAAGCACTGGCTTACATTAGGTTTGGTAATGTCTGTTGCTATGTTCAGTAACGCTGGCGCGCAAGCTTATTTACCCAAGTCCGATGACGAAATCGTCGAAGTATTGCCTGCCAGAGGTGAAAGCTGGCTGGAAATTCGTTATTTGCGCAAACAAGTCGCGGCCCAACCGAATAATTTGGAACCAGCCTTAGCTTTGGTGCGGCGTTATATCGAATTGGGCCGTGCCGAATCGGATCCGCGCTATTTCGGTTATGCCGAAGCGGCGCTAACACCTTGGCTGGCAGTCGCGCAACCGAGTGCCGAGGTCCTGACCTTACGGGCGACCTTGTTTCAAAATCGCCACGAATTTCCGGCGGCCCTGGACTATTTGCATCGGGCTTTGGCGCGTCAGCCGCGCTTGGCGCAAGCCTGGTTGACGCGGGCGGCCATTTTGGAAGTGCAAGGCCAGTATGCCGATGCTCTGAATAGTTGTTTACCTTTGTTGAAATTAGCCGAGCCGCTGATTGGCCAAGTTTGCCTCAATTCCATTCTGAGTGTTTCCGGCCAGCTCGACGCTGCTTATCACCAGTTGGCGCGCGCAGTAAGCACTGCGCACAGTCCCGCACCGGCAGATCAACAATGGGCCTTGACCACGCTGGCGGAAATGGCCGAGCGTATGGGTAATACCGATGCGGCCGACCGTTATTACCGGCAGGCGCTACACATACCGCGCCGAAATGGTTATCTGTTGGCTACCTATGCCGATTATTTATTGGACCGGAATCGTTTCCAAGACGTGGTGGAATTATTAGCCAACGATACGCGCGCCGATGGCTTATTACTGCGCCTGACTTTTGCCGAAATAGCACTGCGGCTGCCGGCTGCCGCTGTGCATAAAGATGCGCTGACCGCTCGCTTTGCCGCCAGCCGCATGCGCGGCGATACCAGTCATCAAGGCGATGAGGCGCGCTTTTTATTGCATGTGCTTAATCAGCCTGAATCGGCGCTGGCGCTGGCGCAAAAAAATTGGGACGTGCAGCGCGAGCCGCGCGATGCGCGCATTATCTTGGAATCGGCGCTGGCAGCCGGCAAAAATCCTCAACCGCTGCTGACTTTTTTAAGTGAGTCCAAATTGCAAGATGCGCGACTGCAAACGCTGCTCGCGCAAATTGGCGGGGGCAGAATATGAACGGATCAGCGAAATTCATCGCCCTTTTAGATACTTTTTGCCCTGAATCTCCAGGCTGCACTCAAGGCAGGCCCGTCGACGGTTCGGCCCCGCCAAGCTTTGAAAGATTAAGCTCGAACGTGATGATTTGGGCCGGTTTGATCATGGTCTTGCTGCTGACAGCAAGTTTTAGCGCTTTTGCCCATAAGGCCAGCGATAGTTACATGACGGTGCAGGTTGACGGGCAGCAAATCTCCGGGCAATGGGATATTGCCTTGCGCGACCTGGATTATGCCTTGGGTTTGGATGGCAACGACGACGGTAATATTACCTGGGCCGAGTTGCGAAATAGTCGGGATGTTGTGTATGCCTATGCGCTGAGCCGTTTGCAAATGACGACGGCTAAGCAAGTCTGTTCGCTGCAAGCAGGAGATTTACGGGTGGACGAACACAGCGATGGCCATTATGCCGTATTAGATTTCCAGGCGATTTGTCCGTCCGCGTCCGCGCCGTTGTCGATAGATTATCGCTTGCTTTTCGATCTCGACCCGCAGCATCGCGGGCTGATAAGCGTCATTCATGCCGCTAAAACCGATACCGCGATCTTTAGTCCTGACCACCAACGTAGCGAATTTGTGCGGGACGCTGATTATTCCGGGTGGCGGACCGTGGCGCGATTCGGCTACGCCGGGCTATGGCATATCTGGATCGGCTTTGACCATATTCTATTTTTGTTAAGTCTGTTGCTGCCGGCGGCTTTGGCGTGGGAGCGGGGTGCTTGGCAGCCAAAACCAGGCTTTAGACCGGTATTTTTCGACGTGCTAGGTGTGGTTACCGCCTTCACGTTGGCACATTCATTCACCCTGAGCCTTACGGTGCTGCAATACATTTGTCTGCCGTCCCGCTGGGTAGAATCGGCCATTGCCGTGTCCGTGGTGTTGGCAGCGTTGAACAATATTTATCCGGTGTTGGTAAAACGCCGCACCTGGTTTGCCTTTGCTTTCGGCTTGATCCACGGCATGGGCATCGCCAGTGTGTTGTTGGACATGGGCTTGCCGGACACGCAGCGGCTGTTACCACTATTGGGCTTTAATTTGGGTGTGGAAGCAGGGCAGTTGGCGATTGTCGGTGCGGTTTTACCGTTGATAGTCGGCTTTAGCCGCTATCGCTATTATCCGCTAGTCGTGATGAAAACCGGCTCAGCATCCATCGTCGCCGTGGCTTTAGTCTGGTTAGCGGAACGAAGTCTGGATTTTCAGATGAACATATTTTGAGCAACTTGGCGTATATCGGTGCTGCTGATTATTAACCCGGCCCTTAACTACCCTTCGCCTGTCTAAGGGCACACCAGCCTGGGCTTCGCCACACTCAACCTCAACCTCAACGGAATGCCAGTGATAAACAGGCCGGATTAGTAAATATCGTCGCTCCCGCGCCGGCGGGAGCCCAGGGGCTATATTGGATGCACTGCGCGGCCTTATTGCAGATCAAGGTCCGGGCCGGATTGTTGCGGATATGACCTGGCAGCCAGCACTGCTTTTTCGATGTGGGCTATCAGCTCCACAATTTGTTGGTCCAGCATAAAGCGTAGCTCCCACTCTACGGCCAAATCGTCGGCCAGATTGTCGATACGATGATGATCGATATAACTTTGCTTTAGACGCGCTTGATGATTGGCAAGCTCGATCCGGTTGCCGGCTTGTTTGCCTTGCAGGAGGCTGGCGGCATATTCCAGGGCGGTTGCCAGCTCGGCATCGAACGCCCGGCTGAGCTGTTGCAATTCATCAGGAAAGTGGCTGAAGCGCTGGCCGCTGAGTAAGCGATAGCGTTTGCGGACTTGTAACAAGCCGGATAAATGGCCGGCGTCCTTCACAATCGTCCGCAGCGCCGCTCGTTCATGCACTTTCTCGGCCAAGCGCGCATCGGGTTCCAATACCGCGTGTGCCAACAAGTCTTGAGCGGCGGCCAGCTCTTTTTCCGCCGACAAACGCAGCGGTAAGGTGTAAGTCAGCAAGTGGCTGACATCGGGTAAGCGGCTAGTGAAGTTAGCGAGTGTGCGCAACGCCGCTACGCTGTGGTGGCGGGCCAGTGCAATCGAGCGCCGCGGCCACAGCGCGTAATCGATAACGCCCATCACGATAAGTCCGAGCAAAATACCTATGACCCGGTCGCGCGGCAGATATAGGTCGGTGACTTGACCAAAATCATGCAGCACAAACAACGCAAATGAAAAACCAAGTTGCCGGCCCAGATAAGCGATGCGTTCGCTGCCGGCGGTAATCCAGGCTGCCAGCGCCCAGAATGGCGCTGTGGCAAACGCAAAGCCGACGATGGTATCGAGCTGAGATTGAAAGACCAATACGTAAAAATAAGCGCAGATCCCGCCGACGGCGGCGCCCGACACCCGTAACAGCGAGAGCCGGTAGTCGGCGCCGAGACTGGTTTGTGCCGCGACCAGACAGGTGGGAATCGCGGTGTTGATGTCCGGCCAGCCCAGGCTTTCCACGATCAGCATGCACAGGATCGCGCCCAGGGAAAATTTAATGCCGAATTGCAAACTGTCGGCATAGCTTGCCCAAAACTCGTAAGCAAACCAGGCTGGCAGCCAGCCATGTTCAGGGTTGTCGTCGGATTCAGCGTTGATGTTTTTACTGTCTTTGGCGGCTATCGGTTGATGCAAATCATGCATCAAGCCGGCAATGCGTTGCAGAGCCCGCCACAAGGCGGTTAACAGCGAGGGATTAGCTTCCCGCGCATAGTTTTGCAATACCTCATCGCTTAGCAAGCTGGTGATTTCTACGGACACGTCGCGCGATTCCGCCACGCCTTGCCGTAATCTGGCACAGGCGCTTTGTAAAGCCCGATATACATGCAGTTTTTCCGGCGTCAGCGGCTGGGCCCTATATTCCGCAGCCAACACTTGATTAAGCCAGTCCGCCAACTGGCGCAAACCGTCTATTTCCAGCAACAGCGCCCGATAAGTCAGGTGGCGTTCGTGTAAAGCAGGATGGATCAATTCGGCGTTGGCCAGTAAACCCAGCAGTTTGCCAAGGCTGCCGGCAGCGGCGTGCATGGCTGCTTCAGGTCTGGGGCTATACGCACCGGCATCGGCCAGACGCGCGCTGAAAATGTATTCCACCGTCGCCAATTGCATGGCGATCTCCGCTTTTAACAGTTTTAGCGGATCTTGCGGTTTGATGGTTAAATGCACTACCGTCCATGTTCCCAGCGCCAGTACGCCAATAATGGGGATGTTCCATAAGGCATGGTAAATGTTTTCATCGGGCGTGCTGGGGCTGTACAGCACCGCCACCGAATACCATAAAGCAATGCCCGTGGGCCAGGCGATCAGGCGGGCGTGAAACAGGGACAAGGCCAAGATGACGAACGATAGCGGCAGCAGTAACCAAGGGTCGTTGCCGGCCAGCATCAGCGTCAATACCGATACCAAGGTCGTGACCATCAGGTAACCGAGCTGGCGTATTCCAAACGCCAGGGATTGGCCGGCGTTGGCGTAAGCGTCGTAGCTTAGGCAAATCAAGATGGAAATTGCCCCTAGCGGCGGGATATGCAAGGTTTGGCTGACGAGTGCGATTGTCAGGGTGACGACGAATAAACGCAGGGCGGCGACGCGCCGTGCCGGTGTATCTTTGAGTTCGGCGGTTAGGAATTGCCCCAGGCTGGTGCCAAACCAAAGCCGGTTGGGTTTTGACTGTGTGCTTGAACCAGTCCGGCTGTCGCCTCGGGTCATGACGGCGGCAGAGCTGTACCGGTTGCGTCGGCAGTGACTTTCCGTACCGTCACAAACGCGGTCATGCCCATACGGAGCGGATGCGCGGGGTCATGCTGTTTAATCTCGATTCTTACCGGAAAACGCGAAGCCAGAATGACCCAGTTCAGCGTGCGATCTATCTCCGGCAACACGCCATGCTGTTTGATATTGTCGGGCGAATTGGCCCAGCCGATCCCGGTCACCACGCCGCGAAAGCGCTTGCCCGGATAAGCAACCAGAAACACCTCGGCTTCCTGGCCGGGTTTGATCGACTGCAAATAAGTTTCCTTGAAGTCGGCGATCACATACCACTGGCGGTCATCGACCAAAGCGAACATTTGCGTACCGGCCTTGGCGTATTCGCCTTCGCGGGTATTCAAATTGGTGACGTAGGCATTGAAAGGCGCTCGCACGTAACAGTATTCCAGATCGAGCTCGGCGGCGGTGACCAGGGCGCTGGCGGCTTCGATACGGGCATTGACGTCGCCGACCTGGGCGACTAACGATACCGCTCGCCGGCTATCGCTCTTGGCTTCCTCGATGGCACTGCGAGCCGACAGTTCTTTAGCTTTCGCATCCGCCAGTTCGGCGCGCGAAGCCGCATAACGCGAGCGCGCCTGTTTGAGCTGGTCGGCGGTGACGTATTGCTTATCCGCCAACGGTTCCAGCCGTTCCAGATAGTTATGCAGATATTCGTCTTCCGCCTCGATTTTTTTCACTTCGGCACTGGCGGCAGCGCGCTGGTGTTCCAGGCGTTCGATAGCCATTTCCGCGGAACCGCTGGAGGCGCGCCGGGAATCCACGTCTTTTTCCGCCAGCAGCAATTCGGCCTTGGCTTTGTCCAGTCTGGCCTGATACGGGCGCGGGTCGATCACATACAGCAAGTCGCCCTGTTTGACGTATTGGTTATCCTCGACATGCAATTCCACTATACGGCCGCTGACTTCCGGGGCGATGCCGACGATATTGGCCCGCACCATCGCGTCGTTGGTGCGCGGATTTTGATAATTGATATGCCAAACCAGCGCGCCGGTCGCCGCCGCACCCAGCACGATGGCTATGCCAATGATGCGGCCGAGCAATATCCGGTTTTTCAGGCTTAACCCTGGGCTATCGTTTTGACTGTTTTCCATCAGGCTTCGCCGTTTTCATGCTGCATAAAACACCAACCAGATGACAAAGGTGCATAAGGCCCAAAGGCTGGGCGCGATCAACAGCGGCGGTCCCAAATGGGGCGCCAGCCGGTAGCGCACCAGTTGCCACATCAGCAGCATGCTGGTTGCCAGCCCGCCGAGGATGCAGATGATCCAGGCCGGCCAGAAAGAACCTTGCAGACTGAGCAGCGGATCGCACGCGGTCAGGAAAATCGAAAGACTCGCCGGGAAAAACGTTTTAAGGGAACCTCTAAACATTCCCTCGCCGTCAGGGAGAGGGCTAGGGTGAGGGGGGTAAGTAATTGATTTTAATTCCCTCATCCCAACCTTCTCCCGTGAGGAGAAGGAGGTGTTTTTATTTTTAGAGGCCCACTTAAGTAATCGCCCGGAGATCATTGTGCGCTTCACCTCAAACGTATGAATATTTCGGCACTCGCTAGAATTCATCATCGACTTGTTCAATATGATTGCCGCGCGCGGTGATGACCGCTTCATGCAGTCTATGTAAATCCGCCTCCAGCTTCGAGATTTCCTCGGGCGCATAATCGTCGAACAGGCGACCGATATGGGCCAGATGCTCGGGGAAAGTCTGTTCGTAGACGGCGCGGCCCGCATCGGTCAGGCGGATGATCTGGCTGCGGCCGTCTTTTTTTGACGCCGACCTTTCCACCAGGCCCTTGTCCTCTAAGCGGCTGACCACGCCGGTGAGGGTGCCTTTGGTAATCAAGGTTTCTTCGCCAAGTTTCTTGGGCTGCATGCCGGCGGTTTTGCCTAGCGTGATGATGACATCGTATTGCGGCAAGGTTAATTCGAGCCGGTGAACGTGGCGGGCCGCATAAGACAAAAAGGCCTGGTGGGTGCGGAGTAACTGGCGCAAAACGGTTGGAAAGGTAGAGTCGGAGGACATAATGTGAAAATAATTGTTCTAATTAGGATTCGATGATAACCGTAAGCTCATTCATGCTCAAGACCATCCCGGCGCATGGGTTTGGGGTTACTGGCTGTGTGGTCATGAAAGACGGCCGTTTAAGGCTCATTTGACACGTCCTGGTTTTGCTTGCCTGACACATAAACCAGTGTCGCGGCGGACCGCAATAAGCCCGCACGACTGTCGATTTCGGTAAAGCGGGCCCGCGCCAGATCTTTTTGCGCCGATAACAGTTCGATTACCGTCGAAAAGCCGTGTGTATAGGATTCCTGGGTGGCGGCATAGGACTCTTTGGCGGCTTTCAACAGCGCCAACGCAAACTCGCGCTTTTCCAGCGCGGTTTTGGTGTCGGCGTAGGCTTTCCAGATGTCGCGCATGATTTCCAGACGCAAGGCCTCCAACTGGGCTTGGGATGCCGACCTTTTGGCCTCGGCTTCCCGCACCGCATTGCTGCGTTCAAAACCGTCGAACAAGGTCCATTCCACATTCAACATGGCCGTATCGACCATGGCGTTGGCGGAATAATTCTCTCCGCCGCTCGGCTTGGTATGCACGTCGCCCCAATATTGATTACCGACCATGCCGCGTAACGATATTTTCGGCCAGAATTCCGCTCTGGCTTTTTTAACTTCCGCTTCGCGAGCGCGCAATTCGGCGAGGCGCGCCAGCAAATCCGGACGCTGTTCCAAGGCCTGATCGACGATTTTTTCCACCGATTGCGCCAGTTCGGCGGGTAAGGGCAACTGGCTCAGGTCAACCAGATGCAGGCTGTATGCCGGCGAAATACCCAAATTATTGGTCAAATCGGCGCGTGCCTGAGTCACCGAGCCGCGCGCATCTTGCAAGTCATAACTGGATTTTGCCTGCTCTTGTAAGGCCAACAACAGATCGGGTTTGGTGGCCAGGCCTTGTTTGAGTTTGGCTTGCACTGAATCGGCGTTGGTCTTGGCCGACTCGAACGTTTGCTGCGCCGCCGTCACCTTGGCCAAGGCGGCCTGATAGGCAAAAAAACTGCTGGCCACCCGATAGGCAATTTCCTGGTGTTTACGGTCGAAGGCAAAATTCGCCGCGCTCAGACGCTCCGTACCGGCATCGACCAGTGCCTCCCGGCGCCCGAAATCGAATAAGGTCCATGCCAAATCCAGGCTGGCGAGAGCCGCGTAGCCGTTGCTGACCAGCGCGCTGCCGGGGATGGGAAAGCTGCTGGTAAAATGCTGACCAAAGGCCATTGCCGTTAGCGTTGGATACCAGGTACTGCGATTTCTTTCCAGGCGCGCGGCAGCGGCTTTTGCTTCCTCCCAGCTAATCCGGGTTTCCGGATGGGTGCGTAAAGCCAAATCCACCAAGGCCGGTAAATCGTAGGTTTGTTGGGTATCGATTCCGGCGTCCACAGCGCTGGGACTGGATGTATCAGGTGCTGGCGGCCGGTTTTGGGTTTGATAAGCGCGCCAAGATACAGCCGACTGGGCAGGGACTGGCGGAGTGTTTTCTGCATGCGGTAGCGGCGTCGGCACGCTGCAGGCTGTCAACACTGTCAATGTTGCAATCGCCGCGTTGCGATAGCTTGGCGCTAAGTACGCCAATATTGCCGAATTGGAAACGAATTTTTTCAAGCGTTTATTGGGTTGTCGAATCACTCTAATTTGGAAAAAATCCCCTGGCCATTGCTGTATTCTTTAAACCCGACTCTATCATTTATTGGGGGCCGGCGAGAAACAGTTCATTTGTTTAGTTAAGTTTTATAAAGTCGTCGCACGTCAAATTTCGGCTTTTTAATCCCTCGCCCACCCCCTGCCGGCGGGGAGGGAGAGAATCTGCCGAAATTTGCTGTGCGAAGGGTATGTCAGATCTTGAGATCACGACAAAGCCGCTATTTTGCCGATAGGAGCTACCGTTTCAGTCGTCGGCCTGGGCAATTTGCCGTTGTCGGAGTGCCGTTTTGCCGGCTGGGCTGCCTTGGGCGGTGCGATCTTGCGGCCCTGCATTAATTCGTCGATCTGATATTTGTCCAGCGTCTCCCAATCCAGCAAGGCTTGCGCCATATTGTGCAGAATATCCATATGCGATTTCAGGATGGCTTCGGCGCGTCTGTAGTTATTCGCCAGGGTTTGTCTGATTTCATGATCGATCAGGCGGGCCATTTGCTCGGACATCGGTTTGGTTGAACCCATAAATCCGCTGTCGTTGTCGCCGCAATCCATGGGGCCCAGGCGATCGGATAAGCCCCACTTGGTCACCATATTCCGGGCCAATTGAGTAGCACGCTGAATGTCGTTTGAGGCGCCGGTGGTAACTTTGTTTTTGCCGTAAATCAGAGCCTCGGCAATCCGGCCGCCGAACAGGCTGGAAATCTGGCCCTCCAGTTTATCTTTGCAGGCGCTGTATTGGTCGTGTTCCGGCAGGAACATGGTGATGCCCAAAGCGCCGCCGCGCGGCATGATACTGACCTTATAAACCGGGTCGTGTTCCGGCATCAAGCGGCCGACGATGGCGTGGCCGGCTTCATGGTAGGCCGTCATCAGCAAATCCTCGCGACTCATGATCATGGTGCGTTTCTCGGCACCCATGATGGCTTTGTCGCGGGCGCTGTCCAGGTTGTGCATCGTCACTTCCCGTTGGTTGTTACGGGCAGCGAACAAGGCGCCTTCGTTAATCAGATTGGCCAGTTCGGCGCCAGAAAAACCCGGTGTGCCGCGCGCCAGGTCGGTGATATTCACATCGTCCGCCAAGGGAACGCGGGTGGCGTGGACTTTGAGAATTTGTTCGCGGCCTTTGATGTCGGGCAAGCCGATTTGCACTTGGCGATCAAAACGGCCCGGCCTCAGCAAAGCTTTGTCCAGCACATCGACCCGGTTGGTCGCGGCGATGACGATAATCCCTTCGTTGCCGCTGAAGCCGTCCATTTCCACTAATAACTGGTTAAGAGTTTGTTCGCGTTCTTCGCCGCCGCCGATATTACCGCCGCTACTGCGCTGGCGACCGACGGCGTCGATTTCATCGATAAAGATAATGCAGGGCGCGCGCTTTTTAGCTTGCTCAAACATGTCGCGCACCCTGGAGGCGCCGACACCGACGAACATTTCCACGAAGTCGGAACCCGAGATGGAAAAGAACGGTACGCCAGCCTCGCCGGCAATCGCTCGAGCCAGTAGGGTTTTACCGGTACCGGGAGGGCCCACCATCAACACGCCGCGCGGAATTTTGCCGCCCAAAGCTTCGTATTTGCCCGGATCTTTCAGGAAATCGACCATTTCAGCCACGTCCTGTTTGGCTTCCTCGGCGCCGGCCACATCATTGAAACGTATCTTAACTTGATCTTCAGTCATCAATTTGGCCCGACTTTTACCAAAGCCGTTTTGCGCGCCGGCACCCTGTTGCTGCTTACGCATGAAATAGATCAATACCCCGATCAGCAGCAAAGTGGGGGCCCAAGAGAATAACAGTTGCGTCAGGGTGGACTGCGTCTCAGGCCGCTCGACTTTGATCTTGACGTCATATTCCAAAAGATCGTCTATGATCCGCGCATCACCAGGGTTGTAAGTGGCAAAGCGGGTGCCGTTATGGCGGCGGCCGTCGATGGATCTGCCGTCGATCACTACTTCGGCAACGGATTTGCTGCGCACATCCTTGATGAAATCGGAATAGGAAATGTCGTTTTGCGAATTGTAGGAAGACAGTCTGGGATTGAATACCGCGAACATCAAGATAGCAATGCCAACGGTTATGGACAGGGCGATGAAGAGCTTTTTCATGATTGCGATCTCCTGTTTAGGATGCAAGGTTCAAGTGATACGCTTCGGCAAGACTTGGGTTGGTGCACGGACGTTTGCCGCATCGAGCCAGGCGAGAATAGAGAACCCTGGTTCGACATAAAAAAATCAGCAACTTTTGCGCCATTAATTCGATATAAAAAAGACCCGCATCACCGCTTCGCCAGTTGGCGAACAAGTTAACTGTCACGTTTTTCTTTTCGGAGGTAAGAAAACGCTTGGTCCATAGGTCCAAGGCCGACGCACGCGCATCAAATGCGCCGGCGTTATCCGCAATGCGGGTCGTAAATGGCAGTCTTTACATACAGCTTTAGCCCTACAATGCTCTAGCCTGTGTCCAATTTGTACACAAAACGCCCCGATTTTGTGCGCCGCTCGGCCCTTTGAGGCGTGGCTCAACCGGCGGTTTTACGCGGCTTAATGGCTGGAAATATAAAGCGTGTGCATTTCCTCGTAGCGACTTAAAGCGTCTTTCAAGGATTCGCCGGCCAATTGCAAATCGCCGCCGCGGGCTGCTTTCCATGCGGTATTCAGGCGTTTGCCGGCATGCTGGCGTTTGACTTCGAGATCGTTGTTCTCGATGTCTTTTTGCTGTTGCTTGGCATGGCTGACCAGCTCGGCTACGGTTTCTTTGTCTGCGCCGTTTTCTACTGCGGAGATGGACGCTTTGACTTTGGAAATGGTGCTTTCCAGAGCGGCTCTTACTTCTTCGTGGCTAAAAGTCGCCGCGGAGACCGGAAAACTCAGCGCGCTGATAAGTGAGATTGCGATAGAAAAAGTTATGAATTTTTTGCATGAAATCATGATGTTAGCCTCGGTAAACCAGAAAAAATAAATCGATAGCGGCTTGCGCCTCGGCACTTCAGGATCAAAACGAACTTATGTTTCGAAAGCTTCGTTTCAATTGATAGTGTGGGTAAAGTTTATCAGACTATGGTTCTTATTAGAACTTAATTTGTTTTCATAAGAACTATATGTGTGCTTTTCGTCACACTTTTTATTGGCCCGGACCTTAAATATTGTTCGGGCTGAGTGTGTCGAAGGACGCTCGGCATAAGGCTTCGACGCGCTCAGTCTGAACGGTGTACCCGTGTGAAATAGGGCCGGGTTTATAATTGAGTATGCATAAGCTTGCCAGCCGTAAAGGGGGCACTGGCGTTTGCTTGATTGAATTGAACGCCAGCAATGTGCGGTTTTATTGGTAAGCTAAGGGTATAACTATTCTTATAACCACGCCTCGGAGAAAATAATGATCATGGTATTAAAAATTGCTGCTGCCACTTTGTTGAGTTTGAGCGGCACTGCGGCACATGCCTACGGCAGCAGCCAGAGTTCTCAGCACTGCGATAAACCGGTGTTTTCGGAGTTTCAGCCGGCAACCAATAAATATTTGCAATCGTTCAGCGAGTTTTCGTTGATGGCTTCCGCGAACACCACACTGACATCGGTGGTGGTTAACGTGAGTGCCGGCGAAACCAAATACCATTTCACCTCAAAGCAACTGCAAATCACCCAACAACCTAGCGGCCGCTTGGAGATAAAGGGCAAAGTGGATAGACCTATAGAAGGTGGATTTGCGCGCTTGAGTATTACCGCCCACAGCAAACCTGGTTGTGAAAAAACCGACGGCTATCTGATTCGCATTCATTAATCGCTAATTAATTCGGCCGTCAAACATCGTCGCTCCCGCGCAGGCGGGAGTCCCATTCTTCATGCGGCCGCTGCAAACTCCACGGTTAGGAATAATCTACACCGGGCTTTCAGAGCCTTCCCTTCCGGAATGCTGTAATCACCAAAATCAACGAACAACGCGCATCCGGCAAGACTTGGTATCTGGTCTATAGTTGCGATTGACCGGCATATCCAGTGCTGGGACGTTAGATGCGCTCAGTGTGGCGCCTCATTCCGGTATCGCCACGAGTCGGATGGCCAGTTTTATCCCGCTTGCTGCGCGGTAATTTTCGGAGCGACCGGATAGCGTTGACCGCAGTTCAAGCGATTAAAAGGGTGATAACAATGACTAAAAAGCCTGGGTTTTATCTGTTTCCGATGTTGTTTTTCACATCCGCTGCCGCCGCTGATTACAAAGCCGACATCGGCTATCAAGCCTTGCTCACGCAATTAGGTGCAAACACGCCGACCGGCGCTGGTGTCAATGTGGTTCACGCCGAAGCATCATTAGTCGAATCGAGGGATCACTCGGATTACCCCATCTATGCGCCGAATATTCGTAACACCCAATTCGCCGGTAAGACGTTCAGTTTTCCGGGAAAAAAAGCCAGTACCGCACCATCGGGACATGCTGACAGCGTCGGTGCCAGATTTTACGGTAAGGATTCCATTGCCAACGGCATCGGCAACATTGCCAGTTATGATGCCAACGCCTGGATCGATAGTCTGATTAGTCCGACGGCCTTGGCTCCCTTCAACGCCAGTCGGATTGCCAACCATAGCTGGGTCGGCAAAGGCGATACCGTGCCGGAAACGGCGATGATTCTGCGTTTGGTTGATCGACAGGTGCAGCGCAACCAATTCATCCAAGTGGTTGGTATGCACAATAGCCTCAGCGACTCGCCGCTGTTGGGCAGCGCTTACAATGCAATTGCGGTAGGGCGCACGGACGGTAGGCAGGATAGAGGATCCGATGCGGTCGACTCGTTATATATATCGGGGCGGACGCGCCCCGATTTAGTGGCGCCGCAAACCACCACTAGCGGAGCCACACCCATAGTAGCCGCTGCTGCCGCGTTATTAGTTGAGACCGGCCATAAGGGTGGGGCTAATTTATCGCAGGGATCGATTAATATCGAGGGCGTGGGAACCGTTTACAACGCTGAACGCGCCGAAACCGTTAAAGCTGCGTTGCTGGCGGGTGCCGACAGAGCGACGCAGAATACTTCAACCACGGACAACATCGTCGACTATCGTAGCAGCGGGCATCAAACACTGAACGGCCTGGACGATAGATTCGGTGCCGGCCAACTGAATATTTTGCATAGTTACCAAATCATCGCCGGTGGCGAACAAGATAGCCTGGAAGATGGCGGTGCTGCAAACGGCATCGGCTTGGCTGGATTCGATGTCGATACGGCGTTCGGCGGCTTGGCTAGTAATAGTTTGGCGACATACAAATTCGCCGCCGCGACGGCTTTGAATTTGCAGGCGTCTTTGGTTTGGAATCTTGGGGTATCGAACGATCTGAATCTAACAACCACTTTATACGATCTGAATCTGGAGTTATTCGACGCCACGGCGCAAAATATCGCCGCTTTCTCGGCGAGCAGCGCCGACAACAGCGAGAACCTGTGGCTTAGATTGGTCACCGGTCATGACTACGAATTGCGGGTCAAATCCGGCGAAGCCAGTCCGTTCAGTTGGGATTATGCGTTGGCTTGGCATATGAGCCCGCTGCAATCGGCACCTGTGCCTTTGCCGGGGGCGTTTTCCCTGTTTCTTTCCGTACTCGGCGGGTTTGGCTGGCTGGTGCGCGGGAAACGATGTAATACCGAAGTTTTCTGATTGAATGAACCTCTGCCCAAGCAGTTTTCATCAGCGGCTGCGCTCCCTCTCTTTGCCTTATTCAGTAGACCCTTAAAATACCGGGTTCCGCTATTCCCGCGTTGGCGGTAGCGACGATATTTGAGGGCCGGGTTAAAAAGCGGCTTCAGCTAAACCAGAATATCCGTCATGCCTATGCAAATACCCAAAGGGCATAAATTGTGGCAAATAACTTTGTGCGTAAGTTATTTCACGGAAAATTCACCGCGTATTAATACTGGTCATCTACGTATCTTTATGTATTTAAACAAAAATATTTTGTGGTCTGAATATTGTATAGGGATCGCCGTGCTTAGCCATAGGCGTGGAAACGGCTAACACGATGAAGGACTTCCAATAATTCATACTCGTTTCTATAGGCGACTTAGCAAACTAAGTACGCCGCGGCCTACCTGCTTTCAAAGACGTGGGAACGGCGAATTTTTAGAGGCTCCTAAAATCAAGATCCCTACGCGCTCTAACTTCAATCAACATAAAGGTTGTAATCGTGAATAAACTAATAAAATCAATCGGTGTCGCCGGATTGGCGGGGTGTGCGCTCTTTGCCGAGGCCCAAGCAAATACACTGCAAGTGTCAGGCACCATTTATAAAGTAAGCGGCGGCACTACTTACGATACTTGGAAAATCAATATGCTGAGTGGAGGTACTTTCAAAGTCGATGTGTTGGCTTATGAGGCTACGCAAAAGCAAACATCCACCGCCGGTTACCAGGAAATCGACCTGAACAACGACGGTGAAATTACATTTCTGGATCCGGATACTTATATCTACCGCGATGACGGCTTACTGGATGCCGGCGATATGTTGGCGCGTTGCGACGATTCCGACGGCAATCACTGCCCCGATAGCAGCAATCAGCCGATTTTGACTAACACCGACGGTTCGGCGGACGGTTCCCTTTTCTTGCGCGATCCGGCATTTAACGTAACCTTGCAGGCCGGTAATTATTTATATCTGGTGGCCGATTACACCTTATCGACCAGTGAAGCTGTCGCCGGTATCAATACTAACGATAACTTGACCTTACCAACCGGGCTTGCCGCCCGCGATCACGGCGACTATCGGCTCACCTTGAGCTCCGATACCCTGAATTTTTCCTTGGTGGGCAATACCATCACTGTCTCGCAAGTGCCTATTCTCGGCGCTGTATGGCTATTCGGCAGCGCGCTGGCCGGATTGGCGACGGTAGGGCGGCGTAAGATAGCTGGGGTTTGACCTTGCTCATCGGCGGGAGGCTAGGGCTTCCCGCTGCTTTTTTGTTCTGGTATGGCACCAAAGCCGGCGAACGCCTTACTCGCCGCTTTGCCGGAATTTTCCTGAAAACCTTGGTTTACGGCGAACCTGGCCATGCGTCAGGGTTGCCTGTATCCGGAATTAAATATCGCAATATAAGATATTTAATTCTAATTATATCGTTTTTGTTGGTTATCGGCTTTGCGTAGCATAAGCCCCGTGGTCAACCAACATTCAGCTTGCCGCAAGCAGATCGATAACTTTTTTTCAGGAGTACCCATGAGATTCACCCATACCTTCAAGCCCTTACTCTTCGGCATCGCCCTGGCCCTCAGCGGCAATGCGCTGGCCGAACGCACCCTGCTGAACGTGTCTTACGACCCGACCCGCGAGTTGTATAAAGAATATAACCAACTGTTTACCCTATATTGGAAAACCAAAACCGGCGAAGACGTCAGTGTCCAGCAATCACACGGCGGCGGCGGCAAGCAAACCCGCGCCGTGATCGACGGCCTGGAAGCCGACGTGGTGACCTTGGCTCTGTCCGGCGACATCGATCAAATTCACGAGAAAGCCAATCTGTTACCCAAAGATTGGCAAAGCAAACTGCCCAACAACAGCCTGCCGTACACCTCGACTATCGTATTCTTGGTGCGCAAGGGCAATCCCAAAGCTATCAAAAACTGGGACGATTTAATTAAGGACGGCGTGTCCGTCGTCACCCCCAACCCGAAAACCTCCGGCGGTGCCCGCTACAACTACCTGGCGGCTTGGGCGTTCGCGGAAAAGAAAAACGGCAGCAAGGACGCCGCCAAGGCTTTCGTGGAGAAGCTGTTTAAAAACGTGCCGGTACTCGACTCCGGTGCGCGCGGCTCCACCACTACTTTTGCCGAACGCGAAATCGGCGATGTTTTAATTACCTGGGAAAACGAAGCATATTTGGTGCTCAAAGAATTCGGCGCCGATAAATTCGAAGTCGTCACCCCGCCGTTCAGTATCCTGGCCGAACCGCCGGTCGCGGTGATCGAAGCAGTGGCGAAAAAGAATGGTAACCAGGATCTGGCGATCGAATACCTGAAATATCTATACACCAAAGAAGCCCAAGAGATTATCGCCAAAAATTTCTACCGGCCCACCGACAAAGACATCGCAGCTAAATACGCCAAACAATTCCCGACTTTGGAATTGGTTAGCGTAGGTCAATTGGGTGGCTGGGGCTTGATTCAAAAAGAACACTTCGACGATAACGGCGTGTTTGACAAAATTTACGGGCGCTAAGAACGTTTAGGCAGAGGAGGATGTAGCCATGGTGGAAAATACCATCGAATTGCTCCGTGACGATCTGGAACGGGCCTTGTATCTCGATCTGGACGAATTCAAACTGGAAATCGAGCAACAGGAAGTACTGAGCCGGTTCATTGGCCTGAAATTGCGCAGCGAGTTTCAACCGATATTCGATGCCGGCAAATCCCAGGGATTGCTTGGCTACGAAGCCTTGCTGCGCACCTCCACCGGCTTGGAAGCCGTGGATCCGGATTTTGCGTTTAGTTGGGCGGATAACCAAGGCAAATTGGTGAAGCTGGATAGGGTGGCTAGAACCCTGCACATGCTGAATTATCTGAATCTGCCGGCGGACAAGGGCTTGCTGTTTTTAAACGTGCACCCCAAATTGCTGGTTAGCGTGAATACGCACGGCAAGGTGTTCGAGCACATTTTGCATCTGCATTCGGTGCCGACCACCAGGGTGGTGCTGGAGATCATGGAAAACGCGGTGGAAGCCGATCAACAGTTGCTGGAAGCGGTGGACAATTACCGCGACCGCGGCTTCCAGGTGGCTATCGATAACTTCGGCAGCCGGCATTCCAATCTGGACCGCTTGTGGCGCTTATCGCCCAGCTTTGTGAAGCTGGATTTAAGCATCATCCATCAGGCGCAAACCGATACAAAGATTCGCCGGGTGCTGCCGAAATTAATCGAAATCATCCAGGCCCTGGGCGCGCAAGCGATTATCGAAGGCATTGAAAACGAGGTGCAACTGGATATTGCCTTGGATGCCGGCAGCAAATTGCTGCAAGGTTATTTCCTGGGCCGGCCTGCTGCGGCCGGACACTGGCAAAAACCAAAGCTGGTCGTGCAAGAGAATCCGTTAATGCCTGGCGCACCGCAGCATTTCGGTAGTTTCAGTGTGCCGGCCCAGCATGGTATGTAGTGTGCGACGACTGCAAGATAGTTTGATGATTGACCGAAAACCGGTGAAATGTGCTCTCCTGTGGCAATCCTGCTAACCCCGCCTTCTCGGCGGGGGCTTTTTTTGAGGTTGGGTCAGGGCTGAAAACCTTGCGCTTTAGTATCCGTAACTCAAATTGCTGATTTTTTTCAACTCCCCATCTTCAAACTCCAGCAGCTGCTGAAACTTGCGCGGCCCAAAGTTGTAAATCCATTCTTCGATGAGTACCTCTTCAAATTGATCTATCTCCAAGGCGCCGTAGGGATGCCGTAAGCGGCTGCCGCGGATTGCTCTGCGCTGTTCGACCGAATCCGGTTCCCCGCATTTGTCCAAGACTTCGGCTTTATAATCACCCACCTGGACCAGTTTATGTCCGCAGCGCAGCGCAAGCGCATCGCCGGCAAATACCAGCATGCCCAATCCCAACAAAATGCCTCTGATTGGCGAACGGGTCATTAAGGGCTTACCGTGTAACTTTGCGAGTAGCTACCGCCTTTATTGCAAACGTTTCGGCTGGTGGGCGATTCACAGGATACATCGGTAAATTCGGCTTTTAACTCGCCGGCTTTATCCGGCACAAAGTAGAAGCGGAAATTAGGATCGGCGCTGATCGCAATATCGATTTTGGCGTTAAGCACGGGCTTGTCGTTAAAAGTCACTTTTAGTTGATCGATAAAGTGCGATTTTCGGATGAATCGGGTCATTTGATCCATCTGCATGCCCGTCAGGTTGGGGTGGCTGATCATCAATTGCGTCAAGGCCGGTTGGCCGCTTTGAATGCCGTCGTCAAGCCGAAACTTAACTTTGCCCAGCCGCTTCATGGCTTCATCCAGATCCGCACCAATCGGTGCCGAGCAGCCGCCACTGGCTTTGACAAATTTTTTGGTCATGCTGAACTTGCCGTCATTGGTTTCGGCAACCGCGCGAATATCGCTGTAGGTATTGACCCGTACACGCAGAGCCAAATCGGCTTTGCCGCTCTCTGGAAAGAACTCGAATTCACCGACAAACGGGAAGGGGTTTTTATCGACGAACAGCCAGATTTTTTTGATGTATTTATCTTTGCTTTGCGCAAATTTGCTGGTGACTTTAACCGGTACAATCGCCGGATCTTCCGCCCGATAAGGGGCATCCAATTCGATAACCGCATTGGATTCGTCGATATTTTTACCGGCGAAAAACTGGCTTTTCAAAACCGTGTTCCAAGTAATGTCGTCACCTTCGGCAACCGCGATGGCCGGCAAAATCATTAAAGCCAGCAGAAAAATAGCGTTATAAGGTTTGTGCATGCTTTTAATCTCCTTTGTTTAATCTTCCCATTCCAGCTCGGCAAACGCGATGGTCACGTTTTTGCGGTGGAATTGTTCAAATAGCTGCCAATTTTTTTTAGCAGGCAAGCCGACGGTTTTCACAGCCTGCTCGAG
>Ga0123396_145676_pt1 | contig 44000 bp, 38 predicted proteins | sample T10HLNO3metaT_FD_89924 | JGI IMG/M metagenome (GOLD analysis project Ga0123396, IMG submission 89924) | Methane-oxidizing artificial microbial communities from Washington, USA to study methane cycling - T10-HLNO3 metaT (Metagenome... ...
GAAAATAATTCGGAAGATTGGGTCATTGGGGGAATGAAAGATTGGGTAAATCGGTAGGTTGGGTTTACCCTGAATAAGCTCGATAGAGGGTAACCCAACATTTAAGGCCGACGTGTTGGGTTACGGCTAACGCCTTTTATGCCCTTTCGGGCAAACCCAACCTACATCGTTATTGCGGTTTGCCAAACAAATGCGGGCCTTTGGGCTGCGGTTTGTTTTGCAAACAGAAATACGCCGCAGCATCGAATTTGATCTGCAAGGTGTGGGTGTCTTCGTGGTCTTCCAGGTATTTCTCGGCATCGATTTCCGACAGGTCTTTCATGATGTGTTCGGCAATGCAGTCGCAACTTTCTTGGAAGCGTTTTTCATCGACATCTTTGTTATTCGAGTTTTTCAGTTCCCGCGCGACGCATTTGGCTGAAAACTCTTTTTCGAATTGACGTTTCTCGGGTTCGGTCGCTTCGCCGCTATCCACGCGGTGGACAGCTTTTTTACTTGCAGACGGGGCACTGGCTTTGGGTGTTTCCGCTTCATCGCTGGAGCAGCCGGCAAGGGTCAACGCCGAAACAATCAGCGTGGCAAACAGATAAGACGTTTTTCTAGTTTTCATAAGTATTGTTAGTTCTATTAGTTAAGTAAATCTTGCAGCAATGTTGCCAAGGTTTTTTGTTGTTGATTTTGGGTTAAGCGGTTTGCGGTCACAATGCTTTTTAATTGCTGCAACGCCAGATTGAAATCGTCGTTAACGATCAAATAATCGTACTCCGGATAATGGCTCATTTCCGTCACCGCATCGCGCATGCGCCGGGCAATCACCTCCGGATTATCCTGGCCGCGGTTTTGCAAACGCTGGCTCAATACCTCGATAGACGGCGGCAAGATGAAGATCGACAGGCTTTCCGGCAACATCCTTCTGACCTGCTGAGCGCCTTGCCAATCAATTTCCAAGATCACATCCAGCCCTTTGGCCAGATTATCTTCCACGGTCTGTTGCGCGGTGCCATAAAAGTTGTCGAACACTTGCGCATGCTCTAAAAAAGCTTGCTGCTCGATCATGGCTTTAAAAGTCTCTACCGAGACGAAAAAATAATCGACACCATCCTGTTCGCCGCTGCGCATCGCCCGCGTCGTATGTGATACCGACACTGCCAGATCGTCCATCTCGGCAATCAGTTGTTTAACAAGACTGGTTTTGCCTGCCCCGGATGGTGCGGAAATAATATAAAGTTTGCCCGAAATCATGTGTGTTTATGAGGGTAATCCATGCGGCCGTCATTCTTTTCTGATAACGTCCATAGAGTCAAGCCCTAAGCGGTCACTGTGGTATCATGCAAGGCCTTTCTAAGCCCCTTCTTGAATGCCGATGAGTGTGATTTGGAACAACTGCCTGGCCAAGCTTGAACATGAAATTCCCAGTACCGATTTCAGCACCTGGATCAGGCCGCTGCAAGCTGTGGAAACCGACAGCCAGTTAAAATTGCTTGCTCCCAACCGGTTTATTATCGACCACATCAAACAACATTTTTTCGCGATCATCGAAGACGCCGTCAACGAGTTTTCCAATGCGACCTTGGCGGTACAGTTTGAAATCGGCAGTAAAAAATCGCCGGCCATCAAAGCACCGGCACTTAATAAAAGTCCGGCGCAAAAGAAGAATCAACCGAATTTTTTAAACAAAGCCTTCACCTTTGAAAGCTTTGTGGAAGGTAAATCCAATCAATTAGCCAGAGCCGCTTCGATGACGGTTTCCGATAACATCGGCAAGGTCTACAACCCGCTGTTTATCTACGGCAGTTCCGGTCTGGGTAAAACCCATTTGATGCATGCCATCGGTAACGCGGTGCTGTTGAAAAAGCCCGACGCCAATATCGTCTATCTGCATTCCGAGAAGTTTGTGCAGGACATGGTCAAGGCACTGCAACAAAACAGCATCAATCAGTTTAAAGAGTACTACCGCAGCATCGATATTTTATTAATGGACGACATCCAGTTTCTGGCCGGTAAGGAACGTTCCCAGGAAGAGTTTTTCCACACCTTTAACAACCTGCTGGACAACAAACATCAGGTGGTTTTGACTTGCGATAAATATCCCAAAGAAATCGATGGCTTGGAAGATCGTTTGAAGTCTCGCTTCGGTTGGGGTTTGCCAGTGGCTATCGAACCGCCGGATCTGGAAACCCGGGCCGCTATCTTGATTAAAAAGGCCATGCAAGTCGGTGTGGATCTGGATCAAGACATCGCCTTCTTCATTGCTAAACGCATACCTTCCAATGTTAGGGATTTGGAGGGTGCGTTACGGCGGGTGGTAGCCAACTCGCAATTTACCGGCCGCGACATCACTCTGGAATTTACCAAGGAAGCGCTGCACGATTTGATTAGCTTGCAAGATAAGTTGATCAGTATCGATAACATTCAAAAGACCGTGGCCGAATATTTCAAGATCAGGGTAGCCGATTTATCCTCAAAAAATCGCAAACAATCCATCACTCGGCCACGACAGGTGGCTATGTGTTTGGCTAGAGAGTTGACCTCGCACAGTTATCCTGAAATCGGCGATGCCTTTGGCGGGCGCGATCACACGACGGTCATCAACGCCTGCAAGCGGGTGGCTGAGTTGAAAGATGACGATGTGAAGATGGCGGAAGATTACAAAAACCTGTTGAGAACCTTATCGCATTAATTGCGCTTAAGTTGTGGATAAAGTGTGCCGAAAATACTCTATCCAGGTTATCCACAAACCTCATACAAGCTAAAACGGTATCCGGCAACAATGTTTGATACATGCTAAGATTTTGATTTAAATTAGATAAAACCGGTTTTCCACAGCTTTTTGTTTACATAGTAGTAACAATATATAAAAGATATTTATATGAAATTTATTATTAGCAAAGATCAAATTTTGCCGCCGCTGCAGCAAATCGTTAGCGTGATCGAGAAACGGCAAACCATGCCGATTCTTTCCAATGTGTTGTTGCAGGCCAGCGACGAGCAGTTGGTAATGACCGGTACGGATACGGAAATCCAGATTGTTGCTAAATTAAATATCGAATCAATATCGAATTCTGGGGAAATTACGGTTCCTGCTAGGAAATTTCTGGATATTTGCCGCTTATTACCAAACGGCGCTGAAATCCACTTCGAGTTGCAAGACGATAAAGTCAAAGTTGTCTCCGGCCGCAGCAGGTTTTCTTTAAGTACCTTGCCAGCTGAACACTACCCTGAATTCAATGAGTCAGAGTTTGAGCATAGCTTTTTATTGAATGCCGGCAAATTCAAGAAGGCGTTGGATAAAACCGTGTTTTGTATGGCTAATCAGGATGTACGCTATTACCTTAACGGCTTGCTGCTGAATGTGAGTAATTCCAGGCTAAAGCTGGTCGCTTCCGATGGTCATCGTTTGTCGATTTATGAAGATGACATAGGGCAAGCGACCGGTTATGAATCCCGCATTATCATGCCCAGAAAAGCGGTGCAGGAACTCAGTCGTTTGCTTGATGATGCAGATGCTGAATTGAATATCCAGTTTTCCAGCAACAACATCCGAATTTATTACAAGGATGTGGTGTTCTCTTCCAAGCTGATTGATGCCAAATTCCCGGATTTCAGTAAAGTGTTCAATCAAAGCTTTATGAGTCCGTTGCTAATCCAAAAACAAGTCTTGAGAGATGCGTTAACGCGGGTGGCGATTCTGTCTAATGAAAAATACAAGGGCGTGACTTTCGATATATCCAGAGATTTGCTGAAACTCAGTACGCATAATCCCGAGCATGACGAGGCCGAGGAAGAGTTGATCATCGATTATCAAGGCGAGCCGTTGAGTATTTCGTTTAACTCGCAATATATGCTGGATGCGGTGTCCAATCTTGATTCCGAAATGGCGGTGCTAACCATAGCCGGCAACGCCAGCAGTTGTTTTATTGAAGAACCTGAACAGCCTTTGTTTAAATTTATCGTGATGCCGATGCGGATGTAGGTTGTCCAGGGATTATGACCTTGTTAAAGCTGGATGTGCTGTCGGTCAGGAACATCCATTCAGCAAGTATCTCGCCGTCTCCTGCCATTAATTTCATCACTGGTGCCAATGCCAGCGGTAAGAGTTCGCTGCTGGAAGCCATTTTTATTTTGGGTAGGTCCCGCTCGTTCAGAACCACCCATACCAAGCAGGCAATTTCTTTTGATCAGCCGCAATTGACGGTGTCGGCACAAAATCGGCAACAGTCCGGTTCAGTCAGTACGTTGGGGATACAGATTGACAATAAACAATGCCAGATCCGCATCGATCAGGAAGATCGGCAAAAAGCGGATTTGGCTTACGCATTGCCGGTGCAATTGATTCATCCCAAGAGTTATCGCTTGCTGGACTCCGGGCCACAAATTCGTAGAGAGTTTTTAGACTGGGGGATTTTTAATCAGCACAAAAACTTTCTGCCCAGTTGGCGGAAGTTTAATAAGGCATTGCAGCAACGCAACGCTTTGTTGAAAACCCGGCAAATTAAACAGCTGCCGGCCTGGGATAAGGAATTTGTGGAATATGGGCAGGTGATTAACGATTTTCGTTTGGCCTATGTCGCCAGCTTGCAACCGGTGTTTTTAGAAATGGCTAGCCATTTTTTGGATAAGGATGATGTCGATTTACGCTTCTTGCCAGGCTGGGACGATAGACAAGCCTTAGACTTTATTTTGAAAAACGATCTAGACCGAGATATGCGCTATGGCTTTACACATAGCGGCCCGCACCGAGCGGATTTTCAAACGTATCAAAACAAAAGACTGGCTAGAGACTATCTGTCACGGGGGCAACAAAAGCTTTTGGTCTTGGCTTTGTTATTGGCACAAGTGACCTTACTGAATCAGGAAAGCCCATACTCGTGCGTCATTCTCATTGACGATCTAGCGTCCGAATTGGATACAGAAAACCGGGCAAAATTGATAAAATACCTCGTTGGATTGAGTTGCCAGGTTTTTATCAGCAGTACCGATATAGCTGATTTTGGCGACTTAAGTTCGGTAGAAAACTATAAATGGTTTCACGTGGAACACGGCGATGTAAAACAATTTTGATGTTTCACGTGGAACAAATAATAAAAATTAACAACTCCCATCACACACGATACAACCGATTCATGCGTGACATGAAGACAGGGCATCGTTGCGGTAAAACACAACACAATGGATATACCCATGAGTGAAAATTACGACAGTTCGAATATCACAGTACTAAAAGGCTTGGATGCGGTCAGGAAACGTCCAGGCATGTACATTGGCGACACCGATGACGGTTCCGGCTTGCATCACATGGTATTCGAAGTCGTCGATAACTCCATCGACGAAGCGCTGGCTGGGTATTGCAAGGGCGTCGATGTCGTCATTCATGAAAATGGGTCCGTATCTGTCTACGACGACGGTCGCGGCATTCCGGTGGATATACACAAAGAAGAAGGCCGTTCCGCCGCTGAAGTGATTATGACCATCCTGCACGCCGGCGGTAAGTTCGACGACAACGCCTATAAAGTCTCCGGTGGCCTTCATGGCGTAGGCGTCTCGGTGGTGAATGCCTTGTCTGAAGAGCTGACGCTGAAGATTCGTAAGAACGGTAAGCTGCATATGCAAAAATATGTACTCGGCGAGCCTGTAGCACCGTTAGCGGTGATTGGTGACTGTGAAGGCAGCGGTACCTACATCAACTTCAAGCCCAGCCCAACTATCTTCACCAATATCGAATTTCATTACGACATCCTTGCCAAACGTTTGCGGGAACTGTCGTTTTTAAATTCCGGTGTGCGCATCTCCTTGCGCGACGAAAGATCCGGCAAGGAAGATGTATTCGAATTCGAGGGCGGTATCAGCGCCTTTGTGCAGCATCTGAACAAAAACAAAACCCCGTTGTTTGAAAAAGTCTTTCACTTTATCGCCGAAAAAGAAGGCGTAACGGTGGAAGTGGCGATGCAATGGAACGACTCCTACCAAGAGAACGTGTTCTGCTATACCAACAACATCCCACAACGCGACGGCGGTACGCATTTGGCCGGTTTTAGAGGCGCCTTGACTCGCACCATCAACCAATACATCGAAACTAACGGCCTGGCTAAAAAAGAAAAGGTCGCCACCACCGGTGACGATGCCCGCGAAGGTCTAACCGCTGTGTTGTCGGTAAAAGTCCCCGATCCCAAGTTCTCCTCGCAGACCAAAGACAAATTAGTGTCATCGGAAGTCAAACCCTTGGTCGAATCGACCATGAACGAAAAACTGCAAGAGTTCCTGCTGGAACAACCGCAAGTCGCCAAAGCCATCGCCGCCAAAATTATCGATGCAGCCAGAGCACGTGAAGCGGCTAGAAAAGCTCGGGAAATGACCCGCCGCAAAACCACCCTGGATATTGCCGGTTTACCCGGCAAACTCGCCGATTGCCAGGAAAAAGACCCGGCCTTGTCCGAACTGTTCATCGTGGAAGGGGACTCGGCGGGCGGCTCCGCAAAACAGGGCCGTGATCGCCGCACCCAAGCCATCCTGCCGTTGAAAGGTAAAATCCTTAACGTGGAACGCGCCCGCTTCGACCGTATGATTTCATCGGAAGAAGTCGGCACCCTGATCACCGCCTTGGGCTGCGGGATTGGTAAAGACGAATACAACATCGATAAACTCCGCTACCACCGCATCATCATCATGACCGACGCGGACGTCGACGGCTCGCACATTCGCACCCTGTTACTGACGTTTTTCTATCGGCAATTGCCGGAGTTGGTCGAGCGCGGCCACATCTACATCGCCCAACCGCCCTTATACAAAGTCAAAAAAGGCAAACAAGAGCATTACGTCAAAGACGACAACGCCTTAAATCAATACTTGATCCAATTGGCTTTGGACAAAGCGCAACTACAAACCGATGCCGACACCCCGGTCATCCAAGGCCAAGGTCTGGAAAAATTGGCGACTGAATTTGCCGACGTGATGAGCATCATCAATCGCCTGTCCAGACGCTACGACGACCTGTATCTGGAGCAAATGACCTACATGCAGGTGTTAAGCGACGAAATCAAAGCCGATCAGCAAAAGCTGCAAGCCTGGTTGGATTTGCTGCAAAAAAATCTGAACGAGGGTGGTCATAAAGCCATATTCAGCACCGAGTTAAAATATCGCGGCAGCGACGACTTCGATGTGGAAGTCAGTAAGCGTCTGCACGGCATTACCAAAAGTTTTGTCTTGCATGCACCCTTCTTTGCCGGCAACGATTATCAAAAAATCGCCCGCTATGTAGAAAAAACCCTCAGCATGTTCGGCGAAACCTCTGTCATGCGTATGGGTGAGCGCGAACAACAAGTCGATAACTTCAAGCAAGCATTCGAATGGATGATGAAAGAAGTTAAAAAAGGCCAGCACATCCAGCGTTACAAAGGTTTGGGCGAAATGAACCCGGAACAGCTTTGGGAAACCACTCTCGACGCCAACGGCCGCCGCATGCTGCAAGTCACCATCAACGACGTAGTCGCCGCCGACGAAATCTTCACCACGCTAATGGGCGATGTGGTGGAACCACGTCGGGATTTCATAGTTAAGAACGCCTTGGATGTGGCGAATTTGGATGTATAACGTGTCGGGTGCCACAATTAGTGAAAAGTGTGCCAAAGTAGTGAAAAATTAGTGACACAAAAAATGAAAAAAACCGATTGGCTTTGGTTCTTAGAACCCGAATGGGAGCATGTTTGCAACTGTGGGGGCTGATCGGCAAGACGTTAGCGCTCAACTTGATGTGTTTATAGAAATGAAAGAGACTGATCGTTATCGATCCGTTGATGCCCTTCGAGCGTGCGTTTAATCAATGAGGGCTTCCAGGTTTGAGCTGTCTTACGAACTGAAAAGCCGATTGGCAAGTACTTTGTCTAAAGTAGATTAAGAATACATACAGCTTGAATTTAGCTATTACAATTGTGAACGTCCCGTTCTTTAGGACAAATTTGGTATATTGGCACTGTGTCACTTAGGCTCGTGGGTGACTGATCTGAATTACCGCGACAGATGGCCAAAGAAAATAGAGACGAATTTACAGCAAAGATCAAGCAACAGATAGCAAAAAGAGCTGGCTGGCTGTGTTCTGATCCGTCATGTCGCCGTCACACCATAGGCTCAAACTCTGATGGTGATGGCGAAATCAATCTCGGAATTGCAGCGCATATTTGTGCAGCAGCGCCTGGAGGTCCTCGTTACGACCCCACAATGACGCCCGAACAGCGTAAATCTCCGGACAATGGCATATGGATGTGTCAGCTTCACGGAAAAGCCGTGGATGCGAAAGACTCCACGTTTACCAAAGACCTTCTGCACGAATGGAAGGAAAAGGCACAAAAGGATTCGTGGCTACGCGTTCTCTACAATCAAGGCGTGCAGCAAGGCTTAGTGGATCAGGGGCTGTCAAAAGACGAGCTAAGCTTCCGTTTTCATGCCGCCGCCGCCGCCGATCTCAACGTTTTCAAACGATCTTACAAATGGCCATCGACTTCAATTGCACTGACGTTAGAGATTGATGGACTAAACGATCCCGTGAGCACATCGGCTTTAGCTACGGCACTTGCAACGTTAGATGATCTTGTCCTTGTCGCACCACCTGGTATGGGGAAAACGACGACACTGTTTCAAATAGCAGAAGCAGTTATTGCCAATAGTCATTCTGTTCCAATCATTATTCCACTCGGTGACTGGTCAGCTGACGGGGTGTCGCTGCTTGAATCCGTACTTAAGCGTCCTGCATTCTGTGGTATTACAGAAGATCAATTGCGCACCGTGGCATCAAAACCTGGCGTAATCCTACTTTTAGACGGTTGGAACGAACTCGACAAAGATTCTCGCAAACGGGCAGCAGTCCAGCTTGAGCGATTGCAGTTAGAACTGCCCGAAGTGAGCTTGCTTATTTCGACACGTAAACAGGCTCTCGATGTTCCGGTCAATGGCAAACGGGTTAACCTCCTGCCACTTGACGAAATGCAGCAGCTTGACATCGCACGGGCAATTCGTGGAGAGGCGGGCGAGCGTATTATCGATCAAGCGTGGCGAACGACTGGTGTACGCGAACTCATAACAATCCCTCTATATTTAACTTCACTGTTAGCTCTACCTGAGGAATCGCCATTTCCGGCTACTAAGGAAGAGATTCTTCGTCAATTTATTGGTGTTCACGAAGATAACAATTATTGCGTCGTAGCGCTCGAGGACGTTACATTTGGCCTCCACCAACGATTTTTGGAAGACCTTGCGGTAACAGCCACGCGAGTCGCAAATACGACTCTTTCAGAATCCATTGCGCGTAAATCAATTTCCGGAACGGACGACGAGCTCGTGGCCGAAGGACTAATTACTGAAAAGCCCCAGCCAAACTTGGTGCTGGAGGCGCTGGTCAGCCATCATCTGTTGGTACGAGATAACGTCCTCTCCGGTTATTCGTTCCAGCATCAGCAATTTCTAGAGTGGTATGGGTCTCATATGGTCGAGCGTCTGATGCTTTTAAGTGTTGGTTGTGAGAAGTCGCTGGAAGCATTGAAGTCGGATGTCCTGAATCTGCCTGTATGGGAGGAATCTATTCTCTTCGCGTGTGAGCGATTGGCGCGCGGAGTTCAGCCGCAGTTGGAAGCCTGCTGCTCTGCTATTTTGGAGGCATTCACTGTTGATCCTATTTTAGCTGCCGAGATGATTTACCGCTCCACTGAGGCAGTTTGGGTGCGTATCGGGCCGACTATTCAAGGCCTTGTCAGGCAGTGGCACAAAACCGGAAAAGTTGATCGCGCACTTGGCTTTATGATTGCATCAGGCCGCCCTGAATTTCTCGATCAGGTTTGGCCGCTTATCACACACGAGGATGATCAGATCCATCTCTCTGCATTGCGTCTAGGTAGACGCTTTCGCCCTTCGATTCTAGGAAGCGACGCTGTCAAGCGGCTTACGGAGCTCCCGCCTAAAATTCGGAAAAACGTTCTTCTCGAAATTGCGTCTAACAGTGGCATGGATGGCCTTGATCTAGTGACCGCCGTTGCTAAATCTGATCCCGACTCAGAAATAAAAGCCGCAGTGGTCAATGAATTTGCGTGGCGCTGTGCTGATAGACACATTGCTGATGTACTAAAAGGTGCTGACAATAAAACTTTTGACCTTTTGGTGCAAAATGACCTGATTGATAATCTAGAAGACGATGCCATCAAGACTAGACTCTCTGCAGCGCGGGAACGGCGGTGCAAAGAAGGCATGAGCGCCTACGATAAGTTGCACTCTCTGGTATATGGGCGTGGCGATATCGACCGGAGTACTGAACTAGCGACCGTAATCGCCGAAATTGAAATCGACAATAGGCAGAATGGCACTGTCAATCTTATTCATGAGGCTGCCAAATGCTTTCCTCGTGCCGTTGCCGCTGGTATCCTTCGTCGTTTACAGGAAGGTCGCACGCTTCCGTACCGCGCATCGGAGCTGATATCCGAATTAAGTTTAGAGTTTGTTGAAGACAGTGATCTGTGCAAAATTGCGCTTGAAGCAGATTGTATTGATGAGCGCGCAAATGCTGCCGCCTCGGCGCTTAGTACGAAGTCGGTAGGCCGCATTATCGACAAGATGTTTGATGCCATAAATCAGATTCACGATACTAATGGCAATTATGATAAATCGGTAGCTGATCGCTATCATATTCTTCTTAATCGAATCGGGTATACCAAAGCCCCATGCCTTCTTGCGGCGATCGAGGCAAGATCAGCGCAAGCTAACACTCAGAAAATTGTGGCATTGGCGGATCTAATCTCACGACACCCGCATGGCGAAAATCGTCGGGGTCAGCCGTTTGATTCAGGGGCTCTTGCTACGATTACAGAGTTTATAGAAGATTGGGGCAATCGATTGTTGGCTTCGGATGATGTGACGCGCAGGCAGCTCGCGTCGATTGCCACGCTTGCCTGTCACGCACCGTCTGCGGCGTTACTACCGTTACTTAAGCGACTGTTGGACGAAGAACTCCGACGTTGGCGAGCGTTCAAGGAACAGGCGAAAGTTGATCAGTACCGAGGAGGCTTGGCTACAAACGAAGCACGTTCGTCTTGGACGCTGCAATATCAGCGTGCGTTCCACGCGATCAATTGTGCAGAGACAAAGGCGCTGATGCGGGAATATTTATTAAACGAAGACTTCGGCTATTCAGCTGCATTGGTGCTTGTCGAGCAGTGGCGGGATGTGAATGAACCGAGCGACACCAATATTTGGAAGAGCGGGCCGAATTTCTCACGTGTAACAGAAAAGCGAGCTGCACGCTTATCAGATCCTTCGGGGTCTTCAGAGGAAGCCGACGCCATTTTCACAGTCATCGAGCAGTTGATAGGAGAGGAGGCGACCGAGACAATGAGGAAGCACGCGATAACACTTGCTATCGTGGCTACTGCACTTCCGCACGGCCGGCGAGACGATACCATTAAGGCAATTATCACCTTAGCGGATCGGCATCAACGCTGCCTACTCCTCACTAATCTCGTTCTCTCCGGCGTGCTACTTGATATAGAACTGATCAAACACGGTATAGCTGAGGTCTTTGAATCTGCTCAGAAACAACCTTGGATTTTGACAGAACGTTACGAGCTACGAGATTGGCTGAGTTTGTTGCCATTCAGTAATAGCTCAATTGATGCTTTTGACATTGTGCAAGCGTTACCGAAAGAACACCGCACCTCAGAAGCATTGGAAAAGTTGCTAGACGCGTTAGGGCACGCGCCTGGTGATAACGCGGAGAGCACCCTTTTCCGACTCGCCGAGGCTGATCCGTACCTTTACGCGTCTCATGCCTGGCGCAACGCTGTGTCTTGTCGCGGGACGCTTACAGCAATGATGTGCTTTGTAAATTTGGCCGCACAGGGTGTTTTCAACGGCAAAAGTGGTGAGGATCAATGGCGTATATCTATGCTTTTAGCGGGCTTTATAGGCGAGCAACCTGCATTGCGCTCGTACGTCTATGATCTTTTGAGAAACGCCCCTAACTCACCGGGGCTTGTGCTCCTCGCTAAGTCCGTCGCGGAAACCCCCGACGCGGACGGATTGTTGTTACTCATCCAAATTGAGATCGAGCAGAAGCGAGCCTTTGTGTCCTGGCGTACGATTGAGCGTATCGTGACTCAGCACGTTCCTACTGAAAACTGGGGAAGCGCTTATAACGTTGTGGCTGCGCCTGCCGTCGAACTACGGCGGAAACTGCTAGCCATGACGACTGACGGAGGCCCAGGAGACTCGGCTGCACGTTGCCTGAATACGATCGACCAAATCAGGGATGAATACGGTATTCCTGTAACAGAACTACGCCATCCCGATCTGGGTTCAGGCAAGGCATGGCCTATTCTATTAAACCATTAGTATGTCAATTGCTGATATTCAATTTAAAGAGGTTAGCCCCGAGGCTAAATTACCACCAATGCTGTCAAAGTGATGAAGGCGCAAGGTGCGTAGTGTCAGCTACTTATTTATATGGAGTTGACGCTCTATAGATTCGGCAACCAAAATCTGGCCGGATTCGTTTTTTGAATTGGTGGCGGTCTTGATCGGAATACGCAAATATGGGGCGTGTCATGTGCAGAAGCCAAACCACCCGCCCCCTATACCTACCGATAATGTATATTTTGTATTTGTCATTGCTGGAAATCGACCTAGACAATCTCGGGTAGACATTAGATTTACCGCGAAAATCCAAATTACGTCTCACCCCATTGAGCTTACCAGCCGTAGTAAGTTAGGGCCGCGGCCAAATATTAGATGTGCAATTTGCGTTATCAGTTCGAATCGATTTTTCTAAGAGCATAAATGCCACCAAAAATTAAAGTTTGATCTGTCGGTAGTTATAGGGGGCGGGTCAGGTTATTAAACAAGCAGTGTCGTTCAAAAAATAACCTGTCATTGCGTATATACATCGGTAGGGCAATCACCCCCCCTTTACCTACCGCTATCGCAAAGAGTATTCCTTCCGCTGCCGGAGATCGGCAATCATGTTCCAGCTGTGCTTTTAGATGCAATGCTAAGAAACGGACTAGACATAGACTTGCTGTTTATATCGTTTTGCCGATCACCATCAATTTGAATTCGATTCAAATTTGGGCGATCCCCGACGAAGAATTGGTACGAATTGTTCGAAGATACCAACGCCGCCAACGTGATTCTGGACCGGATCGTCCACCGGGCTAATCCTATAGAACTCAAGGGAGAGTCGATGCGGAAGCTGAAAGGTATAGCACGGCCTAAAGCCCATAATTTGTGAACCTTGCCGGGCCGAGGGTGTGCAAGTCGGTGTAGTAATGCAGTGTGGACAGAATAATTGGTCGCTATTAAAAATAAATTAAGGTGACGACTCAAAAATTGATTACTAATAACTGATTTATATTATGTTTTATATGAATTTATTATCGTGAGGTAGCACTACACCTTTTAAAAATTATATTACAGTTTTTGTAAAGTGTAATACAGTTTATGTATATTGCAGTTCTATTATATTCTTGTATATATAAAATATCGTTGAAAAGTTGAATTTTTTTTATTATTCTCAAATAAAAATAAATTTTCATATTCAGTTTAATTATGAGTCCATTTTCTCAATGTTTAGTAGCGCTTCGTACACGTTATGGCATTCGTCAGGGCGAGCTTGCGGCTCTGGTTGGATATGAACAGAGCTATATTTCTGCGCTTGAGGTAGGACTTAAAGGGCCGCCGACAGCAGAGCTTGTAGAGCGCATATGCGAAGGGCTGTCGCTTTCAGCTGAAGAAAAGCAAAGGCTACATGAGGCGCTGTGTGCATCTCAACGAAAATTCACAATTGATGTGGACGCCAGGGAAGACGTTTACTGGATGTTTAGAGATTTGAGGGAACAGCTATCGGAGCTATCGGAGGTTCAAGTGCGCATGATTCGTGATGTTGTCCGTTTGAGAGATCCCCAGAACCGTCAGGTATTGAAACCAATACGTAGTGTTAAGCGTAACAGATTTAAGGAGGCCACCATGTAAGCGGGACAAACCTTGCGGCTTGCCCCGCTGTTTGGAAGCATCAAACGATACTGCCGGATTGGCGTCTTCAGTATCGCTATAACCTTCCACAGCGTCAAGCCGTTTCCATGATTGACCCAATTACCGCACGTTCATTTAATCGTGTATAGGCATAATTTTGCCTAAAAATTGGTGTGTCATTACAGCAACTGACGATGTTGGGTTGAGCTTGCTCGGCACGCATCTGTGGAAGGAGCAGTCATGTATAGACTAGCGCTAAATATCATTACCTCATCATGCGGCATTGTTCGCGATAAATTTCTAAGCCACAAGAGTGTTCGGATGATCCCCTATAAGAGATTACTAGAACTCTTAGCTATTTATCTGTTTGATACATCCGCTGAAATTGTCCGAGATCTCGAACAACCAATAAGTCCATGTCTTTCCGAAAGCGCTACATTGCGCCGACATGCCCTGAAATTAGATTAACGGAGACGAGTTATGTCCTCGAATCTTTGGCAAGGGCGCTGGCGTGGTCGTCAACCTGACGGTGACGTCCATAAACGAGCTCGAAATGTCATTACCCCATCAGGTGGTATCGTTCGCGGTAAATTCCCCAGCCGCAAGAATGGGCGGATGGTCCACCACGAAGGATTGCTAGAACTCGAAGCGATTTATCTGTTCGAGGCATCTCCCAATATTGTCCGCTATCGTGAACAACCCGTAACCCTTCATTATCCCGATGGCGCTAAATTGCGCCGATATACCCCGGATTTCGAGCTGGTGTTGACCACCGGCGAAATCGTCCTCATCGAAGTCAAACCGGTCAGTAGCCTTGGTCATGACGATGTGCAGCACAAACTTAATTGTGTCGCTGAGCATATGCGCAGATCGAAAATGCCCTTCGTTATATTGACCGATGAAGTAATACGGCAAGAGCCACGCTTATCCAATCTTCGCTGGGTACTTCGTCAGGCGCCACGTATTCGGCCATCGGCGGATGCCATGACGGTCGCCATCAATAAACTTCGCGACTGCCTTCCTGCATCGCTTGCAGAGGTTACAGCTTTAACAACGGACAGTAGCGTTGACCTTTACTGTTTGCTTTTGGCGGGATCTTTACGCTGTTCTCTGGACCAGCCTATCTCGGACGATACCCGAATTGAATTGAAATTGGAGGCAGACAATGACTGGTTTTGCGTTGCGCAAGAATATGGTTTTTGATTGGAGAGGTATCGAGTACCGAATTGATCGGATTCAAGCGAATGGCGACTTGCTTTTGGAATGCCCGACTGACGGTCATTTATCGGTGGTCTGTCGCGAGCGGCTTCTTACCGAATATAGGGATGGCAAAATATCCGCAACATTAGCCGAATCATCTTCAAGCGCCTCTTCGCCGCCTACGTTTTCCAGGCCGCTCGAAGATTTAGCTGAACACGTGAAGCAAAAAGTGGTTCGCCGAAAGCATTATCTCGAAAAGATTCTGGCTTATGGCGTTCCGGTTTTTACAAAGGATTATCTCAAACCGCTGATCAAACTGGCTGCCGCGGAAATTGCCGATGCAAGCCCGCCTAGCATAACCTCACTTTATCGATGGTATAAGCGTTTTTCTGAACAAAGCGACGCGCGAGCCATTATTCCGAGAACTGATCGATGCGGACCTCGGACATTGCGGCAATCTGATCGCATTCTACAGTTGGCGGAAGAAGCGATGGCCGAAGTATTTAATCGTTCTCCCCAAGCGTCAGGCTATACACTCTATGAGCGCTTGTGTGGAAAGATCGAGCTTGAAAATCAGCGGCAACTGGGTGCTAAACCGCTCAAGGCACCGTCGCGACGCACCGTATATCGCATGCTTAAGCGAACCGATGCCTACGACCTAACGGTGTTAAAGGAGGGGAAGTCCGTTGCTGATCGCCGATTTAGAATTTCTAAGGTGGGGGTCAAAACGTATCGGATCTTGGAGCGTGTCGAAATTGACCATACACCGCTGGACTTATTCCTGATTGACGAACGGACATGGTTACCGTTGGGCAGACCGACACTGACTGTCGTGATTGATCACTACAGTCGGATGTTGCTTGGCTATTACTTGAGCTTTGAAAGTCCTTCCACTGCTGCTGTCATGGGCGCACTTCGCCATGCCATTCTGCCTAAAAAATTGGCGGAGCCAGTTATAGCCAATCTAAAAATCGTCAACAGCTGGCCTTGTTACGGCATACCCGAAAAAATGGTACTCGATAATGGTTTCGAGTTTCATAGCAACGATCTTGATAGCGTTGGGTTCGATTTAGGAAGCCATATTCAATTCTGTCCAAAACATTCCCCTTGGTACAAAGGTGTGGTTGAACGCTATCTCGGCACCATTAATTGCAGTTTTGTCCATCAGTTGCCGGGTACTAGTTTTTCGAGATTCTATCAAAGGGGGGATTACGACCCACAAAAGGCGGCCTTATTAACCTTTGCAGAATTCAAACAGGTTTTTGAGAAATGGGTGGTCGATATCTATGCTCAGGACTTACACCGAGGTATTGGTACCACGCCTATGGTACGTTGGCAGGAAAGCATGACACATCATCAGCCGATACTTCCCAATGATCTGCAGACTTTTCAGTGTCACATCGGGAAAGTCTATTCCCGATCATTGCGTCATGATGGCATTTTATTGAATTGGCTGTATTACCGTAGCGACGAACTCGCGCCCATCATGCGTCGTTATGGTGAAGGCGTTAAGGTTAGGGTAGTACACGACCCCGAAGATCTGGGTGAAATCTATGTTTGGGGACCTGACGATGCCGAGCCTATCACCGTAAAGGCAGTCGAGTACGACTATGCAAAAGGCCTTACGGCAACGCAAAACAAATTTATCCGTCTGAGGCTGAATGAACAAGGTGAGGCGGCTGTCGACAAAGTGGCATTACGCCAGGCTAAACAAGATTTGGCACAGGCTGTAGAAGACTTGATGATCAGTCGTAAGCTTAAGGATAGACGTCGAAGTGGCGCTTTGCGGGGGATCAGCAGCAGTAAACCGAACGGGTCCGATCTGAATACTGTCACTAAACCCGACGTTATAAAGGTTACCAAGCCGAAAAATACCAAGGTGTCTATAGCGGGTGATCAGGGTCAAGAACAGACGGCGATGGAAATCATCGCCTCCTTTCAAATGAAACGCTGACAGGGAGGTCGCGATGAATTTCAAAGAGATTTTCGATGCATTGCAGCGTTTCGATGAAGAGTACATTCCCTTCCCGCCTTTTGTTGTTGCAGTCGATGCCGTCAAAGCAAACATCGCGCTGTTTCGAGAGACGGGGATTGCACATCATCTGCTTTTACTGGGAGAAAGTGGCACGGGTAAGAGCAGTCTCTGCCGGTGGGTAGAACAACAATATCCTCGCTTCAAGTTGCCAGATCGGGATGTTACGCCAGTATTGATCGTATCGGTGCCACCGGCGGCCACCATTGCCAGTATGGCGTCCGCGCTGCTCGAGAAATTGGGTGATCCGGCGGCGGCTTCCGGCACTGTGTCGGCAAAAACCGCTCGGGTGATTACGCTATGCCGCGCCTGTCGGGTAGAAATGATTTTGTTCGACGAAGCCCAGCATATCCATGATCGCGGGAAATCAACTACGCATTATTTGGTGGGCGACTGGCTTAAATCATTGATAGACCAGACGGGGGTACCGACGGTGTTTCTAGGTCTGCCTCGCCTGGAAAAACTGTTACAGGTTAACGAGCAATTACGCCGACGTTTTTCCCGACGTATTCGTTTGGCCTTGGGACAAAGTGATAAGGACACTATCCACGCTGAATGTTTGCAGTTATTCCGTTCGCTGGGTTCTTGTTTGCCGCTTCCTCTGCACTGCGGCTCTTGTGGCTGGGACGAACTGGGTATGCGCCTCTATTACGCCAGTGATGGCCGTGTGGCCTATATCAAAAAGCTGTTAGCCACATCGTTGAGGATCGCACTGGAAACAGAAATAAACGAGATTGGACCGTCCCTATTGGAGCAAGCCTTTACCGAGGAAATATGGTGGGAAGGTGTGGGCAAGCTAAATCCGTTCAATCCGGGATTCGAATTTCGCCGTCTGGCTCGAGGAAACGAACCGTTTGAGTGCGGCAGTTTCGGCAATAGCCGCAGGTCTGGTCTGGAGCCGGTATGCTGATTCCGCATAGCCAGTATCCGGTGCGCCAAACAATGGAAAAGGGGGAAAGTCTAGCGGGTTATTTATATCGTTTTCAGGGTGGCAACGGGCATCGAATCACTCGGCGCTTAGCGCATACCTTAGGCGCTTTGTATCGCGGAACGGCAACTGATGCTACACCAGCGGCTTTTGATACCTTACAAACGTTGCTGGGGACTTCAACCGAACTTGATCGGACCTGGTGGCTGCGCAAACGGCGTTTACCGAAATGCTCGAATGGGCATGAGAATAGCAGGCCGGGAATAGATATCGTCCCGGTACGTTTTTGTGTTCTCTGCCTAAGCGAATGCAGTTTTCATTTTGCCCTTTGGGAATTGCCGCAGATTGCGGCATGCCCCGTTCATCAGATCCGATTGTATGAGCACTGCGCTCTTTGCGGCAAAACTTTTTCCTGGTCCGAATTAATGCCGGATTGGTTTTGTGCCTGTGGTCAGTCGATTATCAATGCACCCATTACACTTGCCAGTCGCAATCAGTTGCTATTTGCCCAGCTCTTAGCGGGATCGGAAGATGTTGACCTGCCCAGTCGTTTCAACAACTGTGATGAATCGTCAATTTCGAAAGGTTATACGCTCAGTGAAGTTTACGCAGGTCTCGAATGGGGCAGTCGGTTGCGTAAAGCGTTATGTCGTGACGGTCATCGATCCCGCAAGCCGATTCAGAGCAAGTGGAGTCACAGACCTTACTGGTCTGACGACTGGATTGTCGTGCTTATAATGGCGTCGCCTGACGAATTAAGACATCGGATACTGAGAATACTTGCCAGACGATTCAGAGGGCATAAAGACTTGCTCTGTTCCGTGTCGAAATTAGATTGGTTGTATCGGATGATGCTATTTGTCGACACCGGCAGCTATGGATACTTCCAGATGAAAATTCAGGTGGTAGTGGCGCAAATGCTGGCCGACTACCAACTGAAATTGCCGATCTCGTCGGCGGTGTTTTATAACCCCTGGATTTCGCCAACACGGCGACGCGAAAAACAATCAGCGTTGATGCACTGGTGGGCAAATTTATCCAAACATATTGGCGACCTCGATCCCGAAATGCTTCGCTATCAACAAACAACAGTTATACCGCCCGTCAAATACGGTAAGCGGGAATACGAGTTGGAGTTGGTGGACATCCTAAATCGCCTGTCGAGTGAGGCATTCCAGCACGCTGATTTAGCGGATTGTCGAGCGCTCATCTATTGGTGGCGGATACCGAAAGAATTGCGTGAGCTAAGCGATCCTAGCGATGTTTTACCAAAGCTCGGATTACACCTGACGGGAATACCCGATTATGAGCTGTACTTCGTCGGATCCCTGGTTCGACTGGCATGTCAGGAAAAACCAGCATGATTGCCGTGAACGATTATTGTGCTTTACCTGTGCGTCCGCGTCCGATCAATGGCGAGGCTACCCTGGGTTTTTTGATGCGCGTTGCACGGGCAAACGGTTACGAATCGCTGCGGCAGTTAGGCAACACATTTCGAAACTTTGAAGGCCTATGCCAAGCGCTTGGCTTATCCGCTGAGGAAAGACAGGCATTGTTTGGACCCCATCCAAGTTTTTGGGGACCAAGCGCATTGTCGAATGGGCTGACTGCCATCGACTTTAACCATAGTCAAATGCGCTGGTGTCCGCTCTGCCTTCGCGAGTCGGCACATCTAAGGGGTCCATGGCTGCTGAAAATCAGCTGTATTTGCAACCGGCATTCAATCCGTTTACATGAGCGATGCCCAAGTTGCGGCAGTACTCAGCGGCTAGAACGGGTTTAACTTGAACAATGCGCTTGTGGAGCGCGGCTTGCCGATGCCCGAGGTACCGATCGGGTCGATGAGCCACTGCTTTCACTAAGCCGTGCTATTCAGGCGGCAATGAAAGGCAAGTCGGCATTGGCGGGTTTTCCTGCCATGTCACTGCCGGAATGGATTCGATTGATTGGTTATCTAGGGCAGTACTCGGAATCCTTCCAACCCGCCAAACCGGGGAAGATTGCGAATTTACACCAACTGGATACTGCAACCACGCTGATGCTGCAAGTGAGTCGGCTATTGGATGGCTGGCCGGAAAACTTTCACGCCCTATTGAGCACTCTACATCAGCAAGCAGACAGTCAATCCAGTATTCGGAGGACTTTCGGGTCATTCTATAGGACTTTATACACGGACTTGTCCGGTGAATGTTTTCAATTCCTGCGCGACGCATTCGAGGGCTATTTGCACGAGCATTGGTCAGGGATAGTCAATAAACGCCACCGAGCGTTTAAGCTAGAGACGATTGCCAGACATCCCCGCGTGACCTTGAAACAAGCCGCCAAAAAAGCCGGCGTGGCACCGTCAACTGTTCGACATTTCATTCGAGCCAAGGTGATCGCTGGGAATCAGATTGAATTGCCGTCCGGTCGAAAGATGCGTTCAGTCGATGAACAGAGCTTTGCTGAAATAGCGATTCTGGCAAAGGGATGTGTCACGCTTGATCAAGCTGCCAAACAACTGGTGTTACCGAAGAGCCGGGTCAGAGAATTAATAGCGGATGGCGTCTTAAAGCCGTTGGTCTCAAGAATGCACGGCAATGCCACCGCTTGGCTAATTCCGAAGCAGCAAGTGCAAGCATTGTTTTTCACCGGCACAGAAGTGATGCATTCGCCACCGACAATAAACGTCAGATATATATTGAAATATTGGCATCTGCGCGAAGGGGAATTCATCGCACTGGTTCGTGCGCTTTTGGGTAACCAATTAAAACCAGTGGGCAAGCTGAATGAGTCAGTGCCATTGGGAAACATCCAGCTTGATGAGCAACAAACTTGGCAGTGGCTGGCGGAAATGCGCTACGCCGACGGTGCCAGTGTTTCTGTCGACCAGGCAGCGAAGAGACTAGGCTTGAAACAACAAGTGGTATACGACTTGGTAAGGCTGAGGTTACTGACGACTATCCAAGATCATCTTCCTGGTCGGCGAGTCACGCAAGTAAGCCTCGACGATTTTCAAGCCACCTATGTATCTTTGGCTGAATATGCCAAGTCAGAAAAACGGGCGCCGCGATGCCTGCTACAAGCATTGCAAGTAAAGCCGGTTTCGGGGCCTATGATCGATGGTAGCCGGCAATATTTTTTTCGTCGGTCTGACCTATATGGTGAATTGAGTGGCAATGGAGCCAGTTTGATTGCCCCGTCCTCCCCAAATGAAATGGAGTAGAAACCCTATGATGCCATGTAATCTTTGCAGTCCAGCCGATGAAAACGGTATACATCAGCCCTTTGGTTCAGAGGGTCAAATGCTTCTGGGTTTAAAACAGCGTGGTAAAACGAAATACTTACCAGATGGAATGAGTTATCAACGGACATACGTTTGTCAGGATTGTGGCGCCGAATGGAAAATGATCGGTAAGCTAGGCCCAAATCCAAGTTACAAAGATATACCCATACTTGAAATCGTCAGGCGCTGAGCAGGAGAAACGCCAGAGAAAAATCATGGTATTTTTGCAGGGCCTGCCGAGTTAGCTTACTTGCACCGCCATGGCGATAACGCGATGTATGCAACGACGATAAAGTATATCGAAGGATGGTAGGCTGGCAGAACGTGACTGCTGGGAACAAACAAACATCACTAACATGGAAAAAAGGTGGCAAGTCCATCGGGGGGTTGAATAGTATTCATCAACCGGCAAACTGTAACGTATTACACTCTTTCTGCAACGACAATCGAGCTTCTAACTTGAAAAAATTGACGCCGCTGTTATTCAAAACACGGCAAATCTTTGACATTCTTATGAGCATTTGCGGTTCCTAATGTACGCCGAACAATTCCTTGATGTATCAATAATCCCCAAAACAAGCGGATAAAACGAATCTTAATACCTCAGAAAAGACGGTTGTGCGTACATTAGGAACTTTTAGTATTGGAATTTATCTTAACGAGCCTTGGCATAATCCATTATGACAAACCGACTGCCCCAGAAAGCGTCCTCGACTATATCGATGCTCCAGGATCTTGCGAAGTTGGCAAACTATTCTCTCATGGACACGCTCAACTGTGACCCTGACGCGACAAAATACGGTGACGACCACGCGCCGCGACAAGTCTTTACGGGACATTATGTCCCCGTCAAGCCGACTCCAATCATAGACCCTGAGTATGTAGCTCACAGCAAAAATTTTTTTTCCGAGCTTGGCCTTGCCGACAGCATGGCAGAGTGCTCCGATTTCGTCCGCATGTTCTCCGGTGACATCTCTCAGGTTCCAGAGCCGATGCGCAAGGTTGGTTGGGCGACTGGGTACGCACTTTCCATCTACGGCACTGAATACATTCAGCAGTGTCCGTTCCAAACTGGCAACGGATATGGAGACGGTCGTGCAATTTCTGTGCTTGAGGCCGTCATCGACGGTCGACGCTGGGAGATGCAGCTGAAAGGTGGCGGTCGCACGCCATATTGCCGTGGCGCAGACGGTCGCGCTGTCTTGCGGTCAAGTATCCGCGAGTTCTTGGCTCAGGAGCACATGCACGCACTGGGCGTGCCGACATCGCGGTCTTTGAGTTTGTATGTTTCAAAAACGGAGAAGGTAAAGCGACCGTGGTACTCGGAGGGTTCGCGCTCGGAGAATCCTGACATGCTTATATCTGAGGCTGTCGCCATATCGACTCGCGTCGCGCCGTCGTTCATTCGCGTCGGCCAACTTGAACTATTCGCTCGCCGTACTCGAAAAAACGAACACCCAAAAGCGCTGGAAGAACTGGCGAAGATTGTACTGCACTTGATTGATCGCGAGTACGCTGACGTGGTCAATAAGCAACTCACAACTCCCGATAAATTGCTGTTGTTGGCGCGCGCGTTTCGTAGCCGCCTCACGTCACTGGTGGCGAACTGGATCCGCGTCGGCTTCTGCCAGGGCAACTTCAACAGCGACAACTGTGCAGTCGGAGGTTTTACACTTGATTATGGCCCCTTCGGCTTTTGCGATGTGTTTAACCCCCATTACCAACCTTGGACGGGAGGCGGTCATCACTTCTCGTTCCTGAATCAACCAAGCGCAGCGCAACGCAATTTCGATATGTTTTGTTCGGCGTTGCGGCCGTTGCTGGCATCGCATCAGGACTATTTGCTAGAGCTCGACGAGATTCAAAGTGGATTCTCGAAAGTTATGGAAGCGCAAATGGAAAATATGTGGGCCGCCAAGCTGGGTCTTAGTACTTTGAAAACAGCGTCTCATAAGGCATTTTGCAGCGCACTAATCAGCGAGCTTGGCACACTCATGATGCAAACGCCTGTCGATTACACTATTTTCTTCCGCGAGCTCTCGTCGATACCCGACGACATTGGCCCACTCAAGAAAAGCTTCTACAATGACGCGGCGCATGATACTAACCCCAAAGAGTTAGATAAGCGTTGGGCAGCGTGGCTCGCGAAATGGAAAACACTTCTCAGCAGTTCCAGTGAGGAAACCTCTAGGCAGATGAAGCTTGTAAACCCAAAGTACATTTTGCGAGAGTGGTTTGTTGTGCCGGCATATCAGCAAGCAGCTGTGGGAAATTATTCTCTAATTCGAGAACTTCAGGACGTGATGACGCAGCCCTATGAAGAGCAGTCGAAGGACGTGGAAGATAAATACTATCGGTTGAAACCGCCTGAGTTCTTTGAGGTGGGTGGATTGTCCCACCTTAGTTGCTCGTCGTGATTCGTTGGAATTGAAAAAGTAGTGCCCGATACGAATGGCACTTACTTAAGCTTCTCGGATGCCCATATTTTTTCACGTGTTCACTCGCCTGATCGCTTGGCTCAACAAGTAAGGTATTGTTTTCATTGAAAATAAATTTTATGGTTTAACTTGATTATCCAAGAAGGGTTAATAAATGCAAACTGAAATTAAGAAGTGGGGCAATAGTGCCGTGGTTCGATTGCCGGCCAGGATGCTCGCCCAATTGAAGTTGGAAGTTGGTTCATCAGTTGAACTAACTGTTGACGAAACCGGTTTTCGGATTGAACGAACAACAGCAAAACCAAAGCTCAAGTTAGACGACTTGCTGGCCGAAATTACGCCCGATAATCGTCACGAGCCGATTGAGTGGGGAACAAGCGTTGGGCGCGAAGTTGCAATGTGATGGCTGCGAACTATCTGCCTGTTGATTCAATGGCTTTTCGCTTGCTAGTTGCAAAATGGCGTCTAATTTTCACCACAATGTTAAAGTCTGAGATCAAGCAAAAAGTGTCATATATAAATCCGCCTTATCAAATCTAATGTTAAACAACTTTCACAGTCCGGCATTTAGGATAGCCACTACATCCCCAAAATTGATTGCCTTGGTTGTCTCCGGTTTTAGCGGTTCTTAGGATCATCGGTTTTCCGCATTTAGGACAGGCGTTTTCAGGTTGCTGCTGCTTTTGCTCAACAATGGTCTTAACATGTCTGACATGCTCTATATGGGTTTTGATAGAGGGCTTTAGACGACCCGCTTGGATTTTGCGGCACACCACCGCGATCTCGCTTTCGCTCAATAGGCGCTGTTGTTTACTTTTGATAAAGCGAATGTAACCACCGGCATAGACGACATTCTCTGGCATGGGCGTTTTAAACTCACTATCACCGACAAACACTACTAACGAAAAAAGTTTGCTAGGTTCAATCTCCAATGCCGATTGCAGCGTCTGCGTGTGCTTATAGTTTTGATGCAAGGGATTTTGGAACTGGTTTTTGTGCTTGTATATTTGCTGCGTCCACATCTTTTGCTGCGCACTACCAAATATCCAACCTTTTAAATTCTTGGTTTCAATGACGAAAATGCCATATGGCGATACGATCACATGATCCACCTGCGTCGAACCGTCTTCCGTGGGCAGCGTGACGTTTTTGAATAAGCGATAGATGTTTTTATCCAGAAACAACGCGGCCGCCAAGTTGACTAAGGCTTCTCCGATGACACCTTTCATGAACGGTGTTTTCAACAAGCCGATGACGATCAACAAGACAAACAGCCATCCATAGCTTGCTATCATAGGCGCAAACGCTTGTAACAGAATTTGGTTAATATCCATTTAATGAGTCCAATGGTGGGTTTAATCGTTATGGGTCTTACGAACCACAGGTAAGGAATGGTCGGTATGTGCGGTCGCTACAACCTCACGGCAACGCCGGAAAGCATAGCTGAACATTTTGAGTTACCACGCTTGCCGAGCTTTCAACCCAGCTACAACATCACTCCCGCACAAAAAATCCTTTGCATCGTTCAGCTAGACGACCAATCATTAAAATCGGTAAACCTGTTTTGGGGCTTAGTGCCATCCTGGTCTAAAGACGATAAAAACAGCCATCACCTGATCAACGCCCGTGCTGAAACCATCAGAGAAAAACCCAGTTTTCGGGCTGCCTTTCATAAGCGCCGCTGCTTAATCGTCGCAAACGGATTTTATGAGTGGCAGAAATTGGCATCGCACAAACAAGCGTTTCATATCCATCGTCAAGACAATCAGTTATTTGCCTTTGCTGGACTCTGGGAACATTGGGAGCACGATGCGAAAACGCTCTATTCCTGCACCATCATCACGACCGCTGCAACGACACTGATGCGACCGATTCATGAGCGTATGCCGGTTATCATACCAATAGCCCATTACCGGGATTGGTTGGATAAATCAGCAGGGGAAGATGACGTGTTTCGACTCCTGGATAATCATGCTTACGCTGATATGACTACAACACCGATTAGCGATTATGTGAATAATCCAACGCATGATGACGAGCGGTGCTTAAATTGAATGTGGATATGTCCTTGCGAAGGTGTTGAAGTAGCGATTTGTAATTGGACGGCATTTGACTAGGCTAGTTAATCCAATAATGGCAAATTACTAGGCTATGGAAACTGAAAGAGGCAAACTGGTTCGTTGGATAGACGATAAAGGATTTGGATTCATAAAATCGGAGTCAGGCGGTACCGATATTTTTATCCACATATCGGCGTTAAGAACCATGAGTCGGCCGCCTGTTGTCGGTGACATTATTTTTTACGAAACAAGCCTTGATGATAAAGGCAAGCTACGCGCAATCAACGCAAAAATTGACGGAGTTTCTCAGGTTTTAACGGTTGCTCCAATAGACAGGAAGCCCAGAACACAAAAAACTGGCGCTCCGCAGCAAAGACTCCCCAGAAGTTTCAACACCTATAGGCCACCGTATAAGAAATCTGGATATAGATTTATTACAGTGCTGCTTGTGGTTGCTGGAGTTTCGATCCTCAGCAAGTTTGGTAATCAAAATGTAACTACTGGTCAGCCAGTATTACCAATAGCTGAACCACCAAAACCGACTCAGAATTTCCAGTGTCTCGGCAAGGTGCATTGCTCGGAAATGACCTCGTATGAAGAAGCCGAATTTTATCTACAAAATTGCCCTGGCACGAAGATGGATGGTGACAATGACGGCATTCCTTGCGAACAACAGTTCTAGCTCATAGAAAGCTAGGCGCTTCGCATATTCGTGGCTAAATGACGGGGGGATACGCTTGAAGAAACTCATAGGTGGGGTTGTCTGCGTTTTAGTTCTATCCGGTTGCGCAACTTTCAAAAGCTTAAACGCGGAGGTGCCCTTGTATGAACGCATATTCATGTATAGCGGAACCAGACTGGATTGGGCAACGTTAGAAAACGACGATGTGACTATCCGAAAACTTAAGGCTGAACCTCCGGGCTATCCTCTAGTTGACCTGCCATTTAGTTTTGCGTTGGATTCTTTGTTTTTACCGTTAGCAATTAGTGCCGAGATTTTTCACTGATTGCAACTTTTAAAGCTCGTACCGGTATCGATTGCAACCAATTTGTGACTAGCTTTTAAATTCCATGCAGAATTTCCTGGCTGTTTACTATCTACGGCTACGCGCCGATTTGGGCTTGGACAACCTGTCGCACCAGCCAAAGCCCTGTTTGCCGGCGATAAAGCCTAATACGACCAAGCCTTCGAGCAATACAAAACCAACCGCCATCAGGAAATCTTAAGTCGCGACTATTTGCAACCCTCGAGGGGACGAATATTGGTTTGAGCCCAATGTCGAACATTTCGAAAAACTGATTGTTGGCGCAAATCGAAAATTGACCATGGCTTTATTGGTTCAGCGCATTAATTCCATTAGACTCATCTCGCTGGTTTTTCTTGATGTGTTTGTTCTAGTAGCTCCGCAGGGGAAAGAACAGAGGAATGGCCGTTTTGTGGGAAATAATGAACGAGCTTTGTGTCGGGCGCTGCACCGGCACAGTTCCTTGCTCCGCACATTAAATACAAGAGTTTTTGAGACTGCCCATTTATGGATACTGTGACCATTTCATGATCAGGAATTGACTTACTATCAAGCTTCGCATAAACGGATGAAGCCAATGCTTTGCCTTTAGATTCAAAATGCGCCAATGAAAGGATGAGCGCGAAAAATATAGTAAGGAGAAAAGCTGATTTTATAGAGTGTCGTTTTTCGCGTTTCTCGGTATCGGAATCTTTACGCTTTCCCAGCAATTTAAATTTTAGCTTTAAAAATCGGCGCTTTCGTTTCAAATTGTGTCGCAATGCGTCATTCACCTCGGGCAATATTGCATGTGAGTATGCAAATCTGCAAACCGTGTATATCGCCAAACCTGTTAGAACTGGCCCAAAGGAAATTACAAATCCGTGATATAAAATCTGTTGAAAGTTACGGTCAAGAACATCGCTATCCAACCCCAATTGTCGAAGAAATCCACCCGTGTAGGCAGCACTCGCACAGTATAAAAACGACGTTATAGCGGCAAGTCCTAAACCGCTGTCTAGTAGTGAGTTTTGTCTATTGTCCATAGAAATAAATTATTTACAGTTTTCATGAAATCGAGCTTCAAATGAGGTAATTAACTAAGACGACTCCACTAGAGAAAAATATGAGTCACAAGTTGCAGTGAGCTCTTTAGTTCGCCAGTTAGGGCTACATACCCTTTAAGTATCAGTTTCTAAGATTCCTGGGTTATATCACTTGCTGCACTTGCTTGCTGTAAGAGTCGATCTTGTGACTCCCCCCGGCGATCTTCCAGCTAAATGGCGCGATAAAATGTTATCCGAAGCCCAACCGATATAACATTCTGGTTATGCCATGGATGAATGTCGGCTTTGGAGGGGTAGCGAATTGGTTCTATCAACCCAATTGTGCCATTGACCAGCTATAGGCTTAACGACAACTTCATGGGTGGAGCGGTCAAAAAAGTATTGAAAAATATATTTTCGCAGAAGTGTCAACTTTTTTGTAAACTACTTCTAGTATACTTTGAATAAAGCACACTTACATAACCATGATAATAAGGAGATAAGTTATGAATTCCACTGCGCTTGGGACGTGGCGTAATCCGCCGCTCGTCTATGTTGTCGCGGAACTTGCCATCTCCCCCTACTACTCAATGAGCAACAAGGTTCCTGGACTTCAGGATAGCCTAAGAAACACATTTCCTCGAACGGTTGAAGCTAAAGAGCTAATTGTCGATGGGGTCAAACCCACTCCACAGCCCTTATGGCAACTGTTGTCAGCTGATCAAAAACTCGGTGTCCAATTGGGTACTCGCGCGATCTCGTTGCATGCAACGAGCTATGTTCAATCGAGTGATTTCTTAAGTCGTTGGGCTGAGGTGTTGGACGCCATTCAAAATGCCAGCCTTGGGGCATTCGTCGAGCGAGCAGGATTGAGATATATTGACTTGATTGTTCCGTCCACGGACCATTCTCCAGCTGACTATTTAGCAGATGGACTAAAAGGTATTGAACCGGAAGGAGCTCGCTCTAAAGGCTCCATGTGGGCTGCAGCGTTTCAGTTTGACGGAAGTTTGGTAAATCTTCGCGCGGCTGCGCCTGCACCACAGGGCCTCTTGTTGCCGCCGGATTTCAATGCACTACCGCTAAACAAGCCAGTAAAAATGCACGAAGCTGAGAAACACATCCAGAACGGACAGACGATAGGATTCGTCGATACTGACTGCCTCAAGGAGATCGGGCAAGTATTTGATGCAGGAGAACTTTTGGGGATTTATACGGAAATGCAAAAACTGACATCGAGAACTTTCAAGGCCTCACTATCTAATACTGCGAAAGGAGAATGGATGTGAACAACACAATAGAGACACGCCAATACACAGCTTGCCAAGCAACACTGTTGCAGCAGCGGCCTAGCGATATTATTTCTGCTGTTGAAAACACGGTAGAAACATTCGTGGCGTCCCATTCTGGAAGGGTTCAGGTAGTTTACTCTGACGATCAGGCTCAAGCTTTAGCTTCAAGCGTTGCAGGTCTTCACAACTTGGGAAAAGGGTTTGGTAAGGCTCTGACCGCCGGCACTGTGGCATATGTTCTCAGCGTTTCTTCGCCAACGAACGCACCCGAGTTGTTCACTGCTCCGGACGAGATCCCTCGCGAGAATGCTTGGAGCCGCTGGTCGGAACAAGCCAAAGAGGCTCTGCAGAACGCAGCGTTGAAGGAACTGCACCCTTCGACAGCAGTCGCTCGCCTTCGAGTTGATCGCCTCGCAACGCTCCAAGCGGCTTTCGGATTTACGACTCAGGATATGGCATCAGTCCTTGGTATTTCGCGACAACAGCTTTATAAGTGGCTTGATGCTGCCAATCCGATACAAATTCAAGAGGCGGGTCGTGTGCGTCTATCGATAGTAGAACGTATTGCGAAAGAATGGATGTCACGATCTAAAGTACCACTCAGTTCGGTAAGTCGTGAAAATGTGGCGGGAGGAAGTTCCGTACTCTCCATGATGACTGCGGATATCATGGACGAAACCGTAATTGTGGGTAGCTTTGATGAACTATTGGCCAAGCTTCAGACAAAACCCAAAACACGTAGCCAGCGGCTTCGCGAGGCCGGGTTTACCCGACGAACATCCTCTCTTCCTTTGGACGACTAAGAGGGCTTTCCTTGGCATTTGGTGATGATATTACTCTGCGTGGGTGGCGTACTGGGTCCGTGATATCAGTTGAAATGCTTACTCTGCTCCAACCCCACTTAACAAGGCACGATCAGCAATCGACATTAGTTGCGACGGATGATTGGCTTGTAGTTATTTCGCAAACTTGCGACATCGTCGCTCCGAAATTAGAGGCAGAACCATTAGTAGAATTGCTGCTTTGCAAGCCCATTTCAGGCAAACCTCGCAAAGGCCAACGCAACCTGGAGTCAACCCGTTATCTCGATTTTCGCCCAAATCGGGAAACACACCCTGACATTGTTTTATCAGCACACGCAGTAGCAGATCGTCATGTAATCCCGCGCGATTTGCTCACAACCAATGAGCCCGATAGAGTTCGTTGGTTAGACCATATTTCATCTCAAAGGATATTGGCATGGTATGCGCTTCGCGCAGGACGCCCATCATGGCCAAATAACTTATGTGATCGTATTCGAAATGCAACGGGGGCCCTAAAAGATGCGCTTGATCTTGATCTGTTCGCCAACGATAAATCCGAAGTAAGAGTTGCTATCGCGGAAAAGGACCAAGAGCTCGAAAATGGCGAGTCATATCATTTAGCCGTTTACTTTGTGGTCGATGAAGACACCTGGAATGGTGATAGTGACGATCGAAAAGCCATCAACATAGCATTTGCAAAATTTGTCTCTGAACTAGATGCTTGCGAAGGGATAGATGTAAATCAAGATTTGAGTGGAGTCGTACCTGGAAATGAGTTTAGCTGGCAGGAAACTCAGCAGACTGATCAATGGAACTTCGCGAATCTGAGCCATCGGGATTAATCTAAATGACAACAACTCACAAACCCCTCGTTGTCCTAAGGTGTTACGGACTTGAGTTATAACCGGTGTTAATATCGTTTCAAGGGCCTGATCGACTTCGTGATAATTGAAAAAAACGATAAATATTTTAATTAGGTGAACTTTTGTAACTTTTACGAGGCAATCAAAATGAAGCTTTACAAGGCGATTATTATGATAATACTGGTTTGCTTTGCAAACGGCTCATATTCTGGTGGATTATTCGGTAACGATGGCTTTTTCCAAAAACAGATAATAGATCCCTTTCGTGGCAAAGATCGTTCTCCGTCACCACCACCTGGCTCTGTTGTTATTAATCCAGGAAACCAATACGTTCCGAGTGTCTCAGAACCCCCAAATAATTTGCCAAACACGCAGCCTATAACTCAAATGCCCCAGTACAGTAGTAGATGCCAAACAAATATTGGTAGTTGCATTTTAAACTCAGTTGGTCCTGTTGGAAGTAGCTGTTGGTGTAATGCGGGTTACAATCAAATAAATGGAGTTCTTTTACCATGAATGTAGATACCGCAATATCATTGTCGAAAAAAACAAGCGCCTTTTTTTGTGTGGCGCTTATACTTTTATTCGTGTTCGATATTGCATCTGCGGCATCTGGTAAACCCTCAAACGATACCGTCAAAACCGAAAAAATCACATTAACAGGAGGAGGAGGGTTCGAATCTATTCAACAAAACCATCAGATTGAAAGCTCACTTCGTGAGCAAATAGTCGAAATGAGTAACACTATAAAACGATTAAATTCTGAAGAGGATAAAGCACGTATCCAAGCCCAGATAAAATATTACGAATATCTTAATAAAAAGGCTGAAATTAACTTATCTCAATATAGGTGGCAACAAACAGCCTCTAATTATCTACTTTTTCTCGTTATGGTAGTGGTTTTATCTGGTATTTTCTTCTCTGGCTATCAAATATGGAAGTCGTCAAGCATTAAGGATATTTCGTCTGATTCCACAATAGAGCTTTCAATACAAAAAATAAAGGTAACTTCCTCAGTTGTAGGGGTTATTGTTTTAGCGATATCTATTGTTTTTCTGTATTTCTTTTTGATTGAGGTATATAGAATTAAAGTTGTCGATATGTCTAAATCTGAGATGGAAAGCTATTATACGGACAAAAAACAAGCTGTTACTGAGTCACGCTAACAAGGCAAATCAAAATGAATGTTCGCTGCCCTACGTGCCGCTTATTAGCGTTGTTAACGGCAGCTTTTGGCCGAACTTGCTTTATCAGAAGATGGGTTCGAAGTTTTTCAATATTAGTGGCACAAAATCTGGAATATTTCATTATTTGTGTCAAATGTGGGTTTTGTGTGTGACACAAATAATGAAATATCTTTTTAAAATCAACGGACCATTTTTCACTAATTATGTCACCCGACATAACGGTGAAACCGTCGGAAGCATTAGATTCAAAACGCATGGCGATACGCCAAATTGTGGATCGTTACAGAGTGACCAATCCGCGCGTATTTGGATCGGTGCTTTACGGTACAGACTGCGACGGCAGCGACCTGGACTTGCTGGTAGATACGTTGCCCGGTGCCACACTATTTGATCTTGGCGGACTACAACTTGAACTGGAAGATTTACTGGCAGTTCCGGTTGATCTTCTGACTCCCGGCGATCTGCCCGCCAAATTCCGCGAACAAATATTGGCCGAAGCCCAACCTGTATGACAGTCAATCGCCTTGCCGATTATCTGGAACATATGCGGCAAGCCGCATCCGATGCTTGTGGTTTCATCGAAGGTTTAAGGTTGGAAGAGTCAAATTAGGATAATGCTGACCTTATTCAATTTGCAATTAGAGGAAGTTCCTCTACAAGTCGCGAAGCTAGCATTCGAACTCCATTGTCAGGATACCCAAGATCTCGTAATTGAGTTAACAAACCCATCTACCATTTCGCCTCAGAAGATTGATGAGCTTTTTTACATTGAAGCAAATCAGTTGATATTCAAATCAATAGCAGCGAGAAATCATTGTACAGCTGTACATAGCGTTCATAAATTCAATAAAAATGACTCATCAATATCTGCGATACAGATATTTGATGAAGCTCATCAACTATGCGTACGTGAATTTCAAGAGATAGATACGGCTAGCGGGCGATTTTTGGGTTTAATGACTCAAACTGTGGACGTTCTAATGGCCGCGGTAGAAGCTATCGGTAGTGCAGATTCTAGTAAAGTCTTTCAAATTTTGAGAAGCATTGGAAATGCTTTGCCATTTCTAAGTAATTTTAGCTTGGAGGGTTTAGTTAAATTAGTAGCTGCGCAGCATTTAAAAACTTCCGGAGATATGGCTGCGGGCATGTTTTTCAATCAATTGATTAACTATTTATCCACGGTTCCGGTACGGGCAAAAGCTCTGTATGCAATAGTTCGAGAAAACATTGCTGACGAAAACATGACTTTGTATTGTTCTGCCCTGATTGCTTTGGCAAAGGCAGAGCACGGCCTTGAAGCCGTTAAGCTTGCGTTGAATGATGTAAATTCCGATTGCATCAACCTTTCAGTAAGTGCTTTGCGGGCATTGGGGGGTATAAGTAATGAATGGGATACAGAACCGGGTTTAAAGAACGACATTCAGAAAACCATAAAAACGTTGGTTCATCACCCGGATTCGAGGATTAGTAGTCAGGCTATAAATACTTTATCCAATGCGGCAGCCGGTCAGCATGAGCTAATTCCAGAGCTATTAGCTTATGCTAAACCTGATAATCATTCAGCGATACAAGTGCTTAGTAGCTTTGTTTTTATGAATCTTGCGACCGTCAAAGAGCAACCGAATCTGGCACAGTTATTATTAGCATTAACTAATTTACAAGTTGGCTATACACATCATTTTGACAGTGTGCTTGCGCGATTGATTAAAAATGGTACTCATGATCAATTGGTGTATGACTGTTTATCTACTTGGATACTTAAAAATTGTGATAGCAGAGGTGCAGACGAAAAGGTGAGCACTTGTTTTAACCAAAGCCTGATGCAATTGATAAACAAACCTTTGTTGTCGGAATTAATTACACGTTGGCTAATTTCTGATGAACTGGCTTTGGGTGCGGCTTTTGGTGATGTTATTAGTTATCTATGGAGTCATGGATTCGTGCAACCCGCTTTTTCGAAAGACGTTCTAGATACTTTAGAAAATGAAGACTTTAAATACCTTGCTCGGCGTTTACTCGGCTGGACATTTTTTGAAGAGCCTTTGCTTTCACTGACGTTTTCATTACTAGAGACAAAAGATGCGCAACGGAGAACCTTTGGCTGGGTACATGCGTTGCTAGCGAACGATGTAGGACGAAATTATCCTCTTGCCACACAGGAAGCCATTCGAGAAAAACTGAGCAGCGCTGGACCCGAAGTAGAAAAATTATTACAAGCAACGCAAGCAGAACTGCTTGCGCGTGCTGATACGATCAAGCAATTGCCTATTAGAAAAGAACTGTATCCACCGATGCCCGTTCGTATAAGGCATGCCATTGCACTTAAAAAAGAAAAGGAGGAACGCGAGGCAAGAGAAAAGGCTAGCGAACAATCCATATTTCAACAAATCTGCACAAGAATATGGACAAAGGGAGGGACGGGGAGTTTTTCCATTTTTCAGGGCAAAGTTAGCGAGGTCAATCGCTATGCTACCCACTCAATTTTTGTCACGTTGCCAGCACAATCTGTTATTGATCCACTTAATGACGAAATCACACGAATAAGCTTTAGGCTTGCCAAGCGTGGTGATGAATGAAGCTCGTCATCTCTGAATATTTGCGCACTCTCAAAGAGCGGGATGAGCTTGATCGTCTATTACCGGACTTGTTGCTGGAAATGGGGTATGTTCCTGTCGCGCGTCCGCAAACGGGTAATCGACAATACGGAGTGGACATCGCAGCCCGAGGTAAAAATGCAGACACAGGAATTGATGAGTTACTGCTTTTAGTGGTTAAACAAGGGGACATTAGCCGAAGCGAATGGGATAGCGGCAATCAAGCGGTACGCCAAAGTATCAACGAGATATTTGATGTTTATTTAAGATCGCATCTCGAACCTCAAGATAAAGATCGCACTATCCGCATCGTGGTTGTCACCAGCGGAGAGCTAAAACAAAACGTGCTAGCCAGTTGGAGTGGTTTTGTCAGCGAAAATCAAGATAAAGCAAAAATAGAATTTTGGGGAGCAGATGCCATCGCGGCACTAATAGAAAAACATCTTTTAGACGAAAATGTTTTTCATGACGAAGACCGCCGCGACTTAAGGCGCGCGCTGGCATTATCCGGCGATAGCGAATACGACAGACAAGATTTGCATCGGTTGTTTTTACGTGCCTTGGATTTGAAAGACAACGGAGAGTTGCTCGATAAACCAAAGACAGGTAAATCCTTTTTGAAAGCCTTGCGAATCGTCAATTTATCCGCCCAGGCATTTGCACATTGGACGCTACGCGATGATGGAGATACTCGCCAAGGTCTTTTCGCCGTAGAACGAGCCTTGCTTTGGTCGTGGCATCGTATTCAACTCGCCGATGAGAAAAGCAGAAAAGACGCTATCGCAGGAGCTTTCGGTGCGATGTGGTGGGGTTATTACCGTTTTGCGGCGCAATACTTCGCTAGGATTCAGCCGTATTGTTTCTTGGAAAATAGTTTGACTCGATTTGCTTCTAATGGTGTGGAATCGTCCCTGATCGCCTTTGAACAAATTGGAATCTTGGCAAGCATCGCTTTGTTTTTAGGTTTCCATCCATTCGCCACAGAGGAAGAGAAAAATTCTTGGTCTAGTTATGCTGGTGTGGTGATTGATGCACTGGAGGAGTTGTTAAAAAATAATGGCGTTAGCGGTTCACCCTGTCTTGACCGGCATAGCCAAGACATCACCTTGGCTCTTTTCGCTTTATTAGGGATGGGGCGAAGAGAGGTTGCCAATGAATGGTTAAGAAAACTGTTCCGCAACGTAGATTTCGCCTATAAAACTAAGAAATTTGTTCCTATTGCTACGGATTCCTTGGATGATTTGGTGGAGGAAGGTGGCTGGTTAGGAGGGCAAGCTACTGATCGTATGATGGAAATATCTTGGACGCTGGCAACTATTGCCGGCTGGAGTGTCATTCTTGGTATGGATGATCTTTATGAGGTGTTAGCGAAAAATGCTAAAGATGCATACCCTAATGTATGTATTCAAATATGGCATCCTGAAAAAGATCTGTATCAACATCTCTATTTCGAGACGGCTCATTTCGACTCAGGTGCGACTGAAGCGCCAATTCATTTGCCACCAACAGCAGCAGAATATAGAAAACAGATGAATATGATTCGGGAATCTGATTTTGGAAAAATTCTCATTGACTCACCGGCAGCCAAGGCAGAACTTATTGGGCTAGATTTCATTGCTTATCGTCACTTTCAAACACCGGTTCCACCTTCAGTTTGGTATTCGCCTCTGAACAATGTTATTGTTTAAGTTACAAGGCAATTTACATAAGTGAATTTCAAGGTTTTCTATCGATATTTTCACGTATAGAGATACTTCGAACGCACTCCCTTCAGCCCCGACCGCATATAACCCCAACCCGTTGGCATATAAAAATCTCTCGGCCGCATTCCCAAGAAGTCCGGCGGTACCTTCGTGCTTCTCGGCTGCAACTTCGAGCCTGGTGGGGGTGCCTTCCGGATTTGCGCAGGTGCGTTCCAGACATTGGGATATGCCTTCCGGGGATTTTTATATGCCGCCGGGACTGTTTGGAATGCGTTCGCGGTGGTCGGCAACCCGCACGGGTGCTTCGGAAGTCACTACAAAGTAAATGGCTACGCCTTCGGGTAATTTTAAAATCCAAACGCGCGACATTTAGCCGCACTTGTGTAAGTTGATAGCTTATCTATACTCTTGGGCAACATAGTTTTAACGCTAGTTATTCCCTTCGATTTATTCCAATACTTCCGCCGGCGATTCGGCTTGTTGGCCGTTGTCTGGCGTGCTTATCGTTTATTTATAAGGAGCACACTGATGGCTAAATCAGATTATTTCCCCCGCCCGGATGGCGAGTTATTGATATGGCATGACCGGTTTATCCTCAATCTTGCTGCTTTGAAAAGCCAGTTGGGTTTATCCGACGAGGACATTGCTGCCTGCAATACCGAGAACCAAGAACTGCATGGCAAAGTGTCGGCCGCCAATATTGCCGCTGCGGCCGCGCATCATGCGACCGCCGATAAGCAGGCTTATCGCGGCCAATTCGAGAATAAGGTGAGGGCATTGGCGCGGCGCATCAAGGCTCACCCCGGTTATACGGAGGCATTGGGTAGTCTGTTGGGTATCGTCGGTGCGGAAATCAATACGGATTTAACCGATGCCAAGCCGGTGCTGAAGGCTGCCGATCAGACCGGCGGTAATGTGTTACTGAGTTTTCAAAAATTCAAAAGCGACGGCATCAATATCTATTCCCAGCGCGAGAACGAAAGCGAATTTGTGTTTCTGGCCCGCGACACCCAAACCCGCTATGTCGATAACCGGCCGCTATTGGTTGCCGGCAAGCCTGAGCTGCGCCGTTATACGGCGGTTTATGTGGTGAAAGATATGGAAGTGGGCCAATACAGTGACGAATTGGTGGTGAGTTGTGCGCCGTAAGTGTGCTTCGATTCCAAGTGTGTTCGATTTTAGGGGATGCGTGATTCAGCCTTCGCTGGTTTCCCCGGTTTAGACACCTCATATTCGACAACGTCTATCTTTGTCCTTATTAACCAGACTGTTAAATTCCCTGGCTCCGTCATTCCCGCCTAAGCGGGAGCGACGATATTTGAGGGCTGGGTTAATAACTTGAGACTTATTACCCTTAAATATTCGTCATTTCCGCGTATTTGCAGATCCGGAACCAGCAAAACGGGGAGGCAACCAAGGGAGAATAATCGCTGGATTATGTAGTCTTAAACCAGCTGCTGGCCGAGTACCAATATATCGATAATCGGGCAATCCGGTTTATTGTCCCCGCTACAGGTCTGAGCCAACCGGGCCAGAATGTCGCGCATTTCGGTTAATTCGGCAATGCGTCGATTCAAATCTTCGACATGGGATTGGGCCAGCGCTTTGACATCGGCACTGACTCTTACCGGGTCTTGCCACAGCGAAACCAGATCGCGGATTTGCTCCAGCGAAAACCCTAGCCCCCTAGCTCGTTTGATCATCCGCAACACTTGCAAATCGGTGTCGTTGTAGGTCCGGTAGCCCGATGCGGTGCGCACGCTTTTTCTGATCAGTCCGATACCTTCGTAGTGCCGAATCATTTTCGCGGATACGCCGGTCATTTTCGCAGCTTGGCTGATATTCATCGCTCACTCTCCAATAGGGGGACTCGGCGTTGCGGGCGGCCAGTTCGCCGCCCGCTAGCGGGTTCGGTTAATGCCTGATGGATTGCAATAAGCCGGCGAGTTACCGCGATGGGACGGTCAAGCGATTTTTTTGCTTTTTTAGTCCCTGGTATTTTTTGAAAAAATCGCTCATGAAAAAAACGCAAGGCTCTAAACGACAGGTTTATCGGCGACGGCATAAATCACATTGGCTGAAATCTCGGTAACCGATTGGCTCACTAATTGGTCGAGATTGGCCTATTTCACCTTCTGTAGCTGTTCGCTATTGAGCTGATCCAAGGTGCCCCGATAACCGCTACCCATCGCCAATGTCCACCAATCCTCAGGCTCAGACAGAGCATGAGTCGCGGTTTCGGCAAAAATGCGCACATTGGTTAAACCGGCTTCGGCCAGCATCTCCAACAGTCCTTTCGGTGTGGAAATACGATCCCAAGGATTAAAGTCTTTATAGAGTTCGGGGCGTTGTTGGCGGATGGCTTGCCAAAGCGAGGTGTTGGCTGGCTCGAATAAATCCGGTCCCCAGGTTGTAATAGCCAATCGCCCGCCTGGCCGGACCTGGCGCCATAATTCTTTGACGGCGGCGGCCATATCAGGTACGAAAAAGATCCCAAACACGCAAACGACGGCGTCAAAATAACCATCGGGATAACCTAGAGCAAGCATATCATGGACCCGAAATTCCAGATTCTCAAGACCATCGGCTTGGGCTTTATCGGCTGCCCGAGTCAATAGTTTTTCCGCCAAATCGACCGCGACCACCCGGCCATCCGAGCCGACCATCCGCGCGGCCGGTAAGGCTGAAGCGCCGGTTCCGGAACAAACATCCAATACTTGGTCACCTTGCCTCAAACCTATTCGCTCAATGGTGCTATGACCGAAACGGTTCCAAAACGTGTTGGCCGGGTGATCGAATAAATCGGCGGCTGTGTTATAAGCATGTGCGGTTTTCTGATTGGCTACCCCATGTGATTCCATTTCAACCTCCTGAAAAAATATTCAAATTTTAGTCATGGATAGTCACCTTACCTCAGTGACAATCCGGAGGCATCAATCTAAAGGTTTACATAATGGGAAGGTCAAGCAGAATTAAGGCTTAACTATGATCGCTAGATGAACAATCTGCTCGGATCGTCGCCAGATCAACTACTGAACACCAGATTCAAAGCCTGGCGGGGAATTTAATCAGCGCTGCCCTAGGGAATAAGGCCGTAACCGCGCCAAGCAAAAGTACGGCAACAAGATTGATGTGTGTCATGTTCATTTGTTTGTTGCGCCACGTAGAGCAAAGCGAAGCTTTTTGCCCGTCCGTTTGACTGCCATGTTAGGCACTGTCTTTTCTCATCATGCGCTTTAGAATTGGTAGTCGGTAAGTCGACGTCCTTGATTTCGCTGACGCTGCATTGAGGCTGCACGACTCTCGGTGCTATGTCTCCGATTTCCAAAAAGACAATGTGCTCCGCGAGCTCCCATTAAGCCAACGCCCATTCGCCCAAGTTCACACAATTTTAGCTAGCCCTGCGATAATGGCCGGCCTGTCAATAACCCCTTTGTTTTCGTGTCCCCCAAACTCAACCCCCAACAACTCGCTGCCGTTAAAACCATCGATCATCCCTTGTTGGTACTGGCCGGTGCCGGTAGCGGCAAGACGCGGGTGATTACCGAGAAAATCGCTTATCTGGTGCAGCAAGGTACGCCTGCGCGACATATCGCGGCGGTGACTTTTACCAACAAGGCGGCGCGGGAAATGAAGAGCCGGGTCGGCAGGCTGATTGATGACAAAGCCAGTCGCGGCTTGCGGGTATCGACTTTTCATTCCCTGGGCTTGGATATTCTGCGCAAGGAACACAAAGCCCTGGGCTATAAGGCGGCGATCACCTTGTTCGACGAACAGGACCGGCTGACCTTGCTGCGCAATCTGATCAGCCATGGCGTCGGCGGTTGCGACATTGATAATGTCGAGCAGTACAACTGGCAAATCGGCCAGTGGAAAAACGCCTTTGTGACGCCCATCCAGGCTTTGAGCCAAGCCGATGCCAACAGTTTGCCTGCTGCGCTGCTTTACGAGGCATTTACCCGCAGTCTCAAGGCTTATAACGCCACCGATTTCGATGATTTGATTTTGCTGCCGGTGCTGCTGTTTCAACAACATCCCGACGTTTTGGAAAAATGGCAGAACAAGATTCGCTATTTGCTGGTGGACGAATACCAGGACACCAACATCACCCAGTATCAATTGGTGAAATTACTGGCCGGTAATTTGGGGCGCTTTACCGTGGTGGGCGACGACGACCAATCCATCTATGCCTGGCGCGGCGCGCAACCGGAAAATCTCAGCCAGTTGCAAAAAGATTACAGCCGCTTGCAAGTTATCAAGCTGGAACAAAATTACCGTTCCGCCGGGCGGATTTTGAAAGTAGCCAATCAGTTGATCGCCAATAATCCGCATGCGTTCGAGAAAAAACTCTGGAGCGAGTTGGGCTACGGCGACCCGCTACGGGTGCTGAGCCATAAAAACGACGTGGCCGAAGCCAAGCAAGTGACTGCCGAGATTGTGCATCACCGCTTCAAAACCGGCGGCAGCTATGGCGACTATGCGATTCTGTATCGCGGCAACCACCAGTCGCGCTTGTTCGAAAAGGAACTGCGCGAAAATAACGTGCCCTATTTCATCAGCGGCAGCGCTTCGTTTTTTTCGTATGCGGAAATCAAGGATGTATTGGCGTACCTGCGTTTGCTGGTTAATCGCGACGACGATGCGGCGTTTTTGCGGGTGATCAACACGCCGCGCCGCGAGATTGGGCCGACCACGCTGGAAAAGCTCGGCGCCTATGCCAACGAGCGGCATATCAGTTTGTTTGCAGCCTGCAACGAGTTAGGCCTGCAACAACGGCTGCCGGAAAAGTCGGTACAACGCTTGAGCAAGTTTTGCGATTGGTTGAAAGAGACGGCGATCAAGGTCGAGCGCGAGGATACCTTTGTCGTCGTCAACCGGATGATAGACGAGATCAACTATTCGGCTTGGTTACAGGAAAACAGCAAAACCCCCGCTTCCGCCGAACGTAAACTGAAAAATGTGTATGAGTTAATCGAATGGCTGCAGCGTATCGCCACCAAGGAGCAAGGCAGTGAACAGTCGCTGGCCGATGTGATTGCCAAGGTGATGCTGCTGGATATTTTGGACCGCAATCAAGAAGACGAAGCCGGCGACCAGGTCAGCTTGATGACCTTACATGCCGCCAAGGGCCTGGAGTTTCCACACGTGTTTTTGATCGGCATGGAAGAAAACCTGCTGCCGCATCAAAACAGCATCGAAACCGATAATATCGAAGAAGAGCGGCGCTTGGCCTACGTGGGCATTACCCGCGCGCAGCAGACCTTGACCTTTAGCTATTGCACGCACCGCAAGCGTTTTGGTGACTTGACCGAGTGCGAACCCAGCCGATTTTTAAACGAATTGCCGGAAGAGGATTTGGAATGGGCCAACAAAAAACAGTTGCCGCCGGAAGAAATTAAACAGCGCGGCAAGGCCAGCCTGGCCGCACTGAAAACGATGCTGAATTGAGTTTATTGCAATACCACGAAAAAGCCTTCGCCGCCGCGTTGCAGATTGACCAGCAACGGTGCATTCGGGTTGACCACTTGCTTGATCTCGTCCAGATTTCTGACCCGGTAGCGGTTGGCTGTGACGATGATGTCGCCGGGCCGCAGGCCGGTTTTCCAGGCTTTGGAGTTTTGTTCGACTTTTTCGATCATCACCCCTTCCACTTGATCCTTGGGAGTCACGCCGAGCACGGCACCGCTTAAAGTCGGATGCAGTTTATTGCCGTCCAGCTCCGGCCGTTTCGGCTTGCCGATGGTGGCTTGCAGTGATTTGCGTTCTTCGCCGCGCATGATTTCCAGGCTGGCGGTATCGCCGATTTGCAGCAAACCCACCGCGTTACGAATTTGGGCGCTGCCGCCTTTCACATCCTGACCGTTGATGTTCAGAATAATATCGCCCGGCTCCAGACCGGCTTTTTCGGCGGGCGAACCGGCTTCTACCCGGCTAACTACCGCGCCGTGCTGGCTTTTCAAGGCAAAGGCTTTCACCAGTTCCGGCGTCAAATCCTGCGTGGTCACACCCAGCAAGCCGCGGCGCACCTCGCCGTGCTGCACCAAGGATTCCATCAGCCGAGTTGCCATATTCGATGGAATCGCAAAACCAATACCGACGTTGCCGCCGCTGGGCGCGAGGATAGCGGTGTTCATGCCGACAAATTCGCCGCGTAAATTCACCAAAGCACCGCCCGAGTTACCGGGGTTGATCGAGGCGTCGGTCTGAATAAAATCTTCGTAACCTTCAATGCCCAAGCCGGAGCGACCCAGCGCGCTGACGATGCCGGAGGTGACGGTTTGGCCCAAGCCGAACGGGTTGCCGATGGCGACCACGAAGTCGCCAACTTTCAGTTGGCTGGAATCAGCTATTTTCAATGCGCTGAGGTTGTCGGCGGGGATTTGGATCACCGCCACGTCGGCTTCCGGATCGGTGCCCAGCAGTTTGGCGTTGAGCTGCCGGCCGTCGCTAAGGGTAACGGTGATTTTGTCCGCTTTGTCTATCACATGATTATTGGTCAACACATAACCTTGATCTTTATCGATGATCACGCCGGAGCCCAAGCTGTTTTTCTGCTGTTGCCGCTGGTTTTTGGGGATGTTGAAAAAACGCCGAAACATCGGATCGTTCATTAACGGATTTTCCTGCACCCGCACATTGGTCGAGGTGGAAATGTTAACGACGGCGGGCATACTTTGCTCCAGCATCGGCGCCAGGGACGGCAAAGGTGCGCCGTCGACTTGTCCGGGCAATTCTGCGCTGGCTCGCCAGCTGCTCAGGCCAAACAAGATAATCAGGAATAGTTTGTTCATGTTCGTCATGGTTTTTGCATTCCAGGCAGTTAAGTTGCCAGCATGGACTCGCTGGGCGGGAAAATGTTTCACTGAGAGTTTACTTAATAATCGACTATCATAGATTAAGTTTTCTTGTTGGTTTCCCTTCACTTTTTATTCGCGACGAGTACGTGGCTGTCGACATCCATTCCGCTGAAGGCCGTGTGATTCGGCAATTAATTCCGCTATCCACCTTGCCCTTCAGTAAATTTGAGGCGCTGTGCGCACAAATCAAGGTCGAGGATGCGGAAGAAGGCCAATTTTTGTTCAAATGCGGGGATGAACCTAACGATCTGGTGTATTTGATCGATGGCAGCGTGACCTTACAGACCGATCTGTTAAAGATCGAAACGATCAAGTCCGATAGCCCCTCGGCGCGCTTTGCGCTGGCGCATCAAATCCCCAGGAAAGTGCATGCCGTTGCCAATAGCCGAATTCGTTTTTTGCGTTTGAATGCTGATATGATGAAATCGGTTCAAGATGTCCCGTATGAAGAAGCAGAGAGTTTTATGGTAGCTGAAGAGGTGGAGGATAATGACGACTGGATGACGACATTGTTGAAGTCGCCGGTATTTCGAGCGTTGCCTCCGGCTAATTTGCAAAAAATTTTGATGGGCATGGAGGAAGTGCGCGTGAATGCAGGCACTGTCATTGTCAATCAAGGTGAGCAGGGCGACTTTTACTACATCATCAAACGAGGGCAATGCTTGGTGAGCAGGAAACCTGCACCCAACGCCAAGGAGATTAAGCTGGCGCAACTCAGCGATCAGGATAC
>Ga0123396_122800_pt1 | contig 40509 bp, 28 predicted proteins | sample T10HLNO3metaT_FD_89924 | JGI IMG/M metagenome (GOLD analysis project Ga0123396, IMG submission 89924) | Methane-oxidizing artificial microbial communities from Washington, USA to study methane cycling - T10-HLNO3 metaT (Metagenome... ...
ATTTTTATGTTTTTTGGACGCCTGATATCTGTGATAGCAGGTTAATAGCTTGCGCTTTTATTATTGTTGTACCGTTACACGGTCGCATTCCCTCCCCCAATAGATACGAAGCTTTTCGGCTCGTATTGACCTAAGTCAAGGTGGTCGCATTCTAGTGCACTTAAATCGCTTTGTCCAGAAAAAGTGCGACGATTTGTCGCAACCTTAAAACACCGGCATGTCAAGACTTTCGGCAATGGGCCAAACAGATGCGTTTTTACCGTTATCATTCTCCGCGCCGCCAGCTCCTGGCTGGTCGGCCAGTCGCGTTTCGATGAGTTATGGTTCTGCAAAAAAAAGCAACATAGCTTGCATCCGGCTTCCCTGCACTAAATCGACGCGAGATACCAATAATCCCTAAAGCCGGGTTATGATTTGCCGTCGAATCCCGGTATTAAGCAAAGTACATATTCGACTACACAAAGCCAGCGGGTTCCAATACTGGACTGAACGTCCGGATACTCGTCGCTTTAGCTTAATCCCCAGGATTCGTCATTCCAGAAAATGGCAGCCGCTAGACCGAGCAGCGAACTCGTTACAGTCGCTTGCTTTATAAATCAACCTTTCAGCCGGGTGCCGGAAGGGTTGATAGCCAAACCTAAATGTAAATCGGAATAGCTCGAAAATAGTGATCACTGCCTGTCGATGCTCTTATTCCCGGCTGGCATGATGGAGTTTATGGTTTAAAGGATGCGGCTAATCTGGATTTTTTACATTAAACCTGCTGTCTCGCAGCTAATCAAAACAACGGAACAACCATGAACGATTTACCTAACTGTCCAAAATGCGGCTCTGAATACACTTATAACGACGGCACCATGAATATTTGCCCGGACTGCGCCCACGAATGGTCAGCCGATGCCGCTGGTGACAGCGAAGAGGAGACGAAAGTAGTCAAGGACGCCAACGGCAACCTGCTGCAAGACGGCGATACCATCACGGTGATTAAAGACCTGAAAGTGAAAGGCTCTTCACTCGTTGTCAAAGTCGGCACCCGCGTTAAAAACATTCGCCTGGTGGACGGCGACCACGACATCGACTGCAAAATCGACGGCATCGGCGCGATGAAGTTGAAATCTGAATTTGTGAAAAAAGTCTGATCCCAGCTAATAATCGCAAAACGTGTGCAGCTCATTCACCCGGCCCTAAATACCGTTCGCCTCAACGCCGTTGAAGATATAGAGTTTACCAAAGGCCGCACCAACCTCGGCTTCGACGAGCTCGGCCCAAACGGAATATCCGTGGTAAAAAGGGCCGGATTACCAAGCTGATTGAACCCCTGCCACCCGCGACTCACAGACACCTGCCGAAGCGGCCTGAACCCGCTTCGGCATTTTGATATCCGCAGCCACCCCCCTCAACAATTAGGGGCTTCGAAACTGCTTCGCCGGCTCATTCCGCATTCCAGACAACAGCCGGATTGAATACTTTCACATAATGGGTGCTATCATATAGCCCGTGCAACGCTGCACCTTCTGCTCCCTTCAACAACGACGTTGAAAATAGGCTGATCAACTTCAGCCAAGCTGTTTATTCGTCTGTTGTGCCTTGCCTTCGCTCGTTTCAGGACACCCACACTTCATGAGTAAATAAGCCCTTTTCAAGGGGAGCAATAGCTTGTACACACAAGCTACTTGATACGAATTTCCGACGCTCGATCCGGCCAGCGGAATTCATTTTATCCTCCACTTTTCAAAGGTAAGTTATGTCCTCGAGCAAACTCAATCTTTTTAGCTTTACCGGCAAAATGCAGATTTTGCACATGAGCTGGCTGGCGTTTTTCATCAGCTTTGTGGTGTGGTTCAACCATGCACCGCTGATGTTGGCGATTGCCGAGAGCCTTAAGCTCAACCAAGCCGAAATTAAAACCATCTTGATATTAAACGTGGCGTTGACCATCCCTTCGCGGATTGCCATCGGTATTTTGGTGGATAAATTCGGCCCCAAACGCACCTACTCAAGCTTGTTGGCGATCAGCAGCATTCCCTGCTTCATGTTTGCCGCTGCCGACGACTTTCAGCAACTGGCGCTGGCGAGATTTTTAATGGGTTTCGTCGGCGCCGGCTTTGTCATCGGAATCCGAATGGTCGGCGAATGGTTCCCGGCCAGACAACTGGGTGTTGCCGAAGGCATCTACGGCGGCTGGGGCAATTTCGGTTCAGCCGCGGCCGCCATCGCCCTACCGTCATTGGCCTTGGCATTCGGCGGCGAAAACGGTTGGCGTTATGCGATTGCCTGCACCGGCATCGTGGCTTTGCTCTATTCAGTGATTTATTTTTTCAGCGTCAGCGATACCCCTAAAGGTTCGACGTATTTCAAACCCAAAAAAGCCGGCGCCATGGAAGTCACCAGCATCTGGGATCTGTTCTTCTACATCCTGATGACCATTCCCTTGTATGCAGCGTTAAGCTTGCTGACCTGGAAACTGTCTCCAACCGGCATGAAGTTGTTATCCGGTGACACCACCATCGGCATTTACATAGCGATTTGGCTATTGTTTCTCTACAACTTGTACAAAATCGTGCACGTTAATCAGGAACATCTCACCCAACCCATTGAACCGATACACCAATACAAGTTTAAGCAAGTCGCCATTCTGGATCTGGCATACCTGGTGACCTTCGGCTCCGAACTCGCCGTCGTGTCGATGCTGCCGCTGTTTTTCCACGAAACCTTCAAACAGACCGGCATTACCCCGGTGCAAGCCGGCCTATTGGCATCCAGCTTCGCGTTCATGAATCTGGTCGCCCGGCCTGGCGGCGGCTGGCTGAGCGATAAATACGGGCGAAAATTGTCGTTGAGCGTGTGCGTGATCGGTTGCGCAGTGGGCTATGCCGCCATGTCGCAAATCAATTCGGCATGGCCGATTGCCCTGGCGTTTGCCGTGACCTTCTTATGTTCATTTTTCGTCCAAGCCGGATGCGGCGCGGTCTACGCGATGGTGCCCTTGATCAAGCGCCGCATGACCGGGCAAATTGCCGGCATGGTCGGCGCTTACGGCAATGTGGGCGGTGTTACCTTTCTAACAGTCTTGTCGTTCGTCACACCGGAAGCCTTTTTTCTGACCATCGCCGGTACGGCTGTCGTGGTTGCACTGGCGGTGCAATTTATCGAGGAACCCGCCGGCCACATGGCAGAAGTCATGGAAGACGGCACCGTGGCCATGATCGAAGTGGTTTAACCGGCAAAGCATTCCGGCGTCATCCGCCGAAGTATCGTTTTAGTAATTTTTAATATTGAGTTATTTAGAGGAATACCCATGATCGAAGCATTATTAGCCGTCCTAGCCTTGACTTTAATCGTTTGCTGGCGTTGCGCTTGCCAGGCATCCGGCGGAGAACACCACTTCGTCCAGTCCAAAAACCATCCTTTTTTGCCGGAAGATGCCGTTTTGAGGCGGCATGTCATTTCCCTGGTCCACCACGAAATCGAAGCCACCCTACCCCCACGCCCCAGCGACTCGGTGTTACTGCGCCATCACCAAGCCTTGCTGATGACTAAACTGGACCAGCGCCTGGCGGAATTGCGCCATTACCGCACCTGCTAAGCCGCGCAACATCCATTATCCGCAGACTATGGGCAAAACCTTATCAGTCAAGCTCGGTTCGCACAGCGACAAAGGTGTGAAACCCGAAAACGAAGATTGCTGGGGGGCAGTCGTCCCCGAGGAACCGCAACTCACCCTAAAAGGCATCGTGGCGGGCATTGCGGACGGCATGAGCGGCAGTGAAGCCGGCAAGGAAGCCAGCCATTGCTGCATTACCGCGTTTTTGGAAGATTATTACAGCACGCCGGATTCCTGGTCGGTGGCCAAGGCCGGACAAAAAATCCTCTCTGCCACCAACTCCTGGCTGCACAGCCAGGGACAAATCCGCTATGCCTCGGTTAAAGGTATGGTGAGCACACTCAGTGTGCTGGTGCTTAAATCCAACACCGCCCATATTCTGCACGTCGGTGATTCGCGGATTTATTTATGGCGACAACATGGGCTGGAGCAACTGACGCGCGACCACAGGCTTTGGGTGTCCAACGACAAAAGCTATCTGAATCGGGCGATGGGTATCGAGCCGCATTTGGAGGTCGATTACAAATCGCTGACCGTCGAAAAAAACGACTTGTTCATAATGACTTCGGACGGGCTCCACGATTTTATTAGCGAGCACCACCTAAAAGCCCTGCTCGCGCAGGATTCCGATCTGCAAACCCTTGCCGAAGCCTTGGTAACAACCGCCTTGGCTAACGGCAGCGACGACAATGTGACCTGCCAACTGGTTTGCATCGACGACTTGCCGCAACTGCGCGAAGACGAGATATTGCGCCACCATGGGCACTTGCCCTTCCCGCCGCCGCTGTTACCCGGCATGCTGCTGGATGGCTACCGGATCGAAGCGGAATTACATGCCAGCAAGCGCACGCAAATTTACCAAGCCTTCGATACGCTGCATAACCGGCGGGTGATTTTGAAAACACCATCGGTGCTGTATAACGACGACACCCATTATATCGAGCATTTTTTGCACGAAGAATGGGCCGGCAAACGCCTTAACCATCCCAACGTCTTGACGGTACTCGAATCCGACCGCGCCAAAAGCTGTCTTTACTATGTGACCGAATTTATCGAGGGGCAAACCTTAAGAGAATGGATCAGTCAGAACCCCAAGCCTGAGATCAAGCGAGTTCGCGCCCTGATCGAACAAATCGCCAAAGGGCTACGCGCTTTTCATCGCATGGAAATGCTGCATCAGGATTTGAAGCCGGAAAACATCATGCTCACCAACCAAGGCAGCGTTAAGATCATCGATTTCGGTTCAGTGAAAATCGCCGGCATTGCCGAGATCACCCCGCTTGACCGGCATCAGACCGAGAATATTCTCGGCACACTGAACTACACCGCGCCGGAATATCACCTGGGGCAAACCGGCACGGTGAAGTCGGATTTGTTCTCCTTAGGCGTCATCTGTTACGAAATGCTCAACGGCAGCCTGCCATTCGCCAACATGCCGGAAAAACCCAATCGCCACAATCTCGAGCGCCTGGTTTACATTCCCAGCATCCGCCGCAACGAAATGGTACCGATCTGGATAGACGGCGCCTTGAAAAAGGCCACGGCCGTTTCGCCACGATCCCGCTACGACGAATTGTCCGAATTCCTGCACGACCTTTCCACCCCCAACCCGCAATTCCTGAAAGCGGAAGACAAGATACCGCTTATAGAACGCAATCCTTTGTTGTTCTGGAAAAGCACGACAGCGCTGTTCTTTCTGATCAGCGTGGTTTTACTGTTCTTACTGAGCAGGCAATAAGCTCATAAACACCGCCATAGCTGAATTTGTAACCGGGGGTTCACACCGGCCAACCGATTGCATAACCCATCTTGGCGGCGTTTATAAAGCCACTTTCGATATTTGGCCTCTACCGCTTGACCACCACTTTTACTTTGGCAAAAAAGTCTTGTACGGCTTATTAGTGCCGGTTTGTTTTAAAAAACCGCCTCTCTCAGCTCGACGGGCCGCCCCATGCAAAGCCTTAAATAGACTCTGGCGATGGCAATGCCATTAATCACAAAGGACACGGTAATCGGCGCGGCAAACCAGGGGTGTTGGCTACTGGCATGTGACAGCAGCAAATCCTCGCCCAAGAATGCCGGAGTAATCGGAAAGCCAACCAGACCTAAGAAGCTCAAAAACAGCATCAGCGACCAACCGGGCCGGGTTTCGGCAAACGCGCGAAACACAAAAGGTTCGTCGGCGAAATGGTAATGTCTCAACAAGACGCTGAGCGCCACAATGCCCAAAGCCCAGGAGGGTATGATGCCGGTGAAGAACAAGGCGACATCGTACCAAGCGGCAGGCACCATCAACCACACCGCCACGCCGGCCAAAATACTGCTCAAGGCCACGCTATGCCAAACCTGGAACGGGCTGCGTTTGTTACTGAATGCGCTTAAAGACACGACCGCCATCGCCAGGGAGATCGGCATGGACAAATAGATTCTGGCCACGCTGCTTACGCCGGACGCGGCGATGGCAATGATCGCCAACAGCGCGAGGCCCGCCAAAATTTTGATCCACAAGCTCACCCCGTTCAGTTGCCGGCCCAGGTTTTTCAAGGGCTCCCACAAAATTTTCTTCACCAACAATTCCAACTGCCCTTCCTGCAAGGCAAAGACATACAAGGTATTTTGCAATACGTCAGGCAGGGAATCGCGAATCGACGCCGGCAAAAACGTCAGTTGTTCATTGTTTTTGATATAAAAATCGCTATCGACATTGCCTTCCACCCGCAGTAAATGCGCCACGATGGATGGCGACACCAACAACTGATAGCAGCGCAAAAACGCATTGCCCATAAAGTGCAGCAACACCAAATCTTCCAGACCCAATGCCAACTCGACGAACATAATCCCGACTTGCGCGATGGAGGCGTAAGCCACCTGCCCTTTGATATTAGACTGGGTTTTCTCCGCCAAGGTGGCGACAAACACCGTCAACGCGCCAATACTGAATACGATCAAGCGCGGCAGGTAGTGATAACTCCAGATCGGCATGGTCCGCAATAACAAAAACACACCCAGATGAATCGATAGCGCCCCGTAGAATATGGCGCTGGACGGCGTCGGCCCTTCCATGGCCCGTGGCAGCCAGAAACTGAATGGAAACTGCGCCGATTTGCCGGAAGCAGCCAAAATGATCAGCCAGGATAAAATCGACAAGGAGGCATACCCCGCGGGAGGAATGTTGTTAGGATCGAACATGGTCAACAACTGGCTAAAATGCTGACTTTCGTGAAACAGCAAATGGCTCATCCAGGTCCCTACCAGTAGCCCGACATCGCAAAACCGATAAATCGTGTAAGCGCGTAAGGCATTGCGCACCGGCTGCGGGCGATGGCGGTAAAAGGCAATCAGCAAAAATGAGGAGATGCCGACGATCTCCCAACCCGCAAACAACATATCGATACTGCCGGACAGCACGATCAGATTCAAGCCAAACGCAAACCCAAAAATAGCCTGAAAGAAGCGCTTATATCCCGCTTCCCGGTGCAGATAAACCCGGCAATATTTGACAATGGCCGAGAACACCGCCCACACCACAAATAAATACACGGCGCCGACTCGATCCAGAAAAAACAGCAAAGGGAATTGGTAATCGTCGTGTTGATACAACACCAGCCATTGATATTCAAAGTTGGCAAAGCCATGGGCGGCCCATGCAGCCAGTAAACCTAGCACAGCCACCCCTTTGATTCGGGTCATCCACAGGCTGATCGCGGCAATTCGATGTTCGTTGTCCGGGCTGAAAAAAATCAGCAAAAATCCAAGCAATGGCAATAACACACACGCCAATAATAAAGCACTCACGCCTGTCTCCTTGCCAATTGGTGGACAGGAATCGTTCGGGTTTGTCCGACAATAATTTTTTCCGAATGGCTGGCAACCGGCAACGGTCTGCCAGCCGCGGGTTCGGCCACTTTCCAGCCATCGCTGCTGTACAAATACAGGGCGCGGCTCACCGGATCACAAGCCACCAGGCGTATCCACTCGTTGTCCAGCCATTCCCGCCAGCCGCCCAACATAGCAATGGCCTGATCGGCAATCGCGGTTGTTTGCTCTACAACCATTAACAAGCGCGCCGGCTCGTGCACCTCGACCATTTGCGACGGCAAGCCAGTGCGCAAATCGCCCTCGACGCCGTTGGCCACGCCCAACAAACCGATCACGTTATGCGGCAGTTTGGTGCCGGCACCGTAGACGGAATTGTCGATGCGCGAAAACAGGTACTCCAGATTGATACCGCCGCACACGGGAATGACCGCTGACAACACTTTCACCAAGATCGAACCATCGCTATCACTGTTGGGATCGTAGGATTGCAAAAACGCCCTTCTATCCAAGAATAGATGCCGGGTCAAGTCGCGCCGCCCCACCACACAATACAGATTATTGGAATGATTGAGTTCCGGGCGCGGCTCGAAAATCGACGAAGCCCGCGCCACCACATGACTATGCGCTTCCGCGTTGTTATGCGATTTCGGCCCCAGTTCAAACCAGCGGCAGCGTTCGCGCGCGTTGCGCTGCAAGGCATGCTGCATACTGTGTTGGAAATTGTGAAACTCGTGACGCGCGGCCTTATCCAGCTGTTGCTGATCGAAGTAAGTGATCTCATCGCGACTGGTATTGTGCAAAGCGGGGACAAAATGCGTACCGGAAGGAATGTCTATCCCCCGCTCCCGCAAAATCTCTCGTACCTGCGGGTGGTTGGCCATCCAGGCAAAGGCCCGCGCGTTCGGCGCACCGGGCTTACCGGAGCAAGCACCGCAGTCATAAGCAGCGAAATGTGGATTGTTGACGCTACTGGAGCCATGTGCGACCACCATAATCAAGGGCGCGAACTGTTTAGTCAGACCAATATTGCGCAACAAACCACTCACTCGATCCGCCATTTCCATCAACGAAAATCCCAGCAGGTAGCCGTCCTCATTCAGTTCGTCGCTCTCCCGCAATAGATGTAAATGACCATGCGCCTCCACTTCGCTCAAGCTTTGGATGCCCGGCAACTGGCCGCCTGGGCGCAACACACTCCAACCCAACCTTAAGGCGTAGGCCAAGCCCAAGGTTTGCGTATACAACCAACCACGCAACATAGAATGCGCGCCAAAATGCAGCGTCGACAGCGACTCGCCCTTCTCGGCTTTGTCGGCTTTTGGCGTATCGGTCGATTCCAAAATGAGATGTTTGGGTTTAATCACCACCGGACACTGGGCCACCGGATACGCATCGTCCAAGCCTTGGTAGAGAAAATCGATACCAAAAAATCCCGGTGCGCCGAAGGTTTCGATACCCGGATCCATTTCTTCCAGATAGCGGCGCAGCGAGCATTCTCTGTCATCAATGCAAAATAGTGCCTGCACTTTGGGCGCTTGCTCCGCTGACGGGTTAATGGGCGCTTGCTCGCGCAAGGCTATGAGCAATTCAGAATGCAGGGACCACTCCATTGCCTCGTGCCACACCCGCATTTTCAGCGGTACCTGGGGTTGGGTGGCATCGCGCTCCAGTAAAGGAATAGCGTGTAAATTCGGTAGCTGGGCGATCTGTAAAAACCGACCTCCGTGCTTTTTATCGATAAACGCCAACTCGCAAGCCAGTTCCACCGCTAACAATTCTTTCAGCGAAATAGCCCGTGGCGCCAGCAACACATTCGGCTGGGTTTCGATTATCCGCACCATCCCCGACCAACCGGGATGGGCCAGCAATACTTCCAATAGATATTGGCCGTACAAGGTTTCGTCACCGACGATTTTGCTTAAACAATTCAAAATCACCTGATCGGGCCCGGCGTCCAGCATTTGCCGCACCACCGGCTGATGAAACGGATACAGAGGTAACAGGCTGTTTTGCACCAAACGTAACACGCAATCCCAGAAACGCTCGTCCGGCTTGGGCATGGCCCAACGGCTTATACCCTGATCAAGAAAGTTACTTAACAATCTGAACATCACCGGATGCACCATACCGTTCAAGTCGATTTCCAGGTGATTGAGCCAAGCAGTGCGGATACCGTGGTTAGCCAAGGACTGCGGCGGATAATGACTGTGACCGTCCGGCTCAAACAAAGATGACCGCAACGACTGCTCTTGATAGACGCTGCAATTGGCCTGCGTAATCGCCCATTCCAGCGCTTGATCGCTGATCCGGCCTTCGTCATAGCGTTTCAAGTAATCGGCCAAAGGCAAATAGCTTTTCGCGCCATATATCTGCGCCGCCACCGCCACCCCTTCGTGAAACGGATAATCCTGCACGGCATGCAAGGTGTTGTGGTGAATAAAATCCTTGATCGGCCCCTGGCTGGGCAGCCAATGGGCGATGTGGTCGATAGCCGCATTGAGATCGAACGCAGCTTTGTGAATATTGTGATGGGCGGAAGCAGACATCTGTAACTTAAACCTCGCTAGTCAAACAGAAGTTGAGGCCAACAGCCTCTTATGCTTCACACAGCATAGTGCGTGCCAAATCCCTAAACCCTGGCATATCAACGTTTCCAGCTTATTATTTAAACCCCAAGCTAAGCCCCATCGGTGCAAATAAACCACCCAATTGGTTGAAGCTGACGAATCAACCAGGCCAATCCATCAAATCGACAACCATTTTCCGGGCAAGCACGTCCACAACCCTTGATATATCTGCACTGACGCAGTTCATGCAAAACTGGCATGTTTCTCGCTGCACTTTGGTTTTCCTAGGCTACTTGAGAAAGACCATGACCACATCCTCTTCGGCCACCTTGCCTAAATCCGGGCTCCCCGGTTTAATCGAAAACTGGCGTAGCGATCTGCTATCCGGGTTTTTAGTATTTTTGATTGCCCTGCCTTTGTGCCTGGGTATCGCCATGGCGTCGGGCTTTCCGCCCATGTCCGGCATCATCACCGCGATTATCGGCGGCGTGGTGGTTTCCCGAATCAATGGCTCGTATGTCACGATCAACGGTCCGGCGGCCGGTTTGATCGTGGTGATCGTTGATGCCGTACAATCCTTGGGACAAGGCGATGCGATGGCCGGTTATCGTTACACTCTCGCCGCCATCGTTATCGCCAGCGTGTTGCAAGTGCTGCTGGGCGTGTTCAAGGCCGGTAAGCTCAGTGCCTTTTTCCCCTCATCCGTGGTACACGGCATGCTGGCCGCCATCGGCATCATCATCATGGCTAAGCAGATTCATACCTTGCTGGGGGTTAAACCGGAAGCGAAAAGCCTGTTGGGGACCATCGCCGAAATCCCGCACTCGCTGATGGACATGAATCCGGAAGTCTCGCTGATCGGCTTGCTCGGCTTGTTGCTGTTGATACTTTGGTCAGTGATCAAACATCCCACTTTAAAAATGATCCCCGCCCCGCTGCTAGTGGTATTACTCGGCTTAGCCTTGGGTCAGTATTTTGATTTGGACCATATCCACCAATACCTGTTTTTGCCGGATGCCGCGATTCTGCCGCACCATGAATTCAGCGTCGGCCCGTCATTTTTGGTAGCGGTACCGGAACATTTTCTGGCCGGCTTTTATCTGCCCGACTTTTCCAAAATCGCCACCGGCGAATTCTGGCTGGCGGTATTAACCATCTGGCTGGTGGGCAGTTTGGAAAGCCTGCTAAGCGCCTCGGCCGTGGACAAACTGGACCCGTATAAGCGCAGCTCCAACCTGAATCGCGATTTAACCGCAGTCGGTATCGGCAACGTGATTGCCGGCATGTGCGGCGGTTTACCGATGATCGCCGAGATTGTCCGTAGCTCCGCCAACATCAACAACGGTGCGAAAACCGGTTGGGCCAACTTCTTTCATGGATTATTTCTGCTGATCTTCGTGGCGCTGTTTCCCAAACTGATTCACGAAATCCCATTGTCGGCTCTGGCTGCCCTGTTAGTGTTCACCGGTTTTCGCTTGGCTTCACCCAAAGAATTTGCGAAAACCCTGGCCGTGGGTGTGGATAATTTTGCCGTCTTCGTCATCACGATTCTCGGTGTGTTGGCGACCGACTTGCTGGTTGGCGTGGCAATCGGCATCGGCGTGGAACTGGCGATTCATGTCAGCCGTGGCCTCAAGCTGCGCAACGCCTTTTCGATGGCTTTTCATGTGCGTCAAACCGATGCCGATACCCATCATATTGCGGTATCCGGCGCGGCGGTGTTTTCCAACTTCATCACCTTGAAAAGCTTGCTGGCCGATTTTCCGCAACGTAAAACGGTATTTTTTGATTTGACCGAAGCCAATTTGATTGACCATACGGTCATGGAATTCATCCACCATTTTGCCGAAGATTACAACCAAGCTGGCGGCCGTTGCCAAATTGTCGGCTTGGACGATCACGAAAGCTATTCCGACCACCATCTCGCGGCGCGCCGCAAAATTGCACTCTGACCCGGCTTAGGCTCACGCGACGGCAACAACAGTCGCGTGACGCCCTAGCCGTCCTCAGCACCACACCTTAACAACCCCGCCAAAAGCCCGTTCCTCTCCCGATAACATCGGGAGATACAGACGCTTTTGCTTAAATTTTGGAGAATCGTCATGCACACACTATCGCGAACATTATGGTATTCCTGCTGCGTATGCTCGCTACTGGCTATTTCGACCGTTGTAAACGCTGCCGAATTGCTTGAAGACTCCGGCGCTTGGTTACAAGCCGTGGCCGAAGGCAGCATGGGCTTTATCGATCCCAGCCTGAAAAACGGCCGGGTCTGGCTGGAAGGCCAATCGCGCTTCGATGGCGATTGGGGTCATTGGTATCAAGGCATGGTGCGTACAGCGGCCGGTTATGCCCTAAGCGACCGAGCCACACTCTGGGCCGGTTACACTTGGCTACCGACTCAAAACATCGGTAAATCTTATGTCTCGCAACAGGATATTTGGCCGGCGTTTCGTTATGTATTGCCCACGGAGATCGGCACTTTTACCTTCCGCACGATGTGGGAAACCAACTTTTTAAACGGCAGCCAATTACGCGAACGTCCCCGGCAAATGATCAAATTCATGCATCCCCTCGAGTTCGAGCCGCGCTTGAGCCTGATTGCTTGGGATGAAGCCTTTTACCGGGTCAATTCCACCACCTTCGGCGGCAAATCAGGGTTTGATCAAAACCGCGCGTTTGCCGGTTTTGGCTGGAGCTTCAACAAAAACGTCAGAACCGAATTGGGTTACATGAACCAATATGTCGATAACGCCAATCACAGTGCGGCGACGATGCGGCATTTGGGCATGGCGTCGGTGTTTGTTAATTTTTAAGCAGCGGACGTTAAACACAAGGTCCGCTCAACCGATTATCGAGGTCGCAGATGCCCAGCAAAATCGTCCCCAAACAAGTAAAAGCATTTTGGCATCACCAGATTTCGGAACTATTCCAGCAGTTGCAAACAGACGAACGCGGCCTAACCCAGCCGAAAGCCGCAGCGCGGCTAAAACACTACGGCGATAACCGTTTACAAAATCACAAGCCGCCCAGCACCGTCAGCTTGTTTTTCGGGCAATTCAAAAGTTCGATTATTCTGATCCTGCTGTTTGCCACCGGCCTGTCCTTTTACCTACACGACAAACTCGATGCGCTGATCATCCTGAGCATTATTCTGATGAGCGCGCTGTTGGGCTTTTGGCAGGAAAAAGGCGCCGCCGACGCGGTCAGCAACTTACTGGCGATGGTGCAAATCCGGGTCGCCGTGTTGCGTGACGGCACTTTCCAAGAATTGCCCGCCGAACAAATCGTCCCCGGCGACATCGTGCAGTTGCGGGCTGGCGACGTGATTCCGGCCGATTGTCGGCTGCTAAGTTCCGACAACTTGTTCGTCGACGAAGCCATTCTCACCGGCGAAAGCTACCCCGCGGAAAAATACGTTACCGAATTACCGATCAACACCGGTCTCAGCCAACGCCAAAACTGCCTGTGGATGGGCTCGCACGTACAAAGCGGCAGCGCCACGGCCCTGGCGGTCGCGACCGGTTCCGGCAGCGAATTTGGCAAACTCTCCGAACGCATCAAACTGAAAGCGCCGGAAACCGAATTCGAGCACGGCGTGCGCCGCTTCGGCTATCTACTGATGGAAGTCACGTTGATCCTGGTCATCATGATCTTTGCAATCAACGTCTATCTGGACAAACCGATCATGGACTCGTTTCTGTTCGCGCTGGCCCTGGCGGTCGGCTTGACGCCGCAGCTGTTACCGGCGGTGATCAGCATCAATCTGGCGCACGGCGCCAAACGCATGGCCGAGCAAAAGGTCATCGTTAAACAACTGGCCGCCATTGAAAACTTCGGCAGCATGAACGTGTTGTGTTCCGACAAGACCGGCACGCTGACCGAGGGCACGGTGCAACTGAAAGACACACTGGATATTGGCGGCCAGACCAGTGATAAAGTGGCGCGCTACGCTTATCTTAATTCCATATTCGAAACCGGCTTCAACAATCCCATCGATCAGGCCATCCGCCAATTCAAAACTTATGCTGTCGCCGAAAACGGCAAACTCGACGAAATCCCTTACGACTTCCATCGCAAGCGGCTCAGCATGCTGGTACAAGATCAAGGCGAAACCTTGATGATCTGCAAAGGTGCGTTGAACAATATCCTGGAAATTTGCGACACGGTGGAAAACGCCAACGGCGAGCTGCAGGCAATCGACGGCGTTTACGATGCCATTCAGCAACGCTACCGGGAATATAGCGGCCAGGGTTTTAGGACCCTGGGCATCGCTTACAAACCAATGCCCGGTAAGACAAAATTTGCCAAGAACGACGAAACCGGCTTGCGCTTCCTGGGTTTTTTGACCTTCTTCGACCCGCCGAAAGCCGACTGCGTGGAAACGATAAGCCTGTTACGCGAACAGGGCGTGACTTTGAAAATCATCACCGGCGATAACCGTTTGGTGGCGGAAACCGTGGCAGTTCAGTTGGGCTTAAACTCCCCGGCCATTTTGACCGGTATCGATCTGGCCGGGATGAGTGAAACAGCCCTGATTCATCGGGTTGCGCAGGTCAATTTGTTCGCCGAAATCGAACCTAATCAGAAAGAGCGCATCATCGTTGCTTTAAAGAAAGCCGGCTTCGTGGTCGGTTACATGGGCGACGGCATTAACGATGTCTCGGCGCTGCATGCTGCGGATGTGGGGATTTCGGTGGACAGCGCCGCCGACGTCGCCAAGCAAACCGCGCAAATCGTGTTGCTGGAAAAAAATCTGCGGGTATTGCTGGCGGGGATACGCGAAGGCCGCACGACCTTTGCCAACACCCTTAAGTATGTGTTCATGGCCACCAGCGCCAACTTCGGCAATATGTTCAGCATGGCCGGCGCTTCGCTGTTTTTGCCCTTTCTGCCGCTACTCCCCAAGCAAATCTTGCTAACCAATCTGCTGACCGATTTTCCGGAAATGACCATCGCTTCCGACAACGTCGATCCGGAAATGCTCGGCAAACCGCACCGCTGGGATATAGGCTTTATCCGTAAATTCATGATTACCTTCGGCATTATCAGCTCGGTGTTCGATTACCTGACCTTCGGCGTGCTGTTATGGCTGCAAGTGCCGGTGGAGCAATTTCGCACCGGCTGGTTTTGCGAATCGGTGATTTCCGCTGCGCTGATCGTGTTCGTGGTGCGCAGCCAAAACAGCTTATTCAGCAATCGCCCGGGCAAGTATTTGATGATCACCACCGCCACCATCGTCGCACTGACATCGGCATTGCCTTATACGCCTTTGGCGCCGTTCATAGGCTTTCAACCGCTGCCGGCGGCGATTATCGGCTGGCTGAGTTTGATCGTATTGCTTTACATCCTGACTGCAGAATTGGCGAAACGGATTTTCTATCGCCACGTAAACCTATAGCCGCCATAGTCCTTAAAAAATATTCAATGAAACACGCTCTCAATAACGACCTTTCCCACCACATTTTGCCCAATTCGGCCACGATGGTAGGTGTTTGCATTATGGTCATCAGCATCGTCAAAAGTCAGCCTTCAGGCATGGTCGGTTACGTGATCGACAAGGCGTTGGCAATAGACAGTTTGCTATTCACCATCAGTGCGTTGCTATCGTTCTTATCGATTCGGCTGGAGCGCTCAACCATAGGTTTGGAACGCTGGGCGGAAGTGCTTTTTATCATTGGGCTGGTGTCGATGACTGTCATTGCCCTCATTTTTTCTTTCGAAATTGTATGATTGATTTTCGCTTTCCCTGCGAATGCGGCAGACTCGCTTCGAAGCGAAATTTAACTTAACCCTAATGTGGAATTAACATTCAATTCATCGCCAAATAGTAATTTAGACCGCTCTAATTAATCTAAAGGCATTTGGAATATGAAAACGATAAAAAGCTTGTCAATACAGCTATTGGCAATTCTCTCGGTCTTATCTGCAATCCCTAGGGTTCAGGCTGCAACGACTATTCAAATCGGCCCAAGCGGAAAAACCTTTGCCTCGTCTATGGTTCAGTGTGCGGTAAATCCAGCCACCGGCCTGCAAGCGGCAACCGTTCAAACCGGCCTCTTCAACCCAAGGTCAAAAGATAAGGCCACGATTACCCTCAATGGCGGAATTGTGACCAAAGTTACCGCGTCGCAACCCGATGTCGCTGTCTGGCTTGTTGATGGTAATAACTCTGTTGTGGTCACCCTGTCTAGTAGAACAGCTGATACCTACGCCTTCACCGTACAACCGGGCTTCTGCGATCTACCCGATACGTCAGCTAACACTTTCAGCGCTGACGGCGTTCTCGAATACGCTGCCAGTAGAAAATCTTATACCACCGTCACCCCAGGCTGTGCCTTAAACCCGGCTAGCGGTAATTCCCAGTACTTCGTCAACCTGTTCGATAATGGCAGCTACCTATTAAACGTATCTGTCAATGGCACGCCGTTAACCCAATTGAACGGAACCACCCGAAAATCAGTACCCGTGTTTTTGGGGGCGGGTTTGAACGTAATCTCGGCAGCCAATGGCACGGTTTCCACCGACTACTACATTAGAGACGGCGGCAACGGCACTTGCACCTTACCGTAAATCAGAATAAGCGCCATGCCCTTTAAATGTCCCGGCAGTAACAGCATGGCGTCACTATTAACCCGGTCCTATTTATCACCGATATTCCGTTCGGGCTGAGCTGGTCGAAGCCTGATTTGGCGCACCCTTCTATAAACTCAGGATAAAAGGTATTTAAGGGCCGGGTTAATGACAACTTAGCAGACGCCACGGCTATTGCCGATGACATCATTAACTTGGTTAGTCATTTGCCGGAAGCATTGCTCCACCAGACTGCGTACGATAAAAAGAAAAAATGGTTGGCATTGGCCTTGAAGGGATTTCTTAAATTATGCCGGCAAAACTCAAGGTTGACGCGAAACAATAGACAAGGACCTGCTGCTGGCTTTACGATACTGAGTAAATTTACTCAGTATCGTAACATGAAATACACCCGCCCCCAGGAAGCGCTACTCAAAAACCGTCTCGGCGATCCAGTTCACTTTATCAACTTACTCGCCGGCCCAAGGCAGGTCGGCAAAACCACCATCATCCGCGACATTGTTTCAGCCAAGCCGACGCAAGGCTACTACATCTCAGTGGACGATGAACTCCCTGTCGGCTTTGATCCGTCCGCGACTATTTCCCCGCCGCAAAAGAAAGATAGGGGTTGGCTCGCCTTCCATTGGCAAGAAGCGAGAAACCGCACTGCCGCCTGGCTGAAAACTGCGCACAGCGGCGACATCTTTGTATTTGCGATAGACGAAATCCAAAAAATCGAGGATTGGTCCGACATCGTCAAGGGCTTATGGGATGCTGATCGCGCCAGTGGCGTACCGATGCATGTGGTGTTGCTCGGTTCCGCACCATTGTTGATGCAAAAAGGCTTGTCGGAGAGTCTGGCTGGACGTTATGAAACCCTGCCCGTCAGTCATTGGGGCTTTGCCGAAATGCAACAGGCCTTTGATTTCTCACTCGAACAATACATTTATTTCGGCGGTTATCCCGGCAGCGCCTGGCTGATAAAAGACGAAACGCGCTGGCGCCGCTACGTACGCGATAGCTTGATTCAGCCCAATATCGAAAAAGACATCCTGCAAATGGTGCGCATCAAAAATCCGATGCTGCTGAAACAGTTGTTCGAACTAGGTTGCCATTATTCCGGCCAGGAATTGTCGTTAACCAAAATTATAGCAAGCATCATCGAAGCCAAACACACCGAAACCTTGGCCGATTACCTGCATCTACTGACCGAAACCAAACTATTAGCTGGCCTGCATAAATACGCCGGCCAGGAAGTCCGCAAGCGCAATTCCGTGCCTAAACTGCATGTGTTCAACACAGCGCTGATGTCGGCGCTACAGGATTACAGCTTCGCCGAGGCACAGGCCGATCGCAGTTATTGGGGACGTTTGGTGGAAAGCAGCATCGGCGCGCATCTGCTCAATACCGCCGACGAAGACACCAAACTTTACTATTGGCGCGAAGGCAACCAGGAAGTCGATTTCGTGCTGGCTAAAGGCAAGAAACTGGCGGCGATAGAAGTCAAAAGCGCGCCCAAGCCGGTGGTATCGGCAGGGTTAAACGTGTTTGCCGAAAAATATCCCCACGCTACAAAAATTCTGGTCGGCGCGGGCGGTGTGCCGCTGGCGGAATTTCTGTCTCAACCCGCCGAATATTGGTTGGATTAGTTCATGCTGTTTCGCGTCCCCCGCACCGTCACCGAAAAAACCACTGAAGACACTCCTGCCGAAAGCCTTCCTATCGCCGACTACAGAGACCGGCCGGCCTATGTATTGCTTGGCGAACCGGGCGCGGGGAAATCCACGTTGTTCGAAGTCGAAGCCAAGCTTACCGGCGGTCATTACATTTCCGCCAGAGACTTTATCTATTTAGATAATGAGGAATGGCAGGAGAAAACCCTGTTCATTGATGGCCTAGACGAGGCCCGAGCCGGCAAGGACGACGCGCGAACGCCACTGGACGCCATTCGCGGCAGACTCAATAAATTGGGTTGTAAACGGTTCCGCATTTCCTGCCGCGAAGCCGATTGGCTGGGTGCGCTGGATAGCAGAGATTTATCTAAAATCAGCCCTGTTAGCGTGCTGTATTTAGACCCATTAAACAGTGGCGACGTGACGGCGATACTTGCTAACGACAAGCGTGTCGGCGATGCCGATAGTTTCATCGAAAAAGCGGAACACTCCGGCCTGTCCGGTTTGCTGGACAACCCACAAACCCTGGACATGCTGATTGATGCCGTAAAGGGCGGGCGGGAATGGCCATCCACCAAGCAACAGCTATACCGGCTGACATCGGAACAATTGGCGGCGGAATTTAACGACGAACATAGGGTTGCCGAAAAATCCACGGTTAATATTCCAGCGTTGCTCGACGCGGTAGGCTTGCTATGTGCGATTCAATTGCTCGCAAACCTGTCGGGTTTCAGCGAAGGTTACGCCCAACCGGGCCGCATCAGTCTTGCTTCTCTCGACCTTCCTGTGGCGAGCCGCGCCGCCTTAAAGTCCCGCTTGTTCAGAAAGGTGGGCGACGAATATAGCTATGTACATCGTAGCGTCGCGGAATATCTCGCGGCGTACTTCATTGCCGGCAAGATCAAGGATGGCTTATTGGTCAATCGAGTATTGGCGCTAACGATCGGCGTAGACGGCGGCATCGTTGCCGCGCTGCGCGGTTTGATGGCCTGGTTGGCCGTATTGTCGGAACCGGCGCGTGATCCTTTGATTGAAATCGATCCTTTAGGTGTGGTGGTGTATGGGGATGTGCAGTTGTTTTCTACGCAAACGAAATCCAGATTATTACGCGCATTGATTCGGGAAGCACAAACCACAGGCTTTCCCAACCGCGATGGGCACACCACGGCGTTTTCGGCCTTGTGCCAAAAAGATATGGCGAGCGAATTAATACAAGTGCTCGGCAATCCGGGGCGTAGCGATGGCGAACAGTATTTGCTGTATTGCTTGTTACAAGGGCTATGCTGCACGGAAAATAAGCTAAATATAAGTCTTCAATTACTGGCGGTTATAAGAGACAAAACGTATTGGGAGGCCATTAGAAGTTATGCCTTGCGCGCTTTTTGTCAACTATATCCAGGCGATTATGAAAGTTTATTGGTCTTAGCGGAAGATATTCACAATAAAGTCATTGAAGACGCGCGCAATGATTTATTAGAGGTTTTATTAAGAAAACTGTACTTATCAAAAATCAAACCTGCGGATATTATTCGATTTATAGGTAAGCAGGGTGACGGCAGTAGAATCTCTTGCATTCATTTTTGGAAAAATGAATTTTTGCGTGGAATAGGTAGTAACGACCTACCGAATGTCTTGGATGAATTTGTTCATATTGGAACCGATAAAATACATGCCGCATTAGATAACTTATTCGATGTCGCTGGCGATTTAATGGTGAGCGGATTAACTTTGCATGGTCCGTCTATTTCTAATGAAAGGCTTTATTGCTGGTTATCGATCGGTATTGACGAATACGATGAATGCAAGTTATCGCAAGAATACAAGGCAAAAATCTCGGCATGGCTGGAAGCAAACCCTGAAATTTTTATTAATTTGCTCTCGGAAGGCTTGAAACGAATAGAAAGCAAGGAAAATATAGAATATGCGATTGCTTTGATATTTGTGCACTTCCGAAATGCTACCCCGCCGAAAAACTTGGGTGCCTGGTGGTTAAGCATGGCACTGACCGAAATCGATTCAGATAAAAAAGTCTCTTATTTCAAACAGGCATTCTTGACGCTCTATAACCAAGACAGCGCTTTGACTCTTGAAGAAATTAGTGAATGGGTCTTTCAGCACCCTGAGTTTAGCAAGGTGTTTAATGAGCTAAAGTTTTGCCCCATTCCGGAAACGTGGAAAAAAAGGATCGAATCAAAAGCCAAGTGGCGGAAACAACGCGAACAGGAATTGGCTGAAAAATTAAATTTTTTTTATAAAAATTTGGATGGCATTGCTACTGGCAAGATTCAACCTTCTGTTTATGATCAAATTTCACAATATTTTGATCATCGAGTTAGTGTAAGCGGAAAATCCAATGAGCAGCGATTGGCGGAGTATCTAAATCATGATGAAATTTTGATTTCGGCAGCGAAAAGTGGATTGCGAAAGATATTGGATAGAACTGATCTTCCTGGAGCGGAAGAAATATTGGCGGCTGATGTAAAAAATGAATATCACTATATCAGGCGGCCGCTCCTAATATGCATTGAAAGTTTGTATTTGGAGAATAATAGTTTCTTAGAAGATTTAAACGATGATTTAATTAATAGTGCGCTTGCATTTTGTTTTACTCAAGGGACATTCGAAGACGAATGGTTTAAATCATTATGCTATTCTCGGCCTGATTTTGTTGCTAAAGCCTATTCCGGTTATATCACAATCTTACTAAATGCCAAGGCTAAATTTATTCATGGCATTTCCTATTTTACCTCTGACGCTCGCGGATTACAGATAGCCCGTCGTATTGTATTGCCGTTACTCGAAAAATATCCGGTTCGCGGCTACAAAGATCACATCGACCATCTTAAGTATTTACTGAAAGCGGCTATAGCGGGAGGTGACAAAAATTCGTTATTCTCGCTAATTGAAAAAAAATTAGCATGCAAAGGCATGGATTTAGCACAGCGTATTTATTGGCTTGCCACGGGGTTGGTCATTGATCCAAGCATTTACGAAACGAAGATCAAACTGGAAGTGACCGAGAAGGCTATCCGTATCAATCATTTGTCTTCGTTCTTATTGCCGATGCATGGTAACGAACCCTACTTCAGCCTTGAAAGGGTTACTACGATAGGTATGCTGATAGCGTTGCTAGCACCCCGCTGTCAGCCGAATTGGCCTAGGGGTGGTGGATTTGTTACGCGAGCGATGGAAGAGCGAGATTATGTTCGATATTTGATAAATAACTTGGCGGCGAATCCCGCAGAGGAAGCCGCAAAGGTTCTGGCCGAATTACTCGAACAGCCAAAATTGATTGCCTGGCACTCACTAATCCGCGACGCCCAACAAACCCAACAAATCAGCCGCCGCGAAGCGTTGTATAAACATCCTGACGCTTCCCAAGTCATCGAAACGCTGAACGACCGAAAACCGGCCAATGTCGCCGACCTCTCGGTGCTGGCGTTGGATTGTTTACAGCAATTGGCGGAGGGAATGCATACCGGCAACACTAACCGTTACCAACATTTCTGGAATTTAAAGGGCAAAGAAACTTTAGTCCCTACAGAACCTTACCCAGAGAACGACCCTAGATACGAAGAGGTTGGTCGCAATTATCTGGTTGATCTCCTCAAGCCGATGCTGCTGAAATACGATGTCGCTGTCGAACCGGAAGCATTGCAAGCCAATGAGAAGCGCGCCGACATCAAATTGTCCTTCATCCATCAAGGCCGATCTTATTACCTGCCCATCGAAATCAAGCGCGATTATCACCGCGATTTGTGGAAGACCATACACCAACAACTCATACCACGCTACACCATCTCGCCGGAAACCGAAGGCCGTGGCTTGTATTTGGTTTTGTGGTTTAACTTTAAAAGGTTGCCGACTCATCCAGACGGCCTGCCGCCGCCTAAATCCGCCGCCAAACTGGAAGAAATGCTGAAGGCCACATTGACACCGGCGGAACGAAAACTAATCGACGTCTTCGTGCTTGACGTTTCTGCAACAACGCCATCAAAACTAAATTAAGACGGCCTGCAACTGGTTTTAAATCAACGCTTGATTTTAGCTAAATCCGAGGCCGTGGGGACATGTCCGAGTATGCGTAAACATCACAAACTTCGGGCAGGGTATTTAGGTGTTTTGGCTAGCGTTGGCGTAACAAGCAAACGGGGCAATTGTGTCACAGCTATTAAAATTCCGGACACCCGCGTAGCACAAAATTGCAGTCACCGCCTATATGCTGACCTCAAACAAGAAATGACCGATCCCAACACTTCTAACCTTCAATGACTGTCACTGAATACGGGCGTCATTAAGCCGAAACCGGTGGCCGATTTCCCGAGGGAAATACTCACAAGGCCAACTAAACAGCCTTTTGATGTGCAGTGCGGTTACCGGCCAAGCGGTAAGCTACGCGCATACCCAGCAGCAAAGCCAGTACAAGCGCAAACATCATAGGTCTGCTTAGATCTTTTTTCACCAGCCAGCCGAAATGCACCACGCCGGCAATCGCGCACGGATAAGTTAAGCGATGTAATGCCCGCCAGCGTTTGCCGCCCAGGCGGCGGATAATGGCGTCATTTGAAGTCAATGCCAGCGGAATCAGCACCACAAATGCGCTAAAGCCGATAGTAATGTAAGGCCGTTTCAGGATGTCTTTAGCGATTGCCTGCCAATCGAAATATTGGTCCAAAACCAAATAGGTCGCAAAGTGCAACGACGCATAAAAAAACGCAAACAAACCCAACATGCGCCGCAAGCGCATCAGCCATAAGCAGCCCGACAGACGCCGCAGCGGGGTGACCGCCAAAGTGATCAGCAAAAAACTCAAAGCCCAAAACCCGGTAACGTGGGTCATTTTTTCAATGGGATTGGCGCCCAACTCATCCGCATAAGCGGCGACGGCCAAATTGGCGAACGGCAGCAAAGCCGTCAGAAATACGGCCGCTTTCACCCAAAGCAGCACACGGTTGTCGAGATTTTTGATCGTCATGGCTTAAAAATTCCGCTGCAAGTCCATGCCGGCGTACAGTGCCGCCACTTCGTCGGCGTAGCCGTTGAACATCAGGGTTTTGCGTTTCAGAAACTCGCCGATGCGCCGCTCCTTGGCTTGGCTCCAACGCGGATGATCGACCTCGGGATTAACGTTGGCGTAAAAGCCGTATTCACCCGGCCCGGCTTTCATCCAACTGGTCAGAGGTTGCTGCTCAACCAGCCGGAATTTGACGATGGATTTGGCACTTTTAAACCCGTATTTCCATGGCATGACGATGCGGACCGGCGCGCCGTTTTGCTTGGGCAACACTTCCCCGTACAAACCAAAGGTCAACAACGTCAAAGGATGCATGGCTTCGTCCATCCGCAAACCTTCGCGGTAGGGCCAATCCAGCACTGCGGCCTTTTGTCCCGGCATTTGGGCCGGATCGTGCAGGCTGACAAATTCGACAAACTTGGCATTGCCGGTCGGCTCCACCCGCTTGAGCAATTCCGCCAGCGAATAGCCGAGCCAAGGCACCACCATCGACCAGGCTTCCACGCAGCGCAGGCGATAAACCCGCTCTTCCAGCGCCGCCATTTTCAGTAACTCGTCAATATCAAACACCTTGGATTTTTTCACTTCGCCTTCTACCGTAATAGTCCAAGGCCGGGTTTGCAGGCTGCCGGCATTGATGGCCGGCTGATCTTTGCCGGTGCCGAACTCATAAAAGTTGTTGTATTCGGTAACAGCCTGCCGAGGTGTGAGTTCATCCGTCACGCTGTATTTAGATTTTCCAAGCCCGCCTAAATTATCCATCGCCCATAGTGTCTGCGGCCACACGGCCGCCAGCGCGGCACCGCCTGCCGTTTGTATAAATTTTCGCCGTGCCTGGAACAGGGCTTGCGGCGTGATTTCCGAGGAAGGGATAGCGGGTGGTTTATAGGGTTTCATGTCGATGAGCCTCTGCTCTATTAATTACGGTAATTCGCCAGCGGACTTAAGCTGCGCGTACAGCCAAGCCGACGGCGGTTTTTGCTATTTGCTCTGGATCGGGTGACACCAGCGCTATCGAGTCCGGCGCCGACTGACCGTTCCAAATTTCAGTCAAGCGTTTTGCAGTGAGTGGACCGACAGGGCTGTCCGCATTTTCTTGACCACGCGCACTAACCCAAGCCTTGCATAATCCGGCCATGTCGGCCTTACAGACTGCATAGTAGGGTTGCGCGTTATCGCCTGGGCCGCCCAGGAAAGTGGATACGCAGATGATTTTGGTCGGTGCCAATGCTATAGCCGTTTGCCCGCCGCGTCCGGCAAACTCTTTCAGCGCCTGTCTGACGCATAAAAATTGCTCGACCAGATTTTGCCGCAAAATTTCCCGCCATTGCTCCGGATCTATACCACCAGTCGGCATAGCAAGCGCCAGATCGGCATTCGTCACTAATGTATTCAAGCCGCCCCAATAGACGGCGAGTACATCGAACATACTGTTAACTTGGCTTTCCCGGCTAAGATCGGCTTGAAATATCATGGCTTGTCCCTGCTTAACCCGAATCCGCTGGGCAATGCGGTCCGCTGCCGCGCTTTCGTGCAGATAATTGATCAACACCTTGGCACCGGCAGCGGCATACGCCTCCGCCACCACCGCGCCGATACCACAATCGCCGCGAACCACCAACGCGGTTTGCCCCGATAGCGGCGCTCCGCCGTTCGGGACGTTCACGCATTCTCCCGTTTTAATGCCGACCTGACTGCGCCAACATTCACTGGGAACAAGTAGCGGCTTATCCAGACATCGAGCGACAGTCCGCCCGGCCCTTGCAAGCAACAAACCAACAACATGACGCCCCATTGTTTATGCTGCTCAATGCCGGCACTGCCCAAATCCGGGTAGGAAATCACCGCGACGATATTGAATAGAAACAGCACTATTGCCGCGGTGCGCCCGCAAAGACCCAGTGCCAGTAAGGCAGGACCGATAAGCTCGACTGCGGTGGCCAGCACCGCCGCCAGCCCGGCAGGCAATAGCGGCACGGCGTATTCGTTTTCGAAGAGATATAAGGTGCTGTCCCAGCTTTGGAGTTTCAGCAGACCTGAAACCCAGAACGCATAAGCAACCCAGCAGCGCAGCAGCAAACTGCTCAACGGAGTCAAACTGCCCAGTAACAGGCCGTAGCGACGGCCCCAGCTTTGCGGCCGATAAAACGGCGCTAATAATTTGGCAATGATGTGTGTATGCATGTGTTAGGCATCCGCAAAATAAAAATCGGTTAACAGGCCTTTAAGCAAGCAGCGTTGCAACAGGGTGGGCACGTTCGCATCGGGGTGATCAGTAAGCACGGTCTCGACTGTTCCGCTTAGCGTCGTGCCAATAGCCAACAACCATAGAAATTGATATTCCGCTTGATCCAGACTATCGATTTCGACTTGCCGACCCGGACGGTACAGCAACAAGCAACAAGCCCCGTTACGCAAATCGATGTATTCCCGGCCGGCGTCATCGGCCTGGTTACTGGCCCAGATCCTGGCTATCGGATAGTCCGAGGCGATGAAGCGTGCGCTGGGATGCAGCTTGAAAACCAACCGGCCGTAGGCGGCGGGATCGATTTGTGTCAACACTGTAGCGGACAGTATCGGCGCATCGGCAGCGTGATAGGCTTCGTGCCACAGCCACTCCAGCTTGGCGACATCGGCTAAATAAGCCAAGCTTTGCGCGGCGGCAAACCCGCTTATCAGCTCGGAAAAATGCGCGCCAAATGTCAACAGGCAAGCCGATTGCGGCGGGTAGCTTTTGATGTAAGCAGCAGCCAGCCCGGCAAAAAAGCCCTCACCGACCAGACGGTTCACGACCGGATAGCTGTTGCGCAAGGCCGCCGTTAAACCAAGCCGGGTATTGTTTCGATAAATGGCCAGCCGTTGCTCGGCACTCAGGCCCATCGACTTCACGCCCGCCGGCAACTGTTGGGATTCTTGCAACACGAAGCGGGAAAAATCCCGTTGTAACTCACGCAGCCTGTGCATAAGCCTGCTCCATAAACCTGTCGGCTTTTGCGGCTTCCGCCACCAACACCGGCCAGGGCGGCAGATCGGCATCCCATTCGATCAAGGTCGGACGGCAACCGAAACGCTGTATGGCTGTTTGATAGAGTTGCCAGACCGCATCGCTGACCGGCGCGTTATGGGTGTCGATCAGAATGCTCTGCTCGCCGAATTGATTAACGGTATGCCCGGCCAAATGAATTTCCCCGACCTTGTCCGCTGCTATGGCACTTAAATAATCTGCCGCCTGCCAACCGTGATTTACGCAAGACACGTAAAGGTTGTTCACGTCCAACAAAATCCCGCAGCCGCAACGCCGGGCTAGTTCGTTGAGAAATTCGCTTTCCGTATAGCTGGAAAAGCCGTATTCCAAATAACTGGAAGGATTCTCGATCAACAGCGGTCTGCCTAAATAATCTTGTGCCTGCGAGATGCGCGCAACTAAATGGGCCAACGTCTCATCGGTATAGGGTAAAGGCAGCAGATCGTTCAAGTACCTGCCGCCAAAGGCACTCCAGCTTAAATGCTCGGACACCAGCCCCGGTTCGATCCGCTGAATCAGATCGCGCAGTTGCCGTAAGTGTTGCCGATTCAACGGGTCAACAGAACCCAGCGACATACCAACCCCATGCAAGCTGATCGGATAATCGACTCGGATGGCTTCCAAGTCGCGTAACGGAATACCGCCGTTGCCGAAGTAGTTTTCGCTATGGACTTCCAACCACGCAGGCCGAATGGGTTGGTTTAGGGCATCCCGGTGATGCTGGGAGCGAAGGCCGATTCCGGCTTGCGCCGGAATCGCCGAGCTCACTGATACCTGTTTAGCGAGTGGCTTCGTGAGAGTCATGTGGTACTCGATTTAATGGTGAAAGGGTGTCGTCTAAACAGCGCAGAACCTTGTGAGTGGGATGCCGGCAATCGCTGCCGGCATGACTGCGCTCTTTAACGGTTCGCGCGGCCTAGTAACCGGAGCCTGTGCCGTTATTTCATGTCCGCGGGCGCTTCCATACTGCCGCCGACGATGCGCTCGCAAGTGCCGGCAGGCACGGCGATAAAGGCATCTTTTTGATTATCGGCGGTGGAATGTCCGGCACAGGCATTAGACAGCGTTTTGCAGTCGTTTTTGCCGGCTTTGGCTACGCCGTAACATTTCTCCATATCTTTTTTGTCGGCGGCAAAGGCTAGCGATGGCAAGCCTGACACCCCTAATAAAATCAAAGAAGCCATGGCGGTCGATACAACAGTGTTTACGTTTTTCATCAGTCTTTTCCTAGTCGTTAAATGATTTAGTGGAGTCCACCGATTTCCCGGCAGACGCTTAACTAATGGCAAGCGGCATGCCAAAACGCTTTAAAATAAAACATGCAAATAAAAACAAACACTTATAAATTACCAAGCAAATTCAAGCCGTATCCCAATCGCCGAAAATCCACCAATAGTTGTGGCTGCCGCGAATAGTTGCGGCTTGGTGTTGTGGCGGCCGCTGGTTAGAATGCTATTCAATGCAAGCAACCGGACCATTTCACTCATGCAAACTGTCGACTCGTCGGAACTGGCCATACTGCGGGCGCTGGTGGAAGGCACCGTGCAAACCACCGGCAAGGATTTTTTAAGATCGCTGGTGCGTAGTCTGTGCACGGCCATTGGAGTAGCGAACGGCTTTATCGCCGAATTCACCAGCGACAAAACCCGGATACGATCCTTGGCCTTCTGGGAGCACGGTCAATTTATAGACAATCAGGAATGGGAACTGGCCGGCACCCCCTGCGTCGATGTGCTGGCCGGCAAGTTGTGCCATTACCCGTCGGACTTGGCGAAAATCTTCCCCAAGGAAGAAGGCATAGAAAGTTATCTCGGCGTGCCCTTGCAAGACGCCGACGGCCAGATCCTCGGCCACCTGGCGATATTCGACGAACGGGCAATGCCCGAAGAACCCCGCTTGCTCTACACCTTCAAGATTTTCGCGGCCAGGGCGGCGGCGGAGCTGAACCGGATTCGGGTAGAAGAACTGCGGCAACAGAGCGAACAGCGCTATAAGGATTTGTTCGACGAAGCGCCGATTGCTTATGTGCACGAGGACACCGATACCCGCTTCCAGGCCGCCAACCAGGCCGCCATGCGCATCCTGGGCATCACGCCGGAACAAGTGCCGGGTCTAATTGGTAGTTCCTTCGTACCCGACACGCCCGAAGCGCAACAACGCTTGCAGTTGGCGCTCAAGTCCATCGAAGACGGCACGAATAACGATGGTGTCGTGCTGGAATTGCGCCGCAGGGATAACGATCAGCCGATTTGGATACAGTGGTGGTCCAAACTCGACCCCAGCCGGCAATACATGCGCACCATGTTTATCGACATTACCGAACAGGTGTTGATGGAACGGGAACAGGCCAGGCTGCAAGCGCAAAACCTGTATTTACAGGAAGAAATTAAATCGACGCATAATTTCGACGACATCATCGGCCGCAGTCCGGCGCTGCAATCCTTACTAAACCAAGTCCAGCGCGTCGCGCAGACCGACGCCTCGGTATTGATCCAAGGCGAATCGGGCACCGGTAAAGAACTGATCGCCCGCGCCATTCACGCCGCCAGTCCCCGGAAAAACCGGCCGTTGATTAAAGTCAATTGCGCGGCATTGCCGTCCAGTTTGATTGAAAGCGAATTATTCGGTCACGAAAAAGGCGCATTCACCGGCGCTATCAACAAACGCATCGGCCGCTTTGAATTGGCCGAGGGCGGCACGCTATTCCTCGATGAAGTGGGCGAAATTCCGCTGGATGTGCAGGTCAAATTGTTGCGGGTGATTCAGGAACGCGAATTCGAGCGGGTGGGCGGGCAAGTACCCATCAAGATGGATGTGCGGGTGATTACCGCGACGAACCGGGATCTGCTGACGGAAGTAGCTGAAAAGAATTTCCGCGAAGACCTGTTTTACCGTCTGAATGTGTTTCCGCTGACCACGCCGCCGCTGCGAGAACGGCTGGAAGATATTCCGCTGTTGGTGAACTTTTTGATCGCTAAATTCGCGCCGAAAATCGGTAAAAAAATAACCGGGGTCAGTGGTCAATCTATGCAGCGTTTGCAGCGCTATCGTTGGCCGGGCAATATCCGCGAGCTGGAAAATATCATCGAACGGGCCGTGATTCTGACCGATACGCCGATATTGGACATCGGCCCGGAACAGTTGCCCGCGACGGCCGACGCCGGCCTAAAACTCGTGGCAGCAGGCGGCGACACCAGCCTGGATAGCGTAACCAAAGAGCATATCCTCAGCGTCCTGGGACAAACCCGCTGGGTCATTGAAGGCCCCAATGGTGCCGCGCAACGCCTCAATTTAAAACCGAGTACCCTGCGTTACCGCATGCAAAAATTGGGGATCGCCAAAACCAATCGCTAGCGATGGCCGTTTCGAGAATACGCTATCCCTCAGGCCTTTCGGGCTGAGCGGCGGCGTCGCCCCCCAATCAGCAGGAATGCTGAATAAGACTGATAAAAAACTTGCCCCAGGGTATCTCCGACATTTCACTATCCCCTGCTTGCCGGCAATCCGCAGCTTCAACTAGCGTGCCTCAGGACCGCGCAGGCATATCAGGCTTAGAATTTTTTCGGCCACGCGCCGACATTAATTGGTTTATATAAACCATTTCTAGTCAATAGAACCGCTAACATCCTAATTCCCGCCGACAAATAAGGTTGAAATAAGCCGAATTTCCTGGACTGCCGATCTCAAATTGGCTTTGGCATACTACTTGCTTTGAGTGCTTACCAAGCAGACCAATTGCTCAACTCCGGGATAGACCATGCAAACTAAACGTATCATCTACAGTGCGGCACTCGGCTTGCTGGGTGCTATGCTGACTTTCCAGGTCCACGCCCAAAACGTCCCCATATCCCTGGACGAGGCGCTGACGCTGTTTTATCAGCGCAACCTGGATTTGATCGCCGCGCAATACAACATCGACCAATCCCGCGCCGATGCGGTGATTGCCGCGGCGATGCCCAATCCGACCCTGGGCGTGCAGATTTCCGAAATCAGCAACCGGCCCAATATGGGCTCCAATGCCAGCGGCTGCAATCACGATGTCAACGTGTCCTGCGGCCCTGCCGAATATTTTTCCTTCAGCCAACTAATTGAAGTAGCTGGCAAACGCGGCCTGCGCATCCAAAGCAGCGGCTTCGCCACTCAGGCGGCGGAAAGCGACTTCCGCGATGCGGTGCGCATCTTTTCCAACATGGTCGAAGACGCCTATTACGACCTGCTGCTGGCGCAAAAGAACCGCTGGTTGGCGCAGGAAATAGTCGATCATTACCAAACCATTGCCAAAGCCAACCAGCTCAGAATGAACAGCGGCGATATAGCCGAATCCGATTTTCTAAGGGTAAAAATGGAAGCGATGCGCGCGCAATCCGATCTGGATACTGCGCAAACCGCCGTAGAACAGGCGCAAGCCGGTTTGGCGGTGATCTTGCGCTGGCCGAACGACAGCCTGCATTTCGAAGCCAAGGAGCAATGGCCGGACATCAAGGACATCGGCCAAAACCTGTCCAAAGACGAGTTGATGAACAAAGCCCTACAACAACGCCCGGATTTACTGGCCGACAAACAACGGGCCGCCCAGGCCGAAAGAGAACTGGAATTGGCCAGGCGCCTGAAATACCCGGATGTCACCGTCAATGCCGGCTATGCGCGCGACCCCAGCAATAACGCACTCAATTCGTTTTTTGTCGGCGTCAGTGTGCCGGTCCCGGTATTCGATCAATATCAAGGCCAATCGGACAAGGCGGCGGTCGCATTAAACCAAAACCAACTGGCGGTCGAGCAAACCGAACTGAGCATTCGCAACGATGTCGCCAATGCTCTAGCCACCTGGAACAGCGCGGACAAAATCGTGCAGCGTTTTCAAAGCGGCTTACTCGACGATGCGCTGGCGGTGCGCAACAGCGCCGAGCTAGCCTATAGCAAGGGCGCTACCGGCGTACTGGATTTTATCGAAGCGCAACGCAGCTATAAAAATGTGATGCGCGATTACAGCCAGGCCATGATCAACCGGGCCAATGCTTATTACGATCTGGCCAAAGCCTTGGGCGAAGAAATTGCTAACGACAATGCCGCCAACAACAAGGCGCAGGCACCTACTCAATTACCATAGCAGGCTTGAACGAATAACGGATATGAATACTTCCATGCCAACTTTCACCCGAATCTCGTTGTGCTGCCACTTTGTACTGGCCGCTGCGCTACTGGCGGCTTGTTCCGACTCCGCCGAAAACAAACCCAAGGCACCGAAACCTCCCACCCCGGCCGGCGAAGTGGTGCTGGCACCCGACTCGCCGAAAAAGGCCTACGTCAAAACCGCGCATTTGACTTTGGCGCAACATCCTTTGCTGGAACCATTGGCCGGCAAAATCGTGTATGACGAAAGCCTGACCTCGCGCATCAGTTCGCCGGTCGCCGGCCGGGTTGTCGCCACGCCGATTGCCCTGGGCACGCCGGTGCAGACTGGTTCGACCTTATTGGAACTCGACAGTCCGGATGTCGCGGATGCCGAAGCCGATTTCGCCAAGGCACAAGCAGCAGCCACTCTCGCCAGCCACGCTTTCAATCGGCAACAGGAACTGTACGCCGGCAAAGCCATTTCTCGCAAGGAACTGGAACAGGCTCAGAGCGATTTGAGCAGCGCCCGCAGCGACCTGCAACGCGCTACCGACCGCTTGAAAAATCTGCACTTATCCGCTCGCCAAGCCGACGGCCGCTTCGCGCTGCGGGCGACACTGCCAGGCATCGTCGTGGAACGCAACGTCAATCCGGGCATGGAAGTACGCCCGGATTTGGATACGCCTTTGTTTGTGGTTTCCGATCTCAAACATTTGACCGTGCTGCTGGAGGTGTTTGAAGTCAACATCGGCAAAATCAAACTGGGGCAGCAAGTCGCGGTGTCGGTACCAGCCTACCCCGGTGTGACATTTCCGGCCACGGTGCAATACATCGGCCAAGTGTTGGACGAAACCACCCGCACCGTGCAAGTGCGCTGCAAATTAGACAATCCGGATGGCCGCCTGCTGCCGGGTATGTATGCCACCATCAGCGTGGAAAGCGCTGCGGATGACAAAGCATTCGTGATTCCGTTGACAGCCGTGTTTACCGAAGGTGACGCCGATTATGTATTCACGGCTTTAGACGACAACCGCTACCGGCAGCGCCGGGTCGAGATCGGCTTGCGTTTGAAAGACAAAGCGGTCATCACGCAAGGACTGGACGCCAATGAACTGTTGGTAACCGAAGGAGCGCTGATGCTGCGCGCCGAAGAAGAAGTCGAAACCGAAAGTACTCACCAGCCCTAGCGCCATAACCGGGACAATCACATGATCGAGCGCCTTATCGCGTTTTGTTTGCAACAACGGCTGATGGTCATCGGCGCCACGCTGGCGATTGCCGTCTCCGGCATCATCGCGTTCGAAAATCTGCCGGTACAAGCCTTTCCTGACGTACAAAACGTCTTTGTGCAGGTCGTCACCCAGTTTCCCGGCCAGGCCCCGGAAGAAGTGGAAAAACAGATTTCGCTGCCCATCGAGCGGGAAATGAACGGCCTGCCGCATCTGCTGAATATGCGCTCGGTATCCATCTTCGGTCTGTCGGTGGTAACGCTGACTTTCGACGATGCCGCCGAGGACTATTTCTCGCGCCAGCAAGTCCTGGAACGGCTGCAATATGCGGACATTCCCGACGATACCAAGCCGCAACTGGGCCCCTTGTCCACCGGCGTCGGCGAAATTTTGCGCTACGTGATCGACGCCAAAAATTTACCCTTGGTCGAGCAGCGTGCGTTACAGGATTGGATTATCGAACCGCGCTTGCGCTCGGTGCAAGGTGTCGCCGACGTGGTTGGATTCGGCGGCGGCGTGAAAGAATATAAAGTCGCCGCCAAGCCGGACCGCTTAAAAAATTATCGCATCGACCTCAATCAGGTGTTTCAGGCGATTGCCGCCAACAATACCAACACCGGCGGCGGCTATATCGAACACGGCGACGAAGCCTTGGTGGTGCGCGGCACCGGCTTGTTAAAGTCTGCGGAAGAAATCGGCGAAATCGTCATCACCACCAACGACGGCGTACCGGTGCGCATCAAAGACGTCGCGGACATCAGCGTCGGGCCGCAGCCGCGTAACGGCATGGTGGGCATGAACCAGCGCGACGATGTGGTCGAGGGCATCGTACTGTTGATCAAGGGCCGGGATGCAGTCAATGTCCTGAATGGTGTGAAACAGAAAATCCAGGAACTCAATGAGTTTGGTTTACCCCCCGGCGTAAAAATCACCCCGTTCTACGACAGGACCGAACTGGTGGGCCATACCATCCATACCGTCGAACACAATATGATAGAAGGCGCGGTGTTGATCCTGATTATCCTGCTGGTATTTTTACGGCGCTTTGTCGCGGCCTTGCTGGTTACGCTGATTATTCCGCTTTCCCTGCTATTCGCCTTCATCCTGGTGGACCTCGGCGGCATTTCCGCCAATCTAATTTCGTTGGGCGCCATCGACTTCGGCATCATCGTCGACGGCGCGGTGGTGTTGGTCGAAGCCGTGATGGTACAGGTTACGCTGGATTTACAGCGCAATGCCGATATGCGGCATCTGCGGCAATCGCTGCTGACCACCGCCAAAGAAATGGGCCGGCCCATTCTGTTTTCCAAAGCCATTATCATCATCGCCTTTTTGCCGATTTTTACCTTCCAGCGCGTGGAAGCCAAAATCTTTTCGCCGATGGCCTACACCCTGAGTTTTGCGCTGGTGGCGTCCATGTTGTTCAGCCTGACTTTTATGCCGGCCATGCTGACCTATTTGCTGGGCCCGAAGCTGGCCGAGCAACACAATCCGCTGGTACATGCGATGGAACATCATTACCGGCGGGCGCTGGAATGGGTGTTAAGCCACGCGCGCGCGGTGTTTATCACTGCGATAAGCGCACTGCTGTTGAGCTTCATGTCGGTGAAACTGATCGGCACCGAGTTTATGCCCAAACTCGACGAGGGTAATATCTGGCTGACTATCACCCTACCAACCCCGGTGTCACTGACTACGGCCAAACAACTGGAGCGGCAGGTGCGGGAAACCCTGGAAACGTTTTCGGAAGCCAAAACCGTCATCACCCAGCTGGGCCGCCCGGAAGACGGCACCGACCCCAAAGGCTTTAACAACCTGGAGGTATTGATAGACCTGAAACCCAAGGATACCTGGCGGTATCAGCGTAAAGACGATCTGGTACAAGCCATGGACAAGGCGCTAGCTATTTTTCCGGGGATACTCACCAACTTTTCCCAGGTGATTCAGGATAACGTCGAAGAAGCCATTTCCGGCGTGAAGGGCGAAATCGCCATCAAAATCTTTGGTAGCGATTTGCAAACCTTGCAGGACAGAGCCGATCAAGTCACGCATATCCTGGCCGGCATACAGGGGGCCACCGATGTCGCGGCCGAGCAGCAGGCCGGCTTGGCGCAAGTGATCGTGGACATCGACCGCGCTAAGGTATCGCGTTACGGCATCAATGTCGCCGATGTGGAGCGGGTGATGGAAATCGGCATGGGCGGCAAGGCGGCGTCGCAGTTTTTGGAAGGCGAACGCCGGTTCGACATCACCTTGCGTTACGAGGACAGCGCCCGCAATTCGGTGGCCAATCTGGAAAGTTTGACGGTGCAAACCCCAACCGGCCAACGCATTCCGCTCTCCGAGCTGGCCACCATCAAAATCAACCAAGGTGCGTCCCGTATCAGCCGCGAAGACAATATGCGGCGAATTGCCATCAAATGTAACCTAATCGACCGCGATCAAGGCAGCTTCGTGGCCGAGGCCCAACAAAAAGTCGCTGCGCAAGTCGATTTGCCGCCCGGCTATCACATCGTTTGGAGCGGCCAGTTTGAAAACCAACAACGAGCGATGAAACGTTTGGCCATCATCGTACCTATCAGTTTGGGACTCATTTTCGTGTTGCTGTTCTGGGCGTTCATGTCGGTTAAAAATGCCTTGTTGATCGTGATGAACGTGCCGTTTGCGATGATAGGTGGCTTACTGATTTTATTAGCAACCGGCATTAATTTGAGCGTATCGGCCGCGGTCGGCTTTATTGCCTTATTTGGGATTGCGGTACAGAACGGCGTGATTTTGGTCTCTCAATTGAACAAATTGCGCCGGGACGGCCAAAAATTGCATGATGCCATCGTCAACGGCTCCGTGAGCCGCTTACGGCCCGTAGTGATGACAGCCTTAATGGCGATGCTGGGTTTATTTCCGGCTGCACTGTCCACCAGCGTCGGTTCGGAAACAGCCAAACCGTTTGCTATCGTCATCATCGGCGGCTTGATCACCGCCACGATTTTAACCTTAACCTTGCTACCCGCTTTGTATCGTTATTTTGCCGAGCCTGACGAGCTTTAGGGGACTACTATGAAAGAAATTCGCGCCTACGTGCAGCCGCACAAGCTCAGCCAGATCACGATGGCATTACTGGAAATACCGGGTTTTCCGGGAATGTCGATCATGGATTGCGAAGGCTTCGGCCGCGAGCGGACCGAGCACAGCCAAGATTACAAGCCGTTTCTCTTGAAAAAACGCCTAGAGATCTTCGCACCCGACGACTTAGTGGAGATTATTTTCGAGACTATCATGCGCACGGCCCATAGCGGGCATCATGGCGACGGCAAGGTGTATATTCTGGACGTGCTGGAAGGCGGCCGCGTCAGCAGCGGCGAACGGGATAAGGATTTGGGCTGAACCCCATGAGCCATCGATCTCTCCCGGCATTTTTCTACGGCACACTGCTGGCACTAACGCTTTATTTTGCCAACGCGGATGCCGAGGAATTACAGCCTGCTGCCGACGACGGAAACTTTTCGTTTATGCAGCTGCTGGCCGACCACGACCTGCACGATATGGTCGACGAACACTGGAATGCCTATGGCCAGGCCACTTACATATCCAGCTGGAAACCGGCCTTCCCTGCCCAATACACCAACCTCAACGGTACGCCGCACTCGCTGCTGCCGAACGCCGAACGCAGTTTCACCGGCACCGTCACGGCCTACTTTGGCTTAAAGGCCTGGCAAGGCGGCGAAATCTATCTGGCGCCGGAAATGATTTCCGAACTGCCCTTGTCGGACTTGAAAGGCCTGGGCGGCAGCATCCAAAACTTTGAGTTGCAAAAGTCAGGCTCGGTCAGCGCAACTTGGTATAAATCGCGCTTTTACTTAAAACAAACCTTTAATCTGGGCGGCGACAACCATGCGGTCAGCTCTGGCCCACTGCAATTGGCGGGCAATGCCGACAGCCGGCGCTTGGTGATCACCGGCGGCAATCTCAGTATCCTGGATATTTTCGATAAAAACAGCTACGCCGCCGATTTACGCCAGCAGTTTCTGAACATGGCGTTTCTGACCAATGCCGCATACGATTTTGCCGCCGACGCCCGCGGCTACAGCGTCGGTTTGGCGGCCGAATATTATTTCGACGACTGGACCTTCCGATTGGGCCGCTTCGCCACGCCACAAAATCCGAACGACTTGCCGCTGGATTTTCGGATGTTCAAATATTACGGCGATCAAATGGAAATCGAGCATCGCCACAGCCTATTTAAACAACCGGGTGCGGTCAGGCTGTTAGCCTACCGGAACCGGGAACGGATGGGTCGTTGGGACGAGGCCATCGCTGCCTACCAAGCCAACTCGGCGCAAAACGCCGCCAATTGCACAAGCTTCAATTACGACTCTACGAACAGTAGCGCCCCGGATCTGTGCTGGGTGCGCAAAGCCAACATCAAAACCGGCATAGGCATTAATCTGGAACAACAGTTAATCGACGGCGTCGGCGTGTTTTTACGCGGCATGGTCAGCGACGGCAAAACCGAAGTGTATTCCTATACCTCGGCGGATCGCTCGCTATCCTTCGGCAGCTTAATCGGCGGCGACAGTTGGGGCCGGCATTACGATGCTCTCGGAGTCGCTTACGCTTGCAGCTGGATTTCCGCCGGACATGCCGAGTATTTGCGCCTGGGCGGCGTGGACGGTTTTATCGGTGACGGCAATCTGCGTTACCGGCCCGAGCAAGTGGTGGACATTTATTACAAATTGCGCTTGCTTCCTTCGGCCTGGATGACCCTGGATTACCAGCACATTGCCAATCCGGCCTATAACGCGGACCGCGGACCGGTTGATGTCTATGGCGTCAGAGCGCATTTTGAGTTCTAGGCAACACTTTAGGAGTTCCCATGCCCCCCTCTTTAAAGCATCTAAGCATTTGTCTGCTGTTACTGCTTACTCCGCACATTAGCGTCGCGGAACAATCTTTGGCAATTGGCGAGGGTGAACGCCTGCTGGTGCTGGCGCCGCATCCGGACGACGAAAGTTTGAGTGCGGCCGGCCTGATTCAACAAGTATTGCAAAACGGCGGCACAGTGCGCAGCTCGGTCGTCACCGCCGGCGATGCTTACGTCGGCGCGGTGATGCTGGACAGCGGGAAGCGCAACCCGTCGGCAGCGGATTATCTGGACTTTGGCGAAAAGCGGCTGGAAGAGTCGCGGCGCGCGGCTCAGCTACTCGGCAATGGCTTTATCCATCTGGATTTACTCGGGTTCTCGGATGGCAGTATCTACTCAGCGTTAATCTCGCATTGGCGGCGCAACCAGCCGATGCGCTCCGAATATACCGGCTTTGACCACGTCCCCTACCGGGAAGCGGAAGACCGCGGACTGGCCCAAGACGGCCAAGATCTACTCAACGAGCTGGTAGCCATTCTGCGCGACACCAAGCCGACGATCATCGCCTTCCCGGATGTGATGGAAAACGATTCCGACCATGCCGGCTTGGGTATGTTTACGCTGCTGGCCGTCCATCAGTGGCTATTGGAAACCCCGACACCGCGCCCACAACCCAAATTACTGGCCTATCTGATTCATTGGCAACACGGCTGGCCGACCGGCTCTAATTGGGGCATTGCGCAGGACTGGAGCGATCAACCGCTGGTATTGCCCGCTGACTTGCCGCTGCGCGGCCATAGCCGGGCTTGCGTCAATCTATCGCCCGCGCAAATCAACTTAAAGCGGGCTGCGCTGGCCGAATACAAAACCCAGCAACGCATCATGGGCGATTTTTTGTCGGCCTTCGTGCGCAGCAGCGAGTGCTTTACCCTACTCAAGCCCAACGACGGCAACCGTATCGAACAGGTTTTGGCGCATTGGCGGCAGGTACGCAAGACATTTGATAATCATCCCTTGAGTCGGCGTAAAATTTGAAAGGATCTGCCCGCAAACTGGCGCTGCGCTTGGCCGTCAACAACCTGAGATCTCGAATATGCTAAAACTTTTGCTACGTCCGGTCATTTTCGTCACGATCGTGATGAGCATATTGGTGATAGGCGAACTGCTGGCCATTGGCCGCCTGACCTGGCGCAATCATCAACGCATCCAAACCATAGAAACCGACATCGGCAAAGGCCACCACCTGGAAGAAACAATCTTCGAGTTGCTGGAGCTGCAATCGCAATTGGCCTTGCATCGCAGCAACCCTGATCTGTCCGCCGAACACCTGAATGACATACAAGATCGACTGCTGGATTTACTGCAAGCCCACAACAACGGCACTGATTTCACGGTCTCGGTCGATTTGAACACCCTGCAAGCCAAATTCGCCGCCGCCAGCAACGGCGATCCGCAGGCGCTGATCGATTCCGTGAATATGATCCGGCAAGTCCTGGATCGGCAAACCAACGAAGAAGAGAAAATGCTGATCGGCGTTGAGGACGACAGCCAGTTGGAACTGCAACTAGCGGTCATTTTGCCGCTGCTGCTGTTTTGGATCGGCCATTATTTTTTTCGCAACAATGTGTTAGAGCCGCTGGATGCGCTACGCGATTTATTGTCCGGCCTGGCGGAAGGCGTGAAGCAGCCGATCACGCGCGAAACGGCTGATCCGATTTTGCGGGACTTGTTCGACCGCTACAATCACTTGGTCGAGCACTTGATCGAACTGGAACAGGAGCATCTGCATTACACCAATCGTCTGGAGCAGCAAGTGCGGCAGACCAGTCACGCTTTACTCGAACAAAGCCAGCGCCTAGCCAAAGCCGAGCGCTTGGCGGCCTTGACCGAAATGGCCGCCAGCACCGCCCACGAATTGCGCAATCCGCTGGCGATTATTCAATTTGCGCTGGAAAATTTGCTGTCCGAAGCCATCGACCCCGATCTGCGCCAGCGTATCGGTCTATTGCATAGCGAAGTGCAACGCTTGACCAACCACCTTAACGACCTGCTGAGCTCGGCGCGCCATGGCAATAAAATTGCCCAGCCTACCGATGTGAATGCAGTCGTCAACGACTTGATCACGCTATTCAAATACCAGGCCACCGATAAAATCCAATTTACGGTGCAGGGCAAAGCCGACAGTTCCTTGATGCTGCCGGAAATCGAATTCCGCCAAGCCCTGTTAAATTTGCTGCAAAACGCTGTGCAGGCCATCGGCACCCGCAACGGTAGCGTAGCGGTGCATATTGCCCAAGACGCCCAGCGCCTGTCGCTGACGGTAATTGATAGCGGCGACGGCTTCGATGAGGCCTTTTTGCGGCAAGGCATTCGTCCGTTTGTCAGCTTGAAGGAAAAAGGCAGTGGCTTGGGGCTGGTGATGGTGCAGCGCTTCGCCAAAGATCTGGGCGGCCAGCTCAAACTGGACAACGATGCTGCCGGCCACGGCCGGGTCAGCCTGAGCTTACCTTTGACTTGAAACGACACACCCGCACAAATTCCAGCAATGCGCCGGCGAATACCCGTCAATCGCATACAATGCCGTAACTCGCAAACCAGCCATAACCATGATGACCAATACCCTGTTAATTATTGAAGATGAAGCCCTGTTAGCCTCCGAATTGGCGCGTTACTTTAGCAAGGGTGGCTGGGAAGTCAGTATTGCCCATTCCCTGCAACAAGCCGAACAGTTTCTCAGCGGACAAGCGCTGGACCCGCTGGTGGTGTTATCGGACATGAACCTGCCGGACGGCAACGCCCTGGATTTGCTGGAGAAACTCAAACCGGAAATCGGCAGCAGCGAATGGGTGTTTCTGACCGGCTACGGCAGCGTCGCCGATTCGGTGCGCGCGGTGCGCCTGGGCGCTTACGACTTTATCGAAAAACCCTGCTCGCTGGACCGCTTGAATCTGTTAGTGGAAGGCGCCGCCCGCAGCGCCCGCGCCCAACGCCGCCTGGAGCAGCAAACCGCGTCGCAGAACCATCAATACAGC